>Ga0209343_10002958_pt1 | contig 21659 bp, 18 predicted proteins | sample RifCSPlowO2_02_FD_184026 | JGI IMG/M metagenome (GOLD analysis project Ga0209343, IMG submission 184026) | Groundwater microbial communities from Rifle, Colorado - Rifle CSP2_plank lowO2_0.2 (SPAdes) (version 2) | ecosystem: Environmental > Aquatic > Deep subsurface > Groundwater | place... | reverse complement strand
CCCAAAGAGACCTTCCACTTGTACCTGAAAGAGTGCGAATGGAGGTTTAACTGTCGCACATCCAGAGAAATGCTCTCCTCCTTGCGGAAAATCCTCAGACTCTACTAGCATTTCCTAGGCCAGCCCCCTTTTCTTTTCTGTTATGATTCTCTCATGGGTAATCGCTACGTCCTCTACGCTCGGAAATCCTCGGAGAGTGAAGAGAGACAAGCTCTTTCCATCGAAACACCTGCAATTGCCCGTCGTAGTCGGGATAATTGCCGTGTCGTGGATCGGCTTTTTGTTCTCAAGCCCCCGGATTACGAACCCGGAATGTAGCACACAGGAAAGGCAGCAATCCCCACTACCCATTCTTGGTCTGCTCCACAATCTATGCCGCCTGGCCCCTGCTCGGTACAACACTGGGGAAGATTCATCTCCTCTATTAAGGAGACATCCGTACACGATCCGGAGCGAACCTCTTCTTCAGAAACCTCTACACAATGCGGCGTAGACAAGCCACAGCTTGCAAGAACTTCCTCTTCACTGAATGGGAATCCGGCAAGCTCATTCATGCCAAGGCATTGCTGGGCTTTTGCCTCTATCTTCTCCCGCTGACTGGCATAGTTTTTGGAGTCCGGATTCATTTCAAGCCAGCCAGCCAGCATATCGCTGCACGAGAGCATGCAACTCTCCACGCTTTCTGCGTCAGCGCTTTGTCTATGTTGCATATTCCTTTCAAAGCCAAAACCCTGAGCGGCCACCCCTTGTCCCAACACCACTCCCAGAGCCACGATTCCAATGGGAAGGAATGGTTTTTTCATACGCCTTTGTTTCCTTGGATTGAAACCGACCCTTGTGAATATCATGGTTTCAAAGTGCGCCTTCCTAAGTTCTCTGTCAAGCGCATCGCAAAAGAACGACCCTCCTTCGCTCTTCCTCCGCCGCAAAGGCTATGGAGGACAGGTCGAGCTTCGGATGGGCAGGCTGGAAAGTCCCACACCAGACGCTACGCGACGGTGCGGGACAAGCCGAAACGTGCGACTACTTTTGGTATTCAATAAACACTCGACAACATATATGTCATCTGTACACTGCTGCACTTTTGGCCTTGCATTCAACATTACGCCACGTTCGGCTCACAACAGTGCGGCTCCCCACGTCGCTCATCGTGACACATGTATTCCTGATTGTCTTCGTCACATTGGGCATCCTGCTCTAGCGGCTCCTTACCCTGCCCTCTCCCACAGGGAGAGGGTGCATTTTTTCACCTCTGCCGCTTTGTTAATACTGCTCGCGCGACCACGATCCCCGATTCCGGGTTGCCGTCATCGGGTTCCCGGGTAATTGCAATAGTCGCACGATCTCGGTAATCCTCCTCCGCCATGAAGCGGAGTTGGTGTCGCGCATCACCGGATGGATTCGTTAGATGCCCCAGACTCACATCGTTTTCGCCTTCTTTCACGAGCCATGCTTCGTAGAAGAAACCATCCTCCGGTGGAGCAATATTCACCTGCATTCCGAGGATAAATGTTCCATCCTCGAAGTAATGCGCTGTTCCTACTCCATTTGCTGGACTCCCCTCTGTTCCTTCAACTGGGCCTACGGCAAGCCATGTTTCGCGACCGTGATCAGGATCATTCACTTCTCCACCGACAGGCATGGCTGTCACAAAGACTTCTTTTCTAATGGTTTTCTCTGCTGAATCTTTCTTCGTACAGGCTCCTAGAATAGGGAGGAAAATCATAGTACTAATCATGAGTATTCTCATAGAGTCGGCAGCATACCACAGATCTTGTATGCTCCATCATAGGCCGAAGTGGCGAAATGGCAGACGCGCTAGCTTCAGGAGCTAGTGGGAGCAATCCCGTGGAGGTTCGAGTCCTCTCTTCGGCACCATCCGGCTTCGTCCTGCTGCGCTACGCAGCCGAGACTACGCCGCGATTGTTACCTCGATAAACCGGATGCCGCGGCGGAGCTCGCAAGCGAAGCCTGGCAAAATAGCAGCAACTCATGGAGATTGAGATATGCTGAGCCACCCCCTTGACAGCCCTATTTATCACTCTAGAATGCCGTTTGATAATTGTTTCCAAATTTTCTTTTATGTCTCAGCTTCCGCAACTCACTGTTACGCTCGATCCCATCGGGGATCGTGTTGTTGTCCTCCCACTGGAGGCAGAGCAGGTTACAGCCTCAGGCATTGTCATTCCCGATACTGCCCGCGGAGAGAAGCCTCAGGAAGGCCTTGTTCTGTCTATTGGGAAAGGTGGTGTTGGAAAAGATTGTGCAGACCCCGGTCAATTCCTTAAAGTCGGCGACAAGGTGCTCTTCGGGAAGTACGCCGGCGATGATGTGAAACTCAAAGATAAGAACGGTAAAGATGTCGAGGTCAAAGTTCTGCACCTCGACTCCGTTCTCGCCATTGTGAAGTAATTTCCCTATCCCCTACCCCTTACGATTATGCCAGCAAAGCAACTTCTCTTCGGTTCCGATGCCCGGTCCAAGGTCTTCCGTGGAGTAACCAAGCTCACGGAAGCTGTCCGAGCGACGCTCGGCCCCAAAGGCCGCAATGTCATTATTGAGAAAAAATACGGTGGTCCCGTTGTGACAAAAGACGGTGTGTCTGTTGCAAAAGAAATCGAGCTGGAAGACACATTCGAGAACATGGGTGCACAGCTCGTGAAACAGGCTGCAGAGAGAACGAATGACGCCGCCGGTGATGGAACAACGACAGCCACTGTCCTTGCTCATGCCATGATGGAGGAAGGAATCCGACACCTTAGTGCAGGTTCAAATGCCATTGGTATCAAAAATGGCATGATGAAGGCTGTGAAGGCCGTTACTGATCATCTGGAGAAGCAGAAAATGATCGTCAGCAAAAAAGAGGAGTACGCGGCTGTTGCCTCGATTTCCGCCCAAGATGATGGCATTGGCAAAACGATTGCCGAAGTCATTGAAAAGGTAGGGAAGGAGGGTGTCGTGACTGTCGATAAAGGGGAGACCCTTGGCATTGAGCAAGAATATGTCGAAGGGATGCAGTTCGATCAGGGATACATTTCTCCGTACTTCGTGACAGATACCGGCCGTATGGAAGCGGTATTTGAGAAGCCATACCTTCTGATTACCGATAAGAAAATCGGTTCTATCCAGGAAATCCTTCCTCTCCTTGAGGGTCTCGTTCAAAAGGGGCGCAAGGACATTGTTATCATTGCAGAGAACGTGGAAGGAGAGGCTCTTGCGACCCTTGTTGTGAACAAGATCCGCGGAACATTCTCCGCTGTGGCCGTTAAAGCACCAGCCTTCGGAGATCGACGGAAGGACATCCTCAAGGATATTGCGGCTCTTACTGGAGGCCGTGTCATTTCGGAGGAGGTTGGCCTGAAGCTCGAGAATGCAACGGTTGATGATCTCGGCACAGCGCGAAAAGTCGTCGTGACCAAGGACACGTGTACCATTGTGGACGGAGGCGGTCAGAAGGAGGAAATCGAGGCGCGCGTGAACCAGATTAAAGCAAATCTTGAGACAACGAAATCAGAGTTTGACCGCGAAAAGCTCCAGGAACGCCTGGCGAAGCTCAGTGGTGGTGTTGCCATTATTAAAGTGGGTGCCGCAACGGAAGTGGAGCAAAAGGAGAAGCAGCATCGCGTGGAAGACGCCCTCTCCGCAACGCGCGCCGCAGGAGAAGAAGGCATTGTGCCCGGTGGTGGAACTGCCTACATCCGAGCGCTTGAGGCATTGGAAACGCTTCATGGGGATACCGAGGATGAGCGGATTGGGATTGAAGTTGTGAAGATTGCCCTTTCTGCCCCCACAGAACACATTGCGAATAATGCTGGAGTCGTTGGGAAGGTCGTTGTAGAAAAAGTACAGAATACTTGCAAGGGGAATGAAGGTTACAACGCGCTCACTGGTGTCTACGAAGACCTGGTTAAAGCCATGGTCATCGATCCGAAAAAGGTCACGCGCTCGGCCCTCGAAAATGCCGCCTCGGTCGCCGCGATGTTCCTCACGCTCGAAGTTGCCGTGACGGAAATCCCGAAGAAGGAATCCGCTATGCCCCACATGCCGGGAGGCGGGGGAATGGGCGGAGAGGATTTCTAGCAATCCTCCTCTCCCATAGGGAGAGGATTGAGGAGAGGGGGAAAACTACCGTAAATCCTGTCGTTCGAGAGAACGCAGGATTTTTCAAATGAGTCCCTGAAGTTCGCTCACAATGCCTGGTTTTTGCCAATCATCCTCCCTGGGGAGGGAAAACGCTTACAGCTCCAAATCCGCCTTCCGTACTGTAATCGTCTCCCCGCGATGGACGGTATTCTTCAGGAGGTAATTGGCAAGGTAAGTTTCCAATTTCTCCATGATGACTCGCCGCATTTCCCGAGCGCCGAATTCGATGCTGTAGCCTTTCTCCGCAAGTGCCGCTACTCCCTCTTCTTCCAGAACGATGTTGATCCCCTTCTTCTCACTGAAGTCTCGGATAAACCCATCGAGCATGAGGATGGCAAGCTGCAAGGCCTGCTCTCGCGTCAGAGGGAAGTAGAGAATGATATCATCGAAACGGTTCATGAACTCCGGCGAGAAGAGCTTCTGCTTGAGAATTTCATCGATGAGTTGCTGTCGAAATTGAGGATGTTGCTCCGGCGCATTCTCCTGTGCCTTGAAGAAATCGCGGATGAAAAGCGCTCCGGCATTCGATGTGGCAATGATAATCGTATTACGAAAATCCGTCTTCACGCCCAAGCCATCCATTAGCTGTCCTTCATCAAGAATCTGCAGAAAGAGATTGAGTACTTTGGGATGCGCTTTCTCGATCTCATCGAGGAGAACGAGTGAGAACGGCTGATCCTGGATTTTCTTCGTGAGGAATCCTTCCGCATGCTGTTTACCCGGGTCGGGGGAACCGATGATCTCATAGACTGATTCTTCTGTCACAAATTCATTCATATCAATACGCACGATGCGATCGACGGAGCCAAAATATATTTCTGCCAGTACCTTCGCGGTTTCTGTCTTTCCCACGCCTGTCGGTCCAAGGAACAGGAATGTTCCAATGGGGCGCTTTCGCACACCGACGTCAAGCCGTCCTCGCTTCAGCGCATTGGCCAGAGCGTGAATGGCCTCCTCCTGACCGACAATTTTTCCTTTTAAGGCATCCTCAAGCTCGAGGAGCTTCTCTCGCTCCCCCTCCGTCACCTTCTGCACGTTCATATGCGCCTTGAGTGAGATCACTTCACGAACGTGCTGCTCCGTTATGCACTTCTCGCCTTGGCGGACCGCCGCAAGGATCGCATCTTCCAATACCTCCACTGCCTTCCCGGGGAACGCCCCCTTACCGATGTAACGCTGCGAAAGTTCCACGATGGTCTTGAAGGCTTTGTAGGTGACAGCGACCCCCTTGCGCTCGATGGAGAAATACTGCTCCATGAGGACACTCATGGTCTCCTCTTCTGTTGCCTCTTCTACGGCGATCTTCTCGAAGAGACTGTCAACAGTGGGTTCCGCTTTGATGATGGTGTGATAGTCCTGTGCATCGACAATGCCGAGGACATTGACGTTCTTCGCCTGAAGAAACTGCACTACCACTGCTTTGAGATTCGCATTCGCCGCTCGAAATAACGCCCCAACATCGGGAAGAACGAGAATGAAGTGCCCCGCCCTCTGTGCGTGGGCAAGGGCATTGAGAAGGAAAGCGTCGGGGTTTGTCGTTCCCGATAGGAGGAGTTCTGTGCGGAGCCAGAGCACCCTTGTGAAGGGAATGTTATTCCTCCGCTCATCCTGGCGGAGCTTCCGCGCAAAGTTCTCGACGAGCGTGCGCTTCCCCGCCCCCACCTTCCCTAATACAAGGATATTGTGCTGCGTGGATCGGTAGATCACCCGCTGTATGGTTTCGATCTCCGGAGTATTGAGAACGACAATGGGCGTTCTCCTCGACCGCAGATGTTCCGAAATATCCGTTGTGATCCTATCGAGATCGTGCGTGTATCCCATAACCCACGATCGTCCGATGGTCCCCACTGCACGGACGAGACTCTGCGGACTGAGAGAGTGGGGTTTGTGGATCGTACGATTGTGGAATACTTCCCAGTGCACCGTGTTTTCGAGATCTTTCATGGCAATATCGGCCCGATCGAGGAGAGCCTGAAGGAGTGGCTCCTTGCGGAAGAGGAGCAGGAAGACGATATTGGCATCCACACGTTCCTCACCGAATGCGCTAGCCTCGATAACGGCCTCCTGCATCCAGAGAATGAGATCAAACGGCTCCTGTGAGCTTTGGTGTTGCTGGAGAATTTCCGCGGCATTCAGCCCTATTTCTTGGAGAATGAACCGTGCGCGTTCGGAGCGCAGAGATGCCACGAGGAATTGGTGAGCACTAGGATTCCGTCGATGCCGCAATGCGCGCACCATGCATACGGAGAGCATGCCGGCGAGATTGGTGCGATTGAATGGCGTGGCACTGTCATTCTCGAATTTCGTCTTCAGGAAGTTGTGGATAATGCAGAGGAACGATACGAGGAGCACGACAGAGACTCCCAATGGATCCATGTCCCCACGCTCCATAAAATGACGCACAGGCTTCCAGAGAAGCGCCAAAAAGACCACCCAGCCCACGGGCCCCTCTATGAGGCGCCGGAGCGAGAGTCCGATGTACTGTTTTGTTGCCGTGAGATGAAAGGAGGCGACGGCCATTAGGGGAGAAAGGTCTGGAAGAGGAAACGCATGCCGAAGTACACGCCGATCGGATACGCAATCCAGGCAACGATGGCGATGATGAAGAGTGTCAGACACAGCAATTGGACGCTGATCCCGAGAAGAATTGCTAAAATGCGGAAGATACCACCGATCACTCTGGAAAATGTATTCAGGCAGAATGTCCCAAAGATTTGGTCAATATGGATTCCCTTCTTGGTGGAATACTCTTCGGAAATGCCTTTCCAAATGGAAAAGAGGGTTCGTAAGAGAAAACGGAAAGAAAAAATCTCCCCAAGCGCCAGCGCATAGGCCGCGTACATTCGAACAATGCCCGCTGGCATCTCCCAGACATACCACAGGATGAACATCCCAAGGACGCGGAGGAGAAGGAGAGGATGAAAAATGAGGGAGAACATTGATGTGTCTGTAACAGGGAATTATACCATACTTTCCTCTCATCGCGGGAGGGGGCCAGCCTTTGCCAAGGCTACGGCCGGCAGGTAGGGTGAGTGGCGTTGCATGGGAAAACACGGTATCTTCATCGTCCTTGAAGGACCCGATGGCAGCGGAACAACGTTTCACAGTTCCGTGCTCACTGCCAGCTTGCAAAAGAATGGATATGATGTTTTACATACCGCGGAGCCAACGGACTGCCCCATCGGCAGAGAAATCCGACGGCATATCACCGGGCATCTTCCCCTTCCCCCCACCTCTCTCCAACTGCTCTTCACCGCCGACCGTTCTCTGCATTGTGCGGAAACGCTTGAGCCGGCTCTCCAGACAGGGAAGATGGTCATTTGTGATCGGTATATTCCCTCGACTCTTGCGTACGGAGAAGCGGCGGGAGTCGACTCTCTCTGGCTCCGCGAATTGAACAAAAATTTTATACAACCAGACGCGACGTTGTACCTTTTACCTCCATTGTCCGTTTGTCTCCAGCGCCTTTCCCAGAGACAAACACGGGATGCCCTTGAATCTTCTTCTTTTCAGGAGCGTGTTCACCGCGTCTATCAAAAACTCCTCACAGAAGATCCCTATGGACAGGTTATCGATACATCAGGCTCAAAAGACGACGTTATGCCGCTGGTTTTTGCGGCTGTACAGAAGGTTCTTCAGGAGAGGACCGTTCCGATGTCAGCATAGCGATTCTCTGATCGATCTCCTGAAGAAGTGTCCGAAGACGCGCCTGTGGCCCTGTATCAGCGAGAGCGGCGTCGACTTCCTCCGTTGGGATTCCTGCTAACAGTCCTTTTCCGAGAGGATCCTGACCAAACTTCCCATTTTCTCGCGGAATAGGGCGTGTCATGCTCCGCATGAGCTCGGTCCATCTCTCAAGATTCTCCAGATGTGCCTCTATTTCCCCCCGCGTTCTTCGTAGGAATGCCACATCTGTCCTCGAGCGAATTGGAGAATCCATGGATGTCATCTCTGTATTCTACAGGATAGGATGTCCCCATGCCAGCCCGTCTCCTCTCCGGCAAAGAACCCGCCGATGCTCTCCTCGCATCGCTCCGGCCAAAAATACAGGAACTCAGTCCCCAGTTGGTCATTCTGCAGGTGGGCGAAGAGGCGGTGAGTACCGTCTACATCCAAAGAAAGCTCTCGGCCTGCCAAAAAGTCGGTATGCGATGCGAGCACAAACAACTCCCCTTTTCCATATCATTCCAGGAGCTTCTGGAAGCAATCGAGAGATTGAATGCAAATATGGACGTGCATGGCATCATCGTCCAGCTCCCCCTCCCCCCTCACCTCCAGCACACACTTCCCCTCATCCACCGCGCCCTCCACCCGCAGAAGGACATCGACGGCTTCACCGCGTACAACCTCGGTAAAATGTTCCTCGGCACGGAGTTTGAGCACCTCCCTCCTGCAACCCCCGCCGGTATCATCACCCTCTTCGAATACTACAAGATTCCCATCGCCGGAAAACACGCGGTCATCGTCGGCAGGAGCAACATCGTCGGGAAGCCGCTTGGGATGATGCTGCTCAATAGGGACGCGACGGTGACGATGTGCCACAGTAAAACGTCGCTTGTTTCTCGTTACTCGTGCCTCGCAGATATTCTCATTGTGGCTGTAGGAAAACCAAAATTTATCACGAAAGATATGGTGAAGCCTGGGGCGGTGGTGATTGATGTTGGCATGAATAGAAGAGAGGGGGGGTTGGTTGGCGACGTCGATTTTGATGCGGTGAAAGAGGTTGCCTCCGCAATTACCCCCGTCCCGGGCGGCGTCGGCCCGATGACCGTCGCGAGCCTCATCCGGAATTGTGTGCGGGCAAAGGAACGGCAACTACCCACTACTCACTCGCCATGTGCGGGGTGATTGCCGTTGCCGGCACGAACGACGTCATCCAGGACCTCTACGACGGTCTCCTCCTCCTCCAGCACCGCGGGCAGGATGCCGCCGGAATCATGACGTACGACGAGCAGTTTCATCTCAAGAAAGGGAATGGTCTCGTGCGGGAAGTGTTCCATCTCAAGTCCCTTTTGCGACTCCGGGGAACAATGGGCATCGGCCACGTCCGTTACCCAACGGCTGGCTGTGACAGCGAATTCGAGGCACAACCGTTCTTCGTCAACATCCCCTTCGGCATCGCCCTCGCGCACAACGGCAACCTCACGAATGCGGAGATGCTCCGGAAGGAACTCCTCCAGAAAGAGTACCGCCACCTCACCACGCAATCCGATTCCGAGGTGCTCCTCAATGTCTTCTCCGTCGCCCTCCTGCAGGAATGCCCACGCGTCCTCACGCCGGACAACGTGTTTGGGGCTGTTCAACGCGTGATGCACAGATGCACCGGCGCGTACTCCGTCGTCGCCCTCATCGGAGGCCATCCCTGCGGGGGCATCGTGGCATTCCGCGATCCCTACGGCATCCGGCCCCTCCAAATCGGCACACGGAAAACCGCTGGCGGCATCGAGTATATGGTCGCTTCGGAAAATACGGCGATGCAAGCACTCGGCTTCGCCTTCCTCCGCGACGTACAGCCGGGGGAAGGGATATTCATCGACCACAACGGAACACTGCATGCGCGCCAATGCGTGGAAGGTACGCTCTCTCCCTGCATCTTCGAGTGGATCTACCTCTCCATGCCGGATTCGACGCTCGATGGCGTGAACGTGTATAAAGCGCGCGTGCGCATGGGGGAGTACCTCGCGGAGCACATTAAAAGCGCCCTTCGACGAGCTCAGGGTGACATGCATATCGATTCGGTGATCCCCATTCCCGATACGGGGCGCCCTATGGCGGCGGGCGTCGCCGATGCTCTTCACATCCGCTACCGCGAGGGGTTCATCAAAAACCGCTACATCGGCCGCACCTTCATCATGCCGGGGCAGCACATGCGGCAACGGAGCCTCCGCTTCAAGCTCCACCCGATCGACTTGGAATTCCGCGGCAATTCTGTCCTCCTCGTCGACGATTCCATCGTGCGTGGCAACACGAGCAGAAAAATCGTCGCCATGGCCCGCGAAGCGGGGGCGAAGAACGTGTACTACGCCTCCGTCGCGCCGCCCATCATCAGTCCCGACGTCTACGGCATCGACATGCCGACGTTCGACGAGCTCATCGCCACAGGGAAAACACCGGAAGAGATTCGGGAACACATCGGCGCCGACGCGCTCTTCTACGGAACGCTGGACGACGTTCGGCGGGCGGTACGGTACGGGAATCCCGCCATTACACGCTTCAGCGACGGGTACTTCTCTGGCGTCTATCCGACTCCCGAAGTGACACCGGAGCTCCTCCGGGAACTTGGGGGGAAACGCTCGACCGACCGATCTCTCCCGGAGTACGGGGAAGAGGAAGAGCGGCAGGAGATGTTGGTGTAGCCCCTCACCCTATGAAAATTCTCCTCGTCACATCTTCGGCCCGCGGGCATGCAATTGCGGAATCGCTGGCACGCAGTCCGCAGAAGCCGGATATTTTCTCCCTATGCACGACGCGGAACCCCGGCATCCGCCGCATCGCCGCCGCGCAGGAAGTGGTGGACATCATGGATTTTTCCACTGTCCTTGCCCATGCGAAGCGGTGGCGACCGGATTTCGCGATCATCGGGCCGGACGATCCCATCGGCGCCGGCCTCGCCGATGCGCTGGAGGAGATAGGGGTACCGACTGTTGCCCCGACGAAGTCGTTTGCGAGCATTGAGTCGAGTAAAGGGTTCGCGCGGGAGCTTCTGCGGAAATATGGGATCGATGCGTCGCCACGGTTCCGTGTGTTTTCCTCTCCCCTCTCCCCCGTCCCCTCTCCCACTGCGGTAGGAGAGGGGGGGATACGGATGGAAATCCACCGCTTTATTGAGGACGATCTCCATGGAAATTACGTCGTGAAATACGATGCACTGAAGGGCGGCAAGGGTGTGAAGGTTTCTGGAGAGCACCTCGCATCCATCGATGAAGGCGTCGCCTACGCACTCCAATGCATCGAAGAGTGCGGACAGGTCGTCATAGAGGAAAAACTCATCGGGTGCGAACTCAGCCTCATGTCCTTCGTCTCCGGCACGCGCGTTTGCCACATGCCACTCGTCCAAGACCACAAGCGCGCCTATGAGGGCGACATCGGGCCGAATACCGGAGGGATGGGCTCCTACTCCATGCCGGATCATTCCCTGCCCTTTCTCACGCCGGCGGACAGCGCGCGGGCGAAGGAGATTAATCAGCTGGTGGCGGAGGCGTTGTACAGAGAGTGTGCCCTGCACAATGCCCCTCTCCCCCTTCCCCTCCCCCTCCCCCGCTGCGGCAGGGGAGGGGGGTACAGAGGCATCCTCTATGGCGGGTATATGGTCACCAAAAACGGCGTGAAGGTCATTGAGTTCAACGCGCGATTTGGTGATCCCGAGGCGCTGAATGTCCTTTCCATCCTCGATTCCGATTTCGTCGCTATTTGCCAGGCGATTCTCTCGGGGGAACTCACGGAAGACATCGTTCGCTTCGCTCCGAAAGCCACCGTGTGCAAGTACGTGGTGCCGGAGGGGTATCCGGTGGATAAGAAACAAAATGGTTGTGTGATTACCTTGCCATTGGTAGCCCCTCACCCTAGCCCTCTCCCCCACCTTCGCCAAGGCTCCGGCGGGCAGGCGCGGGGAGAGGGAATAACACGCGTCTACTACGGGGATGTCACGGAGAATACTGATGGCACTCTGCGCCTCGGCTCCTCACGCACGCTCGGCATTGTCGGCATTGGAGACACGCTTGCGAAGGCAGAAAGCGCTACGCAATCCCTCTGTGAGAAGGTACAAGGGCCGGTGCGGTTTCGGGCAGACATCGGCACACAGAAACTCCTCGCAGAGCGCACGGCTCTTCTCCACCATCTCCGCTCCGATCCATCGGAAATCCCTACTCTTAAGGAATTCCAAACTTCTGCAGCCGCTCATTGATGATGTGCGTCAGGCGCACTGGAGTGATGCGCGTGCGGCGCTTCCGTGGAGGCCCTCCGATCGTATCGCCGCCATTCCAGCGGTCAGGATCCCCCGGGGGGATGCCATCCTCCTGGTTGCAATCACTGTAGAAATCTTCAAGAGGAAATGGTTCATACGGTGACATTTTTCCGAGCGAATAGACGAAGGTTCCATCGCCGATATCTCGCACGGAGACAAACGAGCGAATACCTTCGTTGAAAAGACGCGTGCGTGCCCAGTAACCGATTTCCTTGATCATGGCCCATCCTGGTCCTCCTCCTCCAGGAATAGGCTCATAACGTGTGTCGAGTTCGAGTTCTGGAGCAGTTGTATCATGTTTGAGATACCAATCAATGCGATGGCAGCATTCTTCGATGAGACCATGCATTTCCTCCGACGAGAGCGCATGAAGATTATTGCGCAAACGTCGTTGCACATAAGGATCGAACATGTAGGCCATTTTTCGTAGGAGCGGACTCTGCACGTCAAACGGATATGCTCCTGCTGTCGCGTCGAGAAGGTCTTCTGCGTGGACAAGTTCGCTGATGCGCGGCTCGTAGCACACTCCTTCAACACGACGGTGATTGTTTAGAAGCCACACTGAGAGAATTGTATCGGGGTCTGCGTCATTCACGTATACATGGACACTCTTTCCCCGGAAGTTCCCCATTAGCCCATGTGTAATGTGGATGAGGACTTGACCACAGGTGCTATGGAGATCGAGGCGGCGCTTCTGATGATGATCGAAATTCACTTTGATGATACCCGAAGGACTGCGCGCAAAATTCGATGTGTCCGCCACGTATCCATCAAGCGCAATGGCGTTCCACTGGTATTCCTCTTCACCGCAAAACCTTTCCCACCCAACAACCTCGCCGGGATGACATACGATGCAGACCTCGGGGTTCACGGCCTCGGCTGCTTCTCTGTGCCCCTCAAACTCCCACTCTCGTGTAGTCTCCATAAGGAGATAGTATGATACTCTTATTGTTTTTTAGGAGTAGGCTATATACGCCATATGCGACGCGATTTGACCAGTATTCTCATACCGTTCGTATATTTTATCGCGGGTGCAACGACACTCGCGGGCGTGGCCAGCACTTTTGCATTCAAGGACGATCTCCACCTCACCATTCCGCAGGTGCAGATCCTCGGCTCTCTCGGCATCATCCCCTGGAGCATTAAACCACTCTACGGTCTCCTCTCGGATCGTCTGCCGCTGTGGCATCTCCGTCGGAAGCCCTACCTCTTCCTCGCCGGCATTCTCGGAGCCGTCGGCTATTTCTCCCTTGCCACATGGGTGGAAGGGTTCGCCGGAGCCGCTGCCGCTCTCCTCATTTCCGCCGCCGGCTTCGCCCTCGCCGACGTCATTGTGGACGGCATCGTCGCGGAGAGGAGCAGAACGCAGAAAGAGGCTGGACGCCTCCAAAGCATCTGCCGCGCGTCGCTCCTCATCGGTGCTCTCATCGTCTCCTACGCCTCCGGCATCCTCGTCACGTGGATCGGCGCGCGCAACGTCTTCTTCGTGACGGGTTTCCTTCCCCTCCTCACCTGCATGTTCGCGCTGATCATCACCGAATTACCCGAAGAAGTACGGATGTTCAGTTTCCGCAAGACGTGGCGGAGTTTCCGCTCCTCTCTCACACCGGCGCTCCTTTGGTCCGCATTTTTCCTCTTCCTCTGGCGCGCGACGCCGAGCAGCGGCAGCGCCTTCAATTACTTCCTCATCGATGAGTTGCACTTCAACCCGGAATTCTTCGGCCGCCTCTCCCTCATCAGCCATGCCACAGGCATTGCCGGCGTGTTCGTGTTCCGCAAGTTCCTCCTCTCTCTGCCGCTCCGCACGATCTTCTTCTGGATCATTATGGCAAGCGTGGTCCTCAGTCTCCCCACCTTCGGTCTCATCTACGGTTGGTACGAGTGGCTCGGCGTGAGTCCCAAGCTCTTCGCGATGGCCGATACCCTCATTTCCGCGCCCCTTGCGGAAATCGGCTTCCTCCCGCTCCTCGTCCTCGTCGCGCGTATTTGCCCCAAAGGCATCGAAGCGACGATGTTCGCCGTCCTCGCCAGCCTGATGAATATCGGCCTCGCCGTGTCGGACCTCGGAGGAGCGGCCCTCAGCACGTTCTTCGACGTCCGTGGGGCTACTGACGAACTCCCTGGGAATTATGCGCATCTTGATACAGTCATGTGGATTGCAGTTCTCAGTAGCTTCCTCCCGCTCCCGCTCCTACGTTTTCTTCCGGAAACACGGACGAGTGAGGAGGTGAGCTTACCACGTGATGTGAGTCCCTCAGAAGAAGTGCCTGTGGCAGCACCGCTGGAACCGGAGAAGCGGGAGATCGTGTGAAGCCTCTCTAGAACCCATCTTTTGCAGTGGTTCCTTCTATTCCAGATCCATCTTTCTCGTTGCAAGGGCATCGAGGAGCGGACTGATATTCCCTTCCAAAATAGAGGGAAGATTGTGGAAGCTCTCGTTGATACGATGATCCGTGACACGATCCTGCGGGAAGTTGTAGGTGCGGACCTTATCGCCCCGGTCGCCGGATTTTACTTGTTGTGAGCGGAGCGCCCCATGCGTTTTGGCCTGTTCTTCTTGCTTTTGCGCAAGAAGTTTTGTCCGAAGGAGATCGAGCGCCCTGGCCCTATTTTGGATTTGGCTTCGCTCGGACTGGCATGTTACAACCACTCCCGTTGGAACATGTGTAATACGAATCGCGCTCTCTGTCTTATTCACATGTTGCCCTCCCGCTCCTCCGGAGCGGAATGTATCGATGCGCAGATCCTCCGTCCTTATCAGGACGTCGACCTCCTCCGCTTCGGGGAGAACGGCCACTGTAGCTGCAGATGTATGAATGCGACCTTTCGTTTCAGTCACGGGAATACGCTGCACGCGGTGTACGCCTCCTTCGAGCTTCAATTTGCCATACGCGCCTTCCCCCACGATCCGCACAATCGCCTCCTTAATTCCACCCACATCCGCATCGGTTTTACTGAGGAGTTCTGTCGTCCATCCCTGCCCTTCGCTGTAGCGCAGGTACATCCGAAGAAGCTCTGTCGCAAAGAGCGAGGCCTCCTCTCCTCCCGCTCCGGCCCTGACCTCGAGGATCGTAGGACGATTAGCCAATGGGTCTTTGGGATGGAGGAGCCTCTGCATTTCCGTCTCCAGTTCCTTCATGCGGAGCTCTGCCACATACGCTTCCTGCGCTGCCATTTCCTTAAGTTCCTGATCGGTCACTCCTCTCGACTCCAGGAGAATCTTCTCCTGTTTCTCGTACTCTCGCAGGCATCGAACGACCGGCTCCAGTTCCTTGAGACGTTTGCCAAACTCCTTCAGTTTTTTCACATCCGCATGCACGCTGGGATCCTGGAGGTTTTTCTGTAATTCTTCATACTCTGCCGCCAGTGCGTGTGCTTTTTCGATCATGGCGACTATTCTACATCCCCTCCCCCTCGGGGAGAGGGTTAGGAAGAGGGGGAGGTTTAGGCTCCTTTGGGTAAAGTTCGGGGTCGATGGTACGAGTAAAGCACGTTCGTCCTTCGGAATGTTCCCAGTTTTGGGAATAGGGATCGTGCGGATAGGGAGCAATTGGGCGAGTGCGGGACATTTCCTGCGTGCGACTTGGAACAGCAAAGACTGCACATAGTTCAAATGCAAGTTTTCCCGTCGTGTGGTACTCGTACGATGCTCCCGTTTCTGGATCCGATGGCGGCAGGAAACCGGAAATCGTATCGCGCAGCGCATCGAGATTCTCGGACAATGCCCCTTTCATTTGCCAGTGGCGGAGAATTTCTCCCTGAATCATTTGAAGATCGTTCACGCGTCGCTCATCGAAGCGGACACTGCGCTGACGCCACGGAGAGCCTGCAATGAAGAATCCTGCAATGATGCAGGCGCCAACAATCGCTCCCGACGTCCATGCTACGAAACCGGCCTGGCGGAGATGACCACGTTTCCACTCCCGAATATCCCAGAGATAGTATCCAAATACTGCGCCTGCCATGCCAAGAACACTGATGGCTTTGAGGATGAACCGCACCGAGAGCTCGCCGCTCAGAAAATGGTAGAGAACCGTCACGAGATCGCCGATGATGGCAAGCGCTGCGAGGAAAAGCGTGAGCGAGAGAAGCCACTTTCGTACACTGAGTTCCGCCTTCCCGGAATCGCGCGCAACATCACGATTGAGGAGCAGCGCGATGAAGAGATAGACAGGAAACAGAATGATGAGCGCTGCCGTCGAACGTCGGATGATATCCAGTGCTCCCTGCCCATACTCGAGAGAGTCTGGGAAGAGGACATTGATGTACTGGAAGAGGAGCGCCGTGAAGCTCCCCACACTCACGTAAAGGGTGATCATGAGGAGGAGATAGAGGAAAACGTCTCGGGGGGAGGATTTCATGCCCCTCACCCTACCCTCTCACGGTGGGAGAGGGAATATCTCCATTACAATGCGTCCATGCGGATTCTCCTCGCCATGTCCGGCGGGATCGATTCGAGTGTCGTTGCCCATCTCCTCAAAGAACATGGGCATGAGCTCGTCGGCGTGCGCTTCACGCTCTGGAGTGACCCCCTTGCACCAGCGATGGCCCAAATCCTCCCATCGAAATGTTGCAATGCGCAGACGGCGGCGCGGGCAAAGTCTGTTGCGTCCACACTCGGCATTCCATACCACATCAGAGATCTGGAAGAGGAATTCAAAAGAGAGGTGGTGGATCCATTTCTCAACGATTATCAAAAAGGGCTGACTCCAAACCCATGTGTCCGCTGCAATCGAACCATCAAATTTGGAAAGCTCCTCGAGATCGCAGATGAACTCGGGTGCGAGAAAATTGCGACGGGACACTATGCAAGGGTGAAAAGGGGGCGTGACACCCAATATCACCTCCTCGAAGCAATCGATAAAGCAAAAGATCAGAGCTACTACCTCTACGGACTCACACAGGAACAACTCTCCCGTGTGCTCTTCCCTCTCGGCACAATGCACAAACATGAGGTATATGCGCTAGCAGAGCACTACTCGATTCCCTTTGAGCGTTCGAGCTATCGTGAAAGTCAGGATCTCTGTTTTTTCCCAGAGAAGACTCCTTCTGCATTCCTCAAACGGCATCTTCAGGACAAGCTTCAGGAAGGCAGCATTACACGACGCGATGGTACGATCGTTGGAACGCATAAAGGTTTACCCATGTATACGGTTGGTCAACGGAGAGGTCTGGGTATTGGGGGTCTCAAAATCCCTCTTGAGATTGTACAAAAAAATTGTTCAAACAATACGCTCGTCGTCGCCGAGCAGGGAACAGAAAAGATTTCTGCCATACATATCACGGATATTCGTTGGGTCTCATGGCAACCACCACAAGACCGTGCCATCTCTTTCACCTGTCGTACCCGCTCTCTTTCTCCAAAAAGATCAGGAGAATTCCACTATCAAGGAATGGAAGGAATATTCCAGTTCTCTGCCCCACAACCTCCTCATGCTCCAGGCCAGCACATCGTGCTCTATCAAGGGGAAGAGATTGTCGGAGGAGGGGTAATAGACAACACGAGCCAGGCAACATGAGCGCAGCGATGGTTCCCACATGTGTGCTTTTATGGTAAAATAGCTAGATAGCTATGTCTCACCAGAACCCCCGCATACGGTACGACTCCGTCGGCAATGTCATCCTCTTGAGCGGAGAAGAACACCACACGAATCAGGCAGTCCCCTCAGTGTCTGCCATCTCTCTGCCGTGGACGGCGCTTCTCGCTTTTTTTGGATCGATCTTTTCCGAAAGCGCGCTGCAGTATCGCTGGACATTATATGACATCCGTGGAATAACACAGAGAATGTATTCTTTCGCTGTTAAAGGAACGTCTATTCTCCTTGCTTTCCTCTGCCAACCAGTATGGGTACCGGGACGAAAGGGTATTCCCCAACACTATAGTCGCGGAAAGCTCTTCCTTGCCGATTCTCTTCGTTTCGGAATGACGTTTGCAAGTATTTTTGCCATCCTCTTCCTAACACTCAACTATCAGAGCTTTGGGAAAATTGCCGTAGCGATGGCAGATCCCCTCGCTCTTCTCGGTGATCGCCTGCCTGTTCTACAGGCGGCAGAGACTCTCTCCCAAAAGACCACCCGGAATGTGGACACCGATCTCGCGCAGTTTCTCCCCCCCATTGGCCCGCCGGAAAACCGCCTCCTCATCCCGTCCCTTGGGCTCAATGTCCCCATTGTCATCCCCCAGAATGATGCGCTGCTCGCAGAAGACTGGACACGTCTTGAAAAGGATATTCAGACTTCCCTGGAGAACGGAACAGTTCATTATCCAGGAACAGCGCGTCCCGGGCAAGCAGGAAATTTTTTTGTCACCGGACATAGTTCGTACTATCCCTGGTCACAAGGAAAGTACAAATCTGTCTTTGCGCGCCTTCCCACTCTGAAAATCGGCGAGGAGTTCTGGATCTACTACGGCGGAGATCGTCACCGCTATGTCATTCAGGAGAAGAGGGAAGTAAAGCCGACAGACGTTGGTATCCTCGACCAACCTCTCGATCGACGCATCGCCACACTCATGACTTGCGTCCCTGTCGGGACGACACTCCGCCGCCTCGTCCTCACGGCGCAGGAACTCGATCCTCTGACCGGCATACCAATGACGGTCGGTCAGCATGCCGCTCCAGCGAATGCCCCGAAGACACCATCGGGGATGTTACCTATTTAAATTCCTGAGCCATTCTGCTCGAGCGCAGACCGACACGGTTCGGATTTGTCGGGCAAGCAAGAGCTGGATGGCTCAGGAATTTGTGGTAAGACTGCGCGGTAGCACCAGGTATACTTTATGTGCTCCTTGGCCGCTGTGGTGGAATGGTAGACACGGGGGACTTAAAATCCCCTGCCCTGTAACCGGGCGTGTAGGTTCAAATCCTGCCAGCGGCACCAAACGAATTTCATGCTATAATAGCAAGAAACACCAAACTCTATGCTCTCTCACATTGCCCGACCTTTGCAAGGATATTTCTTCCTCTCTCTCACGATCCTTGGCGGCTCAACATTCTCCGTCTTCGCTCGGCAACTCTCCGCCATCTTCTCTCCACTTTCCATGCTCTTTGTCGGAGAGATTTCCATCGTCATCTTTGTCCTCCTCTCCTATGGATTCCTCCCAATGCTTTGGCAGTTTCTTTCCCTCAAGAGGCGCTCGACCCTCTCCCTCCTTCTCTTTAGCACTCTTGTCATCGCAGGCCTCGGACTCTTGTATATGGGACTCAGGACCACGGAAGCGGTGAATGCCGAGCTCATCGGAAAAACAGAAACATTCTTCACTATTCTCTTCGCCGTCACTCTCCTCAACGAGCGCTTCCGGGGGAGATACCTCGCATCGGCTATCCTCATGCTCAGTGGGGTCACTGTCGTCCTTCTCCGGGACATCAATGGCGGTTTCCACTTGAACCCTGGCGATGCATTCATCGTACTCGGCGGCCTCTGCTTCAGTATTGCGAGCATCATCTTCAAAAAACGCCTCCTTAATATCCCACCGGAGTTCATCCTCTTCTTTCGCTCGTCTGCCGCTATCCTCCTCTTCTTCATTGTCTCTCCATTCCTCCAGCATTCCTTCATTACGGAGCTCCGGCACATGCCCATCTCGCTTCTTCCTGTTCTCATCAGCTTCGCTTTCCTTTCGCGTTTCTTAAGTGTCCTTGGCTTCTACCAAGCGGTGGAGAGGCTGCCGCTCACGATCATCTACCTCACACTCCCTCTGAGTACCATTTTGGCACTTCTCTTCGCTCATGCGTATCTCAGTGAACCCCTACATATCGCCCACGGCATCGGAGCAGTTCTCATCATTGGCAGCGTGCTCCTCCTCAACTCCCATCCTCGCATGAGACAACACCAGCGGCAGCATGTTTAGGGAATCTCTGAACAATGCTGATGTGTCATGGTGAGCGTAGACGAACCATCACATCGGCAAGTCATTGTGTCGCCCTTCGACTACGCTCAGGGTGACACAAGAAAAGGGGCCCCGCGCGGGGCCCCTTTTACCTTCCGGGATTACTTCCTCTTTTTGGCTGCCTTCTTCCGCGCGTCCGCACGGGCTTTGGCCTTCGCCTTGGCTTCCGCCTTCAGTTGCGCCTTGGTCTTCAGCACCTTCTTCACCCTCTTCTTTTTCTTCGCTCGTTCCAGGCGCTGCTCTTTCACCGTTTTCTTCTTAACGGTTTCTTTCATGACTCTCCGCACCGGTGGCGGTGTTTTCTTTGGCCCCTGCACGGGAGAAGATGGAGACGAGCGACGACCACCTCCCCCCCCACTTCCACTGCCTCCACCACTGGCCGTGGATGACCCTCCCGCAACCTGGTACGTTGCGCCCTGGGAATTCTTCAGACCGTCCTGCGCATCAGTGTAGACCGCAGCGATGTTCGCGTCCTTCGTGTAGTCGAGGTAGCCGTTCTCGCTCGATGCTGCCTGGTTCTTCGTCGTTACACTGCCACGGAAAATCCCCGACTCCTTCGCGGTTTCCGTGAGAGTCACGGTCTCCGTATCGACGACGGTACCGTCTCTCGCAAGCGTCACGGCGATGGTCAGGGTGTCCGCGACCGTCCCGTCAATGTTCTCATCGAGATCATTCATGGTGAAGTAGACAGAATCTCCCTCACGGAAGAGGTCAATACGGCTGTAACTGCTGTTGCCGACGACAAAATTGGATCCTGTGTGGTAGATCTTCCCCGTCTGCTCATAGATCTTTCCGTAGTTCACGATTGAAGAGCCGGTGGCGTAGAGAGTGTTTGCGCCAAAGGCAAGGGTGGACCCGGTGTTGACGGTCAGAGTGCCAAGGACCGTGACATTGTCGGCGAGGATGCCGCTACTGGTCTTCGTGACCGTGAAGTCGGTGACTTTTGTGTTGTTCGCAGCAATATGTTGCTTCCGGTTGCTTCCGTTGAGGACGAGCGTTCCACCGGAGAGGGCGAAGTAGCCCGATGTCCCCCTTTCGATACTCCCCGAGATCGTCAGGGTTTGAGCACCCGCAGAGAAGCCCGCCTGTGCATGGCTCGCAATGACCATGGACCCGCTGAGCGAGAGATTGACGCCATACTTCGTCAGGTCGAGGTTTCCCCGATCGACGGTGATGCTTCGGAGGAACAGTGTCGCTCCCGAGAAGGAGAGATCATCCACCGTCGTACCGGCCGTATTATTGAGCGAGACGCCGGAGAGCGTCGCCTTCGCGTACTTGTACGTCGCGGAGACCGTTCTGTTATCGGTAATGCGCAGCGTCTGGTCCGCATGATTATTGTTAAACAGGATCGTTCCCGAATAACTCAGTGCCCCTCCCTGATGGAGGAGACTGCCGGAGAGGCGCATCCTGTTATCCTTCCGGGAGTTACTGAGGATTCCCCCCGACATCGTAATGCTCCCCGAGGAGGAGAAGACCGTGCCGGTGCCAATCTGAAGACGTCCGCTCCCCATGCGCAATCCACCGCTCTTACTGCCGATGAGGATGCTCGACGTTCCGGTGAGGATTTTCCCGGTGAAGCTCGGGGCAATGATGAACGACGCAACGTTCACGGGGGTCCTTATCAAGACAGTGCCGCCAGTCTGTGTCGTCCAGTTATTCTTTGTGAAG
>Ga0209343_10002957_pt1 | contig 21660 bp, 21 predicted proteins | sample RifCSPlowO2_02_FD_184026 | JGI IMG/M metagenome (GOLD analysis project Ga0209343, IMG submission 184026) | Groundwater microbial communities from Rifle, Colorado - Rifle CSP2_plank lowO2_0.2 (SPAdes) (version 2) | ecosystem: Environmental > Aquatic > Deep subsurface > Groundwater | place... | reverse complement strand
TTGAATAGGCGTCAGGCGAGCCCTTTTATGTATTGTCATATTGTCTACACTTTATCCTGAAGGGACTAAAAGTGTAAACAACGCTAGGATTTCTTACAAACAATTATAACATTTCTAACAAGCGAAGCGATCTAACATTTTAACTTTTTTCTTCTTTAGCTAATTCTTCAATAAGTTTTCTTTGTTCTCTTGATAATTTTTTTGGCACCGCCACCTGCACTCTGACCAGCATATCTCCCCGGTCCCGGCCATATAATCGCGGTATACCCTTACCTTTTAGCCGGATTGTTTCGCCGGGCTGGAGGCCGGCCGGAATTTTTAATTTGAGCGGGTCGTCAATGGCCGGTATTTCTATTTTATCACCTAAAGCCGCCTGGGTAAAGTTAATAGATAAATTGTAATAAAGGTCATCTTCTTGGCGCTTAAAATATTTGTGCGGTTTGATATGGATAGTGATAAAAAGATCGCCGGCTTCTCCGCCATAAGGCCCGGCTTGTCCTTGTTCGCTTAATTTAAGAGTTTGTTCGTTATCAATGCCGGCCGGCGCGGTTATTTTAATGGTTTTAATTTCTCTGGTCCGGCCTTCGCCCCGACAAGCTGGACAAATTTTTTCCGGCCATTCTCCCCTGCCCCGGCATTTTGAGCAAACTTTTTGGCGAAGAAGAATGCCTAAAAAGCTTTGAGTTCTGACTTGTTCATAGCCCGCGCCCTGGCAAGCCGGGCATTTTTTAAACGATTCGCCTCCCTGACCCCGGCATTTATCGCAGGCAATCATTTTCTTTAATTCAATTTCTTTTTGTATTCCGTAGAAGGCGTCCTCTAAATTGATTTCTAAATCAAGATGAATATCATCTCCGTATTCCTGAACTTTTCTTGTTTTGGTTGTTGGCCCGAAGCCGAATATCTCTTCAAAAATATGGCTGAAGCCCAAGTCCTCAAAAATATCGCGGCCGCCGAAAACATCGTAAAAAGAGCGAAAATCCTGTTCAGAAAAACCGCGGCCAAAAGGCGCTTCCTCATATTTCTCTCCAAATCTGTCGTATTGAGCTCTTTTTTCTTTATCAGATAAAACCCGATAGACCTGGCTGATTTCTTTAAATTTTTCTTCGTATTCTTTTTTATGGCTTTCCGGCGCTTTGTCCGGATGATATTTAAGGGCTAATTGCCGATAGGCCTTTTTAATTTCTATTTCCGAAGCGTTTTTGGGAACGCCTAAAATTTCGTAGTAGTTTTTGGTTGGCATGTCAATTTTGCCCAAGAGAGCAAGCCCGAGCGTAGCGAGGGCGACGCTCGATTGGTTGCAAAATTGAGCACCGAGCACTCAGTGTGGATTATCTAAATTTTTGTTATAAATCAACAAACCTTAATTTAAAGAATGCAAGCTGATAGTTCACACTGAGTGCTCGGTAAAGGTTCTACAGCCAAAAATCCTGCGCCTACGGCTTGGATTTTTGGGCAGAATCCTTCACTTCCTCATACTCCCCTTCCACGGTTTTTTCCTTGCCATGACCTTTTTTAATCTCTGGCTCTGCTTGCTCGGCTTTTTCCTCCTGGACTTTTTGGTAGAGCTGCGCGCCGATTTTTTGAATAGCTTGGGAGAGTTCGTCTAAGCCTTTTTTAAGCGGCTCTATTTCTGAACCATCTTTTAGTTTTTTAAGTTCTGCTAATTTGTCCTCTACTTCTTTTTTATCTTCCGGTTTAACTTTATCACCGGTTTCTTTCAGAGCTTTTTCAGTTGAATAAATCAAAGTATCGGCCTGATTGCGAACTTCAATCAGCTCTTTTCTCTGCCGATCTTCGGCCGCGTGGGCTTCCGCTTCTTTTTTCATTTTTTCAATTTCCTCTTTTTTGAGAGCCGAAGAGTCGGTAATGGTGATATGCTGTTCTTTACTAGTCGCTTTGTCTTTGGCCTTGACGGTTAAAATTCCATTAGCGTCAATATCAAAAGCCACTTCAATTTGGGGCACGCCCCGAGGCGCCGGCGCAATGCCATCCAACATAAATCGGCCCAATGTTCTATTATCAGCGGCCATGGGCCTTTCGCCTTGAAGAATATGGATTTCCACTGACGGCTGATTATCAGCGGCCGTAGAAAAAATTTGGCTCTTGGAAGTCGGAATTGTGGTATTTCTTTCAATCAAAGGAGTCATGACCGCGCCCAAGGTCTCAATTCCTAAAGTTAAAGGCGTCACATCCAATAAAAGCACGTCTTTCATATCGCCGGCCAAAACCGCGGCCTGAATGGCCGCGCCCTTCGCCACACATTCCATTGGGTCAACTCCCCTTTCAATTTTTTTGCCAATATAATTTTCAATTAGCTGTTGGACCATAGGCATTCTGGTCGGGCCGCCGACTAAAATAATTTTAGTGATATCTTTGGGTGTCAGCTTTGAATCATTTAAGGCCTGCTCCAAAGGTCCGCGGCATTTTTCAACAATCGGTTTGACTAGTTCTTCTAATTTGGCCCGGGTTATTTTCATCACCAAATGTTTTGGCCCGGTCGTATCCCCGCTCAAAAAGGGCAGATTGATTTCAGTTTCTAAAGTTGAGGAGAGTTCAATTTTAGCTTTTTCCGCCGCTTCTTTTACCCGTTGAAGAGCGGTCAGGTCTTTTTTAAAATCAATCCCTTCCCTCTTTTTAAATTCTTCGGCAATATATTCAACTAAAATCGCGTCCATATCAGTGCCGCCCAGTTGAGTGTCACCCGAAGTGGACTTCACTTCAAAAACTCCCTCGCCAAAATCCATAATCGTCACATCCAGAGTGCCGCCGCCAAAATCAAAGACCAAAATCTTTTCTTCTTGGCCGGCTTTGTCAATGCCGTAAGCCAGAGAAGCGGCCGTCGGCTCATTGATAATTCTTTCCACTTCCAAGCCGGCAATGGCGCCGGCGTCTTTGGTGGCCTGGCGCTGGCTGTCGTTAAAATAAGCCGGCACCGTGATGACCGCTTTTTGAATCGGCTGGCCCAAAAACGCCTCGGCGTCTTTTTTGATTTTTTGAAGAATAAAAGCGGAAAGCTGCTGGGGCGTGTATTCTTTTCCGGCTAAAGTATATTTTTCTTTACTGCCCATTTTTCGCTTAAAAGCCGAAACCGTATTTTCCGGATTAGTTATGGCCTGGCGCCGGGCCGGCTCGCCAACTAAAAGATTGGCGTCTTTATCAAAAGCCACATAAGACGGAAAGGCCTTGCCGCCACCAACCACTGTCCCTTCAGATGAAGGAATTATGACCGGTTTGCCGGCTTCCACCACGCTGGCGGCTGAATTTGATGTGCCGAGGTCTATACCAATTATTTTTGTCATAGTATTGTCATTCTGAGCGAAGCGAAGAATCCCGTAGAAGACGACCGTTGGTAATTTTCTACGGGATACTTCGGTCGCTTCGCTCCCTCAGGATAAACTCAGAATCCCGAGCGAATTAGGACGGGATCCTTCGCTCCCTTCGGTCGCTCAGGATGACCATTTCTTAACTAAATCAAAGATTTAGAAGAAATGGTCATTTTACTTTTATCGGAATCCTTTTACCTTTTGATATTGTCTTGTTTGTTTTGGGAATGGTGATTTTTAAGAGGCCCGAAACAGTTTCGGCCGCGGCTTTATCTTCTTTTACTTCCACTGGCAGTTTGATGACCCGCCTGAATTCCCCTTGGCGAATCTCTTTTCTAATGTAGTCTTTTTCCTTGATTTCTTTTTTATCTTCGCTTTTTCCCGAGATAGTCAGGATATTGTCTTCAATGGATACTTCCACGTTTTCTGGCTTGACGCCGACTAAAGGTATTTCCACATAAAGATTATCTTTATCTTGATAAATATCAACAGCCGGCTCCTCGGCCCGAAAAGTCGGCACAAAAGGCATCCATTCGTCTTGCTCAAAATCATCGGGCAGACGAGGAGGCCTGTCTAAATCCTTAAAAGGACGCCATTGAATAGGCATAATGCTGTTTTGCTAACACTTTTGGTCTTACAGCTTTATATAAGCTCTCGGACTTTTGGTTGTTAACTACACTTTTAAAATTCCAAGGGATTTGTTTGGAATTTGTGATTTGTGATTTGTGATTTCATTTTGCCATCCTCACCTTTCCCACTCTCAAAACTTTATCTTCCAGCAGATACCCCTTCTGAATTTCTTCTGTAATAACCCCGCTTTCTTCATTTGATTCTATCATCTCTACGGCCTCATGAAAATTGGGATTAAATTTTTCCCCGACTGTTTTAATTTCTTTCAAATTATATTTTTCCAAAATACTTTCTAATTGTTTTTTAATTGGTTTTAACAACGTCGTCCTGAGCGAAGCGAAGGATCCCATAGATTTTAACTTAGCTGTTTCTTTAACTCCCATTTCCAAACTATCCAAAACCGGCAGTATTTCTCTAATTAAATTCTCTTGGCTGTATTTTCTAAATTCTTCCATGGCCTCTTCCTGCCGCCGCCGGTAATTAACCAAATCCGCCTGGGCTCTTTGCCAGCCGGTTAAATACCCCTCTTTTTCTTTTTGGCAGTCCTTCAGCTTCTTTTTAAGTTTTTTTACTTTGCTTTCTCCGCCAGCCGGCGGAGAAAAATCTTCTTGAGAATCTTCGTCAGAATAAATAATTTCTTCTTTTTGAGTCATAGATTCTATTATTAGTTTACTCAAAAAATTACTTTTGTCAACTATATCATTCTACCCCAAGGCTATATTTTTGACAATAAATCTTTAGAACTTCTCATTTTATTGTCAGGCAGGCGGCGGGTGTGGTAAAATAGAGATAATCGGAATATCCATAAATATTTATGTCATTCTGAACGAAGCCCCGTTAGAAATTTTTAATTTCTAACGGGGCGAAGTGAAGAATCCCGTAGAGCAACGCCAGCGTTGGCTGTTTTTCACGGGATTCCTCCTGCCCGCCATCGGCTTGCGCCCCGCCCGATTTCGCCAGGACGAAGTCTTTGACGGGCGGGCGAAGGCGCTGGCCGGCGGGCGCTGACGCTCGGAATGACAAACAAAACATGAAAACCATTATTTCAAACAACATCGCCTGGATTGATATTTCCGGACCAAAAGAAAAGGACTTAGAAAATTTAAAAGAGAAATTTAAGCTCCATCCTTTTATCGTTCGCCAATTTCTGCCGTCTATTCAGCGGCCGAAGATTGAAGAATACCCGAATCAGCTTTTTATGGTTTTGCATTTTCCGGTTTTTGATTCTAAAAAAAGAGAAACCAAACCAATTGAGCTGGATTTTATTGTTTTTCCCCAGACGTTCATTACCAGCCATCAGGGGGACATTCCTTCGCTTGAAATATTTTTTGAGGACTGCCGGATTCAGGAGCATCATAAAAGCCAGTATTTTAAAACCAGCGGCCATTTGCTTTTTGGGCTTTTGGATTTTATGATTGACGCTTGTCTGCCCATGCTTGACCATGTGGCTGAAAAAATAGATAAGATTGAAAGCCAGGTTTTTAAAGGGAAAGAAAAAGAAATGCTTAATGAAATTTCTTTAGTTAAAAAGGACTTGATTGATTTTCGCCGGGCCATTAAGCCCCAGCGGTCGGTTTTGGAGATTTTAGAGAAAAAATCTCCGCGGATTTTTAGCCGGGAAACAAGGCATTTGGCCCAGGAAGTGATTGGTTCAAATATCAGGGTTTGGAATGTTTTGGAAAATCTCCGGGAATTAATTATTTCAATCGAGCAGACCAACAATTCTCTGCTTTCTTACAAATTAAGCGATATTATGAAAATCCTGACCGTTATCTCATTTATTACCTTTCCCTTGAGCGTGATCGTCGGCTTTTTTGGAATGAATCTTGAGCAGATTCCATTAATCCGACATCCTTTGGCTTGGCTGTTTATTATTTTATTTATGATTTTTACAGCCGGAATTATGCTAATCTATTTTAAGAAGAAGAAATGGTTATAGCCAAACAAAATATTTTGTCATTCTGAAGGAGGCCATAGGCCGACTGAAGAATCCCGAGCGATTTCCACGGGATCCTTCGTTTCGTTCAGGATGACAATTTTAAAAAACTATTGAAACTCTACAACACCCTTACTAAAAAAAAAGAAATCTTTAGGTCCCTTAAAAATAAAAGGGTTAATCTTTTTGTCTGCGGGCCGACTGTTTATGATTATTCCCATCTTGGCCACGCCCGGACTTATATTGTTTTTGATATGCTTGTCAAATATTTAAAACAGCTCGGCTATTCTGTTTTTTATCTTCAAAACATCACTGATATTGACGATAAAATTATTAACCGGGCTAAAGAAGAAAAAATATCTTGGAAAGAGTTAAGCCGTAAATTTGAAAAAGAATATCTTAAAGATATGAAAAGATTAGCCGTAGACAGCGTTGATAAATATGCCCGGGCCGCTGATTACATTAAAGAAATTATCAGTCAAGTAGAGCGGCTTTTAAAAAAGGGTTTTGCTTATCAAATTGCCGACGGGATTTATTATGACATTTCTAAATTCAAAGATTATGGGAAACTATCTAAAAGAACAGCGCTTCAGGCAGAAGACGCGGTCTCCCGTATTGACGAAGCCAAGGGAAAAAGAAATAAAGGAGATTTTTGTTTATGGAAATTCTCCAAATCAGATGAACCAAAATGGCCAAGTCCTTTTGGCGATGGCCGGCCGGGCTGGCACATTGAAGACACGGCTATTACGGAAAAATATTTCGGGCCGCAGTATGATATTCACGGCGGGGCCAACGAGCTAATTTTTCCGCATCACGAAGCCGAAGTCGCTCAAATGGAAGCTATTTCCGGCAAAAAACCATTAGTCAGATATTGGCTCCATACTGGTCTTTTAACTGTTCGGGGTGTAAAAATGAGTAAATCCCTGAAAAATTTTATCAGTATCAGAGATTTTTTTAGGGATGGGGGCAGCCCCCATAGCGTGGGGGCTGCCCCCACCAGTGAAAGCCGCATTTTAAGGTTATTTATCCTAAAAAGCCATTATCGCTCCCCTATTGATTATAGCGAAAAAGCGATTGAACAGAGTAAAAAAGAACTGGAAAGAATTGATGAATTTGTCGGGAAGTTAGATTCCTTTAGGGTCAGACCCTCGTCAGGGTCGGACCCTGACGAGGGTCTGACCCTAAAGATTTTTCAAAAAGCAATGGCTGATGATTTTAATACACCTAAGGCCTTGGCCGCGATTTTTGATTTAATTAAAAAAAGCAATAAACTGATTGAGCAAAATAAATTAAACGCCAAACAAGCCCAAGAAATTTATAATTTACTGCTTAAATTTGACAAGGTTTTGGGTATTTTGCCAATTAAAAAGAAATTAGTTATTCCCCAAGAAATTAAAAAATTAGTCAAAGAGCGCGAAAAAGCGCGGCAAAATAAAGACTGGGCCAAGGCCGACCAAATTCGTCAGCAAATTGAAAACAGGGGGTATAAGGTAGAAGATACTATTAAAGGGCCGGAGGTAAAAAAGAGATAAAAATAAGGACTTCCTTGATAAATAAGTCAAGTCTTGAAAGGTCTATCAGATATGATAGACTGAAAATAATGAATAAGCAAGCCGGTTTAATTTCCAAGCAGGAATTAGAAGGCCGTTTGCCGCCGCAAAGCATTGAAGCCGAACAGTCGGTTTTGGGTTGTTTGATGCTGGACAAAGAAGCGGTTATCCGGGTGGCTGATATTTTAAAACCGGGCGATTTTTACCGGGGAGTTCATAACCAGATTTATTCCGCCATGCTTGAGCTTTATGAAAAAGGAGAGCCGATTGATTTATTGAGCTTGACTAACCGCTTGGAAGAAAAAGAGCAGTTGGAAGAAATGGGCGGCAGCAGTTATCTGACTGATTTGGTCAATACTGTGCCGACCGCCGGCCATGTTGTCCATTACGCTAAAATTGTCCATCGCAAGAAAACTCTCCGCGACCTCATTGAAGCGGCCTATCACATCAATCAGTTGGGCTATCAGGAAACCGAAGATGTGGACAATCTGGTTGACGCGGCCGAACAGAAAGTTTTCAGCATTGCCCAGAAATCTTTAACCCAGGGATTTCTGCCGATTAAAGCGGCTTTAGAAGACGCCTTTGAAAGAATTGACCGGCTCCATCGCGGAGACGGCGCTCTGCGGGGCATCCCGACCGGTTTTCATGATTTAGACAATTATCTGGCCGGCCTTCAGAAATCCGATTTGATTATTTTAGCTTCCCGTCCATCGCTCGGTAAAACCACTTTAGCTATGGATTTAGTCCGGCATATCGGAGTTAAAAACAATATTCCGGTCGCTATCTTTAGTTTGGAAATGGCTAAAGAGCAAGTGGTTGACCGTTTGCTTTGCGGTCAGGCCGGCGTGGAATTATGGCGGATGCGGACAGGCCGCTTATCAAGCGATGGCCCTGATAATGATTTTACCAGAATCCAAGAAGCAATGGACGAGCTTTCAACCGCGCCTATTTTTATCAACGACAATCCTTCTCCGACCGTGCTTCAGATACGGACTATGGCCCGTCGGCTTCAGGCCGAACAACCTCTTGGTTTGATTATTATTGATTATCTTCAGATGATTTTGGGCCGCAATATAAACGACAGCGAAGTCCAGCAGACCAGCGAAATTTCCCGTTCGCTTAAGGCCTTGGCCAGAGAACTGAATTTACCGGTTTTAGCCATTTCTCAGCTTTCCCGGGCAGTTGAAGGCCGTTCGCCTTCCATCCCCAAACTTTCCGATTTAAGGGCCTCGGGCGGCCTGGAGCAGGACGCGGATGTGGTGCTTTTAATTTATCGGGAAGACAAAGACCGGACCAACACCGACCGTAAAAATATTGCCGATATTATTATTGCCAAGCACAGAAACGGCCCGACCGGCAAAGTTGAACTTTTCTTTAATGAGGGACAAGTCAGTTTCAAGAATCTGGAAAAGAGATTTTAACCAAGCGGGGGCAGCCCCCGCGGGCCTGGGGCTGTTCCCGGGTATTTCCTAAGATGCTATTTCCATCCGCTATCCAAAACCTCATCACTCAATTAGCCAAACTGCCCGAGATTGGTCCCAAAGCCGCCTTTCGGCTGGTTTTTTATTTAATCAATCAGGAGCAAAAAGAATTAGATGAATTATCCGCTCTTATTAAAAACCTAAAAACAAGTTTTCGGCTTTGTCCTCAATGTTTTAATTTAGCCGGAAATAGCCAGAGTTTTTGTTCTATTTGTCAGGACCCCAAAAGAGACAAAAGCGTTATTTGCGCGGTTGAGGATATTTTGGACATCATTCCTATAGAAAAAACCCGGCAATACAGCGGGCTTTACCATGTTTTAGGCGGTTTGATTTCGCCGGCTGACGGCCTCGGCCCGGAACAGTTAAAGATTAAGGAGTTGGTAGGGAGAATTAAACTAGCGAACAGCGAACAGCGAACAGCGAACAATATAAAAGAAGTAATTTTAGCCCTTAATCCCACTACCGAGGGCGACACCACGGCTCTCTATTTAGAACGGTTGCTTAAGCCGCTTAATATAAAAATAACCCGTTTGGGCCGCGGGCTGTCTCAAGGCGCTGATTTGGAATACGCGGATGAAAATACTCTAACCAACGCTCTTTTAGGCAGGAGATGAAGCTCCACGGGCAAGCCCGTGGTATCCTCACTTTACGGTCAAGCCCTTCGGGCTTGCCCGTGGTGCGAAATCCCGCACCGAAGACCATTCATCCACGGGTAAACCCGTGGTCTTCTGGTGCGTGGATAAAATTTTAGTAATCTCTACTTCGGTATAGGGCTGGCGATGGCCGGTCTTTTTTTTGTATCTTTTTTTGGACTTATATTTGAAAATAATTATTTTTTTGCCCTTACCCTGCTTTAAGACCTGACCGATAACCTTGACGTTTTTGACCAGCGGGGTCCCAATCTCTGTTTTTTTGTTTTTCTCCAATAATAAAACTTGGTCAAAAGTTATTTCTTCGCCTTCTAAAAGATTTAATTTCTCTATTTTAATTTTATCACCGGGCGAAACTTTGTATTGTTTCCCGCCGGTTTTGATGACTGCGAACATATTTTTTTGGGGGGCTGCCCCCGATATATCGGGGGCAGCCCCCATTCTGGAGCCCCCATTCTAATTTACTCAACAGACGGCCTCTCTATTTGCTGAATCTCTACTTTTGACTTCCCTTCTCCGGTGATTTTGACCACATCTTTGTCAATTTTTTTAAACTCTCTTGAAGCGCTGTTGTACATATTAACGGTGGTGCCTAAATTATCTCCAAGTTTTTTTAAATAAACTTCATAGCCGTTTAAATGATTAGCCAGTTTTTCCACTCTCTTTCTGATTTCCTGGGCCGATTTTTCAATTTCAAGCGCCCGCAGGCCCTGAAGAACGGTTTGAAGATAAGCGTGAAAAGAAGTCGGCGAAACAATAATCACGTGTCTGTCCTTAAAGGCGTATTCAATTAAATCGCGGGTATTGACCTTTAAGGCCCCGACCTGGTTGACCAGTAAATCATAATAAATTCCTTCAGCCGGAATAAACATAAAAGCAAAGTCCATCGTCCCCTTTTTTGGCTTGATATACTTGGCAGTTTCGTCGATTCTGGTTTTTAAGTCAAGTTTAAACTGCTTTTCCAGTTTTATTCGCGTCGCTTCGTTTTTTTCCTGAACGATCCGGTTGTAATTTTCCAGGGAAAACTTGGAATCAATCGGAATGAGTTTGTCTTTGACAAAAATCACCGCGTCAACAATGTCGCCGTCGCCGAAATCATACTGCATCTGATAAGAGCTCGGCGGCAGAACATTTTTTAAAACAGTTTCTAAATAATATTCTCCCAAAATCCCTCGCTGTTTTGGATTAGTCAAAATATTTTCTAAGGATTGCAGCTGCTCGGCAAAGCCGATGACCTGTTTATTGGTATTGTCCAGCTTGGTTAATTTTTCAGTCACATCCCGGATAATCTTGGCGCTTTGGCTAAATTGGACTTGAGCTGTTTTGGCCGATTCGGATAATTTATTGTCCAGGACCCGGCTAATCTGATTTATTTGTTCCTGAATGAGCATTAAGGATTCGTCTTGCCTAACCGGTCTTTTCTTGAATAATAAAAAAAATATTATTCCTATAGCCAGAGCGATTAAGATAAAAATAGCAGTTAAAAGTAAGGTGTTCATTTGTTGGGAGTAGCAAAGCGAACGGAGAGAGCTTCGCAATATCGCGGAGCTTCGCTCCGCTATTCCATTATCTTACCTCATCAAGACCTAAATTGTCAAAAAAATGCCGTAAATTATCAAAAGAACAACAATAAAAAATAGGAGAAAATGACCAGGTATCCTGGTTTTAGAGCCGAGGCGGAAGCCCTCCCGCCTCGGTTTTTTTATTGTTTAAAATAAAAAAACCGTCACAAAACGGCCGTCTCAAAATTTATAGCATTTTCTTATAGGATATTTTATTTAGTGGAATGTGGTTTATAAAAAATAATAACACCCCACATAATTACCAAAATCACTCCAGCAATGATGTAAAGAATAAGATCGTTCATAATTATTTTTTACTTTTCATTGCCACAATATAAATTATTGTCACAATGATAGCAGTAATGATATAAGCGATTATGAGATATTTCATAATTGATGACTATTGTTTAATCTGCTTAGTAAATTTAGTCCTCCTATCAAACAGCCGAAAGCAAAAATTGCTCCCACAATAAACACTATAACATTAACTTGACCCGAAGAACCTGGTATAAAAAATCCAAATACAGACGAAGCAAATAAAATTTTAGCGAGGTCAATTAAAAAACTTGATAATTTATCTACTTGATGTTTGTTGAATTGCATATGTTTAGTTTAACATAAAAATTTTTCTTAGCCAATAGAGTTATCCATAATATTATCCCTAAAGAAACCCATTGGCTGATAGATAAGCTCCAGTAGTGAGGGTCGGCTAAATAAGTATCGGTTGCCCGGGTAAAATCCAATAAAAAACGGGCTAAACTATACCAGAATAAAGAAATAATAAATAATTGCCCTGGTTTTTTAAGGCGGGTTCGCAAGAACCACAAAACAAAAAACATAATTAAGCCATTTAAGACCAGATATTGGGCCACTGGGTGGCGTAAAATGCCATCCGGCCATAAAATTCCCCAAGGCAAAGCAGTGAGCGCTCCCTGATGGTCATTGATTAAAGAACAGCCAATATAGCCGATAGAAATTCCCAAAGCCGCGGCCGGGGCGATTAAATCAGCTATTCGCCAGAATGAAATGCGGGAGGCTAAACTTCCCACATCGCGATGTGGGAAGTTTAGCCTCAAATAAAGCCAGCCCAAAAGTAAAGCGCCCAATAGTCCGCCATAAAACATCAGTCCGCCGGCCCAGGCCTGAAAAATCTCTAATGGATGAAAGAAATAATATCTCGGGAATTGTAAAACATAACCCAATCTGGCGCCGATTAGACCGCCCAATAAGATGAAAATAAAAAGATTAAAAAACCGGGAAGAATCAAGCCCTTTTCTCTTGGCTTGGAATAAAACCAGCCACCAGCCGGCCAAAAAACCTAAACCAACAAAAAAACCCCAAGTGTAAACAGTAATGGGGCCGAGAGTTATTTGGTCATAGATGAAATAAGGAAGCATACAATAAATTCCTAAATCCTAATTTCTAATAATAGGATTTAGATATTAGAAATTTAAAAATAATTGATTATTCAATTATTTTAAATACCTGGTCATTATCCCTCACCGCTTGGTCTACTTTTAAACCAATAGCCTGGCCAGCTTCGGCTTCTTTGACATTTTCATGCTCAATTTGCATAGAGGCGATTTTCTGTTCAAAATCAGTGGCTGTCCCTTTGATGTGGATTGAGTCCCCTACTTTCAGCTTGTTGTCTGTAATTTCAATGACGCCCACGCCGATATTGGTAAAATAGTGAGTAATTTTGCCGATTAATTTTTCCTCCATTTTTTTCACCTCCTTTCGCCAAATTTGTCAAAATTTTAATTTTGTTACAAATTTGAGCGCCCAGCACCTTTTTCGTTGTGTAATTAAAAAGAATTTAGATAATTAAAAATATATTTATTTCTCGCGGCGCAGAGGGCGAATAGCCCCGAGCGAGCCGTTAGGCGAGCGAGTGCGCCGCCGTGAATTTCAGAGCGAAAAAGGTGCTGGGCTGATAATTACGCAGCCCCACGGGGAGTCGAACCCCGGTTTTATGCTTGAGAAGCACATGTCCTAGGCCGCTAGACGATGGGGCCTTATATTTTAAGATTAACATCAATCTCTAAACCTGTCTAATCTAAGGGTGTCGTAAAACCTTATATTTTTAATCTAAGGGTTTGCGACCCCCTTAGATTTGGACCAGTATTTTAGAAACTTTTTCCGGAAAAGCCATAATTTCTTTGACTATTTTTTCCATTCGCATGGCCCGCGAGCCTTTAATTAAAATAATATCCCCGGCCTCTAATTTTTCCTGAAGGGCCAGACCGGCTTTTTCAGCGCTGTCAAACTCAAAAATTTTTTCTTCGGAAAAGCCATTTTTTTTCATCTCATCGGCTATAAATCTGGCCCGCTCCCCGACCAATAGAAGCAGATCCGCTGTTAAAAACGCTTCTCTCCCGACTCGCCGGTGGGCTTCTTCGGTCTTTTCCCCTAACTCCAGCATATCGCCCAACACCGCTATTTTTCTTTTAGGTTGAAATTGATTTAAAATTTCTAAGCCGGCAATAACGGAACTTGGCGAAGCATTATAAGTGTCGTCAATAATCCAGGTCTTTTTAATTCCTCTTATTAAATTAGTCCGGCCGGGCAAAGGACGGAATTTTTCAAGACCGGCCGAGATATTGACTAAATTTAAGCCAAAGTTTAAACCAACCGCGGCCGCGGCGGCCGCGGCGTAAGCTTGCTGTTTGCCTAAACACTTTTTAAGCCGTATCGGCACCATGCTTCCTTTATTTTCTAATTTAAAATTAACCCCAAAATCTTTTTCTTCCAAATTCTTAATTTTTAATTCATAATTCATAATTTTTAGGTCAGCCCCCTGGCCAAAGCCGTAACTGATTATTTGAGCGCCCGAAGAAATATTTTCCCGCATCATTCTTACCGATAAGTCGTCATAATTTAAAACTGCCAGGCCTTTTCGGGGTAGAGATTTTACCAGTGATGATTTTTCTTCAATTAAAGCGTCTTTTTCCGGAAAAAATTCCAAGTGAACCGGAAATTCGCCGATGGCTGTGATGACCCCGATTTTAATTGGCACAAAGCTCAATAGATACCCAAGGTCGCCCGGCTTATCCGCCCCCATTTCCAAAACTAAAATCTCCGGATATTCTGTTTTAAAAATAATCACGGCTAGGGCTTTTAAAAAAATTTTCAGCCATTTTTTAATTGAACGGCCGCCGGTCTCAAGCCCCAAAATAGCCAAAGGCACGCCTATTTCATTATTGTAGTTTTCTAAATTTCGCCGCGCGCGAAAATGCGCTTTGAGTATTGTATAAATCGCTTCTTTGGCAGTGGTTTTACCGACGCTGCCACTGACCGCCACAATTTCCGGCCGGTATTTCCAGAGAACGATTTGAGAGAGAATTTTGAGGAGATATTGGAGAATACTACGCATTTGGTAATGAATTTAGAATCTGGAATCTTGAATTTTGAATGAGAATATAGAATATGGAATTTAGAATAATAAAATTCTAATTCTATATTCTTAATTCATAATTCTTATTCTAAATTCTAAATTCCAAATTCTAAATTCTATATTATTTCGGCGGAATTTCAAAATAATTAAACATATACTCGGCCAGCCGCCTGAAAACCGGCGTAATGGAATCAGAAGCAAAGCGAATGCCCTTGGGGTTGTCTATTTTAATCAAAACAATAAATTTCGGGTCAAAAGCCGGCGCAAAGCCGACAAAAGTATGGATGGTTTTATCAGAATAGCCGCCCGATTCCAGATTCGGCACTTGGGCGGTGCCGGTTTTGCCGGCCACGTCGTAACCCTTAACTTGGGCTTTCCGGTCATAACTGTTTTCTATCGTGCTAATCAGCATTCTGGTCAATTGAACGGCTGTTTTTGGATAAATTACTTCTTTAACTATTTGGGGTTCAGTAATAATTTCTTGGCCGTTTGGTTCAATAATTTTTTCAACCGCGAACGGTCGCATAACTTTTCCCTGATTAGCCACAGCGGCGAGAGCTGTAATCAGTTCTAGAGGCGTAATCGCCACTCCCTGGCCAAAAGAAGCGGTGGCAAAGTTTATGTCCCGGTTTTCTGATAAATTGGAAATATCGCCGCCAATCTCTCCTGTTAAATCTATACCGGTCGGCCGGTCAAAACCGAAATCTTCTACATATTGGCGGAAGGCCTCGTGGCTCATTTTTTGCTGAACAAAAACAGCGCCGGTATTGATAGAATTTTCTAAAACATTGGTCATTGTTGAGACGCCGTAACTTCTGTCGGCGGCGTTTCTAATAATGCTGTTTTTAATTTTAACATAGCCCAAATCCTCATAAGCGGTTTGGGGATTGATTAGTCCCTGGTTTAGGCCAGCCGCCATAGTGATCGGTTTGAAGACCGAGCCCGGCTCATAGATTTTTTGAATTGACGAATTTAGAAATACATTAATATCTTCAACTTTAAAGTATTCATTCGGATTAAAATTCGGCCAGTTAGCCAGAGCTCGGATAGCGCCGCTTTTCGGCTCCATAACAATAATAGTTCCTTCGTCAGCCGACCATTTTTTGATTACCTCTTCCAGCTCTTTCTCGGCTTTAAACTGAATATTCTGGTCAATGGTTAAAATCAGATCAGAGCCGTCTTGGGCCGGTTGGGTTTTTTGGGCAGCCGCGGGAATTAAATAACCAAGAATATCTTTCCACCCTTCCAAAAAACCGGCCGCGCCCTTTAATTTTTCTTCGTAATAACCCTCTAGTCCATACTGGCCTATTTCCATTTCATCTTTTAAACCGACAAAGCCGACCAAATGGCTGGCCAAAGAACCGGCCGGATAATATCGCCAGGTTTCTTTAACTAGTTCGATTCCTTTAATCTTAAGCGATTGAATCTGCTGGGCCAGATCTTCGTCTACTTTATGTTTTAAGGGCTCGTAAGGGTCTTCGGGTTTATTGATTCTGTTTAAAATAATTTCTTCATCTAAATCAAGCAAAGGAGATAATTGTCGGGCTATTTCTTCTCTCTTTTCTTGAAGAATCAATTTAGGGACAGCGTAGACCTGTTGAAATTCTTTATTGGTGGCCAAGGGCAGATACTCCTTGCTTTTTAAATCCTGAATAAAAATTCCCCCTCTTTTTGGGAATAATTTTTGATAAAGCTGGTGCTGGTTTTGGGCCGAGGCGCTGTAAAAATTATATTTAAGGATTTGAAGCGAAAATAAGCGGGCTATGATTATCCCGCCTATAAAAAGAGTGATAATAAAAAGAATTTGGATACGCCATTGAGTAAAACGCCTCATTTTTTAATCGCCACTGCTCCTTTTTCCTTCAGATAAACCACTTTGACGGCTTCTTCCATTCCTAATGTCTTGGCTATTTCTCCCAAATTAGCCGGCGACTGAAGCCGGGCTGCTTCTATTTCTAAAGTTGATTTCTCCGCCCGTAATTTTTCAAGCCGCTGTTTTTCTTGGCGGATTTGGTAGGTCTTGCTCACGACGCCGTTAGTCTGAATAAGATAGAAAAAGCTCATTAAAAAGAAAGCAATAAAAATAATTAAACTTAAAATAGCCGTTCCCCGATTGGAAATTGATTTCGCTTGATGGAATGATTTTGATTTGATATAAGTCATAAGACCTGAAACAATAGCCTTTTAGGAGATTTTAGGAGCCTTTAGGAGCCTCGCTCCTAAAATTCTTTAGGAGCGAGGCTCCTAAAAGGCTAGGCTCCTAAATTCCAATTTTTCTGCCACCCTTAACTTCGCGCTTCGGCTGCGCGGGTTTTGGCTGATTTCTTCTTGACCGGGCCTGATTGGCTTCTTGGTCAGAATTTTTAACTTATTTTCTTTGGCCAATTGGCGGAAAAAATTTTTAACAATTTGGTCTTCTAAAGAATGAAAAGAAATAACTGCGAGCCGGCCGCCGCTTTCAAGAATTTCTACGGCCTGGGGCAGGGCTTTAGAAAGATTATTCAGTTCGTCATTGACCGTTATTCTTAGGGCTTGGAAAACCCGGGTGGCAAAATGGATTCGGCCATAGAAATATTTCTGCGGCGCGGCCTGACGAATTACTTCCACTAATTGTTTGGTAGTATTTATTTTTTTACCCTGTCTTTTTTGACAAATTTTTTCAGCAATTTGTTTAGCGTATCTTTCTCCTCCATATTCTTTAAATATTTTCTCTAAATTTTCTTTTGGCCATTCATTGACAATTTTTTCAGCAGTTAAATCACTGTTCTTTGTTCGCTGTTCGCTGTTCTCTGAATTAAATCTCATATCCAGCGGCTCGTCTCTTAAAAAAGAGAAACCCCGGCCGCTTTTTTCTATCTGCCAAGAAGACAGGCCCAAATCAAGAAGAACGCCGTGGAATTTGAAATCTTGAAATTTTGATATTTCAATATTTTTCCTGATAATTTTTTTCAAATCCGCAAAATTCCCTTGAGCGAGAATAATCCTGTCAGAACCGGCCTTTTGTTTTAATTGATCCAATGTTTCTTTGCTTTGTTCAATCCCCAAAACTTTTCCATCGGGCTTATTTTTTTCTAAAATAGCCAAAGCATGTCCGCCAAAACCAATTGTGCAGTCAATAAAATTTTCTCTTGGCTTTGGGTCTAAATATCTTAAAACTTCTTTTAGAAGAACTGGCTTGTGCATCTCATAAATTTTCACAAAAAGAAAAAATTATTGTCTGAGCTTGTCGAAGACATAATTTTTGTCCGATATATTATCCCTTCGACAAGCTCAGGGAATAATATGTTAGATTCCCAGCTCGCTTAATTTAGCCGCTATATCCCCCACTTCTTTTTCAATCTTCTGCTTATAGGCCTCCCATTTTTCTTGGTCCCAGATTTCCAAACGGTTATAGACGCCGGCAATAACCACATTTTTTTTAAAGCCGGCATATTTTTTTAAATAATCGGGAATCAAGATTCTTCCCAGCCGGTCAAATTCCACGGCCGCGGCGCCGGCTAAAATAATTCTATTAAATCCCCTGGCGTCAACTTGACCGGTCGGCAGCCCGGCCAGCTTATCAGCCATTTTTTGCCATTCGTTTAAAGGGTAGAGGGCCAGACAATTATCCAATCCTCTGGTTAAGACCGCTCCTTTTTGCAATTCCTTTCTTAATTTAGCCGGAATAGCCAATCTTTTTTTAGCGTCAATGGTATGTTTGTATTCGCCGATGAGCATGCGATTTTTTTCTAAAATTTATTTTAGCTTAAAAAATCAGCACCCTGTTAAATAAGATTTGAGGCGATTCTTTAGAAACATTTTACCAAAGTAGGTCTTTAAATATTTCTCTCTATGTCTGGCATCTTTTTGATTTAAACAAGCTTCGTAATAAATCAACTTCAACGGCCTTCTATCTCTTGTTGATGCCACGCGTCCTTTTTGGTGTTCCTCAAATCTTAATTTTAAATTTTCTGTGTAACCTGTATAGAATTTACTATCTTTTAATGATTGTAAAACATATACATAATAAAACATGCTGTATAGAAAATTTAAAATTATTTAACAGGGTAAAGGTTTGGTTGCCAAAAATCCTGCGCTTATTAGCTTGGATTTTTGGACAAAGCCCTTTATCCACAATTTCCTTCACTTATCCCCACTTTTATCCACAATTTACCCTTTGATTCTTATTTTATGCCACTTATCTATCTCTGTCAAACACATAAAATCAGGTCTGAATTTTTATTCCTTAAATTAAAAAATGGCTCTATAGAGCCATTTTTTATCAATGATTAGATTTTCTATCCACAATTTATCCCCAAAACCACAAAATTACACTGCCAGCCATCCGCCATCCACATAAAATACGGCGCCGGTGATATAACTTGCTTCTTCGGAAGCCAAAAACACAACCATAGAGGAAACTTCTTCGGGTTTGCCGATTCTTTTTAAGGGGACGCGGCTAAGCATAGCGTCCATAGCTTCTTTTGGCAGCTGCGCTTCTTGTATCATTGGCGTGTCAATGGCGCCGGGAGCAACAACATTTACATTGATGCCAAGGGGAGCCCATTCAACAGCCAGTGTCTCTGACAGGCCGATAACGCCGCCTTTTGAAGCGGTATAATGAGCGCCTCCTAAAATGCCGACTCCGACCTGGCCAGAAGCGACCGAAGAGATATTAATAATCCGGCCCCATTTATTTTTCGCCATTTCTTTAGCGGCTCGTTGGGCGCAGAGAAATTGTCCCTTTAAGTTGATATCAATCATTTTATCCCAATCTTTTTCAGTCAATTCCAAGGCTGTTTTGGGGAAATAAATGCCGGCGTTATTCACCAAGATGTCTAAACGGCCGAATTGTTTGACCACTTCATCAAATACTTGGTCAACTTCGGTTTTATTTGAGACATCCATTTGAAAACATATTGCCTCGCCGCCCTTTGATTTTATTTCTTCCGCCACTGGCAGACAATCTTTTGCGTTTACATCGGTTATGGCAACTTTTGCTCCTTGAGCCGCCAGAGCCAGCGCGTGGGATTTACCCATGCCGCGCCGTCCGCCGGTCACTAACGCAATTTTATTTTTTAGCTCAAACATAGTATTTATTTAATGATTATTTATTTTCGACCTTTAGTCACCTGGCCCGCCTAAATTCTGGTGGGCTCAAGAGGGTTCGAACCTCTGACCTCTCGGATGTGAACCGAGCGCTCTAACCACTGAGCTACGAGCCCAAAAATTTGGGCGGGCAAGTTGAGCTACGCGCCCTTAAATCCTTAATTTATTTATCAGCTTCTCGTGGGGCTTTTCCAAAACATCGCGCAAAAAGCGGTCAAACATATCATAGCGGTATTTGAAATCTTCAGTGGTTAAAACCACGTAATCAATTTCCTTTCCCACTTCGGCTTCCAAATCTTTTAAGAAATTATCTAATTTCCTTTTTTTAATAAGGTCGCCGACAACCAAAAGGTCAACGCGCGGATTTTCGGCATTTAGAAAAACTCCCGAAAGGACAGCCAATTTTATCCGGCCCAAATTCCTTAAGCGTTTTATTAATTTTTCTTTAGAAGCCGGGTTGGATTTTAAGACTAAAGTTCTTAGTTCGCCGTAAAAATCAAAACGGGGGTTAATAAAATAAATTCTTTTTTTAGCCCGATATCTGGAACCGAGAAGATTAATGCTTTTTAGTTTTTCAATTTGATGGCGGCAGGAACGGATATCGCTTTTGACCCGTTTGGTTATTTCCTTAAGCAGAAAACTTTTCTCCGGATTGCGAAGAAAAAGTCTAAGCAGTTTCACTTTGAGCGGCGAATCAAAAAGTTGTTCTAAGATTTGTTCGGACATGATGTCATGAATTTGAGGAGCCTAGGAGCGAGGCTCCTCAAATTCATGTTTATTTTATTTCCACTGTTGCCCCGGCTTGTTCCAGCTTTTTCTTAATTTCTTCCGCTTCGGCCTTAGTCACTCCCTCTTTGACAGCTTTTGGCGCGGCGTCAACCAAATCTTTAGACTCTTTTAAACCCTTACCCGTGATGTCTTTTATTGCTTTAATCACATTGATTTTTGCGTCGCCAACGGATTTAAGCTCCACATTAAAGGCGGTTTTTTCCTCGGTCGGCTGGCCGGCTGAAGAAGCAGCGGCTCCGGCTGCGGGAGACGCCATCATCGGCATTCCGGCGCTCACCCCGAATTTTTCTTCTAAGATTTTAACCAGCTCGGCCAAATCCAAAACAGAAAGTTCTTCAATCTGTTTGACCAAATCCTTGAATTTCTCCGGCGCTTTGGCTTTTTTTTCTTTTATCTCTTGTTTTTCTTCTGACATGATTAAGAATCAAGAATCAAGAATTAAGAATTAAAGACAAAACTATAATTCATAATTTATGCTTCATGATTTAGTTTGCTTAATAGATAAACAAAATTTCTTAGATTACTCTCTAAAGCGTTGACTAATCCCGACATCGGCGCGGCAATATTACCAACTAATTTAGCCAGTAACTCCTGACGCGAAGGCAATTTAGCCAATTCTTTTATCTTATCTGTTTCAAAAAATTCTCCTTGAATAACCCCGGCTAAGACTTTTAAAGCGTCGTTTTCTTTTGAAAAATTATAGATGATTTTAGCCGGACTAACCTCGTCTTGATAACCGAAAGCCACGGCAATCTGGCCTTGAATATCTTTGGTTTTAATATTCTTAAGACCCGCTTTTTCCAAAGCCAAATCAATCAGAGTTTTTTTAGCCACCTGAAATTCTATTCCTTCCTTTTTCAATCTGTTTCTTAGGTCTTGAATTTGCTTAACTTTTAATCCGGTATAATCGGCAAAAACAACGGCTTTCTGGCGGGTTAATTTATCAATCAAGTTTTTAATAATTTCTTGCTTTCGTTGTTTAGTGAGCATAAAAAAATCTATGAATAAGCCATAGATAAAAAACATTTCATCGCCTCAATAGGTCTTCGGCTGCCTATTATCTACGGCTTCTTAATTTAATAATATTTTATTTAATTTTAAATGTCAAGCTTTTGTACTTGACGGGCACATAGGTGACACTTTAATAGAATTATTGAACTTTATCGGCGTCTCGTAGTTGAGTGATTGGTGGGGTCTTCTAAAATTGTATTCAATCAGCCAATCAGTCAGATTTTGGTTAAATGATACAACATC
>Ga0209343_10002956_pt1 | contig 21667 bp, 22 predicted proteins | sample RifCSPlowO2_02_FD_184026 | JGI IMG/M metagenome (GOLD analysis project Ga0209343, IMG submission 184026) | Groundwater microbial communities from Rifle, Colorado - Rifle CSP2_plank lowO2_0.2 (SPAdes) (version 2) | ecosystem: Environmental > Aquatic > Deep subsurface > Groundwater | place... | reverse complement strand
CGCCCCGGCGGGCGTGCCCGATGCCGTGCTCGCAAGGCTGCGCGCCGACATCAACCGCGTGCTCGCGATGCCGGAAGTGAAGGAGCGCCTCAATGCGGCAGGCGGCCTCGAACCCTACGTCACCACGCCGCAGGAATTCGCCGAACGGATCCGCTCCGACTACGAAAAATACGGCAAACTCGTCAAACAGATCGGCGCCAAGGTCGACTAAGCGCCAAAATGGAGGTACCTACCATGCATGTCCGACCCGAACACCGGTCCATACACCTATGCGCCGTGCTCCTTGCTGCGGGCATCGCGCTTGGCGGCCTGCTCGCCCCGAATGCCGGGCATGCCCAGTATCCGACCAGGCCGATCAAACTGATGGTGACGGTCGCGCCGGGCGGCGGGCCCGACACCATCGCACGGGTGATAGGCGAGAGGCTCTCGCCGCTGCTCGGCCAGCCGATCGTGGTCGAGAACCGCGCCGGGTCGAACGGCAACATCGCGATGGATCTGGTCGCGAAATCGGCGCCCGACGGCTACGGCATGGTGATCTGCGCCGATAGCATGATCGTCATCAATCCCCACATGTACGCAAAGATGCCGCTCGATACCTTAAAGGACCTCACGCCGATTGCCACGGTCGCGTCGAACACCTTCTTCCTGTCGGTGCACCCGTCGGTGCCGGTGAAGAATTTCCAGGAATTCATCGAGTACGCGAAGACCGCGAATCCGCCGCTTGCCTACGCCTCCAGCGGCAACGGCAGCCAGCACCAGATGGCGATGGAGATGCTGAAATTGCGCGCCGGGATCGACCTTGTGCACGTTCCCTACAAGGGCGGCGCCCCCGCGGCGACAGCAACCGTCGCCGGTGAAGTGTCGGCGATGTTCTCCGGCGCCTCGACCGGACCCCTGATCCGCGCCGGCAGGCTGCGCGGGCTCGCGGCCACGGGGCGCGCCCGTTCGCCGATGATCCCGGAGCTGCCGCCGATCGGCGAGTTCTATCCCGGCTACGAACTGTCGGTGTGGCTGGGCTTTTTCGCCCCGGCGGGCGTACCCGATGCCGTGCTCGCGAGGCTGCATGCAGAGGTCAACAAGGTGCTGGCGATGCCGGAGGTGAAGCAGCGCCTCAACGCGGCAGGCGGTCTGGAACCCTACGCCACCACGCCCGAGGAATTCGCCGCGCTCATCCGCTCCGACTACGAAAAATACGGCAAGCTCGTCAAGCAGATCAAGGTGAAGGTCGATTGACGGGAGTTACGGCTGCAGGAACCCGAGGAGGTCCTGCTCCAGTTGCAGCACGGCCTTCGGATTGGCGAGCGCATCGCCCGAGATTCGGAACACGTCCTCTACGCGCTCGCCGAGCGTGACGATCTTTGCGGTGTGCAGGTTGATCTCATAGCGCCCGAGCAGGCACGCGACGCCGTAAAGCAATCCGGGCCGGTCGCCGGCGATGATGGAAAGCGCACAGTACTGACCCTTTTCATCGGGCAGGATGTGTACTTCCGGCGTGATCGGGAAGTGCCTGAGTTGGCGCGACATGCGTGCCTCGGGCGGAGGCGGAAGTTCGGCCTGCTGCTCGATCCGCTCGGCCAGGTCGTGCTCGATCAAGTTGATCATGTCCCGGTAGTGCGGCATGTTGCCCGAGCCCATTACCTGGAAGGTGTCCAGGGCAAAACCGTGGCGCGTGGTGTGAATCTTGGCATCGACGATGTTGAATCCCATGTTGCTCAGGAAGCCGCAGATGCGGGCGAACAGGTAACGCTGGTCGCGCACGTAGATCATGACCTGCAGCCCTTCGCCCGCCGGCGACAGGCGCGCCTTGACCACAGGCTTTTCGGTGTTGACGCGGAAGTGCAGCAGACGCGCCTGCCAGGCGATCTCCTGGGCGTCGTGGCGCAAAAAATAGGCGACATCGAGCTCACGCCACAGCGCCTCCTGGACCGTGTCGGAGAGCGCGTACAGACGCAGCAGGCGCTGGGCTTCCGCCTGCTTTGCCTGGATGTCCTGGTCGTAACCGATTTCCTGGCCCCGAAGCAGTCGCTGCGACAGGCGGAACAGGTCTTCGAGCAGCTTGCCCTTCCATGCATTCCAGACCTTGGGGCTGGTGCCGCGGATGTCTGCCACGGTCAGTAGGTAGAGGGCCACCAGGCGCCGCTCGGTCCCGACCGCCGCGGCGAAACGGCGCACGACTTCGGGATCGAAGAGATCCTGTTTCTGGGCCACGGTGGACATGGCGAGGTGGTGGCGCACGAGGAATGTCACGAGATCGGTATCCTCGGGCGACAAGCCATGGGCCCTGCAGAACAGCCGCGCGTCGATTGCGCCGAGTTCCGAGTGATCGCCTCCGCGTCCCTTCGCGATGTCGTGAAACATGGCGGCGATGTAGAGCAGCCAGTGGCGCTCGATCCCTGCGATCAGGCGGCTGCACAGCGGGTATTCGTGGGTAAATTCGACCATCGTGAATCGTCGCAGGTTGCGCACCACCTGGAGGATGTGCTGGTCGACCGTGTATACGTGGAACAGGTCGTACTGCATCTGGCCGACGATGCGTTGGAACGGCGGAAGGTAGCGGCCCAGAATGCCGTACTGGTTCATGCGGCGCAGCTCGTGTACGACGCCGCGCGGCTGCTGCAGCAGCGCCAGGAATGCCGCGCGGTGCCGAGGGTCGCGCCGGAACGCGCCGTCGATGCGCAGCCGCGCCCGCCAAAGCGCGCGCAGCGTCGGCGCAGTCATGCCTTTGAGGTCTGGCCGCTGCTGCAGAATGTGGAAGCTCTCGAGAATCGTTCCCGGATTGCGTTCGAACAGGTCAGGCTCGCGCGTTTCCAATAGCTCACGCGTCGCGCGGAAGCGCTCGTTGATGATCTCCCGCTCCGGTTCCAGCTCCGGGAAGATCGCCGCACCCAGGTTCTGGGAAAGGATCGTATTAAGCTGGGTGACGGCCTTGGCAGTGCGATAGTAACGCTGCATCAGCAGCTCGCTTGCGCGCCGGTGCGCTTTCGGCTCGTAGCCCAGTTCGCGGGCGATGCGATCCTGGAAGTCGAACAGCAGACGGTCCTCGCGGCGGCCGGCGGCGTAGTGCAGCCGGACGCGCAGACCCCGCAGCAGTCCCTGATGCCGTGCCAGCTGCTGCGCCTCCTGCATGGTCAGGAAGCCGCGCTGCGCAAGCTCGGTGACGCTTCGGCCGAGATTGCTTGCGCGCGCAATCCAGAGAATGACCTGCACATCGCGCAATCCGCCGGGCGCTTCCTTCAGATTCGGTTCCAGGCTGTAGGGACTGTCCTGGAACTTGGCGTGACGCTGCTCCTGCTCCAGCAGCTTTGCCTTGAAGAACGCCCGTGCATCGAAGTTGCGGCGCGTGTGCGCGAGAAATTCCCGGTACAGGGAACGGCTGCCGGCGATCAGGCGCGCTTCGAGCAGCGTGGTCTGGACCGTGATGTCCTTCGCCGCTTCCTCGTCGCATTGCTCCGGCGTTCGGACGCTATGGCCGACTTCCATACCGACGTCCCACAGCCTGCCGATGAGTTCCTCGATTTTCGACGCCAGGCCGGATTCGGCTTCCTGGGGCAGGAGCACCAGAAGGTCAACGTCGGAATGCGGAAAGAGCTCGCCGCGACCGTAACCGCCGACCGCAAGCAGTGCGAGCGAGCGCGGCAGACCGACCGCGTTCCAGATCTCGATCAGCGTGCGGTCGACCAGCATGCGGTGCTGGCGCAATAGCCGGGAGGGATCGCGATTGCGCTCGAATTGCGCCTTCAGTGCGGCGCGTTCGGACTGCAGGCCGGCGCGGATGCCGGAGAGTCCGGCGCGGGAGCCGTCGGTCGCGAGGACGAGCATACGGCTCAGGGTTCAGTCCGGTTCCGGCGGTGCGCCCGCCGACAGCGTCAGCACTTCGTAGCCCTGCTCGGTGACGAGCACCGTGTGTTCCCATTGCGCCGACAGGCTGTGATCCTTGGTGACGATGGTCCAGCCGTCGGCTAGTTCGCGGATGGCCGGCCGGCCGGCATTGATCATGGGCTCGATCGTAAAAATCATTCCCGCCTGGAGACGCAAACCGGTGCCCGGTTGGCCGTAATGCAACACCTGGGGTTCTTCATGAAACTTGCGGCCGATCCCATGACCGCAGAATTCGCGCACCACGCTGTACCCGTGCGCTTCCGCATGCTGCTGGATCGCCGCGCCGATGTCCCCGAGAAATGCACCCGGGCGCACGGCACGGATCCCGCGCCACATGCACTCGTACGTCACCTCGCAGAGGCGCCGTGCCTGGATGCTCGGGTTGCCGATATAGAACATGCGGCTGCTGTCCCCATGGAAGCCGTCCTTGATCGGGGTGACGTCTATGTTGAGGATATCGCCCGCCTTGAGCACACGCTCACCCGGCACGCCGTGGCAAACCTGATGATTGACCGAGGTGCAGATCGACTTCGGGAACGGCTTGTAACCGGGCGGCGCATAGTTGAGAGGAGCAGGAATGGTTCCCTGATGGTTCACCTGATAATCGTGGCAGAGGCGATCGATCTCACCCGTGGTGATGCCGGGCCTGATGTAGGGGCCAATGAAGTCGAGCACCGCACCAGCGAGGCGGCCGGCAACGCGCATTTTCTGGATTTCATCGGCTGTTTTTATGTGAATGGCCATTCGGATCCCGGGGGCTGCGCCTGCGTGAAAAGGCGCAAGAATAAGTCATCGATTCTACGCGCGCAAACTGGAACTGCGCCGCGCGGCTGACGTGGCCTCGGACTGGGGGATAATTACCTGTTTGCACAAGGGAAACCTTGCGCTTAACGGCAAAGGCATGGTAAAGTCTGCTGCTGACTGGATTCATGTCTTGCCGGTCAAATTTTTGCTGTTCCCCCGTTAGGGTGCCCCCGTTCCGGCAGTGCGGGACGTGGGGTCAGCTGGGTGGAACGGTCACGATCAACCCTAACCGGAGTAAGAATCAATGTCGACCACCATGCGTCAAATGCTCGAGGCGGGCGTCCATTTCGGACATCAGACCCGCTATTGGAACCCGAAGATGGCGCCGTACATCTTCGGCCATCGCAACAAGATCCACATCATCAATCTCGAGACGACGATGGTGATGTACCTGGAAGCGATGAAGTTCGTGCGCCAGCTCTCCTCAAACAAGGGCAATATCCTTTTCGTAGGGACGAAGCGTCAGGCTCGCGAAATTGTCCGCGAGGAGGCCGAGCGCTGCGGAGCGCCCTACGTGGATTATCGCTGGCTCGGTGGAATGCTGACCAATTTCAAGACGGTGAAGCAGTCCATCAAGCGCCTGAAGGACATGGAGCAGATGATGCAGGACGGCTCCATGGAGCGCCTGCCGAAGAAGGAAGCGCTGCACAATCAGCGCGAAGTCGCCAAGCTGCAGCGCAGCTTGGGTGGGATCAAGGAACTTAACGCGCTGCCCGATGCGTTGTTCGTGATCGACGTAGGCTATCAGAAGGGCGCAATTGCCGAGGCGCGAAAACTGGGCGTCCCGGTCATCGGTGTCGTGGACACGAATCACTCGCCCGTCGGCATCGCCTACGTGATTCCGGGCAATGACGACTCAAGCCGCGCCATTCGCCTGTACGCGCGCGGCGTTGCGGACGCGATTCTTGAGGGACGCAACCAGTCGGTCCAGGAGATCGTGAGCGGTGGTACTGGCGACGAGTTCGTCGAAGTCGAGGAACAGGCGGAGTAGAAACACCTTAGCCCTGGACAAAAAGGGGCTTGCCGCCCCTTTTTTTGAATCTGTATTCTGGAGTGTGGAGTAATCGATGGTGGAGATCACCGCAGGAATGGTACGGGAGCTTCGGGACAAGACCGATGCACCCATGATGGAATGCAAGAGGGCCCTCACCGAAGCGAATGGCAACCTGGCCAAGGCCGAGGAAATCCTCCGCATCAAACTTGGCAACAAAGCCGTCAGGGCATCTTCACGCATTGCTGCCGAAGGCGTCGTTGGAACCTGGATAGCGACAGACGCCAAGCTTGGCGCGATGGTGGAGGTCAACTGCGAGACCGATTTCGTGGCCAGGAATGAAGACTTCCTCGGATTCGCGGCGAAGCTCGCGAAACTCGTGGCGGAGAAGAATCCCGCCGACATCGGTGCACTCTCGGCGCTGGAGATCGACGGCACACCGGTTGAGGAAATGCGCAAGGCGCTGATTGGCAAGATTGGCGAGAACATGTCGATCCGGCGCTTCGCGCGCGTAGAGGCCATGGGCCGCCTCACCCGGTACGTGCATGGCGGCGCAAAGATCGGGTCGATGGTGGACGTAGTGGGCGCAGACGAGGTGCTGGCGCGGGATCTCGCCATGCACATCGCCGCGGCCAAGCCCGTGGCGTTGTCCCGGGATCAGGTGCCTGCCGAGTTGATCCGGAAGGAGCGTGACATCGCGGCAGCCAAGGCTGCAGAGTCCGGCAAACCAGCCAACATCGTCGAGAAGATGGTCGAAGGTAGCGTACAGAAATTCCTCAAGGAAGTGACGTTGCTCGGGCAGCCGTTCGTCAAGGACGACAGGCAGACAGTCGAGGCGCTGCTTAAATCCAGGGGCGCGTCGGTGGCGCGATTCGTCCTTTACGTCGTCGGCGAGGGCATCGAAAAGAAGTCGGCCGACTTTGCGGCCGAGGTCATGGCGCAGGCGGGTCTTGCCCGCGCATAAGCGCGAGCTGGCGTGAAGACGGGGCCCGCGGGTAGGAATGGGCAGGCGAATGCTCATGATCGCGCGTCCGAGCGTGGACCGGAAGAAGGGAACGAAATGACTGCGCCGAAATACAAGCGCATCCTGCTCAAGCTGTCGGGCGAAGCCCTGATGGGGGAGGATACGTACGGAATCAACCGCCAGACAATCGATCGCATCGTCGGCGAAATCGGGCAGGTCGTCGCGCTTGGCGTCGAGGTCGGCGTGGTAATCGGCGGCGGAAACATCTTTCGCGGGGTCGCTCTGGGAGCGGCGGGAATGGACCGTGCGACGGCAGATTACATGGGAATGCTTGCCACCATCATGAACGCCTTGGCGCTGCAGGACGCGATGCGCCGGGCAGGGTTGAACGCGCGCGTTCAGTCGGCGCTCAACATCGAGCAGGTGGTCGAGCCTTATATTCGGGGAAAGGCGATCCGATATCTCGAGGAGGGGAAGGTCGTCGTCTTTGCCGCCGGAACGGGCAACCCGTTCTTTACAACCGACACGGCCGCAGCACTGCGCGGCAGCGAGATCGGTGCGGAGGTAGTGCTCAAGGCCACCAAGGTCGACGGCGTCTATACGGCCGACCCCAAGGCGCATCCGGACGCGCAGCGCTATCGCCGATTGTCATTCGACGAGGCGATCATCAAGAACCTTCGCGTGATGGACGCCACCGCATTCGCACTGTGCCGCGACCAGAAACTTCCGATTACGGTGTTCTCGATCTTCAAGGCAGGCGCGATGAAGCGTATCGTGCTGGGGAATGACGAGGGCACACAAGTGTATTACTGAGATCCTTCCAGGTGGAGGCCACATGAAGATTGCTGACATCAAGAAGAATACCGAGCAGAAGATGCACAAGTCGATCGAGGCGCTCAAGACCGACCTCGGCAAGGTGCGTACCGGCCGTGCTCACACGGGCATTCTCGACCATGTGATGGTCGACTACTACGGTACGCCCACTCCGATTCCCCAGGTCGCAAACGTTACCCTGATCGACAACCGGACCATCGGCGTGACCCCCTGGGACAAGAAGATGGCCGGGGCCGTGGAGAAGGCGATCCGCAATTCCGACCTCGGCCTGAATCCGTCGACACAGGGCGATCTCGTGCGCGTACCCATGCCTGCGCTCACCGAGGAGCGGCGCAAAGATCTCATCAAGGTCGTCAAGCACGAGGGCGAGAACGCCAAAGTGGCGATTCGCAACCTGCGGCGCGATGCCATCCATTCGCTCAAGGAACTGCTCAAGGAGAAGGAAGTTTCGGAGGACGAGGAGCGACGTGCGCAGGACGAGGTGCAGAAACTGACCGACAAGTTCATCGCCGATGTCGATAAGGCGCTCGCCGCGAAGGAAGCCGAGCTACTGGTTATCTAGGTGCGTCGGAATGACGACAAGAGCGGCAGTTCGAGGGCGATGACCTATACCGGTTCAAGCGGGCGCATTCCAGAGGCGCGCAGCGTGCCCCGGCATCTGGCTATCATCATGGACGGCAACGGACGCTGGGCAAAGCGCCGGTTTCTGCCGCGGGTGGCCGGGCACCGGCGCGGCGTCGAAGCGGTGCGCGATATCACGCGCGCCTGCATCGACCGCGGCATCGAATACCTGACCTTGTTTGCGTTCAGTTCGGAGAACTGGCGCCGGCCGGCCGACGAGGTATCGGTCCTCCAGCAGTTGTTCCTCGCTGCACTCGAGCAGGAAGTCGAGAAGCTTCGCACAAACGGCATCCGGATGAAGGTAATCGGCGACATCGATGCCTTTGGCGAGCGGATCGCGGATCTCGTGGCCAAGGGCGAGGCGCTCACCGCCGCCAACCGCCGCCTTACGCTGACCATCGCTGCGAACTACGGCGGTCGCTGGGATATCCTGCAGGCAATCTGCAAAATGGTGCAACGTCATCCTGAGCAGCATGGAGATTTCACGGAGGAGCAACTGAGGCCGTTTCTGACCATGAATTTTGCACCGGAGCCCGATCTGTTCATACGCACCGGCGGCGAGCAGCGGATCAGCAACTTCCTTCTTTGGCAGCTCGCCTACACCGAACTGTATTTCACGACTACGCTCTGGCCCGATTTCGACGCTGCGGCGCTGGATACCGCGATCGCGTGGTTCCAACAGCGCGAGCGGCGTTTCGGCCGTACAAGCGAGCAACTTAGCGAAGCCGAACGCGCCGGCAACAGATCAGAAGAAGGCGTCCACCGCTGATCGCTTTCTTGCGATGCTGAGAGCGCGGATCCTCACCGCAATCATCCTGCTCGCGGGGTTGCTCGCGGCACTGTTTTGGCTGCCCCGCATCGGCTGGATCGTGCTCGTCGGGGCACTGCTCGCAGTGGCGGCCTGGGAATGGGCTGGCCTTGCCCGGATGGGGCGGGTGGGCCGGGGCCTCTACGCGGTCGCGATTGCTGGCGCAGGAATCTGGGCCGGCTCGAACGTCGGCGCGGAGCCCGGCTGGCTCTTCGGGCGCTCGTGGATATTCATTGCTGCCGCCGTCTTCTGGGTTGTGCTGGCACCTGTCTGGTTATGGAAGCGACCGGCATTTACGACACCAGCGATGCCGCTCCTGGCCGGCGTGGTCGTTCTGGTTCCGAATGCTGCTGCGATGGTGGCGTTGCGCGGCCAGAGCCCGGTGCTCCTGCTGGCGGTCATGGCCGTTGTCTGGATCTCGGATATCGCGGCCTATTTCGCCGGGCATCGCTTCGGGCGGCGCAAGCTCGCTCCAGCCATCAGTCCGGGAAAGACCTGGGAGGGCGTCTATGGCGCGCTGGCAGCCGTGACCGTATATGCTATGGGCTGGCTTGCCACAGCCGGGGGCTTGCTGCCCACGCCGTTACGGCAGGGGGCGCTCGGAGAGCTGTGGTTCGTGCTGCTGCTGCTTGGGCTCGCGGCGGCCGGAATAGAGGGAGACTTGGTGGAGTCGCAGATGAAACGCGAGGCGGGTGTGAAGGACAGCGGCACGGTCCTGCCGGGACATGGCGGGGTGCTGGACCGCATCGACGCGCTGTTGCCCGTGCTGCCACTGGCTGCGTTGGTCTTCCTGTAGGCGATGCGCATGCAGACCATCTCTATCCTGGGGGCGACGGGTTCAATCGGGCGCAGCACGCTCGACGTGATCGCGCGGCATCCCGACCGGTTCCGGGTGGCAGCGCTTACCGCATCGCGCCATGTCGACGAACTGGCCGAACTGTGCGCACGCCATGGCGCCGCCTACGCGTGCATTGTTGACACTTCCCTTGCGGCGGCTCTCAAGCGGCGCCTCGCCGAGTGCGGGGCGACGGCGAAGGTCATCGCCGGCCTAGAAGGGCTGGTTCAGGCAGCCGCCTTGCCCGAGGCCGATTGCGTGATCGCCGCCATTGTGGGTGCGGCTGGACTGGAGCCAACCCTGGCAGCGGCCCGGGCCGGAAAGAAGCTGTTGCTCGCCAACAAGGAAGCGCTGGTGATGGCCGGCCCGATTTTCATGGATACCGTTCGGCGAAACGGCGCAACGCTGCTGCCGATCGACAGTGAACACAACGCGATCTTCCAGTGCCTGCCGGCGTTACATGCCGGAGAGCTGAAAACCAATGGAATCCGACGCATTCTGCTGACCGGATCAGGAGGGCCCTTCCGCTTGCGACCGCGCTCGGACCTGCGAGGGGTGTCGCCCGATGAGGCATGCGCGCATCCCAACTGGGTGATGGGACGCAAGATTTCGGTCGATTCGGCCACGATGATGAACAAGGGTCTGGAGGTGATCGAGGCACACTGGCTGTTCGGCGCCCGCGCCGAGCAGATCGAGGTCGTGGTGCATCCGCAGAGCGTGATTCACTCCATGGTCGAATACGTAGACGGCTCGGTGCTCGCGCAGCTCGGCAATCCGGACATGCGCACGCCTATCGCCCAGGCCCTCGCTTACCCCGATCGCATCGATGCGGGGGTGCCATTCATAGACCTATTCGGAATCGGTGCGCTCACCTTTGAGCAGCCGGATTTTGAGCGCTTCCCGGGGCTGCGACTCGCCTACGAGGCCCTTCGCGCGGGGGGCACGGCAGCTTCGATCCTGAACGCAGCGAACGAGATTGCCGTGGCCGCGTTCCTCGATGGCCGGCTGCCGTTCCTGCAGATCAGCGAGGTAATCGAGGAGACGCTGCAATCCACGCCCGGAGCGGAAATCCGCACGCTCGAGGACGTGCTTGAGGCAGACCGCCGCGCCCGCGCCCAAGCCGTACACATCATCGACCGTCACAAGAGCAGGGCCGCATGAACGCGCTCATTACCGTCGCCGCCTTCGTTGCCGCGCTCGCGGTGCTCATCATTATCCACGAGTATGGACACTATCTGGTCGCGAGGCTCGCCGGGGTAAAGGTCCTGCGGTTTTCCGTCGGCTTCGGCCGGCCGCTTTGGATGCGCCGTAGCGGCGCGGACGCAACCGAATGGGCGGTGTGCGTGGTCCCGCTCGGCGGCTACGTGAAAATGCTCGACGAGCACGAGGGTCCGGTCGCGCCCGAGGAGCTTCACCGTGCGTTCAATCGCCAGAGCGTATGGCGGCGCATTGCCATCGTCAGCGCGGGACCGCTGGCGAATTTTGTACTTGCCGTGGTGTTGTACTGGATGCTTTTCCTCCACGGAGTGCCAGAGGCGAAGCCCATTATCGGCGCGCCGGAGCCAGGCAGCATCGCCGCCGCGGCAGGCCTGCAGCGCGGGGATACGATTCTGAAGATCAACGACGAGCCCGTGGCGGGCTGGCAGGACGTACGCTGGCGCGTGCTGCAGCTGGCGGTGGAGAGACAGCAGGCCCGACTCGAAGTGCTGGACCGCAACCGGCGCATCGAATGGCGAACGCTCGAGCTGGCGCGCTTCGCAGCGGATGGTTTCGAGGGCGACCCGCTCGCGCGCATGGGCCTGCGCATCTACCGGCCCGATGTCGAGCCTGTCTTCGGCAAGATCATGGCCGGCGGTGTCGCAGAACGTTCCGGACTGCGTTCGGGCGACAGAGTGATTGCTATCGACGGACGGCCCGTCGGGACATGGGGCGAACTGGTCGCATCGGTGCGGGCGCATCCGGGTAAGCGCCTGAGATTGGAACTGAAACGCGGGCAGGAGGAGATCGGCGTCGAACTCGCGCCCGAGGTTGTCGAGCAGAACGGCGAGCGCTTCGGTCGCATCGGGGCTTCGCCGCGCATCGACCCGCAGTCGATGCAGGGGCTCGTTACCACCGTAAGCTACGGCCCGGCGGCCGCTCTGAAGCTCGCGCTGGTCCGGACCTGGGAGACCGCCGCATTCAGCCTGCGAATGCTCGGAAAGATGCTGGTGGGCGAAGTGTCCTGGAAGAACCTCTCGGGCCCGGTAACCATCGCGGATTACGCGGGACAGTCCGCCCAGCTCGGCCTGGCGGCGTATGTCGCCTTCATTGCGCTGATCAGCATCAGCCTTGGTGTACTGAACCTGCTCCCGATTCCGTTATTGGACGGTGGGCACTTGATGTATTATGTCGCTGAAATCATCAAGGGCAGTCCGGTCTCCGAACGCGTGATGGAGTTGGGCCAGCGGCTGGGGCTGTCTCTGCTGCTTTTTCTGATGGCTTTCGCCTTCTATAACGATATCAACCGCCTTCTTTCGGGCTGATCCAGAGCGATGAAAAGAATGCTGCTCCGGGTGATCTGTCTGTTTGTCCTCGCGCGAGCCGCCTGGGCGTTCGACCCGTTCACCGTGCGCGACATCCGCGTCGAAGGCATCCAGCGCATCGAGGCGGGCACCGTCTTCAGCTATCTACCCGTCAAGGTTGGGGAGACGATGACCGATGAGAAGGCCTCGCAGGCGATCCGTGCTCTCTTTGGCACCGGATTTTTCCGCGACGTGAGGCTGGAGGTCGACCAGAACGTGCTGGTGGTGGTGGTTGAGGAACGGCCGGCGATCGCATCGATTGACTTCGTCGGCATGAAGGAGTTCGACAAGGAGCAGGTGAAGAAAGGCCTGCGCGACGTCGGATTCCAGGAAGGGCGCACCTTCGACCGCGCACAACTCGAGCAGGCAGAGCAGGAGGTCAAGCGCCAATACCTGACCCGTGGCAAGTACGGGGTGGTGGTGACGACCACGGTCACGCCGCTTGAGCGCAATCGGGTGGGAATCAACTTTGGCATCGACGAGGGCGAGGTCGCCAGGATCCTCAGCATCAACATCGTCGGCAACCAGGTTTTCGCGGAGAAGGACCTGCTCGCCCTGTTTGTCCTGCGCACGCCCGGCTGGTTCACCTGGTACACGAAAAACGACCAGTATTCGCGGCAGAAGCTGCAGGCCGACCTCGAAAACCTGCGCTCCTATTACATGAACCGCGGATATCTCGACTTTAACATTGATTCGACGCAGGTCTCGATCACGCCTGACAAGCGCGACATTTACATCACCGTCAATATTTCAGAAGGTGAGAAATACACGGTTTCGGACGTGAAAATCGGCGGCGATTCGATCGTGCCTGAGGACGAATTGCGCAAGCTGATCACGCTCAAGGCGGGCGACCCATTCTCTCGCGAGAGACTTTCCGAGACCTCCAAGCGTATCGTCGATCGGTTGGGCAACGAGGGCTACGCGTTCGCCAATGCCAACGCCGTGCCCGACGTCGACCGCGACAAGCGCACCGTCGCCTTCACCTTCATGGTCGATCCCGGAAGGCGGGTATACGTGAGGCGCATCAACATCGCCGGCAATACGCGCACACGGGACGAAGTCGTCCGCCGCGAACTGCGACAATTGGAAGGCAGTTTCTACGATGCTTCAAAGCTGCAGTTATCCAAGCAGCGCGTCGACCGCACCGGGTACTTCGCCGAGGTGGAGGTGGAAACGCCCCCGGTGACCGGCACGACCGACCAGGTGGATGTCACGGTTCGGGTCAAGGAAAAGCCCACCGGAGCGATTATGCTGGGAGTCGGGTATTCGAGCGCCGACAAACTCATCCTTCAGGCTGGAGTTTCGCAATCCAACATCTTCGGCAGCGGCAACACGCTTGGCGCGCAGGTGAACACGGGCAGCTTCAGCAGGGTCTTGTCGCTGTCCTTCACACAGCCGTATTACACGGTGGACGGCGTCTCGCGGGGATTCGACATATACAACCGTATGATTGACGCCAACGTGCTCGCGCTCGGTCATTACACGACGAATGCACTTGGAGCAGGCGTACGATACGGCATTCCAATGAGCGAGTTCGACAACATCGGGCTTGGCATATCGGCCGAACGCACCAAGCTCGGCTTGTTTTCGGATAGTCCGGTCCGGTTGCTGAGCTTCGAAAATCTGTTCGGAAGCGAATATTCGTTCCTAATCGGAACTGCCGGCTGGACCAGGGATACGCGCGACAGTGTCATCTGGACGACCCGAGGTCGCATGCAGCGCCTTACCTCCGAAGTGACCATGCCCGTGGGCGATCTGCGGTACTACAAAATCGGCTATGAGCACCAGTGGTTCTATCCGCTCAGCCAGACCTTCACGCTGATGTTGCGGGGCGATATTGGAGTAGGCGACGGAATAAGCGGCAAGCCGCTGCCGTTCTTCAAGAATTACTACGCGGGCGGTGTGAGCTCCGTTCGCGGTTACAACACCTCCTCGCTGGGCCCCCGCGATCCTGCTGACGACAGCATCGTGGGTGGCAACCGGCGCTTGGTGGGTAACGCCGAACTGCTGTTTCCGATGCCTGGAATGGGATCCGACCGCTCGGTACGGCTGGGCGCCTTCGTCGACGGGGGGCAGGTATTCGCGCCCGAAGACAAGATCGCTCTGTCCGACCTGCGTTACGCGGCAGGTCTGAGCCTGGCCTGGAATTCGCCGGTCGGCCCCCTGAAATTCAGCGTCGCAAGACCATTGAATGCAAAATCCGGCGACAATATCCAGCGGCTGCAGTTCACGCTTGGCCAGGTTTTTTGAGGTTACGGGTATAATGCACGGGCATTCTTGCGGGGGCCCCCGCGGCATCGGTAGGAGACGGGTTTGAGTTACGCGCGTCTGATTCTTTTTTCCCTGCTGGCGGTTGTTGCGGCCAGCAGCGTTGCCCAGGCCGAAGGACGGGTTGGCTATGTCAATCTTGAACGCATACTGCGGGACTCCGCGCCGGCGATGCGTGCGCAGAAGAAGCTGGAGCTCGAGTTTGCCAAGCGCGACCAGGAACTCGGCAAGCTGGCCGATCAGCTGAAGCGCCTGCAGGACACGCTCGAGAAAAACGCGGTGACCATGTCCGAGTCCGAGCGCACCAAGCGTGACCGTGAGTTCGCGGATCTCAATCGCGAGTTCCAGCGCAAGCAGCGTGAGGCGCGCGAGGACTTCAACCAGCGCCGCAACGAGGAGTTGTCGGGCGTCATCGAGCGCGCCAACCGGGCGGTGAAGCAGATTGCCGAGGCCGAGAAATACGACGTCATTTTCCAGGAAGCGGTCTGGGCAAGCCCGCGCATCGACATCACCGACAAGGTCATCAAGGCGCTGGACGACAGCAAGCCGGCGAAATAGCGGGATGACCGCGCCCCGAGCATTCATGCTCGCTGAAATTGTCGAGCGCCTGGGGGGCGAGCTGATCGGCAATCCCGAGGTCACGATCAGGCAAGTCGCCACCCTGGAGTCCGCGGGGCCGGGCGACATCGCATTTTTTTCCCAGGCCAGATACCGGTCACAACTGCGTGCCACGCGCGCCACGGCGGTGATCCTCCCCCACGCGGAGCGGGACGCCGCGGCAGTTCCCCGCATACTTTGCGACGACCCCTACCTCTATTTTGCGCGCGTTTCCGCGCTGCTCAACCCGTCGCAGGAGGTCGAACCCGGCGTTCACCCGAGCGCAGTGATCGAGCCGGGTGCGCATATAGCCGCCTCTGCCCGGATCGGGCCCGGCTGCCATATCGGCAGGCGCGCGGAAGTCGGGGAGGGGGCGTGCATTGAAGCGGGCTGCGCGATCGGGGACGAGGCACGCATCGGTGAGGGAAGCAGGCTGTATCCCTCCGTAGTCGTGTATGCACGGTGCGTCATTGGCCGGCGGGCACTCGTGCACTCCGGGGTCGTCATCGGGGCCGACGGGTTTGGCATGGTGCTCGACGCCGGGCAGTGGCTGAAGATCCCGCAGATCGGACGCGTGATCGTCGGCGACGACGTCGAAATCGGCGCCAATACCACGATCGACCGGGGCGCGCTGGACGATACGCTGATCGAGGACGGGGTCAAGCTCGACAATCAGATCCAGATCGGCCACAACGTGCGCGTCGGCGCGCACACCGCGATAGCCGGATGCGTTGGAATCGCCGGAAGCGCCCGAATCGGGCGCCACTGCACAGTGGGGGGAGGTGCAAGGATTCTTGGTCACCTCGAACTTGCCGACGGCGTGCACATATCGGCCGGGACCCTGGTCACCAAGTCAATCACCCGGCCAGGGACTTATACCGGCGTATATCCGCTTCAGGAAAACCGCGATTGGCGCCGCACCGCCGTGCTGCTTCGGAACATCGACCGGCTCGAAGAACGCATCCGGGTGCTCGAGCGCATCGTCGCCGATCCGCACGCAAAGGAATGAGTCCATGGATATCCAAGAGATCCTCGCCCATCTACCGCACCGCTACCCGATGCTGCTGGTGGACCGTGTGCTCGAGTGCGAGCCGGGCAAGCGGATCCTCGCGATCAAGAACGTCACCATCAACGAGCCGTTTTTCTCGGGACACTTCCCGCACCATCCGGTGATGCCGGGGGTGCTGATCGTGGAGGCCATGGCGCAGGCGGCGGCGATCCTTTCATTTCGCACCCTTGGCACCGAGCCGGACGACAAATCCGTGTATTACTTTGTGGGCATCGACGAGGCACGGTTCAAACGGCCTGTCTGTCCGGGCGACCAGCTCATGCTGGAGGTGCTGCTTGAGCGCAGCGTTCGCGGTATCTGGAAGTTCGATGCCAAGGCCAGGGTCGGCGAGGCCCTCGCGGCCGAAGCGAAAATCATGTGCACGGTCCGCGCCTTATGATCCATCCAACCGCGATCGTTCATCCCGGGGCAAAACTCGGGCCGGGCGTCGGCGTCGGGGCATATTCGATCATCGGCGCGCAGGTGGAATTGGGGGCAAACACACAGGTGGGACCGCACGTGGTCATCGATGGCCGAACCCGAATCGGTGCGGACAACCGGATTTCCCCGTATTGCTCGCTTGGGGCCGCGCCCCAGGACAAGAAATATGCGGGCGAGCCCACCGCACTGGAGGTGGGCGACCGCAACACCATCCGCGAATTCTGCACGTTCAATTGCGGCACGGCGCAGGATGCCGGTGTCACCCGCCTGGGCAACGACAACTGGATCATGGCCTACGTGCACCTCGCGCACGACTGCCAGGTCGGCGACCAGACGGTATTCGCTAACAACGCGCAGCTTGCTGGTCACGTCCGCGTCGGGGACTTCGCCATCCTGGGGGGCTTTACGGTCGTCCACCAGTTTGTATCGATTGGAGCGCACTCGATCACCGCAATGGGAACCATCCTGCTGCAGGACCTGCCGCCCTACGTGACTGCGGCCGGAAACACAGCCAGGCCTTACGGCATAAACGGCGAAGGCATGAAGCGGCGTGGTTTTGCGCCGGGGGCCGTTGCCGCGATCAAGGCTGCCTACAAGACGCTCTACAAGTCGGGCCTCGCGCTGGACCAGGCAAGAGAGGCCCTTGCCGTTCAGGCAGGGCTCCACGCCGAAGTCGGTCTATTCCTCGATTTTCTCCGGGACTCACGCCGCGGAATCATCCGCTGAGAATCCTGTGTCGACACCGTTTATCGCGATGGTGGCCGGCGAAGCCTCGGGTGACTTCCTTGGCGCGCACCTGATCGAGGCATTGAAATCGCGCCTCCCGGGCGCCCGCTATGGTGGCATCGGGGGGCCGAAAATGGAGTCGGCGGGCTTCGATTCCTGGTTTCCAATGGAGAAACTTGCCGTTCGGGGCTACGTCGAGGTGCTGCGGCACTACCCGGAGCTAATCGGCATACGCCGACGACTGCGGCGCCGGATGCTCGCCGAAAAACCGGCGCTTTTTGTCGGCATCGACGCGCCGGATTTCAATCTTGATCTCGAGGTGTGCCTCAAGCGGAGCGGCATACCGACCGTGCACTACGTCAGTCCGTCCATCTGGGCCTGGCGCGGCGCTCGCCTTGGGCGTATCGCCCGCGCGGTGGACCAGATGCTGGTCCTTTTCCCCTTCGAAGCTGCGCTTTATCGGCAGGCTAACATTCCGGTTGCCTACGTCGGCCACCCGCTCGCCGATGTGATACCGCTGGAAGACTCGACTGCCGCGGCACGCGAGCAACTCCGCCTCTCCGGTGAACGCCGAATTCTGGCGCTATTGCCCGGGAGCAGGCAGTCGGAGTTGAGATACATGGCGGCGACTTTCGTGCGTGCCGCGAAGCTCGTGCATGAGCGACTGCCTCAGGCGCATTTCCTCGTGCCACTGGTCAACCGGGAGACACGGAGCCTGTTCGAGGCCGCGCTTTATGGCGAAGATGGCCAGGACCTGCCGCTGACCGTCCTTTTCGGCCACGCACGCGAGGCGATCGCGGCCTCCGACGCGGTCTTGGTGGCAAGCGGCACGGCCACGCTCGAGACGGCGCTCTACCGCAAACCAATGGTGATCACATACCGGATGGCGGAACTCACCTGGAAAATCATGTCACGGATGCGCTACCAGCCATACGTGGGCCTGCCGAACGTCATCGCCGGCGAATTCATCGTTCCAGAACTTCTGCAGGATGAGGCGACGCCGGAGAATCTTGCACAGGCGCTGGTGAACGTACATAACGACCCTGTCATCCAGCGCCGTCTGCCCGAGCGGCTCGCCGCAATTCACCGGAGCCTGCGACAGGACACGGCGGCGCGCGCCGCAGAGGCCGTACTTGCATGGTTGCAGCGTTAATCTGTGGTGTGGACGAGGCGGGCAGGGGCCCGCTCGCCGGACCCGTGTTCGCCGCGGCGGTTCTGCTCGATTCGGCCAGGCCGATCGCGGGGCTGGCCGACTCCAAGATCCTGTCTGAAAAGCGCCGTACGGCGCTTGCGGAATCCGTCAGGACCCGCTCGCTCGCCTGGGCGGTCGCATTCGCGACCGTTGAGGAAATCGACCGGCTGAATATCCTGCGGGCCACACTGCTCGCCATGCGGCGTGCGGTCGAGCGGCTGTCGCTGACACCTACGGAGGTGCTGGTCGACGGCCTGCATTGCCCGGATATCGGCCTGCCGGTTCGTGCCATCATTGGCGGTGACGCCACGGTCGCGGCGATCTCTGCGGCCTCGATCCTGGCGAAAACCGGGCGCGATGCCGAGATGCTGCGCCTGCATGACCGATTTCCGCAATATGGCTTCGACCGCCACAAAGGATATCCGACACCCGGGCATCTGGAAGCGCTGGGGCGCTATGGCGTCTGCGAAATCCACCGCAGGACTTTCGCACCTGTGAGAAGAATACTATTCGACGTTCCCTGAGTATGGATACGGCGATCCGGCTGATCCGATCGCGCGACAACGCGCAGGTCAAGCGACTGCTGCGTCTGGCAACATCCTCGCGCGAGCGACGGGAGACCGGGACCACGATCCTGGATGGAGCGCATCTGGTCGAGGCCTACTGGAAAAGCGGAGGCACCGCCGAAGTGCTGGCGGCGAGCGCATCCGCCTATGCCGATACACGCCTGCGCGCGTTGTTCGACCAGACGCCCGCCCATGCGCGGCTGCTGCTTGCCGACGACCTGATCAGGAAGATTTCACAGGTGGTCACGAGTTCCGGCATCCTCGCCGTGGTGCGCACCCCCGGGGCCCTGCCGCTGCCGGACGCAGTCGACAACTGCCTGATGCTCGAGGGCATACAGGATCCGGGTAATCTCGGTTCGATCCTGCGCAGCGCCGCGGCGTCCGGGCTCCGTCACGTTTTTCTGTCGCCGGGGTCGGTATTTGCATGGGCACCGAAGGTTGTACGTGCGGGGCAGGGTGCGCATTTTTTTCTGTCCATACACGAGAACGTTGCCTTCCGAGATATGCGTGCCCGAACGCGTGCAAGAGTCATCGCCACCGAACCGGAGGCCCGGGCGTCCGTTTTCGAAGCCGATCTTCGTGGTCCGGTGGCCTGGATGTTCGGCAACGAAGGCGCGGGCCTGTCGGTGCAGGCGGCGGCCCTGGCAACCGAGCGCGTCCGGATTCCGATGCCCGGCCAGGCGGAGTCGCTGAACGTCGCGGCGGCCGTGGCCATCTGCCTGTTCGAGCAGATGCGCCAGAACGACGCAACCAGGGAAATCAGCGCTTCGCCTTGATCAGACGCTGCTGCTCACGCTGCCATTCCTTTTTTTTCTCGGTCTCGCGCTTGTCGTACTGCTTCTTACCCCGAGCCAGGCCGATGTTGAGTTTGACGCGGCCCCCGGAATAATGAAGATCGAGCGGAATGAGCGTGTAGCCGGCGCGTTCGACTTTGCCGATGAGCTGCCGTATTTCTTCGGCGTGAAGCAGCAGCTTTCTGCTGCGGGTCGGGTCCGCGCTGACGTGGGTCGAGGCCGCGGTAAGCGGCGTGATGTGCGCACCGATGAGGTAGACTTCGCCGTTGCGCAAAATGACATAAGCCTCCTTGAGTTGGGCGCGTCCGGCGCGGATTGCCTTTACCTCCCAGCCCGCGAGCGCCAGGCCCGCCTCGTAGCGCTCCTCGATGAAGTAGTCGTGGAGCGCTTTGCGATTTTCGACGATGCTCATCGGGTTATCCGATAATGTTCTGGAGGCGGTTGCAGAATCACCGAAACAACCTCGCATTTCGTCGGTGCGTGGGGAGGTATCCCGGCAATGTGTAACGGACTCGTGGGATTCTAGCAACGATGGTCATGGTCGATCGGTCTTCTCTGGTGGGCTACAGCGCGGAACAAATGTACGCGCTGGTCGAGGATATTGAGTCCTATCCCCAATTCCTGCCGTGGTGCAGTGACGCCGTGGCGAGTGTGCGCGAGGGTACGCGCACCGTCGCGACGATGCACGTCAATTTTCGCGGCATCCGCGAGCAGTTCACCACCGAAAACACGAATGAACCGGGCAGGGTGATCACCATGCAGCTGGTTTCGGGGCCGTTTCGCCACCTGCGCGGCCACTGGCGGTTCACGCCGCTTTCGAAGGATGCATGCAAGGTCGAGTTCCGCCTTGAGTACGAGATATCGAGCCGGCTGCTGGAGCGGCTGATCGGGCCGGTTTTTCACCATATCGGCAACAGTTTCATGGATGCTTTCGTACGGCGCGCGGAACAGATTCACGCGGGACAGCAATGAAGACGCCGACGATCCTGGTCGGGGTGGCCTATGCGCCGCCGGGTAAGCCGATGCACAGGCATCTGCGTCTTCCGTCCGGCAGCACAGTCGGCGATGCAATCCGCGCGTGCGGCCTGCTCGCCCGGTGCCCGGAGATCGACATGAACCGCAATAGCGTGGGGATATTCGGGCGGCTGGCTCAGCTCGATACGCCCTTGCGCAATGGCGACCGCGTAGAAATCTACCGCCCGCTGAATGCCGACCCGAAAGAGGTGAGACGACGGCGCGCTGGCTCAGGGAAAAAACGCGCCTAGGCGCAAGGCCGTCCTACTTGCACCACTGCTCGGCAAGCTTGCGTGCCTTCGCCTTCTCCTGTGCGACGCCGGCTTCATCCAGGACTTGGCGCTCGCCTTTTTCGTTGATCCGCGACTGAGGGGCACCGGAGTCCAGATTGATGATCTGCAGCCGGGAACTGCGGCAATTGTCCTCGCGCGCTTTTGTTTCGGCAAGTTTCTGCTCCTCCTTCTCCCGCGCCTTTTCCTGCTCCTGTTTGCGCTTGCGGAACTCCTGCTCCAATTCCGCCGCGCTCTTGGGCCCGGACGCCTTGGCGGCCTTTCCAGCCTTGTCCGCCTTTCCCGCGCCACCAACACCCGCAGCCGGTTCAGATTGGGGAGGAGCAGGCGGCACGGTCTGGCTGATGGCAGTTGATTTGGCGCCCGAAGGGCAGGGAGACTGCAGATAAGTGGTTTTTCCGCTTGCGTCGATGCACTTGTACACCTGGGCTTGC
>Ga0209343_10002955_pt1 | contig 21668 bp, 17 predicted proteins | sample RifCSPlowO2_02_FD_184026 | JGI IMG/M metagenome (GOLD analysis project Ga0209343, IMG submission 184026) | Groundwater microbial communities from Rifle, Colorado - Rifle CSP2_plank lowO2_0.2 (SPAdes) (version 2) | ecosystem: Environmental > Aquatic > Deep subsurface > Groundwater | place... | reverse complement strand
GGCCGCCGAGCAGAGCTGGATCGAGCAGATCCTGGGCACCGGCCTGAGCCTGGACGCCATCGAGGAACAGTTGATGCGCGAAGCCATGCAGCGCGCCAATAACAACGTCTCCGGTGCCGCGCGCATCCTCGGCCTGACCCGCCCGGCCCTGGCCTACCGACTGAAGAAGATCGGCATCGAGGCCTGAAGTCGCCATTGCCGCCCCAGTCTGCCGGGATGCAGTTTGTCCGGGGGTAGGTCCACTACTGCCCCCCCGACAATGCCGGAAGGCGAGAATTAGCCTGACTGACGCCTGGGCTATCGTTCTGCGTCTCTGCGGGCCGGCCGAATTTCGGGGGATGCCCCCCTGAGCGGCCACTGCGCAGCCTTGATCCAGGTGCTGAACTCACTCACAGGCATCGGGGGACTGAGGTAGTAACCCTGCACCTCATCGCACCCCCAAGCCGTGAGGCGCTCACAGACTTCCTTGCTTTCCACCCCTTCTGCAATCACCTGCAATCCCAAGTTGTGCCCCAGCCCCAGCGTGGAGCGTACGATCAGTGCCGCTGCTTCGTCTTCCAGCATGGGCAGGACGAAGGACTTGTCAATCTTGATAGCGTTGACCGGCAGCTTCTGTAGATATGCCAGAGACGAATAACCAGTGCCGAAATCGTCGATGAATATTCTGAACCCCATGCGACTCAGGCGTGTAAGCGTTTCCAGAGCGACTTGCGGTTCAGCCATGATGGCGCTCTCGATGATTTCCAGCCCGAGCCAGCTCGGATCGGCGCCCCATGTCACAAGGGCATTGTGGATGTAATCGATGAGTTTGGGGTCTACGAGGTCGCGGGTGGAAAGATTGACCGCGACCGGCACGCGCATCCCACTTTTTTGCCAGGCGTGGCACTGCACGATGGCCGCATCCACAACCCACCTGGTGAGCGGTCCAATGAGACCGGTGCTTTCGACGAACGGAACGAACTGGTCAGGCGCGATAAGACCGTAGGTCGGATGTTGCCAGCGAACTAGCGCTTCCATGGCGACGATCTCTCGGGTTTTCAGATCCAGCTTAGGCTGGCAGTAGAGCACCAGTTGCTGCTCGCCAATCGCCGAACGCAGTTCTCCCATAAGTTGGAGGCGAAGCGGCTTGTAGAAGTCCTGTTCTACCCTATAAGGCGCGTACCCGCTGGCGGATTGCTGTGCCCAGTGAAGCGCTACTTCGGCACAGCGCATCAGCGTGGCCACATCTTCGGCGTGACCGGGAAAAACGGCGATGCCGACACTGGCTCCGACTTCAAGCGTGAATTCGGCAATTTCAAACGGCTGTTCGACCTCCTTGAGGATACGGATGGCCATATCACAGGCCGCCTGCACGCCGAGCCCCGGCATCAGAATTGCGAAACGCCTGTCGGAGAGGTGAGCGAGGGTGTCGGTATCGCGCAGCAACAGGCGAAATCGAGGCCCGATTTGCTGAAGCAGCAGGTCGCCGTTGGCCTGGCCCAGCGTGTAATTGATCTCCTTGAAGCGCTCCAGCACCAGGATAAGCAGCGCCACGGGCTGGTTGTTGTGGCGCCCACTGGAGATGGCCTCACCAAGACTCTCCTCGAGTTGAACACGGTTAGGCAAATCCGTGAGCGCATCAAAATAGGCGAGGTGCCGCACCCTCTCCTCCGCCAGTTTGCGTTCGGTAATGTCTTCGATAATTCCGACGAGCATTTTGGGGGTGCTTTCCGTGCCAGGCATAAGCGATACGCTCGCATTCACCCAAATGAAGCGTCCATCCCTACGCTGGTAGCTCCTCTGCGCACGATACTCGCCAACCTTGCCCGCCATGAGCTGGGTAACTTGCCGCCGGAGGGTCTCACGCTCATCCTCGGCGATTAGCGCCATCGGTGAGAGCTCTCGGAGCTCCTCCTCCGAATACCCGAGTATGTTTTGGAGGGAGGGGTTCGCAGCCAGGATCCATCCGTTCAAGTCAGCCAGCACAATGCCGACCGCTAGGTTTTCATAGACCGCCCGCCAGCGATGTTCGGACTCCTGCAGAGCATCGTGACTGCGCTGCAGCGTCTGCCGGTTGGCGATAAGCTGCTGCGTCAGTTGCAACAGGTCTTTGTTCCGGGTCGCAAGCTCATTCTGCAGCGCGTCCCGCGTGTGCTTCATCATGATCAGGTTCCGGACCCGGGCCCGCAGCTCATGTACCGAGAACGGTTTGGCGACGTAATCCTGAACCGACTCAGCGAGCAGCTTTAGGCGCAATGCCTCGTCCGACTTCGCCGATAGCACCAGCACCGGAACCTGCTCCAGGTCCGGACGCGCACGCAGCTCGGCCACGAGCCGGTTGCCGTCGAGCTTCGGCATCATCAGATCTGTGACGAGTAGATCCGGAGGCTCGGCAATCGCCTTCTCCAGGGCTTCCGCGCCGTCGGCGGCCGGCACGACGCGGTACTCATCGCCGAGTACCTCGGTGATCAAACGCCGCATCTCGGCATTGTCTTCTGCCACGAGCACAAGCGAGCGGAGCACCGAGCGCGTGTCCGCGGTGACACCGACCTCGGCCCGCTGCAGCTCCTCAATAACACCGTCAACGGCGGCTACGCCCTCCCCGGGCGTAGAACGCGCGTCAGCGTATTGGAGGTATGCGCCCTGCGGAGCGCACAGCGGCATTTCGACCTGGAATAGCGCGCCGCCACCAGGCGCATCTGAGGCCATGATAGTGCCACCGTGCAAATCGACGAAGTCCTTCGCAATCGCCAGACCTAGACCGGTGCCACCGAAGTCGCGTGTCGTCCCACCTTGCGCCTGGCGGAAGCGATCGAAGATCGCAGCGCGCATCTCGGGTCTGACCCCAGGCCCGCTGTCCTGGACGCTAAGCAGCAAACGATTGCCCTGGCTGAGCTCGAGCGCACACCTGATCCGGCCTCCAGCGGGCGTGAACTTGAAAGCGTTGGAAAGCAGATTCAGCAGAATGCGCTCGAATTTCTCGGGGTCGACTTCCGCTTCCAGCCTGGCGGGCGTTTCGACCACGTAGGAAAGCGACCGCTGCGGTGCCAGCGCGTCGAAGTGCGCGGTGATCGTGCGCACCGCGCGCACCAGGTCGACGCGCGCGTAATTGACCGTCACTTTGCCCGCATCGAGCTTAGCCAGGTCGAGCAGGTCGTTGACGTGCTTGAGCAGCGTCGCGGCATTGCGATGGATGACCCCGAGATCGCGCCGCTGCAGCTCAGTGAGGTTGGCCCCGCTGGCGAGAATGGATTCAGCCGGGCCCAGGATCAACGCCAGCGGTGTGCGCAACTCGTGACTGATATTGGCGAACAGATCGCTTTTCAGCTCATCCAGTTGCCGGATCTTGTCGAGTAGCCGCTGCAGCTCTTCATTCTTGCGCGAAATCTCGGCCTCGGCGTGCTTCTTCTCGGTGATGTTGCGGCCTTCGGGAAGCAGAAACACGATCTTGCCGTTCTGGTCTTTGACGGGCAGAAGCGAGAAGTCGATGGTGATCGTCTCCTCGCCAGCGGCTTGACCGTAGATTTCGATGTCGCAGCGCACGAACTCGCCCTGGCCTGCTCGGCGCACGAGTTCCCGTTGGTAGTCCTGGGTTTCTGTAGAAACGGCCCACCAGCGGGCCTTCCAGAACGGCTTCCCCTGAACATCATCCAGCCGAATCCCCGCCCCCTCGAGCGCCGCCCGGTTGATCTCGAGGGTCATCCCATTCGCATCCAGCAGGCCCACGAACTGGTACATCTCGTCCAGCACGATGCGCGCGAGTTTCTCCCGGTGAGTTTGGAGATCATCGCTCGCGGAGAACGTAACATCGCGAACGCGAAGCGCCGGTGAGTTCGTAAACAGTTGGCGGTTGATGGTCGGCATGCTTCACCTCCTGCGCGGACTTGAGAGACCCGTTCGAGGTGTCGGATTTCACGAGCAGACGCGCTTGCGCGGAGAAGGTAGCGGCCCCATTGTATGGTGCGACCCCTCATTTTAAGCGTAGTCCGCAGCAATGATTGCGCAAAGGGAAATGCCTATTGCCAGCCAGCGGAATCAATTGCCGCGGCGGTAGCTGACTGAGCAGCCTGCGGCCCAGTATCGAATAGTCCAAGATTGAGCGACAGGCGCTTACCCTTGTGGCGGGGTAGCTAGTACCCAAGGCTCCAGGCTGAGCACTTGATAGACGACGATGGCTGCGTATTCGGCGCACAAGCCCGGCCAGTCATCCGCAGCAGTAAAAAACGCAACCAGTCAAACAGTTCCGGGCGTAGCCCAGACGGACCACTAAGTATGAGTGCTGCTGTCCGCGAGATCGGCCAGGCGGAGTTTTTCGACCATGCGTACCAGTGCTGGAAGCGACTTTGCCTTCATCTTCTGGAGTATGCGGCGGCGATGAACCTTGATCGTGATCTCCGTAATGCCAAGCTCAGCGGCAACCTGCTTGTTGAGCATGCCTTTGACGATCAGGACTATCACCTCCCGTTCTCGTGATGTAAGCGTGGCGTACTTGTCCTGGATCTCGGCTAGCTCGGCGCGTTGTTGCCGGGCTACCTGATCCCGCTCGAGCCCCTCGCGAATAGCATCCAGCAAATCCTCATCACGAAAAGGCTTCGGCAAGAATTCAATTGCACCTGCCTTCATGGCGCGAACGCTCATCGGGATATCACCGTGGCCCGTGATAAAAATGATTGGAATCCACTCATCTGAATGGGCGAGTTCGCGCTGCAGATCAAGTCCGCTCAGGCCCGGCATTCGCACGTCGAGCACGAGGCACGCCGTCACGTCAGGGCGCTGGTATCGCAGGAAGTCCTGCGCGGAAGCAAAGGTTTCTACACGCAGCCCGATCGAACGTATAAGGCTGCTCAGGGCCTCGCGTACGGATAAGTCGTCATCGACAACAAAAACAGTGGGATCCATAAGTTTCATGATCCGCCTGGTGCTCCGATCGGCAGAGTGAACTGAAAGGTCTCACCGGGGCCGTCGTTCGGCGTCGCCCACAGCCGTCCACCATGTGCCTCGACGATTGAGCTGCTGATCGCGAGCCCCATCCCCAAGCCTTCCGGCTTCGTCGTATAGAAGGCGTCGAAAATCCGCATCCTCTGCTGCGGTTCGAGCCCGCCCCCTGAATCTCGTACCGTGACCAGCACTGTATCCTGGTGATACTTGTCCGCTCCTATCTCCAATACCAGCTCCTGCTCAGTGACCGAACTCATGGCATCAATGGCATTCATCACAAGGTTCAGAAGCACCTGCTGCAACTGCACTCGATCCGCCATTACCGGCGGGAGGCCTGCAGCCGACCTGACGCTTAATGACACGCCGTGGGTCCGGGCTTTATCGTGCACCAGGCTGATAACGTCGCCAATAACCTCATCGAGGTGAACCTCGGTCCTGTGCGGTCCCTTCCTCTGAAGAAATCCTCGAATCCGCGAGATCACGTCACTCGCCCGGTTGGCATCGCGGATGATCCGTTGCACAGCATCATGTACCTCCTGTTCATTTGGTGTCTCTGCCGCAAGCCAGCGCAGGCAGGCATGCCCGTTGGCGACGACAGCAGCAAGCGGCTGGTTGACTTCGTGAGCGATGGAGGCTGCGAGCTCACCCATGGTCGTCACCCGTGTTACGCACACAAGCTCGTTCTGCGCGGCCGCCAATTTCTCCTCTGCCCGTTTGCGCTCAGTGATGTCTTCAACGATTCTGAGGAGCATCGGGGCTCTGCTCTCGGTGCCTGGAATCAGGGATACCCCCGCATTTGCCCAAACGATGCTTCCGTCCCGGCGCTCGTAGCGCCTCTGCACGTGGTACCCATTGACCTTGCCGGTCACGAGCCGGGTGATGCGCGAGTGGGTGGTCTCACGGTCATCCTCGGGAGTGATCTGTGTCAGGGAGATATTGTGCAGATCCTTTTCCGTATACCCGAGCATGTTTTGGAAGGCGGGGTTCGCGGTCAGTATCCGCCCATCCAGATCGGTCAACGCAATACCGGCCGCCGAGTGCTCATAGACGGCCCGCCACAGCTGCTCGGACTCCTGTTGTGCCGCGAGGCTTTGCTGCAGCGCCTGTTTGTTGGCAATAAGCTGCTGAGTGAGTTGCGCCAGGTCCTCGTTCTGGCTCGAGAGCTCCTTCTGCAGTGCATCCCGCGCGCGCTTCATCATGACCAGGTTGCGAACCCGGGCTCGCAGTTCATGCGGGGAAAACGGTTTGGTGACGTAGTCCTGGACCGACTCGGAAAGCAGCTTCAGCCGTAGCGCCTCGTCTGCCTTGGCAGACAGCACGAGCACCGGCACGTGGAGCAGCGATGGGCAAGCGCGCATCTCGCCGACGAGCCGGTCACCTCCAAGTTTGGGCATCATCAGGTCGGTGACGACCAGATCCGGTGGTTCGGCAAGCGCTCTCTCCAGCGCCTCCGCACCATCGGCGGCCGCTACGACGCGGTACTCACCGCCGAGCACCTCGGCGATGAAACGCTGCATTTCGGCATTATCCTCGGCCACCAGGACAAGAGGGCGGTCCGGTGAGCGTGGCTGTGCAGAGGCATCGTCCGCGATCCGCTGCAACTCCTCGATGGCGCAGTTAACAACAACGCCATCCTCCCCGGGCGCGAGGGGCGCTGCAGCGTAACGGACATAAGTACCCTGCGGGGCGCACAGCGGTATCTCGACCTGGAATAGCGCGCCGCCACCAGGCGCATCCAATGTAACGATGGTTCCACCGTGCAAATCGACGAAATCCTTGACTATCGCCAGACCCAGACCAGTGCCACCAAACTCGCGTGTCGTCCCACCTTGTGCCTGACGGAATCGATCAAAGATCGTCGCACGCATCTCGGGGGTGACCCCGGATCCGCTGTCCTGGACGCTGAGCAGCAGACGATCATTCCCGCTGAGCTCGAGGGCACATCTGATCCGGCCTCCGACAGGCGTGAACTTGAAGGCGTTGGAGAGCAGATTTAACAAAATGCAGTCGAATTTCTCGGGGTCGACTTCTGCTTCCAGCGTGTCGGGCGTCGTAATCACATAGGAAAGCGACCGCTGCTGCGCCAGTGCGTCGAAGTGCGCGGCGATTGTGCGCACTGGGCGCGCCAGGTCGACGCGCGCGTAATTGACCGGCATCTTGCCCGCATCGAGCTTCGCGAGGTCAAGCAGGTCGTTGACGTGCTTGAGCAGCGTCGCGGCATTGCGGTGGATGACCCCGAGATCGCGGCGCTGCAGCTCGGTGAGGTTCACCCCGTTGGCTAGAATGGATTCTGTCGGACCGAGTATCAACGCCAGCGGTGTGCGCAGTTCGTGACTGATATTGGCGAAAAAGTCGCTCTTCAGCTCATCCAGGTGCCGGATCTTGTCGAGCAGCTTTTGCAGTTCTTCATTCTTGCGCGCAATCTCGGCTTCGGCCTGCTTCATCTCGGTGATGTTGCGGCCTTCGGCAAGCAGAAACACAATCTTGCCGTTCTGATCTTTTATGGGCAGGAGCGAGAAGTCAATGATGATCGTCTCCTTACCAGCAGCTTGACCGTAGATTTCGGCTTCGCCTTGCACGAACTCTCCCTGGCGTGCCCGGAGCACGCAGTCCCGCTGGTAGTCCTGGGTCTCTTTCGAGACGGCCCACCAGTGGGCCTCCCAGAACGGTTTTCCCTGGATATCATCCAGCCGGATACCCGCCCCATCGAGCGCGGACTGGTTAATCTCGAGGGCCATACCGTTCGCGTCCAGCAGGCCCACAAACTGGTACATCTCATCCAGCACAATGCGCGCGAGCTTCTCCCGGTGGGCCTGGAGATCGTCGGTAACGGAGAGCGTCACATCGCTGACGCGAAGTACCGGTGAGTCCGTAAACAGCTGGCGGCTGATGCTCGGCATGTTTCACCTCTCGTGCGAATAGTCGGGATTCTAGGCATAAGCATAAGCAGACTGTCGGGCGTGAGAAATTCAAGCGTTGCTACGCGCTTTCCAAGCAGTCGCAGTAGACGAACACTGCAGAATTTACGTGGTGCGCGCTTCACCGGAAAGTCCGACAGGCTGCCGGGCGACGGCATCGTATCGGGTTTCGTCCCCACTGCAATAGCAGGTCCGCTTTCCGTTTCGCATCCAGTGCGCCGTCACGCGAGACCCTCGCCTACCGACTATGTCTCCACATCCCCAGGCGAGCAGCCACCCCGGCTACAGGCGGATCTTGCTCAGTCACCAACTCGAGCGCCCCATTCTTGAGCTCTTCGGAATAACGCTCGAGCTCGTCACCCCCTAGCAATAGGCCCCAGGGAGAGGCTTGGGGGTATCAGTGAAGCCGGGGAACTCCATTATACCTTGGTATAGCGCCGTGCACCTTTTTGACAAGTTCGCAACAAGGTTGCGCGAAGCATACTCCAATCCCACAGTCCTTCTTGATGGGCTGCACTGGGTGAGCTGGGCCACCCGGCCTGATAAATATAAGAGAGGAGACGGAAATGGCTGTATTGAATCGGATGGATTGGTACGACATCGCCAGAACGACCAACTGGACACCGAAGCATGTCACAGAGGACGAGTTGTTCCCCCAGGAGCTGAGTGGCAGCTTCGATATCCTCATGGAGAAATGGGAGGTCTATGACGAACCCTACAAGCAAACCTATCACGAGTACGTCAAGGTACAGCGGGAAAAGGACGCCGGCGCTTACTCGGTAAAAGCTGCGCTGGAGCGCAGCAAGATGTTCGAAACTGCCGACCCGGGCTGGCTCAGCGTTATGAAGTCCCACTATGGAGCCATTGCACGCGCCGAATATTCAGCCTCAACGGCCGAGGCGCGGATGGCGCGATTCGGCAAAGCGCCAGGCATGCGCAATATGGCGACACTCGGCATGATGGACGAGATTCGCCATGGCCAGATTCAGCTGTTTTTCCCCCACGAGCACTGCCCCAAGGATCGCCAGTTCGACTGGGCTCACAAGGCTTATGGCACTAACGAATGGGCAGCCATTGCAGCGCGACACATGTTCGACGACATGATGACCACTCGTAGCGCGGTGGGTGTAGCGTTGATGCTCACCTTCGCCTTCGAAACCGGCTTCACCAACATGCAGTTTCTAGGGCTGGCAGCAGATGCCGCAGAAGCCGGCGACTGGACGTTCTCGAACTTGATTTCCAGCATCCAGACTGACGAATCGCGTCATGCCCAGATCGGAGCCCCCCTGGTGTCCGTGCTGGTTGCCAACGGCAAGAAAGCCGAAGCGCAAAAAATGGTAGACATTGGCATCTGGCGTGCCTGGAAACTGTTCTCGGTGCTGACCGGCCCGATCATGGACTATTACACGCCGCTTGAGCACCGTAAGCAGTCCTTCAAGGAGTTCATGCAAGAGTGGATTGTCACCCAGTTCGAACGCTCGCTGCTTGATTTGGGCCTGGATACCCCTTGGTACTGGGATCAATTTCTGCAAGAGATCGACTCCCAACACCATGGTATGCACTTGGGTGTTTGGTACTGGCGACCGACGGTATGGTGGAATCCGGCAGCAGGTGTATCGCCAGAAGAGCGTGACTGGTTGGAAGAAAAATATCCGGGATGGAATGCGACCTGGGGTAAAAACTGGGATGTCATTACTGACAACCTGCTTGCTGGCAAACGCGAACTGACCTATCCGGAAACCCTGCCAGTTGTATGCAATATGTGCCAACTGCCCATTAATCAGACACCTGGCCCAGCTTGGAAAGTACGTGATTTCCCCTTGGATTATAAAGACCGCACTTACCACTTCTGCTCAGAAGGTTGCAAATGGTGCTTCGAGGAAGAACCCGAACGTTACGCTGGTCATTTGTCCCTGGTTGATCGCTTCCTGGCCGGAATGATCCAACCAATGAATCTCGAGGGTGCCTTGAAATATATGGGGTTGGCCCCGGGGGAAATCGGTGACGATGCCCATGCCTACGCCTGGATCGAAAAGTTTCGCGCCGCATATACGAAAAATACGGCCTAAACACTGACACTGCAGACTCATAGGGGCATCGCACACGAGGCAATTCGCGAGCCACACCAAACTTATATTTGGAGAAGTAACCAATATGGCACTGTTTCCTTTGACATCCAACTTCCAAGAGGACTTCGTCCTGCAACTCTTGGCCGTTGATACCGACAACACAATGGATGAAGTTGCTGCTGCGGCTGCTCATCACTCGGTGGGCAGACGTGTCGCCGCCCGCCCAGGACATATCATGCGGGTACGGCGCCAAGGCTCCGAAAAGTTGTTCCCCCGTACAATGAAACTCAACGATACCGGACTCAAACCCATGGAGTGTATCGAAGTGGTATGGGAAGCGCCCTAAGCCAGGATGTGGGTTTCATTTATAACGCTGGGTAAAAAGCAATGGCATTTGTAAAGGTTTGCAATCTGGATGATCTCTGGGAAGGCGAAATGGCGGCTTTCGAAGTCAATGGCCATGAAGTTCTGCTGGTGAGTCCGGAGGGCAGTGAAATTCGTGCCTTCCAAGGCATATGCCCACACCAGGATATCCCTCTGGTAGAAGGCACATTCGACGGTAAGGTTGTAATTTGTCGGGCGCACCAGTGGGTATTCGATGGCTGCACCGGTAAAAGCATCAATCCTGCGAACTGTCGTCTGGCCGAATACCCCGTAAGGATCGATGGTGAAAATGTGCTGGTTGATACAGATGGTGTGACACCTGTGTTTGCACAAACATGATCTCGCCAGTTCACTAAAGAATTCCTGACGGATGAAAAGAGGAATGTGCGTGCTTTCCAAAATCATAACTTGGCTTAAAGGTGCACAGCACCCGACTGGTGGTATCGCAGTAGTTTCTGCACCTGCTACTCCGCCACAACAAGGGGAACACAACGTGAGTGGAATTTCTTCAGCGCATCTTAACAATAAAGTTGGCCCGATAATGCGCCAGGGCGAACTGGCTACGGCAGTTGCCGAGGCAGCTGAAATCGACAACCCAGGAAAAACAATTCTCGTCGAGGATAAAATTGCTTATCTGCGCATTCAGACCGATGACGAGATGATTATCAACCGCCAAACCATTGAGGAAATGCTTGGCCGCTCTTTCAGCATGAACGAACTCGAAGTGGAGCTATCTTCGTTTGCTGGACGAATCGATACCCATGCTGACCATGTTCGTTTTTACTACACCAAGCACCTGTAACCAGAATTGCGGAGAAAACCAACCATGAGCGAAGTCGAAGTACTGAAGCCATTGAAAACCTGGAGTCACTTGGCGGCACGTCGGCGCAAGCCAAGTGAATATGAAATTGTCACTACTAATTTGTTATACAACGACCGTGATCCGAATGCACCCTACGAGGCCGACCCCGATTTATTCATGAACCGATGGTACAAAAAGTACCGCAATGCTAGCCCACTACAACATGATGACTGGAACGCCTTTCGCGATCCTGACGAACTGGTATATCGCACCTACAACATGCTGCAGGATGGTCAGGAAACTTATGTATTTGGGCTTCTTGACCAGTTCAACGAGCGCGAGCATGACAAAGCACTAGACGCTCACTGGGCAGGCAGCCTCGCTCGAATCTACACACCAACACGCTATCTTTTTCATACCCTGCAGATGACCTCGGTTTACCTGCAGCAAATGTCACCCGCCAGCACCATCACCAACTGTGCGGCCTTTCAGGCTGCTGACTCGCTACGCTGGCTGAGCCATACGGCCTATAGAACAAAAGAGCTGTCGTTGACATTCGATGACAAGGGTTTCGGCAAAGACGAACGCCATTATTGGGAAAACGATCAAGCCTGGCAGGGTTTCCGTGAACTCATGGAAAAAGTACTGACCACCTGGGATTGGGGTGAAGCCTTTGTAGCCCTAAACCTGATTGCCAAGCCAGCTGTAGAGGAAGCGGTCTTGCGTAAACTGGGTGAGTCAGCACGACATAACAATGACACCTTGCTGGGCATGTTGACTGATGCCGAGTTGCTCGATGCAACCCGCCACCGGCGCTGGGCTTCTGCGCTAGTCAAGATGACGTTGGATAAACAAGGTAACGCCGAAGTCATCAAGGGCTGGATCGCCAAGTGGGAACCCTTGGCTGATAAGGCGATCGACGCCTATTGCGCGGCCTTGTCCGATGCACCTAACGCTGCTGCCGATGCTAAGAGCGCTTCACGCGATTTCCGGCGCTCGTTACAACTCTGATCTGCAGGAGTGGTTGTTACTGCCCGTTTTCTCCCTCTTCAACCTTACTTACTAGCCTGGTGAAGAGGGAGTATTTTTAAATGGAAAAATCTATGACTATTCACCGCATTTCAATCGAAGGGAACACCTGCGAATTCCAGCAAGAGGATCAGGATACCGTTTTGCGTGCGGCTCTGCGGGCCGGTGTAGGCTTCCCCTACGAATGCAACTCTGGCGGTTGCGGCAGTTGCAAATTCGACCTGATCGAGGGTGCGATCGAAAATTTGTGGCCAGAGGCACCTGGGTTAACTGAACGTGACCGACGCAAAAATTACTTGCTGGCATGCCAGTGTCGAGCAACGTCAGACTTGCATATCAAGATGCGCCCTGCACAAGAATATGTTCCTCCCATTACGCCGCAACGCCGTAAGGCTACCTTTATTGGCGCGGTCGATCTAACCCATGATATTCGGGAATTTCGCTTTGGCACGGAAGGCGAGGCTGATTTTCTGCCGGGGCAATATGCCACTCTAACAATCCCCGGTATCGCATCACCGCGCGCTTACTCCATGTCCAATCTCGCCAACGTACAAGGAGAGTGGCACTTTCAGATCCGCCGTGTGCCCTCGGGCAAAGCAACGGAACGCCTTTTTCACAAACTGGCTATGGGTGACGAAGTCGAAATCGACGGCCCCTATGGCCTGGCATGGTTGAGAGAAGACAATCCGCGCGACATCGCCTGTGTAGCGGGAGGCTCGGGCCTCGCCCCGATGATATCCATTGCACGCGGCGCCTCGGCAGCGGGTTTGCTGAAAACGCGGAATCTGCATTTTTTCTACGGCGCTCGCACACCACGAGACATTTGTGGCGATTCCTTATTGCGCCAACTGCCCGAGTTCGGCAAGCGCATCCACTTCCACCCAGTGGTGTCGCTCCCTGAGCAGGATCCAGGCGAAATCTGGACTGGAGAAACAGGTTATGTCCACGACTTGGTACGCAGTGAACTTCACGACCGCATCACCGACATCGAGTTTTATTTCGCGGGACCTCCACCCATGACACAAGCACTTCAGGAAATGCTCATGGTTGGCTATCGAGTACCTTTTGATCAGGTGCATTTTGATCGCTTTTTCTGATTATAACTGTACTACCTGTCCACAGTTACTCGATGCTGCAACTTACCCTTCTCCGACATGGTGAAAAGGTTTCGTTCAAGGCACTGCACGATCAAGAAAAGGAGAAGATAATGAAGGCTGCTATTTATTATGGCCCGGAAGATATCCGCTGCACGGACATTCCGGATCCTTCAATCCATGCGCATCACGAGATGCTGGTCAAGGTACTGGCAACCTCAATCTGCGGTTCGGATCTGCATTTATATCGGGGCGCACTTGACCCGATCATGGAGAAGGGTAAGTCCCAAACAGGACATGAACTAATCGGCGAAGTCCTCGATGTTGGCCGCGCTGTGGGGCGTTTCAAGGCAGGGGATCGAATCAGCATGGCCTACTCTGCTTCCTGCGGCGACTGCTATATGTGCCATGTAGGACAAACAGCGCACTGCGAAACCACGCAAAAAGCGGTTTACGGTTTCGGTGTCCCTTTTGGCAATCTCAATGGCACGCATGCCGAAGCGCTGGTGATTCCTTATGCAGATGCCCATACAATCAAGTTGCCAGACGGGATTTCTGATGCTTCGGCACTGACCCTCTCCTGCAATATGCCTTCCGCCGTGATCGCCAACCAGTTGGCCAATATTCAACCGGGCGAAAGCGTGGCGTTGGTAGGTTGCGGCCCAACAGGCCTGATGACCCTTGATATCGCTTTGCACCGCGGCCCTGGGCGCGTGGTAGCGCTCGACAAAGTTGCCCATCGCCTAGAGGCTGTACGCCAAAAAGGTGTCGTTGCCATTGACGCGAATCGGGAAGACTGGAAAGACAAGGCGCTAGCAGAAACTGGTGGTCGCGGATTTGACAAGGTAATCGAGGTCGTCGGTTACCCGGAGACCCTACAGATGTGCCTGGATATCGTACGACCGGGTGGCACGGTTGCCGCGATTGGAGTGTTCTGCGATTCCAGTTTCAACCTTAATCTTGCTGATGTATTTCTCCGCAACATTACCCTGCATATGAATGGCTTCGCCAACGTGCAGCCATATATGTGGGAAGCTTTACGCATGCTGGAACGCGGCATAGTCGATCCGCAGAATTACTTTTCTCACACCTTCGCCCTGAGTGACGTGGATAAAGCCTTCGCCATATTCAATAATAAATCTGATAGTGCAATGAAAATGCTCATCAAGCCGTAATACAAGTAACACCCACTTAAAAAAACAATAAAGTAAGGTATATATCAATGAAAAAACTCCGTACGCTCTCAGCTGCAATCCTGGTCTTTACATCACAAATGGTTCATGCCACCGAAGTTTTTCGGTTGGAAGGCTTCGGGCCAATCTCACGCGCTATGGGCGGAACCGCAACGGCATTTGATGTTGGCGCGGCGGGCATGATGAGCAACCCCGCAACACTGTCGTTAATGGCCCAAGGTTCAGAGCTTCATTTGGGCCTGGATGCAGTGGTTACCAACATCGACACGAAGAACCTGGCCACAGGAGAAAATGCGTCGTCCAATAATCATTCCAAGAATCGCGGCCCCTATCTAGCCCCCCAACTTGCTTATACTTATCATAGTGGTTCCATTGCACTCGGGGTCGGTGCCTTTGCCCAAGGTGGACTGGGAACGGAATTTGGCACCAACAGCTTTCTTTCCCGTGCCACTGGCGACTTGGATACTGGGCTCGAAAATTCGAGCCGGCTCCTCATCTTGAACATCCCCTTCGCTGCCAGTTACCAAGTCAACGATAAACTGACAGTGGGTGCCAGCCTTGATGCCATGTGGCAAGGCTTGAACCTCGAACTATTACTCGGTGCCGACCAAGTTGGCTCGTTGATCGGCGCGGGCAGGGTAAATGGCAGCCTTGTGCCTGTACTTGGTGGTTTACCCGATCTGCGTGGTGCGCACTTCAGCTTGAGCAAAAACCAACCCCTTAACAGTGGTATTGACGCCTGGGGTTTTGGAGGACGTCTCGGGATGACCTACAAAGTGTCGAATGAAACCATTCTGGGGGCAGCCTACTCCCTAGAAAGCCAGATGAATGATATGCAAGGACGGGCGACCCTCACTGCGATAGATGGGATCGTAGGACAGATCCCTCTCGACGGCAAGATCAAGCTGCGCAACTTCCAGATGCCCGCCAAGTTCGATCTCGGCTTGAGCCACCGCTTCAATGACCAGTGGATGATAGCTGTCGATGTCTCGCGCGTATTCTGGAAGCATGCAATGAAAGATATTAATGTTGGGTTCACATCAGACGATGGAGGCAACATAGATATTTTGCTCCCGCAAAACTACAAGGATCAGAACATCTTATCAGTTGGTCTGGCCTACCAAATAGGCAACTGGACACTGCGCAGTGGTGCTCGTATCTCTGATCAAGCGCTACGCTCCGACACGCTGTTTGCTATCATTCCAGCCATCCCCAAGAAGCACGTTTCGGCTGGTTTTTCCTATGATTTTTCGAGTGAGAATAGTGTGGATTTTGCCTATTCCCATGCATTCAAAGAGTCGCTGGACAACTCCAATCTACCCAATACTTCAGCCCCCATACGCAGCAGTCACTCACAAGACAACTTTACACTCGCTTATATTCACAGATTCTGATTACAGGCGCTTCTTTTGGGGGCGAGGAGAGCATTCCTCGCCTTTATTATAGCTACCGAATCAGTCGCGCTACTCATGCCAGCATGGTAAATCTGAAAAATTTCACTTTGAGTAAGCCTTTATCATGACAATAAGCTATTTAACTTTAGGACTTATTGCTTCTGCCTTCACCTTAGGCTGGATCATTTCGCGGGTGCTGACGAAGCAGCCACCTTTAACACTCGAAACGGGCATCAACTCAGAAATAAACTTCCATCATCTCGAAGGTACAAGTATTCACTTGACTAATGAGTCTGCAACACTAGTGTCACGTTTCTCACCCTTTCTGGAAACGGAAAAAGAAGTTGCAGAGAAAACCCGCAGCCTGGCTGAACGACGCTCTCAATTGATTACACATGTCGCGTCATCTCTGGATACAATCAGTTTGCTCGTGTTGGAAATGAGGGGGGCCGCTGAATTAGTCGACATAGGGAGTAAGCAAGCCGGCTCATTGGACGAAAAGGTCGAGGTACTACTGGCTACATTAACTCGAGTAGGAGTCGAATTTAATGGAGTCGCACAAGCCACCCAACACATAAGCGAAATAGTTACAACGATCGACGAGATTGCTGCACAAACCAACCTGCTTGCCCTGAATGCTGCCATTGAGGCTGCGCGTGCAGGTGAAACGGGCCGCGGATTCGCTGTGGTAGCCGATGAAGTACGCAAATTAGCCCACCGTACGACTGAGGCCACGGGACGTATTCGTGAGATCACCCTCAGTGTCCGAACGCGCACAGATTCAGCAGGTCATGCAATACACGGTGCGCAAGAGCAAGCTCTTGCCGGACGACAAGCATCGGCAGAAACCGTCGCAGTTATACAGAAAATCGAAGAGAGTGCAACCCGAGTCATGCAACTGACGACAACCCTTGATCTGTCAGGCAAGAAAACGGAAGAAGTGGCTAACACCCTAGCCCATGAGGTCGACTCGGTAGCTTTGCTCACCGAGCATTTATCCGACACTGCGACTGATTGCAATAAGATATTGCGAGGAGTGGCCGCACACATTATTAAACTCAAACAGCAGATTGTACGCATAGCACCAGCTCGCCATCCACTGACATCCATACTCGATGCAGTTGAGGAGATGCGCACCATCAATCTCCTACTCATGAGTTCGACCCAGAATGATGAGGCAATTCCCTTTATCAAACGTGCCTACGAAATTGATGAGGTGCTGCTTAAAGTAATGCAGGAGTGGCAGAGCCATGACGCACTCTCGGATGTTTCTGTCACTGCTGCTCAGACACTTGAAGCCTGCATGCAGCAATATCGAAGGGCTCGAGACGAGGTTCTGATGGCAGCGAAGCGAGAAGATTTCTCAGGAGTCCGCAATTTGGTGTCGCAGAAAGCTCGACCCGCCTATCAAGCGCTCAAAACAGTGCTGGTCGACTTGATGAAACTCACAGGGGTAACAATGGGCTGAATTTACCGGAGTTGGCGGTGCACTTATCTACGCAGCAGGCTGCTAAATTTGGGAGCGACGTCCAATCTCCTCTGAGGATCAGCCAGGAATTATCGCCCCTCACGACTCGATGTCCGGGTAAGTTGGGTTAGCAGCGACTGATGTGCATGGTGCCACGCCGCTGCTCAAGCCGCCGCATAACCCAACACCGCGCTGCCGGTGCTTGCCAGATTAGTGGCTCATATCCTACAAAAGTGGCGTGTAACCCTCGTAACGGTTAAATGGCCTTAACCAAATGGGTAAAAACCCACGCGATTTGATTATTTTCTCAAAGTCGAATCGCCTGCACTACTTAAATTTTTCGCTTGGAAATCCACAAAAAATATATAAATCTCAGCAACTTGAAAAACCAAGGAGACTAGCACAAGCGTTGCTCTAGTGGACTGTTTGGTTAGTTCAATAACTTATTATTGATTGCGGCGAGCTTTGCGCGACTAACAGAGCTGATGATGGATTCAGCCGTTTTGTTCCAGCGAAATGGCTTGGCTGAATGTTCATTATGGGCCTCGATAAAACGGCGAATTGCCGCTTTCAGATCAGCCACGCTGCTGAACGCATCGCGATACAGCGCCCGCCTTTCTAATTGAGCAAACCAACCCTCAACTGCGTTCAGCCGGCGCTGGTCGGCGTGAAGTGCAGCTTGAAACGGGGATGCTTCTCCAGCCACGCCTTGACGGCGGCTGTCTTGTGATTCGAGCTGTTGTCCAGAATCAAATGCAGATCCAGCTCGGCAGGCGTTGCGCGGTCGATCTGCCGAAGGAATTCAAGGAACTCTTTGGGTTGGCTGGCCTTCGGATTATTTGAAGGTGAAGTTTATGGGTGCACTGTAAGCGCTCCATAAACCCCATCTTCAAATGATCCGCAGGCCAGCCAATGCTGTGCTCCAATTTCTTTCTGGAGCCAGCCGCCATGATGCGCCCCGACGCCAAAGTCGAAAAAGTCTATCTCTACCCCAAGCCGGTGGATTTCCGAAAATCCATCGACGGCTTGGCTGCCCTGGTCGAGTTGGATATCAAGGTGGCGGTGTTCGATCCGGTGCTGTTCGTCTTCCTCAACAAGTCGCGTAACCGGGTGAAGATCTTGTACTGGGAGCGCAATGGCTTTTGTCTGTGGCTCAAGCGCCTTGATGCCGAGCGATTCAAAACATCGCCTGACGATCAAGACGAAGCCATCGTGCTGACGGTCCAGGAATTGAACTGGCTGCTGGATGGTTTTGACCTGTGGCGCAACCGCCCGCATCAGGTTTTGACGCCGCGTTTCGTGACCTGAGCCGGTATAATCCACGGCATGATTTCCATGCCCGAAACCCTTCCTGACGACCCTATTTTGCTGAAGCAGCTTCTGCTGTCGCTGCATGAGCAGATGTCTTCGAAGGACAAGGAAATAACTGCCAAGGACGGGCAGATCGAGCGCCTGCGTGAACAAAACTCGCTTCTGATCCAGCGCCTGTTCGGCCGTAAATCCGAGCAGAGCAGCGATCCGGACTCACCGCAGCTGGTCATGTTCAACGAAGCGGAAAGCCTGGCCGAAGCGGCGCCTGAAGCACCTGCCGATGAGGTTGAGGAAGAAGCCGTCGCGCCGACCAAGCGCCGCGGCAAGCGCAAGCCGCTACCGGCCGAGTTGCCACGCGTCGAGGTCGTCCACGAACTGCCCGAACACGAACTGACCTGCGAATGCGGTTGCCGCAAGCAGGCTATTGGCGAAGAGACCAGCGAGCAGCTGGAAATCATCCCGATGCAGGTTCAGGTAATCCGTCACATTCGCAAGACCTACGCCTGCAAGGCCTGCGAAAGCGCCCCGGTTACCGCCGACAAGCCGGCGCAACTGATCGAGAAGAGCCTGGCCAGCCCGAGCGTGCTGGCGATGCTGTTGGCCACCAAGTACGCCGACGGCATCCCGCTGTATCGCTTCGAAAAGATGCTCAGCCGCCATGGCATCGACATCCCCCGGCAAACCCTGGGGCGTTGGGTGATCCAGTGCGGCGAACAGCTGCAACCACTGCTCAACCTGATGCGCGACCGACTGCTGGATAGTCCGGTGATCCACTGCGATGAAACCCGCGTACAGGTGCTCAAGGAGCCAGACCGAGCCCCCAGCAGTCAATCCTGGATGTGGGTGCAGACCGGCGGCCCGCCAGACAGACCAGTGATCCTTTTTGATTACTCCACCAGCCGTGCCCAGGAGGTACCACTGCGCTTGCTTGCCGGCTATCGCGGTTATTTGATGACCGACGACTACGCTGGCTACAACGCCGTGGCCGCGCAAGCGGGCGTCGAACGCTTGGCCTGCTGGGCGCATGCACGGCGCAAATTCGTCGAAGCGCAAAAGGTGCAACCGAAGGGCAAAACCGGACGCGCCGACATCGCGCTGGGGATGATCAACAAGCTCTACGGCATCGAGCGCGGACTCAAGGATGCCAACGATGAACAGCGCCACCACGGCCGTCAGCAGCACAGCCTGCCGTTGCTTACCCAACTCAAGGCCTGGCTGGACAAAACCCAGCCGCAGGTCACGGCGCAGAATGCCCTGGGCAAAGCGGTGAACTACCTGGCGAGCAACTGGAGCCGACTTGAACGCTACATCGAGGCCGGCCACCTGCCGATCGACAACAATGCAGCCGAGCGGGCCATCCGGCCCTTCGTCATCGGCCGCAAAAACTGGCTGTTCAGCGACACGCCCAAAGGTGCGACCGCCAGCGCCCAACTCTACAGCCTGATCGAAACGGCCAAGGCCAACGGCTGGGAGCCTTATGCCTGGCTGCGTCATGTCCTCGAGCGCCTGCCGCTGATCAACAGCGTTGAAGGCTACGAAGTGCTGCTGCCGTGGAGCTGCAAGCCAACGACGTCACTGTAAAACGCAAAACCCCACCAGTGGGAGGTGGGGTTTATGGAGCGCTTACGGTGCACTTACGTTCTTTGATGAGATCGACCATGAATGGATGCTGATGTTTCTGGGACACCGGATTGCAGACCGGCGCATGCTCGGACTTATCTGCAAGTGGCTTCAAGCGGGTGTAATGGAGGATGTTTTTCCTTGGAAGCAAAAAACCGTGCTGTTCCGGGGCTGTACTTACTGGATCTGCTGTCATCTTTCAGCCGGAAGCACCGAGACGAAATTCGACAAGGCAACCTGATGCACCACCTCGTGCGGCAGAGCCTCCAGGAACGGAGCGGACCCGGACATATACTCGCCCAGGCTCGCGAAGGTACCTACCACGTCAGAACCGACCATGAAGCGGGTTGGAAAGCGTGTAACTAGATCCACCCGCAGCGGGTCAGGCTTACCCTGCTCGCCCACCAAGCAGGGATTAACCCGCAGTCTTCACCCAGGTAGTCACTCACCTTCAACCGACAAAGCTCGGTGACGGTCATACCCGTACCAAAGCAGGCTAGCAGCAAGGCAGCATCCCGGATGCCATTCTCAGGACTACTCACCCTTGCAACTCTTACGGCATGTTCTAGCTGATCATCCTCAACGACGATGGCCTTTGGCATCTGTCCCCCTGATGGCTGTTTTACTATTAATCCTGACACAGTAGGAGAAAGAATAGGCCAGGGCTAGCCGCTAGCCTGCGTTGCATTTGCTGTTCACGGAAAATTGACTGCGGCCCTACCGCTACCGTAGCGCCCAGGTCATAAAATCCGCCTGCGACCTGGTGCCTATTTCCTGCTGCACCCGAAACGCTCATCCGGTTTGCTGTACCTGGATCCCCACCAGGTACAGCACCATGCCCTACTCCCCCCGGCGACGCTGGCCGTTGCCGCTCGCCGCCCTCATATTCAGCACTTTCGCCCGGGGCGAAACCTGGGTCGTCACTGACCGAGCCCACCCGGTAAGCGTCCCCGCCAGCGTGCGCGTCATCCTCCTGGATGAACAGCAACGACTCGAGGAGCAGCTGTCTCGCTCCCTGCCGGCAGATCCTCGCCAAGCCACAGCAGCAGCCCAGCGCTTCCTGGCCAGCCCTGAAGGTAAGCGCCTGCAGGGAGAACTAGCCAAGGCGCAGCAAGGCGCGGCCGATGCCTGGAGCACTGGGGTCGAGAAGCTTCCAGCCGCGGTAGTCGACCGGAGGTACGTGGTGTTCGGCGAGCCCGATGTGGCCACCGCGATCGGTCTGATCGACCGAGCCAGGAGCATGCAACGATGAAGCGTCTTCACGTCGTGCGCCCGCTCTCGCTGGTGTTCACCTTCAGCCTGGCCTTCTCGGCTTCAGCGGCGATCAACACCGCCGCGATCGTCTCCTCGACGCTTTCCCCGCAGTGCCTGGAGTACAAGGTCGTCGGCATCTGCTACTGGTTGTTCTGCACGAACTTCGGTTGCAAGGTCAGGACCTCGACCAAGGTCCGCCACTACATTCCCGACGC
>Ga0209343_10002954_pt1 | contig 21670 bp, 22 predicted proteins | sample RifCSPlowO2_02_FD_184026 | JGI IMG/M metagenome (GOLD analysis project Ga0209343, IMG submission 184026) | Groundwater microbial communities from Rifle, Colorado - Rifle CSP2_plank lowO2_0.2 (SPAdes) (version 2) | ecosystem: Environmental > Aquatic > Deep subsurface > Groundwater | place... | reverse complement strand
GCCTGACGGCATTGGAGGTACTGTAGGCTAAGTGCAGCTTGGCCCTGGGAAAATGCTTTTTTAGGTAATCTTTACACTGGTCCAAAGCCTGGGGATGAGAGATAATCTCCGTAATTTCAGAAAGCCTGGTCCCCTTCCGCGCGATTAAATAATGGAAAATAGGCAGAACTATTTCCTGTCTGATTACCAGGTCAACGTCCCTGGCCAGCATGTCTGTTACCACACCAATGGTTCCTTCAATTGAGTTTTCGATAGGCACTATCGCTTCGTCAACTTTTTTCCTGTCGGCGGCGTAAAGCAAATCGTGGATCGCGGCATAAGGAACCAGTTCCGCTTTACCCTCAAGCTTTTTCACGTAAAGCTTGCTGGCTTCTTCAGAAAACGTCCCCTCCGGCCCCAAAAATCCAATTTTCATTGTTCGCCTCCCTCATACTTAACAACTTTGATCTTGCTTTCTTTTAACATTTGCAGGGCTAACTCGTCAGGATAGCCGCCAGCGTAGATTAAACGGACGATACCGGCATTGATCATCATCTTGACGCAAATGACACAAGGCTGGTAATTACAGTACATGGTTGATTTTTCGATTTTTACTCCATGCCAGGCCGCCTGGACAATGGCGTTTTGTTCGGCATGCAGCCCGCGGCAAAGCTCGTGGCGCTCGCCGGAGGGAATAGCCCTTTGCTTGCGTAGACACGTTGCTTCCGTACAATGATTAAAACCCTTGGGCGCGCCGTTATAGCCGGAAGCAAGAACGCGGTTGTCTTTAACTATAATTGATCCAACTTGCCGCTTAACACAGGTGGCCCGCTCGGACACATCCCGCGTAATCTTCATGAAGTAGTCGTCCCACGCTGGCCGGCTCATTTTTTCCTCGCGAGAACATTTTTGACCGCCGTCACAATTTCGCCGCTGGTTAAACCATATTTCACCAGCAAATCCTCCGGCTTGCCGGACTCGCCAAACGTGTCTCTTACTCCTACCCGAGCCATCGGCACAACAGCATTTTCAACCAACACCTCGGCCACAGCACCACCCAAACCGCCAATAATCGAATGCTCTTCTGCCGTGACCACCGCTCCGGTCTCCTCCGCGCATTTAATGATCAACTCTTTATCAATCGGCTTAATGGTATGGAGGTCAACAACCCGGCAGGTAATTTTTTCCGCAGCTAATTTGTCGGCAGCCTCCAGGGCCACGCCCACCATAATGCCGCAGGCAATAATAGCCACGTTTTTACCTTCTCTTAACACAATCCCCCGGCCGATTTTAAAATCACAACTCTCTTCTTTATAAATAACCGGGGTCATGGCCCGGCTAAGCCTGACATACATCGGGCCGTTAAACTCCGCCGCCGCGCGAATAACCTTGCCTGTTTCAACAGCATCGGCCGGGACAACGACTGTCATATTGGGTAAAGCACGCATAATCGCGATATCTTCATTGGCCTGATGTGAAGCTCCATCTTCACCGGTCGTAATACCGCCATGAGTCACTACAACTTTCACATTTAATCGAGTATAAGCAACCACCATTCTAATTTGATCCCAGGCCCGGCCGGAACCAAACACCGCAAAAGTTGAAGCAAAAGCGATCTTGCCACTGGCCGCCAGGCCGGCGGCAGTCCCAATCATGTCCTGCTCCGCCACCCCCATATCAAAGAAACGCTCAGGGAAGGCTTTGGCAAACGAAGCTGTTTTGGTTGAAGCAGATAAATCCGCGTCTAAAACCACTATGTTGGGATTTTGTTTTCCCAACTCAAGCAAAGTTTTTCCATACGCGTCACGCGTCGCTTGCATCATAATTCAAAATCCTTTATCTGGCAAAGCTCAGCCATGGCTCTTTTTTCTTCTTCTGGAGTCGGCGCTTTGCCATGATAATCGAGCGGCCTAGTTTCCATAAAAGAAACACCCTTGCCTTTTATCGTATTAGCAATAATCACAGTTGGTTTACCTTTTACTTTTACAGCCTGCTCAAAAGTCTTAATGATCTCTTTAATGTCGTGGCCGTCACAAGCAAAAACTTCCCAGCCAAAAGAGCTCCATTTATCGGCCAACGGCTCTATATTCTTTATATCTTCGACCTTCCCGTCGATCTGATGCTTGTTATTGTCAATAATGGCAGTTAAATTATCCAATTTACGGTGGCTGGAGGTCATAGCCGCTTCCCACACCTGGCCTTCTTGACACTCGCCATCACCAAGCAGGCAATATATACGGTAATCTTTTTTGTCCAATTTCGCGGCCAAGGCCATGCCATTGGCGGCCGACAACCCCTGCCCCAGAGAGCCGGTCGACATCTCAATCCCGGGCAAAGCCTGCATATCAATATGACCCTGCAGGGAACTGCCGATCTGGCGTAATGTTTTTAAATAATTAACGGGGAAATAGCCCGATTCGGACAGGGCCGCGTAAAGTACCGGGGCCGCGTGACCTTTACTCATTACAAAACGGTCACGCTCCGGCCAGGTCGGATTTTTTGGATCATGCTTCATCTGGTGAAAATATAGCGCGGTGATAATATCAGCCGCGGAAAGCGAACCGCCCGGATGGCCGGACGCGGCCGCGCAAGTCATCATTATTATGTGTTGTCGTAATTTACCGGCGATTTCCACTAAATTCATAATTTTGATTGTACCATGGTTTTTAACTCCGGCTCAAGCAAAACTTTAAACTTATTATTCACGGCTTTTTGAACAATACTGATCAACTTAATAACATCAGCAGCCTTGGCTCCACCCAGATTAACAATAAAATTCGCGTGTTTTTTTGAAACTTGGGCGTCGCCAATTCGTTTGCCCTGGCAACCAGCCGCTTCAATCAAAGCTCCGGCAGTCAAACCCCTGGGGTTTTTAAAAACACTGCCGCAGCTCGGGCGGTCCAGCGGATGCCTGGCTCGTCTTTTGGCCAGATATTCTTTAATTTTTTCTTGTTTAACCCTTTGCCGTATCCTGTCTAATTTAAACACAACTTCTGCCACAATAAATCTGCTTTTTTGCAGCTTACTTTTACGATAGGCAAAACCCAAGTTTTTTCTCTTTATCTCTTTTACCCTGCCCGCCCCGTCTAAAACAGTAACTTGCTCCACATATTTTCCGATCTCCTCTCCCCACGCCCCGGCATTCATCACTACCGCTCCGCCAACAGAACCCGGGATACCGGCCAAAAATTCCAAACCACCCAATTTTACCAAACGCGCCAGCCCGACTCCCGCCCCGACGGAAACTCGATCCCCTTTTGCCTTAACCCAGGCCAAACCCTGTCCAATTTTTATCACCAGCCCGCTAAAACCCTGGTCGGGCGCCAACAAATTACTCCCGGCGCCAATCACCGCGATTTTCAGCTTGTTCTGTCTGGCAAAGCTTAAAACTTCTTTGATATTCCCAATACTCTTTGGCAGACAAAAATAATTTGCCGGCCCGCCAATTTTAAAAGAGGTATGTCGGCTTAGAGGTTCATTGCGCAGGTATTTCATGTTTAATCTTTAATCTCGCCAGGATTTCTTTGCCCACCGTGTAGATATCTCCGGCGCCCAGAGTCAAAATAATATCGCCGTCTTTTATCTCAGCCATTAAATCGTCCGGTATTTTCTCTTTTCTGGGCACATAAAGCACCTCTTTGTCGGGTATCAGGTCAGCGATGCTTTTGCCGGAAATTCCGGGAATGGGATTTTCTGAAGCGGCATAAATATCGGTTAAAATAACCTTGTCCGCATCACCAAAAGCCAGGGCAAATTCATTTTTTAATAACGTGGTGCGCGAATAACGATGTGGTTGAAAAATACAGATCAGGCGGCGGCCCGGCCAGCCCAATTTAGCCGCGGAAAGTGTGGCACGAATCTCTGTTGGATGATGCGCGTAATCATCAATGATCAAAACATTTTGGTACTCACCGACAGTCTGGAACCGCCGGCGCGCGCCAATAAATCCCTGGAGTGCCGTGGCAATAAAATTGACACCCAGGCCAAATTCTAGGCCAATGGCAAAAACCGGCAGACTGTTTAAAACATTTTGCCAGCCGGGGACAGAGAGAGCCACTCGTCCCAGCTCCTGCCCTTTATGCAACAACAAAAAATTTGAGCAAAAATTACTGAAGGTTAAATCCTTGGCGGAAAATTCCATCTCGTCATTTAAACCGTAAGTAACAATACGCGCTTCAAGTTTTTTCATCAATTCACAATTATTGGCATCGGACCCATCCATTATCAAAAAACCATCATCGGAAACTTTTTCGGCAAACTGCTTAAAAGTATCGATCAGAACATCCATGCTGCCAAAGCGCTCCATGTGATCACTCTCAATGTTTGTAATTATCCCGACGGTTGGCGCCAGATGTAAGAAAGAGCTGTCGGATTCATCGGCCTCAGCTACGGCAAATCTGCCGTTTCCCAGCTGGGCATTGCCCTCCACATAATCCATATCACAGCCAATCAGATAAGTTGGCTGGAACCGGCTCACAGAAAAGACTTTGGCCAACATGGCCGTTGTGGTTGTTTTCCCGTGCGTACCGGCAACGACAATTTTGACCTGGCTTTGATCCATAATCCAGGAGAGCATTTCCGCCCTTTTGAGGATAGTCAAGCCTCTAGCCCGCGCTTCTTTTATCTCAATATTCTTGGCGGTGATCGCCGAAGAATAAACCAGGATATCCGCTTCACGCACCAGGCCGCTTTCATGGCCAATGTGCACTTTAACTCCAATGTCTTTTAAACGTATGGTATTGGGGCTTTCGCGCAGATCGGAACCACTGACTTTATACCCCATTTCCTGCAGGATCTTGGCCAGGCCGGACATGCCGCACCCGCCAACGCCAACCAGGTGAATATTTTTAATCCGCTCCATGTTCAAATCAGTCATAAATATACTCGACAATCCTTTCTGCCGCTTGAGGTTGGGCTAAGGCAAGATTTACCTTTTTCATTTTATCATAATCCAGGTTGACCGCGGAAACAAGTTCACTGAATTTTTTAGGGGTAAAAGCGGCATTTTCCACGACAATCGCGCCCCCCTTATCCGCAATGGCCCTGGCGTTTAGGCGTTGGTGATCTTCGGCCGCGAAAGGGAAAGGGACCAGGATCATGGGTAGTCCCCGCACTAAAAATTCGGCAATGGCCGTAGCTCCAGCCCGGCTGATCACCACATCGGCCGCGGCTAATATCTCCGCCATATTATATATGTAAGAAAAGGCCCGATAATTATGCGCCTTAACATCTTTATAATCACGTTGCCCGACAATGTGCAGAATTTTTACCCTGGCCGGAATATTCCGGAGCGCGGCAAAAACAGTTTCATTGATCTGGCGGGCCCCCTGACTCCCGCCCATTATCAAGACAGCTGTTTCGTTTTCTTGTAGATTAAATTTCTTTCTGGCACTGGCTCGATCGGCCGTCACAATTTCCCGGCGCACAGGGTTACCGACTACAACCCCCTCCAAATATTTTATTGTTTCAGGAAAAGCCAGAAATACTTTTTTGGCCAGCCGGCTGCACAATCGATTCACCGCTCCCGGCAAAGTATTTTGCTCAAGCAGAAAAATGGGGATACTTAATAGTTTTGCCGATAAAACAACCGGCAAACTGGCATAACCACCGGTAGAGATCACAACTTTTGGAGAATACTCTTTAAGAATTCTTAAAGATTGCCAAAAGCCGATTATAGAAACAAAAGGAGCCGAGATCGCCTTGTATGACAATTTTCTGAGCAGCGCTCTGGCTTTGATCAGCTTGACTGGATACCCTTCTCTCCCGATTAAATCTTTTTCCAACCCCTCCTCACTGCCAACAAATAAAATTTCAGCGCTCGGATCTTTACGCCTTATTTCCTGGGCCAGGGCAATCCCCGGATAAATATGCCCGCCGGTGCCGCCGGAAACAATTAATGTTTTCATGATTGTTTACGCGGATTCAAGGATATATTCAACAAAATCCCGGCCGAAAATAAATTTATAATAGTGGCGGTCCCGCCAAAACTGATAAAAGGCAAAGGAATCCCGGTGGTGGGGATGAGGCCGACTACCACCATAATATTAATCAAGGCCTGCAGAGTTAGCCAAGAAACCAAACCGGCAGCCAGCAGGGCGCTAAAACTATCTGAGGTTGAATAAGCAATGCGAATGCCCCGCGCGGCCAGCAGGATAAACAACGCCACCACTCCCACCCCACCAATAAACCCCAGCTCTTCACACAAGATGGCAAATATAAAGTCTGTAAATTGCTGCGGCAGGTAAAAAAATTTTTGGCGCGAACCGCCCAGGCCTGAGCCAAAAATACCACCTGAGCCAACCGCCAGAAGAGATTGAATAATGTGAAACCCGATCCCTTGAGGATCTTTCCACGGGTCAATAAAAGCGGCCAGTCTCCTAAAACGATAGGCACTGGTTATAGATACAGCGGTTATCCCAACAACTCCAAGGCCAGCCAACAGGCCCAAATGCAATATCCTGGCTCCGGCACAAAACAGCATAATAAAAGCTGTTAGCGCGATCGCGACAGCTGTTCCCAAATCAGGTTGAATAATAACTAAAGCAGACACCGCGCCGACCAAAATCAAAGGCGGCAGCAAACCATGCCAAAAATCTTCAATCATCTCTTTTTTCTTAGACAATATACCGGCTATAATCAAAATCGTAGTAAACTTTAGCAATTCTGATGGCTGCAAGGTAACGATGCCCAGATTAATCCAGCGCGAAGCGCCGCTGATCTCTTTACCCACGCCAGGAATATAAATTAGAAACAGCAACACGATTGAGAGCGCAAAAATCACGCCCGCCCATCTTTTTAGTTTGCCTAGATCCAGGTGAGTACCGTAATATAACGCCGAAAATCCCAACAGCAGATAAAAAATGTGTCTTTTTAAATAATAATAACTGTCGCCTAATTTCATGGCCATGGTTGGGCTGGCAGAAAAGATCATAATCAGTCCAACAGCGGACAACGCCAGCACGGAGAAAAGAAACAAATAGTCTACTCGAGGTTTACGCATGCTTCCTTAAACACCCTCCCCCGCTCCTCAAAATTAGCAAACATATCAAAACTCGCACAGGCCGGTGACAAAAGCACAACATCACCAGGCTCGGCCAACCGGGACGAGAGCTTAACCGCAGACATCAGAGAATTTACTTCGTGAGTATTGGCAAAACCCAACTCTTTTTTAAATCTTTGAGTGGCTTCACCCAACAACACTACTTCTTTAACTCCGGCTTTAACATGCTTCGCCAAAACAGCCAAAGGCACCCCTTTATCTTTGCCCCCCAGGATAAGCACAATCCCTCTGCCCGCGAAAGTTTCCAAAGCAACCAGGGTTGAATCGGGATTTGTAGCCTTGGAATCGTTATAATATTCAACTTCCTTGATCTTGGCGACAAACTCAATGCGATGTTCCACACCCGGAAAAGTTTTTAAACCATCCGCCACCGTATTTTTATCAACTCCACAGAGATAGGCGGCCTGGGCCGCGGCTAAAGCATTTTCCAGATTATGCCTGCCGGGAATTTTAATTTCTGCCGGCCGCAAGGCAATGATTTCAGCCCGGTTTTTTGTGAAAGCAACAAGCTTGGCTTTGGCGGATTTAACCGTGGCCGCGACTTGAGGCTCGTCCAGATTATACACCAGGTAATCATCAGCCGACTGGTTGGCAAAGATTTTCGCTTTTTGTTTAATATATTCCGCCATAGACTTATGGCGTTCAAGATGGTCCGGCTGGATGTTGAGAATAACGCTGATCCAGGGTTTAAAATCAACCGTAGTTTCAAGCTGATAGCTGCTGATTTCGGCCACAATATAATCAAGATTGGCATCGTCAACTTCGACCATGGGGTTGCCAATATTGCCAGCTACCGCAACTTTTTTGCCGCCGGCTTTTAACAATTCACCGATCAGCGTCGTGGTCGTTGTTTTTCCGTTTGTTCCGGTCACCGCGATAATCGGCTTTTTAAGCAAACGATAAGCCAGTTCAATCTCTGAAATAATTGGGATATTCTTTCGTCTGGCCCGCTCAAGAACAGGGATATCCAAATGGATCTCCGGGCTAACCACAATTAGATCAACAGGCGAAAAGGTGTGGCCTCCAAATTCCAGATCAACTCCCAACGTTCGTAGTTCTTTAACCATCGCCGAATCAACTTTTGACTCGGGCTTAACCTCACTCAATATAACTTTTGCTCCAAGTGAAACCAGTTTTTTCGCCGCCGCTATGCCGCTTCTGGCAAAGCCGAGGACTAAAACCCTTATCCCTCTCATCCGATTAACACTCCTGCTATACCTAAAATAATCCCCACTACCCAAAACCCAATAACTATACTGAATTCAGAAAAACCCATTAGCTCAAAATGATGATGTATGGGGGCCATTTTAAAGACGCGTCGTCGCCAAAGCTTATAACCGGCCACCTGCATAATTACGGATAGCGCTTCAACTAGAAAGACTCCACCGATAACAGCCAACAATAACTCTTTATGCATAATAATGGCAATCCCGGCTAAAGCCGCGCCTATGGCTAAAGAGCCAATATCACCCATAAAGACTTTGGCTTCCGGGAAATTAAAATACAAAAAAACCGCTATTGCTCCGGCGGACAGGACACAAAATGTCACCGCGTCCGACAAAGCAAGTTTTTCCGCCACCAAAGCAAAGACAATAAAGGCAATCGTGGCTGTGCCTGCCAGAAGCCCATTTAAACCATCCGTAAGATTGGTAGCGTTAGCCGTACCAACAATTAAGAACGTAGACAGTAGGACATAAAGCGCAGGATTTATTAAATAATGGCCTTGCATTACCAAAAACGCAGAGAATATCGCGGCAAAAATAGTTTGGACAATAATCTTCTGCCAAAATGTCAGCCCCTGATTTTGATGTCTAAAAACTTTCATAAGATCATCTGTTAGGCCAATGCCGGCAAAGCCAAGCACCAGCAGGATTAAAGCCAAATATCTCAAGTTAAACTCAAAGCTAATAAATATAATGGTAAAAATAATTATAGTTAAGATAAAACCAATACCACCCATGGTTAGAGTCCCGGTTTTAATCTGATGGTTTGGCGGGCCTTCCTGGCGGATAGACTGGTTGAGGTGCAGTAATTTCAAAACCCAAATTACGGGGAAAGTTAACAAAAACGAAAATAACGCCGCCGCGCAAAAAAGCAACATTTGGCCAATCATCAGTCTATTTTAGCATAAAAGAAGCCCCTCATCTAGCTTGCGCCAAATGAGGAACTTCCTATTAAACAGATCCGTTTAATTCCTAGAGACTATAGGTAGCGGCGACGGCAACAGCTGGCAGAATGCTCGTAGTGCTAACACCAGCTGCTGAAGTAGAACTGGCCAAAACAAAGTCGGCGCCAATTGATAGACTGGAGGTTAAAGGAGTCAAGACACCCCAAGTCAACCCAATAGTGGTTGTCGCTGCTGCTGCTCCGTTGGTGGTATAATACAACCCAACGTTTGGCTGAACCTCACCTGCTTTAGCCAGGTTATAGTTCACTTTCCCCAACAGACCGGTCATTGATACTCCAGCAGTTGAGATATAGTTTGCACCAAGAATCACGGTTATATTGTCATTAAGACCTAAATTCAATGTGGCGAATCCTATAGAAGACCCAATGTTTATCCCAGCCAGAACTGGAGTAGTGGCCAACATTACCGCGAAAGCCAACAAAATAATTTTTTTCAATTTATTTCACCTCCTTTCTTTTCTAGCGTTACCAGGTACTAAAAACTCTATTTCCCTTTAAACAAATTATAAAGAAAGTCTGCCGCCATGTCTTTGCAGCCCAGACCAAAGGCAATGGCCGCGGCCAGGGCCGGCATACCCAGGATCACTCCGATCTGAGGTGTCCAATCAGGCGAGAAACCTAATTCACCCAAGGCTGCCAGGAAAGTGAAAATAATAACAATATAATAGATAATGCGGGAAGCGGTTTTGGCCCCTTCAAGCCCCAGGTTGCTCATAATAACCCGGACAATCCCGGAGATTAAGCTGGCCAAAAACAAGCCCACCCCTAAAATCAAGGCAGCTAGAAATACGATCCCCATATAAGTAAAAATAGAATTGAGCACCGAATCAACTGCCAGACCAAAGATACCGGCCACGCCGATTACCACCACAAAAACAATAAACCAATAAACCAGCTCACCCAGCAATTGTGAGACATTACTCTTTATATTGCCTTTTTGTAAAATCTCCACCAGGCCGGTTTTTTCGGCCGCGTTATCCAGGCCAACTGTCTTAAAAGCCACCGTGGTTAGGCTGCCCAGCCCCTTAGCGATTAGAATACCGGTCAAAAGCAATAACAAAGCTAAAATAAGATTGGATACCAGCGGATAAACACTAAAGAAAACCTGATTGAGAGAAGCGACTAAGCCCTGCACGGTCATTACTTTACCTCCTAATCAAATTTTCAAGATTGCCAGGAGAATAGACACAGACAGAAAAGCAATAGCGCACCCCCAGGTAACGCGATCGAGCCCCTTTTCCATACCCCTGGGCGTGCCAAAAATTTTAGCCGAACCACCAATGCCGCCCAACCCCTCTCCCTTTGCCGTATGCAATAGAACCGAAATAATTAAAGCTACCGCCGAAATAATCTGCAGTAATAATAATAACCCTCTCATTTGCGTGTTATTTTAAACCAGAGCCTTCCCTTTGTCAAACACTATATTATATAGTAGAATAAAAAGAACATGAAACATACACCAGTCTACCTGTGTATCTTAGATGGTTTTGCTCTGGGAGAAGACAATGCCAACAACGCCATCTATCGGGCCATCAAACAAGGGACAGCCCCATTCATAGCAAACCTTTTTGCCAATAAGCCCTATGCTCAATTAGAATGTTCCGGCCTGGCTGTTGGGCTGCCCGAAGGAACCATGGGCAACTCCGAAGTTAATCACCTGAATATGGGCGCTGGCCGGATCGTTTATCAGTCAATCGAAAGAATCAATGTAGCAATCAAAGACAAATCATTTTTTAAGAACGAAGCGCTGGTTAGCGCGGTTAAAAATTGCCGGCAGAACAACTCCACCCTTCATCTCATTGGCCTGCTGCAAGGCCACGGCGGCACAGTCCACGCCAGCATTGCTCATCTGTTTGCCCTCCTTAAGCTGATCAAACAAGCCGGTTTAAAAAATGTGGCCATACATTTATTAACTGACGGCCGAGATTCAAACCCAAAAGCTGCCGGTGAAGTTTATCTGAAGATGCTGGAAGATAGGCTTGAAAATTTAGGGCTGGGGGCCGGGGTTAAGATTACTACCGTGATCGGGCGTGAGATCGCGATGGACCGCGACACGGCCTGGGACAAAACATTATTGGCTATGCGGACATTAGTTAATGGACAAGGAGAGTTTATGGCCGGCTCTGCCAGAGAAGCGATTGAAGAATCTTACAAGCGCGGACAAACGGATGAATTTATCCGTCCGACAATTGTCGGGGATTACCAGGGGATGTCGGCCAAAGATTCCGCGATATATTTTAACTTTAGACAAGACAGAACAATTCAATTAACAACCGCTTTTTGCGAACAAGATTTAAAATTCTTTAATTACAAAAAGGGGGCCAATCTAATTGACGATAAGACTTACCAATCGATTCAAGCCTTGCAGAATAAGCTAAAAGGTTTGGTTTTTATCGCCATGACAGAATATTATCCTGGTTTAAACGCTTTAACCGCTTTTCCTGAAAAACCCATCTCCCACACTGTTGGGGAAATTGTGTCACAAGCCGGCTTAAAGCAGCTTCGTTTGGCGGGACCAGAAAAATTCGCCCATGTCACCGGCTGGTTCTCCGGCCGGCACACCGAACCCTTCCCTAATGAGGATCGTCATTTAGCCCGGGATTTAAAATTAAAAAAAAGAACTGAAGGCGGCAAGCGTTATGATCTGGCGCCAGAGATGACCGCTTATCTCGAAACCGAGTACGCGCTTAAAGCAATTGAATCGGACAAATATTCTCTGATCGTGCATAATTTTCAAAATGGAGATATGGTCGGGCATACCGGTAATTTGCAAGCGGCAACCGCGGCCATTGGCCATCTTGCAAAATGCCTGGCCAAACTCGTTCCGGCCTGGACAGCCAAAGACGGCATATTCATTATAACTTCTGATCATGGGAATGCCGATGAGATGGAACTAAACCACAAAGTCAGCACTCAACATTCACTAAACCCCGTCCCGCTCTGGGCGCTTGGTAAAAAACAAGTTGCACTAAAAGCTAAAGGCATTGTGCCGGATGTCGGGGTAACCGTTTTGGCTCTGCTGGGGCTTAAGAAGCCGAAAGATATGACGGCAAAAAGCTTGTTACGACCAAACACGCCTTTTTAGGCTTTCTTCCACACACCTGGTCGGGAAAATTTCATCGACAATTTCATCAGGAACAAACCAGAGTTTGATCTCATTTTCAGCCTCTATTGCGTTAGCTGAACAATGCACCACATTTTCAAATAAACCTTTAGTCGTCAAACGGCCGTATTGGCCGCGAATACTTGTAGGATCCGCTTCTTCCGGATTTGTTGTGCCGGCCAGTTTTCTGACTTTTTCAATGGCATTTTCACCATCGTAAACCAGAGCCATGACCCGGCTATACTGCGAACCGTGGTGTTCTCCGCAAATATACTTTACCACATCATCAAAAAACGGCTTATCTTTCAGATGAGCATAGTGTTTTTCTGCCAATTCCCTGGAAACATGTATAACTTTTGCGCCTAAAATACGGAGTTTTGTTTCTGATAACCTGGTTAGAATATTCCCGGTTAAAGACTTTTTGATCCCATCGGGCTTAATAACAACCAGAGTCTGTTCGGTTTTTTTCATTACTAACCTTCCTTGTGGAGCGGAGGGGAGTTGAACCCCTGACCTCAGCGTTGCGAACGCTGCGTTCTCCCAACTGAACTACCGCCCCGCGCCTATTTATCTTGTAAGACTGCGATGCCCGGAAGGACTTTGCCTTCCATAAACTCCAAAGAAGCTCCGCCCCCGGTAGAAATATGAGACATTTTATCTGCTAAGCCAGCTTTTTTCACCGCCGAAGCGGAATCTCCGCCGCCAATAATTGAAACAGCGCCTCTGGCAGTAGCGTCAGCCACGGCTTGGGCAATTGCGATAGTTCCTTTAGCAAAATTATCCATTTCAAAAACACCCATGGGACCATTCCAGATAATTGTTTTTGCGTCTCTGATCGCTTCGCTAAACTTTAAAATGGTTTCCGGCCCGATATCTACTCCCAGCCAACCTTTGGAAATAGTGGCGCGCGGAACAACCTGAATATTGGCATCTGCGGTAAATTTATCAGCTACAACATGATCAGTCGGCAATAACAGTGGAATATCTTTATCAAGTGCGGCCTTTAGTATTTCTTTGGCATCTTGAATCAACTCTTCTTCAACCAATGACGTGCCCACCTCTACGTTTCTAGCTTTAAGGAATGTATATGCCATGCCGCCGCCAACAATCAGCTTATCAACTTTGCTCAGCAGGCTTTTTAGGACTTCCAGCTTGCCCGAAATTTTAGCCCCGCCAATAATCGCGACAAACGGCCGCTTGGGCTCAATTAAAGCGCCGCCCAAAAACTTTAGCTCTTTTTCAATCAAAAACCCGGCATAAGCCGGCAAGTAATGGGCAATCCCCTCTGTTGAAGCGTGAGCGCGGTGGACCGTGCCAAACGCGTCTGAGACATAAATATCCGCGAGTGAAGCTAATTCTTTGGCAAACGCAGGATCATTCTTCTCTTCTTCTTTGTGAAAACGGAGATTTTCCAGCAGCAAAACATCACCATCTTTTAACCCGGCTACCGCTTTTTTCACTTCTTCCCCTACACAGTCAAGGGTCATAGCAATTGTTTTGCCTAAAAGTTCGGATAATCTTTTCTGAACAGGAGCCAGACTAAACTCCGGTTTTACCTGCCCTTTGGGTCGGCCTAAATGCGAGGCTAAAATCAGCTTGGCACCTTTATCAATAAGATATTTAATGGTAGGGAGCGCGGCTTGGATTCTCTTATCAGAGGTTATCTTCTGTTTATCATCCAAAGGGACGTTAAAGTCACAGCGGACAAAAATCCGCTTACCGCTAAGTTCCTTGTCAGAGATATCCGCAACCGTTTTCTTAGGCATAAGAAATTACTTCTTATATACCGGCGATCAACTTTAACAGATCAACCACGCGGCATGAATAACCCCACTCATTGTCATACCAGGAAACAATTTTAAAAAACCGCTTCTCCCCTTTAAGATTATTCTGCAAGGTTGCCAGAGAATCATAAATAGAAGAGCGGTTGTCGTGGATAAAGTCAGTTGAGACAACTTCTTCGTCAGTTACGCCCAAAATGCCCTTTAGATAGGTTTTTGCCGCAGCCTTCAACCTGGCGTCTATCTCTTCGATAGAAGTATCTTTTTCTGTGCGGAAAGTCAGGTCAACAACAGAAACATCCGCGATTGGGACACGAAAAGCCATCCCGGTCAGCTTGCCTTTGGTCACTGGCAAAACTTCGCCAACAGCTTTAGCCGCGCCAGTGGTTGACGGGATAATATTGATCGAAGCTGCCCGGCCGCCGCGCCAGTCTTTTTTTGACGGGCCGTCAACGGTTTTCTGGGTAGCGGTCATAGCATGAATTGTGGTCATTAAACCGGTTTCAATGCCAAACCCTTCTTTGAGGATCACCTGGACAACAGGAGCCAAACAATTGGTAGTGCAAGAAGCATTGGAAACAATATGATGTTCGGCGGAATTATATTCATTGTCATTAACACCCATGACAATGGTCTTGACACCGCCTTTGCCGGGAGCGGAGACAATGACCTTTTTGGCGCCGGCCGTGATATGGCCTTGAGCTTTTTCGGCGTCTGTAAATAAGCCGGTTGACTCAATCACATACTCAACTCCTAGAGCTTTCCACGGCAATTGAGCCGGCTCTTTAGTCGCCATAATACATTTGATCTTGTTGCCGTTAACTTCCAGCACATCATCAGCCGCGGCTTTAACCGTACCATTGAACCTGCCGTGGACTGAATCGTATTTCATTTGATAAGCAAAATATTTGGCGTCGGTAGAGACATCAACCACCGCCACAACCTCAATTTCTTGCCCCAACACCCCTTTGTCCGCCATTGCGCTCAAAACCTGTCTGCCGATTCTGCCGAACCCGTTTATCCCAACCTTGATTGCCATTTTAAACTCCTCCTTAAATTTAGGAACCTGAGGCTAAACGCCTCAGTTCTTTATAAAACAAAAGAAGATTATAACATTATTTGCCGATCTCCACAACCATGCTATAATGCCGCCATGGATGAAAATATATCCTGGAAAGTTGTTTATCTTGCCACTATTTTTTCATTAATTGTCCTGGGCTTTGCTTATTGGTTAATCTCTCCAAAAGGGTCGGAATATTTCACCGAGGAAAAAACAGCCAAAATCGCTGAATTCAAAAATACCCGCATTAGCGGCAAAAAAGAAGGCAAGCGACTCTGGGAATTCTTTGCGGCAGAAGGCTGGTCAAACAAAAACAGGGAAATTACTTTCCTAAACCACGTAAGCAAGGGGAAAATTTACCGCGCCGGAGAAGTTGTGGTTACAGAGCTTACCGCACCCTACGCCAAAGCCTATCGCAGCACTGATATTGTAGAAGTTTTTGGCTTTCCCGAAGGACAAAACCAGGGCGCGACCGAGCTTAAGGCCTCCATCAACCTGGGAAAAATTTCAAAATGCAGCGATCCCGGTGAATGGAACAGGTTTAAAGCTGATTGCCTAAAACACATTCCCAATGACGATCGCTCAGAAATGGCCGGGCATGTTGAATTACACAAAAAAGACAGTTCTATTTATGCCGACAAGATAAATATTGACCATAGCAAAGATATCGCCGACATTTCCGATAATATCCGGCTACAAAGGAAAGACGGCGTCCTCAAGGCAGACCAGATACGCTATTTTAGCAACGAGGAAAAAATGGACGCGAACGGCAATGTTGATTTAAATGTCGCGGAAGGCCGGATAATAACAAGGGTCAAGGCCAGCCGCGCTTCGTTTTTTACTGACATTACAAAACTTATGACCTTGCAGGGGAGCCTCGAGGTGGTTCAAGGCAAAAAAATAGCCGTGGCCAATGAAGGCACTTACTCACAAAAGAACAAAGCACTCACCCTGAAAGGGTCGAGCAAAACTGTTTTTGGAAAAGCCCAGGCGATCTTAAAGGAAACAACGGTAAAAAAACTCAAGAATATCGAAGCCAAACAAATCTTAACGCAACAAACTGTTTTAACTTCGGACGAAATTGTTTTTTCCACCCAGGATGGCAAGGTAGACGCATCCGGCAATGTTTTTGTTACCCAAAAAGACCGCGCAGCCAAATCTGATCGCGCGATTTACGATGACAGTGAAGAGACCTTAACGTTAACCGGCAATGTTTTTATGAAAAAAGAGGGGGAATGGGTTAAAGCCAGAAAAGTTATAGTTTCTGTGGTCAACGAAACCTTTGAGGCTATTGGAGAGGTTGAAGCGGAGTTTACGCTCTAAAAAATCAGCTTATGCCTTCTCATAGAAATACTCTGCAGTAGCCCCATAGAAATCATATTCATCAAGAGAGAAGATCCCCCGTAGCTGACAAACGGCAGCGGCATGCCGACTACCGGAAGTAACCCCAGGGTCATCCCGATATTGGCAATAACATGGAAAGCGGTCATAGACGCGACGCCGTAAGCTAACAACGAGCCAAACGGAGTGTCCGCTTCACCCGCGATCACCACCGCTCGCCAGACTATTATCGCGAATAACGCCAAAACAAGTGAAGCGCCTATAAACCCGAACTCCTCTCCAATTACAGAGAAAATAAAATCAGAGTGTTGCTCCGGAATAAATTGCAGCTGGGTTTGCGTGCCGCGCAGAAAACCTTTACCAAACAATCCGCCGCTGCCAATCGCGATTTTAGATTGCAAACTATGATAGCCCGCCCCATACGGATCCAACCCCGGATTAAGAAAAACTAAGACACGCTGCCGCTGATACGCCTTGAGCATCCCCCAAATAAACGGCATGGCCACGCCGACTGCGAGATTGATCCCTAAAACAAACAACCAATCCCAAAAACTCGCTCTGGTTAAAAAAAGCGCCAAAGCAATGGCTAATAGATAGACGATCCAGACGTAAGGCATTGGCCGGAGCATTATAGAAACCATGGGGGTAACCAGAAAAACCAAAAGTTTTGTTGACGAGCCGGAGGCGGTTAACATACCGACCAAAATAAAGAAAAAGACCAGAGCTGTGCCAAGGTCCGGCTGCTTAAAAATCAACAGAAAAGGGAGGCTGACCAGAAGCAGAAGTGAGCCGTTTTCATAAAAAGTCTTTAATTCTTTTCGCTTTGCAAAAAATGCCGCTAACACCAAAACCATAACAATTTTAGACAGCTCGGACGGTTGAAAAGAAAAAGAACCAAGTTGAAACCAGCGTTGAGCACTCTTGCCGTTGCCGCCGGCAAATAGGATCAAGGCCAATAACACCAGTATTCCAACATAAAAGTACGGCGTAGCTTTTTTAAAACGTTTATAATCAAAATAGGCAAAAATCGCCAGGCCAACACCGCCCACTAATAATGACAACAATTGCCGTTTAACAAAGAGCAGAGAATCTACGCCAAACTTTGCCTGTAAGGAATGAGTACAACTGAAGATTGCCAGCAAACCTATCAACAGCAGCACACTCATAGCCGCCCAAAGCCAAAGATCCGAGAGCTTTAACATTCGGAAGTTAATCATGAAGCTATTTCAATAGCCCGCAGCATGGCACGGGCTTTATTGACGGTTTCCTTGTATTCTTCGGCAGGAATAGAGTCTGCCACAACACCACCACCGGCCTGGATATAGGCTTTTTTGTTTTTAAAAACAATAGTGCGGATGGTAATGCCCGTGTCCATTTCACCGGAAAAACCAAAGTAGCCGACGCAACCGGCATAAGGGCCGCGTTTAACATTTTCGAGCTCATCAATAATTTCCATGGCCCGGACTTTGGGCGCGCCGGAAACCGTACCGGCAGGAAAAGTTGCCCGCAAGAGATCAATCGCATCTTTATCTTTTTTTAATTGCCCGGCCACATTGCTTACAATATGCATAACATGTGAATACTTCTCAATTACCATCTCTTCTGTAACTTTAACTGTGCCGTATTCACACACCCGACCCAGATCATTACGGCCCAGGTCAACCAGCATTATATGCTCTGCCCGCTCCTTTTCAGACGCCAGCAGCTCTTTTTCCATTGCCTTATCTTCTGCCAAATCTTTCCCGCGACGGCGAGTCCCGGCTATCGGCCGGACGGTAGCCAGGCCATCTTCCAGGCGAACCATTACTTCGGGAGACGAGCCGGCAATTTGGACTTTGCCAAACTTGAGATAAAACATGTAGGGTGAAGGATTAATTTTGCGCAGCACCGCGTAAACACAAAAAGGGTCGGTCTGGCACTCGGCCACCAACCTTTGCGACGGCACCACCTGAATAATATCACCGGCACGGATATACTCTTTAGCTTTTTCCACCACGGCTTCATACTCCGCCTGAGTGAAATTTGAAGTAAACCCGATTTGCTTTTTGGTTGGGGTTGATTTTTCCTTTGGCACAGGTTGTTTTAATTTCTTTCCCAGCCCTTCAATCCGCCGACAAGCCTTTTGATAGGCTTTGGCCGCGTCACCCCTGACAGGGGCGTTGGCAATGATTAATATTTTTTTCTTAATATGATCGAAAGCAACAGTTGTATCTGTCAGCAAAAACATCATGTCGGGAACTTTTAATTTATCCGGATTTTTATGCGGGATTTTTTCTACTTCCCTGACTACATCATAGGCCGCGTAGCCCACCAGCCCTCCATGGAAGCGAGGCAAACCAGGGATAGGCACAGGCTTGTACCTGGCCAATGTTTTTCTTATATCAAGCAACGATTTTGGGGTTTGCACCCGGGACTTAGGGCCGGTACCAATGAATGAATACCGCGCGACTTTTTCTTCTCCTTCAATTGATTCCAGCAGAAAAGAATATTCGCCCTCTATCTTGCGAAAAGCGGTTACCGGCGTCTCATCTCCAACGGGCAACTCTTTGCGAACCGGGATTAAGTTCCCTGTTTTAGCTAATTTAATAAATTCCTGTTTGTTTGGCTTATACATACTATTTATTCCTCTCCACTACATATTCCGCGAGACTTACCAGAGCAGTTGCTTTTTCATCAAAGATTTTTAACGCCTGGATCGCTTTTTTCTTTTCCCGGCGAGCTAATTTTATTGATTTTTCTATGCCTATCAGATAAGGAAACCCTTTTTTAAGATCGGCTTTAACCGGTTTGCCCAGTTTTTCCCGCGTTGAAGTAGCGTCCAGTACATCATCGGCGACCTGGAAGGCCAGACCAAGGTGTTCGGCATAAGCGGTTAAGGCTTTCAATTGTTTTGGCGAAGCTTTCAAATAAATAGCCACCGAGAGCGCGCAGGCTTTGAGCAAAGCCGCGGTTTTTTGTCTATGGATCGATTTCAATTTAGCTAAACTGATCTTTTTATCTGCGGACCCAATATCGGCCACCTGACCATCGACAACTCCCAATAAAGCCCGGCTAATTTCGGCAATTACTTTTGCATCGCCTGTCTCTCTGGCTAAAATTTCAAAAGCTAACGTATTTAAAGCATCGCCGGCCAGAACCGCAGTCGCTTCATCAAATTTTTTATGGCAAGCTAATTTGCCTCTGCGATAATCACTATTGTCCATAGCGGGAAGATCATCATGGATCAAAGTAAAAGTGTGGATCATCTCAATGGCACAGGCAATGGGCAAAATCCTCGTGGGGTTTTTGCCTAAAGCCTCGGCTGTAGCAAAACAAAGCCTGGGGCGAAAGCGTTTGCCCCCGGCAAAAATCGAGTAGCGCATGGCCCTGGCCAGCCGGCCCTTTTTGGGCAAATAGTTATCAAGTTCTGACTGTAATATTTTTATCAACGAGATAATCCTTAATGTCTTTTATAGTCAACTCGCGGTAGTGAAGCAAAGAAGCTAAAAGCGCGGCATCGGCCTGCCCACGCACAAACGCTTCATAAATATGCTCAACCTTACCTGCCCCGCCAGAAGCAATCACCGGAATCCCGACCGCGTCGGCAATGGCTTTAGTTAAATTTAATTCATAGCCATCTTTTGTCCCATCACAATCCATGCTGGTCAATAAAATTTCTCCCGCCCCCAGCCGCTCCGCTTTCTTTGCCCAGTCAACCGCATCAACGCCAGTTGGCGTTCTGCCGCCGTGTGTGTACACTTCCCATCCTCCTTCGCTCCTCGAGCTTCGGAGGACAGAGTTTCTTTTTGCGTCTATAGCCACAACGATACATTGACTCCCAAACTTTTCCGCTCCCTGCGTTATCAGCTCGGGATTATTTACCGCCGCGGTGTTAACCGAAACTTTATCCGCCCCATTAGCCAGGATCTTGCGCATGGTCTCCACATCATTAATCCCGCCGCCGACCGTAAAAGGGATATAGATCTTCTCCGAAACCCGCTTGACCACATCAAGCATAATGTATCTTTTGTCCGAAGACGCGGTGATATCTAGAAAAACCAGCTCGTCCGCCCCTTCTTTGTCATAATAAGCAGCCAGCTCAACCGGATCCCCGGCATCTTTTAGATTAACAAACCTTGTCCCCTTAACAACTCGCCCCTCGGTTACATCAAGACAGGGTATAATTCTTTTGGCTAGCATCTGTATCCTTCGCTTCTTAAAAGTTTTCTTTTCCTTTGCCCACCCTGGGCAAACCCGCCTAAACCATTTTTGGCCACGACTCTGTGGCACGGAACAACCAGCGGCCACGGATTTCTATTCAACGCATTCCCTACCGCTCTCGCCGCTTTGGGCTTACCAATCTTCCTGGCCACCCAACCGTAGGTACGAACTTCACCCCTGGGAATCTGCTTCACTATATTATAGACTTTTTTTTGGAACTTGGTTAGCGTTTTAGCCATTTATCTATCTTAGCCAAAGAGGTATTCACTACATGCTTCTCAGCTAAACCCGCTTCTTTAACAATCTTAAGCGCATCCTCAAAGACACCCAGCATAGTAGAAATATGCGAGTCGGTGCCCAAAATAACCTGCCAATCCTGTCGTTTGACCTCTTTGGCAAACTCCACACACTTGTCCCGGCTGCCGGCCCGGCTAAAGGGTGAGCTGTTATTTATTTCAATTAATACACCGTTGGCTTTGGCCGCGGCCACAGTCTCTTCAACTTTGATCGGATATTTTGGGTTGCCGGGATGGGCCAGCACATTAACCAGAGGATTGGCCAATGTTTTTAGCAAAACTTCGGTATTTATTTTCTTCCCCTGGTTACTATAACAACCAGGCACAGGATGCAGGGCCGCCATGACAATATCAAGATCGGTAAAATCATCCTCAGCGTAATCAATCTCCCCCCCATTATTTATTATATTCGCTTCTACCCCCCGATAGACCCTTATCCCTCTTATCTCTTTGGGTATCATCCTCATATTTGAAAAATGATATTGGTGAGGACCGCCCGGCATAGTTGACGCATGGTCGGTAATCCCAATAGCCTTTAAGCCGATCTTTTTCGCCTGGGCAATATACTCTTCTAACGTGGAATAAGCATGGCCGGAAGAGATGGTGTGGATATGAAGATCAGCTGCGATCTTCATGAGAGGCGCTCGATCTCTTCATCAGCGA
>Ga0209343_10002950_pt1 | contig 21691 bp, 21 predicted proteins | sample RifCSPlowO2_02_FD_184026 | JGI IMG/M metagenome (GOLD analysis project Ga0209343, IMG submission 184026) | Groundwater microbial communities from Rifle, Colorado - Rifle CSP2_plank lowO2_0.2 (SPAdes) (version 2) | ecosystem: Environmental > Aquatic > Deep subsurface > Groundwater | place... | reverse complement strand
CGCTGGCCTGACGAACAGGAAGCGGATATGAGGCGGCGTAGCGGGGTGAGATGTCCGATATCATCAAAGCCCGAAACTTGTACGGAACGCTACGACGTAGATCCGACAGGCATACTCGATGCTCGGAATATTGGTGATGGCCTGCTGCAACGCAGTGACAACAGGCGAATTACTTTGACAAACCAGCAGGCATTTCCGATAATGCGCGCCGTTTTTGGTGTTTACACCAAGACGGGTCGTTAGCTCAGTTGGTAGAGCAGTGGACTCTTAATCCATTGGTCGAAGGTTCAAATCCTTCACGGCCCACCAATTATAATATACTGATTATATGTATTTATTTTTAATGCGTATAATCGGTGTAGTCACTTCACATCGGGTTTGCCATGACCGTTATCCGCCAGCAGGATTTTATCGATAGCGTCGCAGACGCTTTGCAATTTATTTCCTATTACCATCCGTCCGATTTTGTCAGCGCATTGGCAGATGCGTATCGAACCGAGCAATCACCTGCTGCTAAGGATGCGATGGCGCAGATTCTGACGAACTCGCGGATGTGCGCGCAGGGGCATCGTCCGCTTTGCCAGGATACCGGCATTGTGGTGGCATTTGTGCGGATTGGCATGGAGGTGCGTTGGGATGCGGCGATGGATATTGTCGAGATGGTCAATGCAGGTGTCCGCAAGGCGTATCTTGATCCCGACAATACGCTGCGTGCTTCCGTTGTTGCCGACCCTGCGGGTAAGCGCAAAAACACCGGGGACAACACGCCGGCGGTGGTTCATGTCGAATTGGTGAAAGGCGATAAGGTGGATGTGCGCATCGCGGCCAAGGGGGGCGGTTCGGAAAACAAGGCGGTGCTGGAGATGCTCAACCCGGGCGACGATATCGTCGAATGGGTATTGCAGCGCGTGCCGGAGATGGGGGCAGGCTGGTGCCCGCCGGGAATGCTGGGTATCGGCATCGGCGGGACGGCGGAGAAGGCTGTGTTGCTGGCCAAAGAGGCGCTGATGCTGCCGATGGATATGCATGAACTGAAGGCGCGTGGCGCTCAGAACCGCCTCGAGGAATTGCGCATCGAACTGTATGACAAGGTTAACGCGCTGGGTATCGGCGCACAAGGCTTGGGTGGTTTGACCACGGTGATGGACGTGAAGATACTCGATTATCCGACGCACGCTGCTTCCAAACCTATCGCGATCATCCCCAATTGTGCGGCGACGCGCCACATCCATTTTGAATTGGATGGTAGCGGCGTGGCTGCCTTTGCGCCACCCAGACTTGAAGATTACCCGGATGTGCATTGGCATCCGACTCAGGATGCGCGGCGCGTGAATCTGGAGACGATAACACGCGAGCAAATTGCACAATGGCAACCGGGCGAAATCGTGTTACTCTCCGGCAAGTTGTTGACCGGGCGCGATGCGGCGCACAAGCGCATCGCCGGAATGCTGGAGCGCGGCGAAAAACTGCCGCCCGGCGTGGATTTTACAAACCGCTTCATTTATTATGTTGGGCCGGTCGATCCGGTGCGCGATGAAGTTGTCGGCCCTGCTGGCCCGACTACTGCGACACGCATGGATTCGTTCACGGAAATGATGCTGGCGCAGACGGGTTTGATCGGCATGGTGGGCAAGGCTGAACGTGGCAAGGCTGCCATCGAGTCGATCAGGAATCACGGCGCGGTGTATTTGATGGCAGTGGGCGGTGCGGCCTATCTGGTGTCCAAGGCGATACGGAGCGCGAAAGTTGTCGCGTTTGCCGATCTGGGCATGGAAGCGATTTACGAATTTGAAGTCGAAAATATGCCGGTCACGGTGGCGGTGGATGCCAAGGGGCGTTCAGTACATGACACCGGCCCGGCAGAATGGCGCAAGCGCATCGGTATGATTCCGGTGCATGCGACGTGAACAAATTGGCGGGTCTCCCCGCATTGCAGGGTAGTGAACCTGGTCAGGTCCGGAAGGAAGCAGCCACAGCTAATTACTGCAAGTGCCGGGGGTAAGGCTCGCCTCCTGTTGTTGGAGCATTATAAATTGCCTTTCGCGATTGCTTTTTCTCCCGCTCATGGGGGAAAGTTGGATAAGGGGCGAAGTTACTGGAGAGTGTGATGAAAAAAAATGCTTGGTTCCTTTGTACATTATTGCTGAGCGGCAATGCATGTGCTGTGGATGGCATATCTTTTGAAGTCGGCAATGGTGATAGTGCAGATACCGCACGCGTTGGCGCTATCTGGAATTGGGAGAAAAAGTGGTTTACAGAGGGCGACTGGCTGGTAACCGGTTTCTGGGAGGCTGCTGTGGGGACATGGCGAGGCCATAGTACTGTCGGCAACAACCAGACAATCACCGATTTCGGCATTACCCCTGTTTTCCGGCTTCAGCAAAAGAATCTCACATGGTTTGCGCCCTATGGAGAAGCTGCAATTGGTTTTCATTTAATTTCGCCGGCTTTCATTTATGCCAACCGCAAGTTTGGCAGCTCGTTCCAGTTTGGCGATCATGTCGGTTTCGGTGTGCGCATGGGCGAGCGCCATCAATTTGATTTGGGTTATCGCTTTCAGCATCTCTCCAATGGCAGCATCAAGAAACCCAATCAAGGAATCAACCTTAACCAAATCCACTTCGCTTATCATTTCTAGCGTGGTGTAATTTGTCAGCCACCACTGTACTCGCGCGAAAATGGCGCCCTAAAAATTTCGCGCAACTGGCGGGGCAGGAGCATGTCGTCAAGGCTCTCAGCAACGCACTCGCCCAAAATCGTTTGCATCACGCATACCTGTTCACCGGCACGCGCGGGGTGGGCAAGACGACCATTGCGCGCATCTTCGCCAAGTCCCTGAATTGCCTGACCGGTATCACGGCCACACCATGCGGCGAGTGCAGCGCCTGCAAAGAAATCGATAGTGGCCGCTTTGTCGACCTGATCGAACTGGATGCCGCGTCGAACACGCAGGTCGACAACATGCGCGAGCTGCTGGAAAGCGCGCTATATGCGCCGTCCAGCGCGCGTTTCAAGGTATACATCATCGACGAAGTACATATGCTGTCCAAGTCGGCTTTCAATGCGATGCTGAAGACGCTGGAAGAGCCGCCGGGGCATGTGAAATTTATTCTCGCGACCACCGATCCGCAAAAAATACCCGTTACGGTGCTGTCGCGCTGTTTGCAATTCAACCTGAAGCAACTCCCCCACGCTTTGATTGCCGGGCATTTGCAATATGTGCTGGAGCAGGAGCAGATTCCTTTTGAGCCGGCAGCAATCAATTTGATCGCACGCGTGGCTCAAGGCAGTATGCGCGATGCGTTGAGCTTGCTTGATCAGGCGATTGCCTTTTCTGCGTACAAAGTGGAAGAAGGCGTGGTACGCACCATGCTGGGTGCGATAGATCAAAGTTACTTGTTCGATTTGCTGGAAGGCTTGCATGGGCAGAATGGCGCCGCTTTGCTTGAAGTCGCGGATAACATGGCTGCCCGTAGCGTAGCGTTTGAAGGCGCTTTGCAGGAACTGGCGACACTCTTACATCGCGTTGCGCTGGCGCAAATCATACCGCAGGCGATTGCTGATGACGAGCCTGAGCGGGAGCGCTTGCTGGAGTTGGCGCAATCGTTCACGCCGGAAGATGTGCAGTTGCTTTATCAGATTTCCATTCACGGGCGCGACGAAATCGATCTGGCTCCCGATGAATATGCCGGCTTCACCATGACATTGTTGCGCATGTTGGCATTTGCACCTGCCAAGGGAGCGGCGGCGATGCCAGCTATCGCCGCAACCCCGGCAAGACAAGATGCGAGGCCTGTTGTTGCGGCCAGCAAAGAGGCGCCGGCCAGAAAACCTGAACATACATTAGCGGAGCCCGCTACAATCAGCCAAGTATCGGGTGGCAGCAAACCCATCGGTGAGGACATGCCCGGCAATCATCCGGATTGGTGTACCGTGTTGGCACAGCTGAATGTGCAAGGCATGGCGCAGCAATTGGCAAAAAATTGCATACTGGAAAATTTTTCAGATCAGCAAATCACCTTGTGTTTATCGCAAGAACATAAGCACCTTCAAACCAATAAAACGGCGATTGGGAAATTACAGGCAGCGTTGAGCGATTATTTTGCCAAGCCGATGAAATTGAATATTATGCTGGGCAAAACCGAGGCAGCAACGCCTGCTGCAGTAGAGCAGCAGGCTAAAGAGCTTAAACAGCAGCAAGCGTGCGATTCGATCGCGCAGGATATTTTTGTACGCGAAGCGCAGGCCGAATTGGGTGCCAATTTGATAGTAGAATCAATTAAACCAATACAATGATGGGCGGGGGTGAAGAATGATGAAGGGTGGCTTGGGCGGATTGATGAAGCAGGCGCAGCAAATGCAGCAAAACATGCAGAAGGCGCAGGCTGAATTGGCGACCGTGGAAGTGGAGGGCCAGGCCGGTTCCGGCATGGTTAAAATTGTCATGACTTGCGGGCACGAGGCGCGCCGTGTGTCTCTGGACGACAGTGTGCTGTCCGACGACAAGGAAATGCTTGAGGATTTGATTGTGTTGGCACTTAATGATGCGCTGAAAAAAGTGGAAGCCACCACTCAGCAGCGCATGAGCGGCTTCACCGCCGGTATGGGCTTGCCGCCAGGGGTAAAGCTGCCGTTTTGATGGAGGCCTTTAAAAATCCATATTTTTAAGGGCATCCACTACGCGGGCTTGTTTATCCTGTTTCTACGCCTTGTACTTGGGCGTAGCTCCGAATTTTTAGAGGCTTCTTGATGATTGCTTCTGCACCGACGATACCTTCACATCTGGAAGAATTGATCACTGCATTGCGTTGCTTGCCGGGTGTCGGGCCAAAATCTGCACAGCGCATGGCTTATCATTTATTGCAGCGGGATCGTGCTGGCGCTCTCCATCTGGCGCAAGCTCTGGAACTTGCTGCCGTAAATATCAGGCATTGTTCGAAATGCAATAATTTTTCCGAGTATGAGGTATGCGTGCTCTGTGCTTCGGCAAAACGCGATGCCGGTTTGTTGTGTGTGGTCGAAATGCCTGCCGATTTGCTGATGATGGAACAGACGCAATGCTATCACGGCATGTATTTTGTATTGATGGGCAGGCTGTCGCCGCTGGATGGCGTGGGAGCAAAGGAACTGCATTTTGACCGCCTTGTCAGGCGCGTACAGGAACAGCCTTGCGAAGTGATTTTGGCGACCAATTTCACGGTGGAGGGGGATGCAACCGCCCATTATCTGGCGACCCTGCTTCAGGGGCAAGGCATCAAGGTGTCACGTATCGCACGCGGCTTGCCGGTGGGCGGCGAATTGGAGCAAGTAGATAGCGGCACATTGGCGCAGGCCATTCTGGAAAGGCGCGAGATCGCAGCATGATAAACCGGTTCAACAGCATTTCCCGTTATACCGTAAAGAAACTTTTATGAGCGGGCAGGGCGAGAAATTACAAAAGGTATTGGCACAGGCCGGGTTTGGGTCGCGCCGCATGATGGAGGAATGGATTGTCTCCGGGCGCGTCAGCGTGAACGGTGAGCCGGCTACCCTGGGGATGCGCGTGGTGGAAGGGGATTTGGTAAAAGCGGAGCGCCGGACTATTCGTGTCGGCGAAAGGAAGCATGCCGTACGTGTGCTGCTGTACCACAAGCCTGAAGGCGAAATCGTCAGCCGCGATGACCCGGAAAAACGCGCCAGTGTGTTCGATAAGTTGCCGAAGCTGCGTGATGGAAAGTGGGTCGCCATCGGGCGGCTGGACTTCAATACCAGCGGGTTATTGATCTTCACCACCTCTGGCGAATTGGCGAATCGCCTGATGCACCCGCGTTTCGAGGTGGAACGTGAATATGCGGTGCGGGTGCAGGGTTCGATGGCGGAAGAGCAGATAGCCAGGGTGCTCAAGGAGGGAGTCGAGCTTGAGGATGGTTTGGTCAAGTTCGAGAAACTGCAGGACGAAGGCGGGGAAGGTTTTAATCACTGGTATCGTGTGATGTTAAAGGAAGGGCGCAACCGCGTAGTGCGCCGCACCTTCGATGCGCTGGGGTTGCCGGTCAGCCGATTGATGCGCGTGCGCTTTGGTATAATCAGCTTGCCTCCGCGGTTAAAGCGAGGGATGACTGCCGAACTGGATGCGGAAGAGGTGTCGCAGGTGGTTGTTTGGGCGGGGATTGCTCCTGACGAAGGTGAATTGTGTCAGGACTCGCCCGATTCCCGCAAGATCGAGCGGACGTCCACCGGAAAAACCGGACATCGTAAAGCGGTTGCAGCGGGAGCTGCTCGAAGCGCCGGTCGGGCAGGTGGCAACCGAATAAGCGGCGTAAAAAGCAAAATGGGTGTAAAACGTTGACGCGAACTGAAGTTTGTACCGTTGTATTTGGCTGATATTGTGTGATGGAATAACGAAATATATCTGTTTTAAGATACTGGAAATTTGAATGGAAGAGCGCGGTAATAAAACCATCATGAGCAGTGTGCTGTTCTTGGATATTGTGGAGTATTCCAAGAAATCGGTAGCTGGGCAGATTTCGTTGAAGGATAGGTTTAACAGCTATCTTTCTGCCGCTATTCGCGATGTGCCGGTGTCCGACAGGATCATTCTTGACACGGGTGATGGTGCGGCTGTCAACTTTCTCGGCGATGTTGAAGATGCACTAAAAGCCGCGCTCAGCCTGCGCGAAAGCATTTCCAACGAAGACCCCAATGTGGATCCGCCCTTGCAGGTGCGAGTAGGTATTAATCTCGGCCCGGTTCGCCTGGTGCGTGATATCAACGGGCAGCCCAATATCGTAGGCGATGGCATCAACGTCGCACAACGGGTGATGGGGTTTGCGGATGTAAACCAGATTCTTGTATCGCGCTCCTACCATGACGCAGTATCGCGCCTTTCACCGCAGTATGCCGGGCTGTTCCATTCACAAGGTTCCCGCACCGACAAGCATGTGCGGGAGCATGAGGTGTATGCAGTCGGCCATCCGGGTGAAAAGACGACAGAGTTGCTGGCCGCAACCATGCTTGCAGAGGAAGAAACCAAACCATCAATAGCGGTGTCTGCCAAGAGTGCATGGAACAGTGCGGCTTACAAATTCGATGGCGTGGTTGAAAGTTTCAGACAGGGCAGCTCCACGCAGCGTGCATTGTATGTTGGCGCAATTGCAGTACCTGTGATATTGGGCGTGTTGCTGTTAAAGCCGACACGCCATGACAAAACGGACGCGACACAGGCGCAAACTGCGAGCAATATTCAATCGCCCCCAGTTGTTTCGGCGCCTGTTGCGTCGGCGCCTTCTGCAGCGCCTCTTGCAAAGAGCAAGGCAACAGGTACGGCGCAGCCTGTTGTCACTGCCAAGCCTGACATCAAGAAAACGGGTGACCAAGCCAAGCCTCAGGCTTTACAGACAAAAGGCAAGACTGTCGAATCAGTCAGCAAAAGCACTGGCTCAGCAGGTGCAAGCGGCAGCGCGAAGCGCTCCACGGAAGCGTATATCTACTTTATCTGCAAAGAAGAAGGTGTGCAGCTATTCGTGGATGGCGCGGAAAAAGGCAAAGCACAGATTATGGGCGGTGTTGTGGGCGCCGTGGATAAAAACCAATCGATACAGACGGGGTTGACCGTACCTGTTTCGCCGGATAAACACAAAGTAATGGTGACTGGTAAAGGCAGTAAACTTCATACGCAAAGTGTTGAACCGGAGCCAGGCCAAACAGTGCATATCAAGCCGAATTTTTGTAATTAACAGAGTTTCTCGATTACCGGATTTGTAAAATGGACACCGCGATTAATAACTCATCTTGGCGTGCGTCATGATTAGCCAGTTAGGGCGCTACGAGGTGCTTGGCGAGCTCGGGCAAGGCGCGATGGGTATCGTCTATAAAGCCAAGGATCCGCTGATTGACCGCGTGGTCGCGATCAAGACGATCAACCTCGGGCTCGCGATGGAAGAAAAGGAGGAATACGAGGGCCGTTTCTACCAGGAAGCCAAGGCGGCCGGGAGGCTCAACCACCCGAATATCGTGACCATATATGATGTGGGCAAGAGTGGCGATGTCGCATACATTGCCATGGAGTTTCTGCAAGGGCGCGAGTTGCGCGACATCATGAACGACAGCGGCTTGTTGCCGGTTGATCAGGTACTCGATATCGTGGCGCAGGTGGCGCAAGGGTTGGCTTATGCACATGAGCATGAAATCGTGCATCGCGACGTCAAGCCTTCGAACATCATGGTGGTACGCGACGGCCACGCAAAAATCACCGACTTCGGCATTGCACGCATGGCTTCCTCGGCGGTACGCACCCAGACCGGCATGGTGCTTGGCTCGCCCAAATATATGTCGCCGGAGCAAGTGATGGGCAAGGCGATAGACCAGCGTTCGGACATTTTCTCGCTGGGCGTAATGCTCTATGAGATGCTGACCGGGCAGGCGCCATTCAATGGCGAAAACGTCAATGCCATCATGTATCAGACCCTGAATGCGGTACCGGTGCCACCCAGCACATTGAATTCCGCCATACCGGAGATGATCAACTTCATCGTGGCAAAGGCATTGGCTAAGAAGCTGGAGGATCGCTACCAGAACGCCAAGGACTTTGCTGCTGATTTGCGCGCCTGCCGCGATACCTTGCCGCGTTCCGGCAAACAGATCGATGTTTCATCACACGTTGGCGGCGAAAAGAAATTGCCTGATGTGATCGATATCAGCGGGCGCAGGAGCATGGATGAAGAAGAGGAAAAGCCGGGGGTAGCTTTATCGCAGGCCTTCGATTCCGCTGCCGCGACCATGCGGCTGGCCGCCCTGACAGCCACAAGCGAAGATGTGGATGAATTGGCAAAGACCTTGAAAATAGCTCGCCCGAGCGCCGAGGAAATTAGCCAGGCGGCTCCGGCAGCCAGGGCTTCACGCCCGCCTATATCTTCACCACCCCGTCATGCAGCGCAACCGGGATCGACGGAGCCGTCAGTTCGCTCCGGCGGGGGAAATCTTCTGTTGGCTATTTTCGTGCTGCTGGTGTTGTTGGGTATTGCATTGATTTTTATGCTCTGACTCTTCTTCAACACCAATAAATATGGAGGGGGGAGCTTCTAGATATCCAGAGCTTGTGCCCAAAGCTGCAGAGAAGTAAGCAGAAAAATCGTGTAGCAGCTGTTCGCAAAAGCGAATTTTTAGAGGCTCTTTATGGCGGTTAAACCTTCCCCCTGCTTTGCAGCGTTGTTGTTGCTGTTACACATGATTGTTGCAATTGCAGTATATGTCACTGCCATGCCGCTTTACGCCAGATTAGCGATTATCATGCTGATTTTGCTGAGCCTGATTTATTATGTGGCTCGCGATGTACTGTTATTTTTGCCTGATTCATGGTGCGAAATTGCGCTCAATCAAAACACTGTATCGATTGTATCCAGAGATGGTTCAAATCTTATCGGACAGGCCGCAAACAAAACCGTTGCCAACCCTTACTTTGTTGTATTGCGCATCAGATCGGATAGCTATCGCCTTCCGGTTTCTCGCGTCATTTTTCCGGATGCGCTGGGTGCAGGCGAGTTTCGTGATTTGTGTGTACGCCTGAAGTTCTCTTGGCGATAATCACGCAGATCAGGGCGATGGCGGACAGAGAATTGTCGGTTGCGGGTTTGCGAGCATTTTCGGATAGTCTTTGCTGAAATGCAGGCCACGACTCTCGTGGCGCAACAGGGCACTTTGCACGATCAGCTCGGCGTTCATCACCAGGTTGCGCAACTCCAGCAAGTCCGAACTGACGTGAAAATTGGTGTAATACTCGTAAATTTCATCTTGCAGCAACTGGATGCGATGCTGGGCGCGCTGAAGGCGTTTGTTGGTACGCACGATGCCCACATAATCCCACATGAAATGGCGTAATTCCGCCCAGTTGTGCGAGATAACGATTTGCTCGTCCGCATCCGTCACTTGGCTTTCATCCCATGCGGGCAGCGACGGCGGAGTCTGGCGCGGCTTGCCCAGAATATCGCGAACGGCGGCGTCCGCAAATACCAAGCATTCCAGCAGGGAATTGCTCGCCAGCCGGTTGGCGCCATGCAGCCCGGTATAGGCGGTTTCGCCTACCGCATAAAGGTTCTCCACATCGGTGCGTGCGCGTAAATCGGCGACGACTCCGCCGCAGGTGTAATGTGCTGCGGGAACCACCGGAATCGGCTCCTTGCTGATATTGATGCCCAAGCTGAGGCAGTACGCATAAATGGTCGGAAAATGCTCCTGCAAAAATTCGACCGATTGATGGGAAATGTCCAGGTAGACGCAATCCAGCCCGCGCTTCTTCATTTCGAAGTCTATCGCTCGCGCCACCACATCGCGGGGTGCTAGCTCGGCGCGTTCGTCATGCCAAGGCATGAAACGCGTGCCATCCGGCAGCTTGAGGATGCCGCCTTCGCCACGCACCGCCTCGCTGATCAGAAAAGATTTCGCATGAGGGTGGTACAGGCAGGTCGGGTGAAACTGGATGAACTCCATGTTGGCCACGCGGCAGCCGGCGCGCCAGGCCATCGCGATGCCGTCGCCGGTGGCCGTGTCGGGATTGGTGGTGTACATATATACCTTGCCGGCCCCACCGGTCGCAAGAATGGTATTTTGTGCGGTGATGGTGATGACTTCATCGCTCAGGCTGTTCAAAGCGTATGCGCCGTAACAGCGTTTGTCCGGCAGGTCGAGACTCCTTCCGGTGATCAAGTCAACTGATAAATGATTTTCCAGCACCGTGATGTTCGGGTGTTTCAGCGCGCGTGCGGCGAGCGTTTCCTGCACTGCATGGCCGGTTGCGTCCGCCGCATGGATGATGCGGCGGCGGCTGTGCCCGCCTTCGCGTGTGAGGTGGTAGCCCATGCTGCTGGAATTATCCCTGGTGAAGGGTACACCCTGATCGATCAGCCAACCGATGGCGGCTTTGCCATGCTCGACAACGTAACGCGTGACGGCTTCATCGCACAGGCCGGCGCCGGCGGTGAGGGTATCCTGAATGTGCGCATCCAGCGAATCGTCTGCGGCCAGCACGGCGGCAATCCCGCCCTGCGCCCGGTTGCTCGCGCCGTCCAGCATGGACTTTTTGGTGATCAGCCCGACTTTTTGACGGTCGGCCAGCTTGAGAGCCAGCGCCAAACCGGCTAGGCCGCTGCCGATAATCAGCGTATCAAATTGCAGCAATTGGATTCCAGTTCATTTGGATAGATTAGAACTATAGCAGACAGGGGGAAATAGCAGCTATGTCTACTGATTGCAATGAATGGGAACTAATTTTCTGTTATTGGGACGAATTGAGCAAATATCGAAGTGGGCTGACGTATGTGAATCGAAGCGGTTATACTTGCATCCCGTGAAGTGGCACGGCAACTAGCGCATGACAGGTCAGGCAACTCGCTATCTTCGCGACGCAAGGATGCGGAGCGGGCGGTGCGATGCCGCACGGTACCCGGGGTTTTAGGCTCCGTCCTGGCGCAGCCACGATAATAATTTGGGATAGTCAGGGATGGCAGACCGGGAAGTCGATCAGCAATTGGTGGAGCGTGTGCAGCGCGGTGATAAGCACGCCTTCGATTTGCTCGTAACCAAATACCAGCGCAAGCTAGGGCGGCTGATTTCCCGTTTTGTGCGCGATCCGGCAGAGGCCGAGGATGTCACGCAAGATGCTTTTATCAAGGCATACCGCGCGCTGCCCGGCTTTCGCGGCGAGAGTGCGTTTTATACTTGGCTGTACCGCATCGGTATCAATACGGCAAAAAATCACCTTTTGGCGAATAAACGGCGCCCCATGGCCAATATGTCATTTGATGCGGAAGACGCGGAATCATTTGAAGATGCCAGCCTGTTGCGTGAAGTTAGTACGCCGGAAAATGAACTCATGAGCAAACAAGTTGTCGATGTCGTGCAAACTTCGTTGCAGCAATTGCCGGAGGATTTGCGTAGTGCCCTAACGTTACGAGAAATCGAGGGTCTGAGCTATGAGGAAATCGCCAGTGTGATGAATTGCCCAATCGGCACGGTGAGATCGAGAATCTTCAGGGCACGCGAGGCGGTGGCAGAGAATCTGCGCCCGCTGTTGGAGACCAATAAAAATAACAGGTGGTAGACATGAAACAGGAAATTTCTGCATTGATGGATGGTGAGCTGTTTGAGGACGACGCGGAGAATTTGCTTGGTCGGATTAAGCGCGGCCCCGACGCTTCCAAGGATTGGGAAGTTTATCATTTGATCGGCGATGTGCTCCGACAGCCGGAGCATATCCATTGTGGCTTGAGCGCGAAGGTGCGCAAACGCATGCTGGATGAACCCACCGTGCTGGCGCCGCGCGGACGAACTGTAATGCAGAAAATGCGCACGGTTGCGCTATCAGCAGCGGCTTCGCTGGCCGCAGTCGGGGTGGTGGCTTGGATGTCCTTGCAAGTTGGTTATGAGAAAGCGCCACAGATTGCGATGCAGCAGCCTGCTTTGCGCCCAGCCAGTGCGCAGATACGGCCCAAATCCAATGATTATTTAATGGCGCACCAAGAGTTTTCCCCCAGGATTGACATGAGTGGGGGGGTGTCCTATATCCGCACCGTTGCCTACGTTCAGGATGAAAAATAGCAGAAGATGAAGGATAATGCTGAAAGAAGGCGGAAATTGAGTATGCGTGCAGTATTGTGTGGCCTGCTATTGGCCGCTACAGTCAATGCCTATGCGGAAGAGCGGCAAATCAGCCTCGACTGGCTCAAAGTTGTCGCCTTTGCCGCACATCAGACCGATTACAGCGGGGTATTCGTTTATCAGTATGGCAATCACGTCGAGACTTCGCGTATCACCCATATTGTCGAAACGGATGGCGAATATGAGAAAATGGAAAGCCTGGATGGCCCAAAACGCGAAATCATCCGCCATCATGGTCAAGTCTGGTGCTACATCAACCACAAGATGGTGCAGGTTGACAGCCAGCAGGTTCGTAGCCGGTTTCCGGCGTTGTTGCCCGAGCAGATATCCACACTGAGCGCAAATTATCACGCCAAGGAAGCGGGAATGGAGCGCGTGGCGGGATATAACGCGCAGGTTTTTCTGTTCAAACCCAACGACAATCTTCGCTATATCCACAAGATGTGGGCGCATGCCGACTCTGGTTTGTTGTTAAAGGCGGCCGTCCTGGATGCAAAGAATGAAATGATCGAACAATACGCCTTCACACAGTTGCAAATTGGCGGAAACATTGATCGCTCTTGGATTGACGCGAAAAGGCTGCCGCAGCGTGACACCGAACTGCACTTGCCGCCAGTCCCAGCCAAGGGGGGCGCACCTGTGAGCAGTGGCTGGGTGGTGGGCGCGCTGCCGCCGGGGTTCAAGAAAACGATGGAAATTCAACGTTCGATGCACAGCAAACATGCGCCTGTGACGCAGATGGTATTTTCAGATGGATTGAGTGCGATTTCTATATTCATTGAGCCAGACGATGGGGATGATGATGATGTAGAAGGCTTGTCCAGCCGGGGGGCGGTGAATTTGTATCACAAGGTGCTTGAGAAGCACTTGATTACCGTGGTCGGCGAAGTTCCGCCGCGGACCGTGATGCAAGTGCTCGATTCGGTGCGCTATAGCGGCAAATAGCCATGGGTTTGCGGTGCTGCCGCCAGATTGTCTTTATCGAATGCGCCCTGAAAAGGGGTTGAACTTCCATAAAAAACCACCAAATAAATAAACGTATTCGCCAGATCGAATGAATTTGGGTTTTTTATGGTTTTATGTAAGGTGTAAGGAGGATTTATGCTGAAAAAATTATTTGGCTTTTTTGTGCTTGTAGCGGGAATTGTTCTTGGCGGACCGGTTTGCGCCAAGGAGCTGCCGGACTTTACCGAGCTGGTCGAAAAACAAGGCTCTGCGGTAGTCAACATTAGCACGACGCAAATCATCCGCAATGCGCAGGGGTTTCCCTTCCCTGAAGGCGATCCGTTCTTCGAGTTTTTCCGCCGCTATGCCCCGCAAATGCCGCGCGAGCGGGAATCGCAGTCGTTGGGCTCGGGCTTTATCATCAGCGCGGATGGATACATCATGACCAACGCGCATGTGGTGGACAGCGCCGACAAGATTACCGTGCGCCTGACCGACAAGCGCGAGTTCCACGCCAAGGTTATCGGCGCAGACAAGCGTACCGATGTCGCCTTGCTGAAAATAGAAGCGACCGGTTTGCCAAAAATCACCATAGGTGACCCGAACAAGTTGAAAGTGGGCGAGTGGGTGGTTGCCATCGGCTCGCCGTTCGGCTTCGATAGCAGCGTAACGGCGGGGATTGTCAGTGCCAAGGGGCGGTCCTTGCCGCAGGACAATTTTGTGCCGTTCATCCAGACCGACGTGGCGATCAATCCCGGCAATTCAGGCGGGCCATTGTTCAACATGAACGGCGAAGTGGTTGGCATCAACTCGCAAATCTATACCCGTTCCGGGGGCTCGATGGGTTTGTCTTTTGCCATCCCTATCGATGTGGCGACGCAAGTGACCGACCAATTGCGCAGCAGCGGCAAGGTGACACGCGGGCGCATTGGTGTAACGATTCAGGAGTTGACGCGCGAACTCGCAGAATCGTTCGGTTTGAGCAAACCGAATGGCGCGTTGATCAGCAATGTCGAGAAAAATGGCCCGGCGGACAAGGCGGGGATTGAGGCGAGCGACGTCATTCTCAAGTTTGATGGCAAACCGGTGAACAGCTCCAGCGATTTGCCGCGCATGGTGGCGGCGACCAAGCCGGGCAGCAAGGTGACGATCGAGCTTTGGCGAAAAGGCAGCCAAAGGCATGTCACCGTTGAGATTGCAGAGATGCCGGAAGACGGAAAGCTGGCGCGCGCCGCGAAGAAACTGGCCGATGATGTAGGGGAAGCGATTTCGCGCTTGGGCATTGCAGTCAGTGAGCTGAGCAAGGAGCAACTGCAGGTATTGCAAATCAACGGGGGATTGCTGGTGGAGGAAGTTAAAGGTTCATCCGCGCGGGCTGCCGGGTTGCAGCAAGGGGATGTGGTGCTGGCGATCGGCAATATATCGATCCGCTCATTAAGCCAGTTCAACGAAATTCTCAAGCAGATCGGGAAGGGGCGCAATGTCGCGTTGCTGGTGAGACGCGGTGATGCCGCATCGTATGTGGCGATCAGGCTCGACGAAAAGCAATAACGAGCCTGCGCTCGCCGCCTAAATCGGCTAGAATTCGCGCTTTGCGAATCAGCCGGTTTAGGCGTTTTATTTAGGTTCTCATGCAGTTAATCCGTAATTTTTCCATCATCGCCCACATCGACCACGGCAAATCCACGCTGGCAGACCGAATCATCCAATTATGCGGAGGGTTGTCCGACCGCGAAATGGAGGCGCAGGTGCTCGATTCCATGGATCTGGAGCGCGAGCGCGGCATCACCATCAAGGCGCAGACTGCCGCGCTGAGCTACAAGGCGCGTGACGGGCAGGTATACAACCTCAACCTGATCGACACGCCGGGGCATGTGGATTTTTCCTACGAAGTATCGCGTTCGCTGTCCGCCTGCGAAGGCGCGTTGCTGGTGGTGGATGCGTCGCAGGGTGTGGAGGCGCAGACCGTGGCGAATTGCTACACCGCGCTGGATCTCGGCGTGGAAGTGGTGCCGGTGCTGAACAAGATCGACCTGCCGTCCGCCAACCCGGACAACGCCATCGAGGAAATCGAGGAAGTGATCGGCATCGATGCGCATGATGCGGTGCGCTGTTCGGCCAAGACCGGCGAGGGCGTGCAGGATGTGCTGGAAGCGATGATCGCTAAAGTGCCGCCGCCCCAAGGCGATCCCGATGCGCCGCTGCAGGCGTTGATTATCGACTCCTGGTTCGATAATTACGTTGGCGTGGTGATGCTGGTGCGGGTGAAGAACGGCACGCTCAAACCCAAGGAGAAAATCCTGCTGATGGCCACCGGCGCGCAGCAGTTGACCGAGCATATCGGCGTGTTCACGCCCAAGTCGCAACCGCGCGAAAGTTTGAGCGCGGGGCAGGTGGGCTTCGTGATTGCCGGCATCAAGGAACTGAAAGCGGCCAAGGTGGGCGATACTATCACCCATTTTGCAAAGCCTGCCCAACAGCCGTTGCCTGGCTTCAAGGAGATCCAGCCGCAGGTGTTTGCCGGGTTGTTTCCGGTGGAGTCGAACCAGTATGAGGCGCTGCGCGATTCGCTGGAGAAGCTCAAACTGAACGACGCCGCGTTGCGCTACGAACCGGAAGTTTCGCAGGCGCTGGGTTTTGGTTTCCGCTGCGGTTTCCTCGGGCTGCTGCATATGGAAATTGTGCAGGAGCGGTTGGAACGCGAGTTCGACATGGACCTGATCACCACCGCGCCAACGGTGATTTACGAGGTGGCGCTGCGCGACGGCACAGTGCTGACGGTGGACAACCCGTCCAAAATGCCCGACCCGTCCAAGATCGAGGAGATTCGCGAGCCGATCGTGACCGTAAATTTATACATGCCGAACGAGTATGTCGGTTCGGTGATTACGCTATGTACGCAGAAACGCGGGGTGCAGATCAACATCAGCTATCATGGCAAACAGGTGGTGCTGGTGTATGAAATGCCGATGGCGGAAATCGTGCTGGACTTCTTCGACAAGCTGAAATCAGTGTCGCGCGGTTACGCTTCGATGGAATACGAATTCAAGGAATATCGCGCTGCCGACGTGGTCAAGGTGGACATGCTGATCAACGGCGAAAAGGTGGATGCGCTGGCGGTGATCGTGCATCGCGCCAACAGCCAGTATCGCGGGCGCGAGGTGGCGGCCAAGATGCGCGAGCTGATTCCCCGCCAGATGTACGACGTGGCGATCCAGGCGACCATCGGGTCGAATATCATCGCGCGCGAAAACGTCAAGGCGCTGCGCAAGAACGTGCTGGCCAAGTGCTACGGCGGCGATATTTCGCGCAAGAAAAAACTGCTGGAGAAGCAGAAGGCCGGCAAGAAACGCATGAAGCAAGTGGGCAGCGTGGAAATCCCGCAGGAGGCGTTTCTGGCGATTTTGCGGGTGGATGATTAACTGTGTAATAACAGCAAAGTCATTGTCCACGAAAGACACGAAAAGCACGAAAAAGGCTATGTTGCTGGTAATTGTTGGAGCTACCAGGAAATTTAGACTGGCCAGCTTGGTTTTCGTAGATTGAACGTTTTGATTGCTATTTCGTGCCTTTCGTTAACCAATGACTTAGCGCATGCTTCATCGCGCTTAGTCAGATGGCTAGTTAGTTCATCAGGACAGTGGTTTTTTGTAGGGTTAGGGAATAACGATGGATTTTGCATTAATCTTGTTTGTGTTACTGCTGGTCACCGGCGGCGTATGGCTGCTGGATCGCTTTGTTTTGGCGGCCAAGCGCGGTAAGGATATTTCCGAGCCGTGGTGGGTGGAATATGCCAAGAGTTTTTTTCCGGTCATCCTGATTGTATTTTTCATCCGTTCTTTCCTGGTAGAGCCGTTCAAAATACCCTCCGGTTCGATGATCCCGACCTTGCAGGTGGGTGACTTCATCCTGGTGAATAAATTTACCTATGGGCTGCGCTTACCGATCATCAGTAAAAAGATTGTCCAGCTAAATGACCCGCAACGTGGCGATGTGATGGTATTTCACTATCCCGAAAACCCGTCGATAGATTATATTAAGCGCGTGGTTGGCATATCCGGCGATACCGTCGAATACCGCGACAAGCGGTTGTGGATCAATGGTGTCGAGCAACCACAGCAAGCGGATGGCGATTATAATTACGTCGAGACTGGCTTGAATTTTGTCCATACTGAAAAACGTACCGAGATATTTGGCGGGCGCAATCACAAGATACTGGCTAATCCTGAAGCGCCGACACTACATCCGGGTTCTGTGGCCGAGTTTAAAGGGCGCGAAAATTGCACTTATAGTGAAAATGCCCTGCGTTGCAAGGTTCCTGACGGTCATTATTTTATGATGGGTGACAACCGCGACAACAGCAGAGACAGCCGCTATTGGGGGTTTGTGCCGGACAACCAGATCGTCGGCAAGGCATTTTTTATCTGGATGAATTTTTCTGATCTGAAACGGATCGGACTGTCAATCAACTGAAAAAGGAGAACACGAAATGAGTACAGCAATGCCAGCAAAGCAACGCGGTCTGAGTTTTTCGGGATTTATCTTCGGGGCATTTGCTCTGGTGCTTCTCGGCATCTTCGGATTAAAGCTTATTCCGGCCTACATGCAGGACGCCACGATCAAGAATCTCTTTGTTGCGATAGCCAATGACCCGGAAATGCAGAAAGCCAGCCCGGGCACTGTTCGCATGTCATTCAGCAAGCGCTCTTTGATTGATAACGTGACAGCGATCAAGGCGGAAGATATCGAGGTTGCCAGCGATGGCGGGCGTTTGGTGTTGAGCGCGAGCTACGCCGTCAAGGTTCCGCTGGCTGGCAATGTCAGCCTGTATCTGGAATTCAACCCCTCCAGTGCCAACTGAACGGTGTAGCGCGCTATGTAACCGGTTGGGGCATGTTTTTGCGCAGCCTCAATTGCTGCAACGCGCATTGATCCACCGCAGTTATGCGCCCGAACATAACGAGCGTCTGGAATTTCTGGGCGACAGCGTACTTGGCTGTATCGTCGCAAAATATCTTTACGATGCCTATCCTCAGTTGAGCGAAGGCGAACTTTCGAGATTACGATCCAACCTTGTCAAGGAAGAAACGCTAGCGATACTCGCGCAGCAGCTTGAGCTTGGCAGTTATCTGAAGCTGGGCGAAGGCGAGCGCAAGACCGGCGGCTCCCGGCGACCTTCCATCCTGGCGGACGCGATGGAAGCTTTGTTCGGCGCGATTTTTATGGATAGCGGCTTTGTCGATGCCGAAAAAGCCGTGTTGAACCTGCTGGTTCCCTATCTTGCGCAAGTCGATGTGCAAACGCTTGGCAAGGACGCCAAGACCCTGTTGCAGGAGTACCTGCAAGGCAAGCGGATCCCGTTGCCGACCTACAGCATCGTCACCACGCAAGGCCAGGCGCATGAGCAATCCTTCGAGGTGGAATGCGCCATCCCGTCGTTGAAGATATCCACGCGTGGCGCAGGCAGTAGCCGCCGCAATGCGGAACAGCAGGCGGCGCAGGCAGCCTACCAACAACTATCGAATATCCATGACTGAACAAGAAAGCTCTACCGGCACCCCTTCCGCTGATGGCATGACGGAAACCTTTCGCAGCGGTTTCATCGCCATTGTCGGGCGACCGAACGTGGGAAAATCCACGCTGCTTAACCACCTGATTGGGCAAAAGATCAGCATCACTTCGCGTAAGGCACAGACTACCCGCCACAGAATCCACGGCATATTCACCGACGAGCATGCTCAATTCGTATTTGTGGACACGCCGGGGTTTCAGACCAAGCACATGAACGCACTGAACCGCGGCATGAACCGGGTTGTCACCAGCAGCTTGCGCGATGTGCAGGTGGTGCTATTCGTCGTGGAGGCGTTGCGCTATGACGAACGCGACCAGGAGGTGCTCAAGCTGTTGCCGGATAACCGCCCTGTCGTGCTGGTGATTAGCAAGATCGACGAGGTGGCCGACAAGGGGCAACTGTTCACCTTTGCCGAGCGTGTTGCGCAGGATTTCGGATTTGCCGACATCGTGCCGGTCAGCGCCAAGCAGGATACCAAGCTGGACGAGTTGCGCGAAGCCCTGCGTCGCCATCTGCCTGCAGGCGAATTGATCTATGACAAGGATGACATTACTGACCGCAGCGAAAAATTTCTGGCTGCGGAAATGTTGCGCGAAAAAGTATTCCGCTTCACCGGCGACGAGCTGCCCTATTCGGTCAGCGTGGTGATCGAGCAATTCAAGATGGAGGGCAAGCTGCGCCGCATCCACGCCGCGATTCTGGTGGATAAGGAGGCGCACAAGGCGATGCTGATCGGCAAGAAAGGCGAGAAGCTCAAGGAAATCGCCACGCAGGCGCGGCTCGACATGGAAAAATTATTCGATGGAAAAGTGTTCCTCGAAGTGTTCGTCAAAGTCCGCAGCGGCTGGGCGGATGATGCGCGCACTCTGCGTTCACTGGGTTACGAATGACCGCACCCGGACGGAACAGACAGCAGGACGAACCGGCCTTTGTGCTGCACAGCTACCCTTTTCGCGAAACGAGCCTGATCCTTGATGTGTTTAGCCGCAAGCACGGGCGCCTGCCGATCATGGCGCGCGGCGCGCGCCGCCCGAGATCGGCGTTGCGCGGGGTGCTGATGAATTTTCAGCCGCTGCAATTGAGCTGGTTCGGCAAGGGCGAAGTGCGCACGCTGCACAATGCGGAGTGGCAGGGTGGACAACCCTATCTGCAAGGCACCGCGTTGATGTGCGGTTTCTATCTCAACGAACTGCTGCTCAACCTGCTGGCGCGCGACGATCCGCACGAGCAATTGTTCGACTACTACCGTGCCACCTTGTACCGATTGGCACATGAAACCGATCATGCCGCCACGCTACGCTGCTTCGAGAAACACATGTTGCAGGAGCTGGGTTATGCGCTGGCGCTGGATCGCGAGGCGGGCAACGGCAAGGCAATACAGGTCGAACTCTGCTATCGTTATGTCGTGGAGCGCGGCGCGTTATCCGATGATGGCGATACGCAGACGGGCTTGCCGGTGCTGGGCAAGACCCTGCTCGATATGGCTGCGGACGACTATACCGACCCGCTTACCGCGCAGCAGAGCAAGCAATTGATGCGCATGTTGCTGAACCACCATCTGGGCGGGAAAATATTGCATACGCGCGAGCTGATTAAGGATTTGCAAAAACTCTAAGTTACGCCATTCCGGCCTGCGCCGGAATGACGATGTGGTTGGTGATGGTGTTATGAACGAAATACAGGGATGAACCATGATGAAACTCGGACTGAACATCGACCATGTCGCCACACTGCGCCAGGCGCGCGGGGCGCGCTATCCCAACGTGGTGCGCGCCGCGCTGATCTGCGAGGAGGCGGGCGCGGACGCGATCACGCTGCACTTGCGCGAAGACCGCCGCCATATCCAGGATCGCGATGTGGAAATTCTGCGCGACATGCTGCAAACACGCATGAACCTCGAATGCGCCGTCACCGGCGAGATGATCGAGAATGCGCTTCGCATCAAGCCGCACGATTTATGCCTCGTGCCGGAGCGCCGCGAGGAGCTGACCACCGAAGGCGGGCTGGACGTGATACGTTATTTCGACACGATCAAAGCAGCCTGCGAGCGTTGTGCCGAAGCGGGAATCAGAGTGTCGCTATTTATCGACCCCGACCATAAACAGATCGACGCCGCACTCCGTAGCGGAGCGCCGGTGGTAGAGTTGCATACCGGAAAATATGCCGATGCGGATAGCGTGCCGGAACGCCAGCATGAACTGGAGCGCATCCGCACCGCAGCCGAATACGCCCACGCGCATGGCTTGCAGGTGAATGCCGGGCACGGCCTGAACTATCACAACGTGCAGCCCATCGTCGCGATCCCCAACATCGTCGAGCTCAACATCGGCCATGCCATCATCGCCGAATCGGTGTTTATCGGGCTGGAAGCGGCGGTGCGGAAGATGAAGAGTCTTTTGGCGGCTGGGTTCCCGCTTGCGCGGGAATGACGGATGATCTTCGGCATCGGCACAGACATCGTCGAATTCGCGCGCATCGAGAAAATGTTCGCGCGCTACGGCCAGCGCCTTGCCGAACGGATGCTGAGCGAGTCCGAACTGGCGG
>Ga0209343_10002948_pt1 | contig 21699 bp, 17 predicted proteins | sample RifCSPlowO2_02_FD_184026 | JGI IMG/M metagenome (GOLD analysis project Ga0209343, IMG submission 184026) | Groundwater microbial communities from Rifle, Colorado - Rifle CSP2_plank lowO2_0.2 (SPAdes) (version 2) | ecosystem: Environmental > Aquatic > Deep subsurface > Groundwater | place... | reverse complement strand
TGTTCAGGTGAGCGGTCTTAGCGGTGTGGCTGCTATTGCTGCAGGGGACTACCACTCCCTTGCTGTGAAGGATGATGGGAGTGTCTGGGCATGGGGATATAATGGATACGGCCAGCTTGGAGATGGGACTTGGAATCACAGGTACGCCCCTGTTCAGGTGAGCGGACTTAGCAATGTAGTTGCTGTTGCCGCAGGATATTCCCATTCTCTTGCCGTAAAGGATGATGGGAGTGTCTGGGCATGGGGATATAATGGATATGGCCAGCTTGGGGATGGGACAACGACTACAAGGAACGCCCCGGTTCAGGTGATCGGCCTTCTTAGCAATGTGGTTGCTGTTGCCGCAGGACACAGCCATTCTCTTGCCATAAAGGATGATGGCAGTGTCTGGGCCTGGGGACAAAATAGATACGGTGGGCTTGGGGATGGGACAACGGCTAACAGGTACACCCCTGTTCAGGTGAACAATCTAAGCGGTGTTGCTGCTATTGCCGCAGGAGACTTCTATTCTCTTGCCTTAAAGGGAGATGGTAGTGTCTGGGGATGGGGAGATAATGGATACGGTCAGCTTGGGGATGGGACAACGGCTAACAGGTATACCCCTGTTCAGGCGGCTGGTCTAAGCGGTGTTGCTGCCATTGGCGCAGGATCCTACCATTCACTTGCTGTGAAGAATGATGGGAGTGTCTGGGCATGGGGGTATAATGGAGACGGCCAGCTCGGTGATGGGACAACGACTGACAGTTACACCCCTGTTCAGGCGAGTGGTCTTAGCGGTGTGTCTGCTGTTGCCGCAGGATCCTACCATTCCCTTGCCGTAAATGGTGATGGGAGTGTCTGGGCATGGGGAACGAATTGGTCCGGCCAGCTCGGAGATGGGACTACGATTGACAGTTATACCCCTCTTCAGGTCTTGCTCTTTGGATTTATACCTTTCAGATGAAAATCCAGAATCAATACGGCCCATGGCTTGCCAGCCGCTTTTCAGGTAGAAATTCAAAGGTCTTTTTCAGTTAGTCACCGAACTATCGGAAATTTATCTTGACTAATCAATTAAACTATCTTATAAATATCCTACAATCCAGGTGTGTATAACCTGATAAAGGCTGTACAAAAAGGGAACCCTGTGAGATTCAGGGGTGGTCCCGCCGCTGTGATTGGGGACGAAAGCCATGTATTGACCACTGGGATATTTATTCCGGGAAGGTGTGGTGAGTAGGGTGATCCAAGAGCCAGAAGACCTGCCTGGTTTATAAGTGCAAGAACCTTCGTAAGAGAGGTTCAGACAATTTAGCCTTCTGGGTGAAGAAGCTGGGTGCAATCCTCAAGGTCAGACTTTATGACTTTGGGGATTTTTTGTTTTTGGGGAACGATATTGCGAGACGAAAAAATCCATATGAAAAAAGTAAAGCTCAAAATCACCATACTTTTTCTGATAGTGTCTATCTTTTTATCATCATCGGTTAATGCCGCCTTATTTATTGATGATATTGGACGGACTGTAAATATATCAAGCAATCCTCAACGTATAATATCACTTGCCCCGAATATTACTGAGATACTCTTTTATTTAAATCTCGATAATAAGGTTGTCGCTGTAACTGACTTCTGTAACTATCCTGAAGGTGCAAAGAAAAAGCCGGGTGTGGGTTTGCTATTAAGTCCGGATATAGAAAAGATTGTCTCATTAAAACCTGATTTAGTCTTTGCCACTGCTGAAGGTAACAGAGAAGATATAGTAAGCAACCTGCAAAGGTTTAATATAAATGTTTATGTTCTGAATCCCCACTCTATGGAAGATATTTTAGGAGAGATACTGCATATAGGGAATATTACAGGTCAGGATGGGACTGCAAGAGATAAGGTTAAGAACCTTACAAACAGGATTGATGCTGTTAAAAAAAAGGTTGCAAGTTCGCGGAGAGTAAGGGTGCTTTATCTTGTAAGTCATGAACCTATGATCTCAGTAGGTCCAGGTAGTTTTATTCACGATATAATTGAGATCGCCGGTGGGAAGAATATCTTTTCTCAATCATTAATACGCTACCCGCAAGTCAACATGGAGGAGATATTGTCAAAAGACCCGGAAGTTATTATTGCCCCTCCTGACGTCGCAGAGTCAATACGTTTGTGGGAAAAACGATGGGGTGATATTTCTGCTGTCAGGAATAAAAGAGTATATTCAATAGAAACTGACATTATAAGCAGACCCGGACCCCGGATTGTCGATGGGATGGAAGAAATATTCAAATTTATTCATGGAATGTCACCCTGAGGTAGTTTCAGGGTCAGTATACAGGGAAATTATATGCAAACACTAACTGTGAAACGCTGGACATCATCTCTACTGATCTTCTCAACTCTTTCAATAATAATAGTTTTTATAGCTATGTTGTTCGGTTCAGAGGCACTGAGGCCTTATGATGTTATAAAGACCTTAATTGAAACAATAACAGGTCATCATGAAACGGAAATCAGTCGCACGATCCTTTTTCAGATCAGACTCCCACGTATACTACTTGCTGCTGTTGTAGGCGGTTCACTTGCTGCTGCCGGAGGCGTATTCCAGGCAATCTTAAAAAACCCACTCGCAGACCCTTATGTGTTAGGGATATCGAGCGGTGCTGCCCTCGGTGTCCTGATTTCGCTGTTTACGCAAATTAATATAACGCTACTCAGCTTTACATCAACTACCTTCATGGCTTTTGCCGGTGCTATCATAACACTCTATGTAGTATACAAGTTGAGTAATATTAATGGCAGGACACCTCCGCAAACTATACTCCTTGTTGGTGTTATGATTAATGCAATCATCTTTGCCATAATCCTTTTCCTCACACTGGTAATAGACTCTAATCAATTTTATAAGATCTTTTTCTGGCTCTTTGGTTATATCAGCTCACCGGATTATGCTTCGCTCGCTATAATATCCTTATTTGCAATTGCCGGTCTTATAATACTCTTAACTCAGGCAGGTTCTATAAACTTACTTACGCTTGGTGATGATACTGCACAGACTCTCGGGCTTGATGTGGAGAGGGTTAAACGCAGGGTATTTATAGCATGCGCCCTTCTCGTTGCAGCGGGGGTATCATTGTGCGGGCCTATTGGTTTCCTGGGTATTATAGTTCCCCATATTGTCAGATTACTTCTTGGATATGATTACAGGATAATACTCCCGATCTCTGTAATAGGTGGCGGTATATTTCTTGTAATTGCAGATACACTTGCGAGGACTGTGATTTCTCCAGTCGAGATTCCTGTTGGTATTATCACAGCGCTTTGCGGTGGGCCATATTTTATTTATCTAATGCGTAGAAAGAGGATTGTATGAATAATGCCTATAATCTCAGGGATGTCTATTTTAAATATTCTGATAAATGGATTCTTGAGGACATCTCATTTGATATAAAGAATGGGGAGATTTTAGGGATTATTGGCCCAAATGGATCAGGGAAGACAACCTTACTTAAATTACTTTCAAGAATTCTCACACCCGGGAGAGGTGATATTACGGTGAAAGGCATAGATATTGCAAAATATAATCATATGGATTTTGCAAGGTCTGTAGCAGTTGTTCCACAGGAATCTTCTTTTCTTTTCCCTTTTACAGTTGCTGAAGCAGTATTGATGGGAAGGTCTCCGTATCTTAAGGGTCGTCTTTTCGAAAATTATCATGATGCAGAGGTTTCAGCAGAGGCCATGAAGTGGATGGACATTTACGACTTGAAAGACAGACCAGTTACTGACATCTCTGGAGGGGAAAGGCAGAGGACAATAATAGCAAGGGCGATTGCCCAGGAACCGGATATCCTTATCTTAGATGAGCCCACTACCTCACTTGATATAGGCCATCAGACAGGGATATATAATCTGCTTACAAGGCTAAATTCCGAAAGAGGTCTTACAATAGTCCTATCCTCTCATGATCTAAACCTTGCTGCCCAGTACTGTAATAAACTTATTTTAATGAATAAGGGTAAGATATATGATGCTGGTACTCCTTTTGAAGTAATAACTGAAGGAAATATAAGGGATGTATATGGGTGTGAGGTAATCGTAGATGAAAACCCTGTAACAAAGACCCCCAGGGTAACACTGATACCAGGTGAAACACCTATGAACCTATGTCTTACAAAGGAGTATCAAAATACATACACCACCAAGGCACATATATGAAAAAGAAATTAATAATAATGCTTATAATTTCTCTTGCTGCCCATATAACAATAGCAGGCACACTTATTTATATTCCTTCATATCTAACGAATAATAATCAAGGCTTAGATGATGGAAGGGTTATCTGGGGCATTGTAGGTAATAAAGAAGTAGGAGGACCCGGAGACGGTGGAGGAAAACACGGAAAGACAATGTCTTTTGGATCAGGAACAGTTAGTATTAGAAAAGAGATAGAGAAGAAAATCGAAGAAGGCATTGTAGTTGAGCGTAATGAAACCCACATGCCCCTCCGGGGCACAGAGGATAATGAAAATTTGGATATTGAAAACTTGAATTCAGATGATATTATAAGTGACGGCTGCTACGATTCGAGCATTTGTGTTGGAGAAAATACAATGGGTGAAGATACAGGGATTGGTAATTTCAGTCCTGGAGATGGTGATGCTGCTGAAGGAGGGGGTATTTATGGCAGTAATGGAGGTAGTGGCATTAAAAATAACTTCGGTGTGAGAGGTCATAATAGTGAAGATGCCTTAAATGGGTTTCTAATATATATTAAGAGTGAGATAGAGAGACATAAATATTATCCACATATAGCAAAGGTCCAGGGATTAGAAGGTACAGTATATGTAAACTTCCATATTGATGAGAGCGGCAAACCCAGCAGCATTGTAATAGGGAGGCCATCAGGTTCCAAATTGCTGGATGAGTCAGCAGTTAGCACAATAAAAAAAATAAAACATTTCAAGGGTGTGCCAGAAGAGATCAGGGAATTGGATATTTCAGTTCCAATTACTTATAAATTAATGGAGGATAAAGACTAAACAGACCATCTGAATTCAGCTTTGGATGGCGAAAAATAGTGTTTTAAAAACTTTATATGTGATTTACAGGTAACGGGAAGGGGGTGCGAGTCCCCCACGGTGCCGCCACTGTAATCGGGGAGTAAGGCTGGATTAATGCCACTGGGATATGAATCCTATCCCGGGAAGGCCCGGCCAAACAATGATCCGTAAGTCAGGAAACCTGCCTGTCAGTCATTCTTACCATGTACCCTTTCGAGCTTGAAGGGAGGTGGTTTTTTTATGCCTATGTAGATAAAAAATAGATACCTGAAACCAGAACCTGATAATTCTAAGCTTAAATGAGGCTCTTGCAAAAGTCCTGAAAGAGAAGAGTTTGTCATTCCCACGAAAGTAGGAATCCAGCCTTTTCAATGTATTGCAAAATCTCTGGATTCCCGTTTTCACGGGAATGACGACTTTTGCAAGAGCCTCTAAATAACAGGAGGAATTGGATAATGAAGAAAATATTCGTTTTCATTTATTGTATATGTACTCTTTTAATGATTAGTGACGTTTATGCTGAAACCGCCAGATTGGATGAGATAGTAGTTACAGCAACACGAACAGAAGAAGAAATCGATAAGATCCCTGCAAATGTAACTGTAATTACACGGGAAGATATTGAAAAGTCTACTGCGACAACTGTCCAGGATCTTTTAAGGAACGAAGAGGGATTGGTTATCAGAGATTTATTTGGAACAGGGACACAATCTACTGTAGATATGAGGGGATTTGGATTGGGGAAAAATACGCTAATTCTTCTTGATGGGAGAAGATTAAATGAGATAGACTCAGGCTCCCCTGATTGGAATCTTATCCCTTTAGAGAATGTCGAGAGGATTGAAGTAGTCAGAGGGAATGGGAGTGTTCTTTACGGGGATAATGCTATGGTAGGGGTAATCAACATTATTACTAAAAAAGGCAAGGCAATGAAGCCTGAGGCAGAGATCGAAACAAGGATAGAAAGCTTTAATGGTGATACTGAACATTTCAGTCTGAGAGGTGGAACAGATAAGGTGAACTATTTCATCTTTGCTAAGCAGTGTGAGGCAGAGGGTTACAGGGATAACAGTGAGTTCAATGCAAATGACATTGACGCTAAGATTGGGCTCAATATTTCAGAAAAGATATATGTTGATTTTTCCGGGAAATACCATAATGATCAACAGGGTTATCCTGGGTCTTTAACAGAAAACCAGTTAAAGTCTGACAGGACTCAGACAATAACCCCTGATGATGGAGTTGATTATGAACAGCATTTCTATGGAATAGATTTCAGATATACTCCTGGTACTTGGGGTGATTTTTCAATCGGTTATAACTTTAATAACCGTAAATTTGATGCAAATTTTTCTGGTTATAAGGGGAAAAGGGATACTGATACTGATGAGATCAAATTAAAATATACAGCTACCACAACATTCTTCAATTATAAAAACCTGTTGATAATAGGAGTAGATAGATATATTGCTAATGTTGATAACGTTACTTCAAATATTTCAAAGGAGGAATCTGGTTATTATATGGGTGAAGAGTTTTTTTTCAGTGATAAGTTGTCATTTAATATAGGTTATCGTTATACAGAGGCTGAGATCAAGGATACTGTAAATGGAGATCAGAACTTTAATGAGAGTGCTGTGAAGACTGGTATTACTTATAATTACAAGAAAGACTCAAAGGGATTTATAAGTTATTCAAGGGGGTATCGTCTGCCAACAACTGATGAACTTTCATGGACTAATGTAAAACTAAAACCTGAACTTGCAGATACCTACGAAGGTGGGATAGTCCATTCGTTCAATGAGAAGTTAGAAACAAGATTGACACTGTATGCTATGAATATTGACCATGAGCTATATTTTAATCCTTCAACTTTTTATAATGAAAACTTTGATAAGACAAAACACCAGGGGACTGAATTAGGGATATCTTCCGTGCTTTCAGACTCGATCTCTCTTTTTGGAAATTGGACATACAACAGAGCAACCATTGAATCTGGACTAAATGAAGGGAAGATAATTCCCCTGATACCACTGCAGAGTGCCAATTTTGGTGGAAACCTTAAATTTTACAGGAACTATTTAATGACAATAGAAGGGAACTGGGTTGGGGAGCGATTCTTTGATAACGACTTCCCAAATGAGGAGAATAAACTTCCAGATTATATAACCTTTGATACAAAATTATCTTATGAAAATAAGGGTATAAATATCTATCTTGGGATTAATAATATCTTTGATAAAGAATATTCTGAATATGGAATAACCTCTGCGGGTAATAAATACCTATATCCTTCACCCGAAAGAAATTATTATGGAGGCATAAAAGTCTCTTTTTAATATATGAAAGGGCATTTTCAGTGAAAGAAGTTGTAACAAAAATATTATACCTTATTAATCTATCGGTACTGGTCGGACTGTTAATACAAGATGACCTTCATGCCGGGCAACTTGTATTGGATGAACTAATTGCAACTGCAACACGCACTGAGACTCCGAGGGGATATATAACAAATTCTGTTACTGTTATAACCCAGGATGATATTGAAAGAAGGCATGTATCAACCCTTCATGAACTTTTAAGGGAGGTTTCAGGTATTGATGTTGTTAATTATGGAGGGCCTGGTAAGAGTACTCATGTCTCTGTTCGTGGTGGAGAGCCTGCTCATACGCTTGTATTGATTGATGGTGTGAGGGTCAACAGTGCAACAACCGGCAGGTTTGAATTTGGAGATATGCTGGTGGATGATATTGAGCGTATAGAGATAGTCCGGGGTCCTTTAAATTCACTGTATGGATCAGATGCATTTAGCAGTGTTATTCAGATTTATACGAAGAAGGCAAGGACATCTTCTGCTTCTATAAGTTTTGAAGATGGTAGTTACGGTACGACCAGAGAGGGTATTTCAACAGCGATTAATAAAGATAGATATGATCTATCCCTTAACGCCTCCCATATGGATGTAAATGGATTTTCAGCAATAAGTTCAGGTTCAGAAAGGGATGGCTATCAGAATACAACAGTTTCATCAAACCTTGGGGTTTCTCTAAGCCCAATGGTCCGGTTTGATATTCTGGCACGTCTGACTGAGTCAGAGAGTGATTTAGACAACCCTGATTCTAATCCAATCTCTGATGACTTGAATTTTTCACAACAGAGGCAATGGAGTGTAGTTGGGATGTCCTTATCATCTCCGATATATAACACCTGGGGTCAAAGGCTCTCTGTGTCGAGATCTAATGAGGAGGTCATTGGCCTTGATAATGACACCACAACTAACCACTATGTGATTAATTCCGGCATTACCACAGTTGACTGGCAGCATAATATAAGCAGCAAGGAAGGGAATATACTTACAATCGGTTATGATTGGCAACAGCGGGAAGGGGCATTAAAAGGCGTTTATGATAAATCCCTCTCCAGTCAGGCCTTCTATTTGCAGGATCAGAGAGGGGCTGGAACTCAATTACTCCTGTTGGCTGGTGTGCGATGGGATAGCAGTACCATGTTTGATGATGCGTTAACCTACCGTCTCGGAATATCCTACCTTCCTGCACGAAGCACAAAATGGTATGCACAATATAGTACCGGTTTTAAGCCTCCTGATCTTAATGCTCTGTTCTGGCCAGGTGCCGGAAATCCTGATCTGAAAACAGAGAAGGTTGGGGGGTGGGAGATAGGGGCAGAACAGGTGGTCTCAGACAATCTGTCCATGACATTAAGTTATTACGAAAACTTTTTTGAAGATATGATCCAATGGTTTCCTGACTCCTCCGGAGTATGGAAACCGCATAATCGTGCTGAGGCAGAATCAAAAGGGGTCGAGACAGAGATTAAATGGAGTCTATCCCGACTATTCAGGATAGAGGGGAATTACACATATAATAAGACTGAAGATATAAATACCCGTTTTTATCTGCAGAGGATACCGATGAATAAATATACCTTGATACTGCGTATAAATCCTGATGGAAGATTAAGATTCGATTTCTACTATAAAATAATAGGGAAGAGGGTAGAGTGGACAGATACTGATTCTGATGGAACACCGGACCAGCAGACGTTCCTTGAATCTTATTCGAGATTAGATTTTGTTGGTAGTTACAGATTCAGAAATACAGCAGAGATCTTTACAAGGATAGAGAATGTTTATGACGTGGAATATGAAGAGATAAGCGGATATAGTGTTCCAGGCTATTCTACTTATGGTGGTTTACGTATATCTTTTTAGAAGGGACAGATGGGGCACGTAACATTCGTTATTGGCGGTGCGAGGTCCGGTAAGAGTAACTGTGCCCTTGGGCTTGGTTCTAAGATGCCAGGACGAAAAGGGTTTATTGCTACAGCAGAGGCACTGGACGGGGAGATGAAAGAACGTATCGCCATGCACAGGAAGACCCGTCCCACCGAATGGGAGACTATAGAGGAACCTCTGACACTCAACGAGAGGCTGCGTACGATAGATGGTGCATATAATGTTGTGCTTATAGACTGCCTTACTCTCTGGCTTTCAAATATGCTCGGCCGTGAGGAAGATAGCGAACCACCAAAAGGAAACGAAAATCCCCCCTTACCCCCCTTTAGAAAAGGGGCTGGGTTCCCGTTGCTGCGAAGCATTGCAACGGGAAGGGGGGGATTTGATCGGGGATTTTCGGATGAACGTATTAAGGCAGAGATAGAGCACCTGACATCCGTGTTAAAGGACGTTTCATATAACTCTATTGTTGTATCGAATGAAGTGGGTCAGGGTATTGTACCGGAAAACAAGGTAGCGCGATTGTTCAGGGATATGAGCGGATGGATGAACCGTGAGATTGCATCTGTGGCTGAAGAAGTCTATCTGGTTACATGCGGTATACCTCTAAAGATTAAATAGTTATCAGGAGGAAAAATTGAGCACTTTGCAAAATGTATTAGATAGTATCAAACCGGTAAACAGGGAACTAAAGCATAAGATTCAGAAACGGTTAGATAACCTTACCAAGCCGCCAGGGAGTCTCGGGCGTCTGGAAGAATTAGCAGGCCGTTATACCACTATTACCGAAAAAGAGTGTCCCAGAATTAGAAAGAAGATTATCTACACCTTTGCGGGAGACCATGGTGTGGTACAGGAAGGTGTGAGTGCCTATCCTAAAGAGGTGACCTACCAGATGGTTTACAATTTTCTTCGTGGTGGGGCCGGTATCAATGTACTGGCCAATCATATAGGGGCAGAGGTACGTGTGGTGGATATGGGGGTTGATCACATCTTCGAAGATGCAAAAGGGCTTATCAAAAGGAAGATCGGGATGGGGACAAGGAATATGGCTGTTGGGCCGGCCATGACCAGGGAAGAGTGTATCAAGGCAGTGGAAATAGGGATAGAACTTACGAAAGGGGCCGTTGAAGAGGGTGTCGATATTCTCGGTACAGGGGATATGGGGATAGGCAATACCACACCCAGCAGTGCGATCACCGCTGTCCTGACAGGCAGGCCTGTGGCCTATGTAACGGGCCGGGGTACAGGTATCACTGATGAGACATACAGACACAAGATGAGGGTGATAGATCTCAGTATAACTGTCAACAGGCCGGACCCATCGGACCCGTTGGATGTCCTCACCAAAGTTGGTGGATATGAGATTGCGGGTATTGCGGGGCTGATCATCGGTGCGTCAGCTCACAGAATACCGGTTGTCATAGATGGCTTTATATCATCCGCTGCAGCCCTTACCGCAGTTTCATTAAAGAGAGAAATAGCGCAGTATCTCTTTGCATCACACCTCTCTGTTGAGAAGGGCCACCAGGTTATACTTGAGAGAATAGGCCTTAACCCGCTTCTCGACCTTAACTTGAGACTCGGCGAAGGGACAGGAGCCTGTCTTGGGATCAGTTTGATCGAAGCAGGCGTAAAGATACTTACAGAAATGGCCACTTTTGGAGATGCGGGGGTCTCGGAGGCGGCGGATTTATGAAGGCAAAGACATTGATGATCCTATGATAAAATCATTATCTGCTGCCTTTGGATTCCTGACAGTCTTTCCCATCCCTCTAAAGCGGACGTTATTGCCTGGAGATATGGGAAAATCAATGGCCTTTTTTCCTGTGGTCGGGGTTATTCTTGGAGGGATACTTCTTCTTGCTGATAAGACATTGTTATCTATATTTCCACGAAGTGTAGCAGATCTTATTCTAATCTCTCTTCTTGCCCTGATTACAGGAGGGGTACACCTGGATGGTCTTGCAGATACATTCGATGGACTCTATGGTGGAAAGACACGCGAAGAAGCGCTTTCGATTATGAAGGATAGCAGGGTAGGAGCCATGGGCGTAGTGGCACTTATTCTTGTCATTGGCCTTAAATATACCTCCCTCTTGTCTATTTCCTCAAGTATAAAATATCCTTCCCTTATATTAATGCCGGTGCTATCAAGATGGTCAATGGTATTAATGGCTTATCTATCAAGTTATGCACGTCCTGCCGGAGGAACCGGTAGAGATTTTGTGGAGACTGTATCCATCTATGGCTTATTGATAGCCACGGTTTTTGCAGTAGTTACGAGTGGCGCCCTGTTTCAATGGAAAGGTGTCTCTATTGCCGGATTAATAGGTGGTGTTACCATTCTCTGGGTGATATACTTCAGAGAAAAATTGGGTGGTGTAACCGGGGATATCCTGGGTGCGGTCAATGAGGTCAATGAAGTGATAGTACTTCTATCCATATTGATATTGCTATAAGATGCTGGAAAATATCCCCACCAGTATTTATCTAATCCGTCATGGTCACCTGATCAATTCCCATCAGGGGGTCTATAACGGGCAAAGGGATATCGGGCTATCCCTGAAAGGAATAGCTCAAACCATCGCCACTGCTGCCTGGTTTAAAGACAAACCCGTTAAAACAATATATTCCAGCGACCTGTGCCGTGCTTATGATGGTGCAAAAATTATAGCAGCATCCCTAAGATTGGAAGTGGTTCCGGAAAAGGCATTCAGGGAGAGAAACTTCGGGCTCTGGGAGGGATTAACTGCCGAAGAGATCCAGACAAGTTACAAAGAAGCTTGGGATAACTGGATCGCAGACCCTGTTGCGACCAGCCCGCCGGACGGGGAGTCTATGCAGGATATGCAGGATAGAATCCTTACAAAATTAAAAGGGATAATAGACCAACACCGGGGTGAGGAGATCATCCTCCTTTCCCATGCCGGTGTAAACCGGATTATCCTGTGTCATGCCCTAAACCTTCCGGTCATAAACTGGTTCAGGATTCAACAGGATTTCTGCGGAATAAGTACTGTAGACTTCTATGAATCGACTGCAGTAGTCAGTCGGATGAACTGGGCACCATTTTAAAAAGGTGTCAACGAGTTGCTTAGGAGTCCTTTGTGAGGTGTATTATGTTATTTGCTTAACGGTTAGGGTCACCAATCACAACAATGCGGATGAAAAAATCAATGACATATTGGTATAACACAAAATAAGGGGAAAATTAGTGAAATTTACTTTTAATACGGGTTTGACATCGTGGAGAAAATGTATTACATTATTGTAGGACAAGAAAGGAGGAGCCATGCCTACCAGCGTTCGATTGGACATGCAGACAGAAGCCCTGGTGAGTCGTCTCGCAAAACGCCGGGGACAAACCAAATCCGAAATCATCCGGGAGGCCTTGATGACCATGGCGCAGCAAGAAGAAAAACCTGGGCATCCCAAGACCCCCTATGAGATGATGGCCCCTAATCTTGGTTGTGGTGTTGGTGGACCCCCGGGACTGTCGGAGGTGACAGGACGACGATTTGAGCAGCATCTTCGTAACAGGACACGATCATGAATGCGGCGCTGATTGATGCCGGCCCACTGATTGCACTTCTGCACCGAGATGATATGCATCACGCAAGGTGTACTGAAGCGCTTCAAAAGATCCGTTCCCAGATGGTGACCGTGTGGCCCGTATTTACAGAGGCAATGTATCTTCTGAATTTTTCCTGGCCGGCCCAGGAAGCGCTCTGGGAATGGATCGAAACCGGGGTTATAGGGATTTTGCCTTTGGAAAAGGAGGACGTACCCAGGATGAAGGCACTGATGAAAAAATATCGGGACCTCCCGATGGACTTTGCCGATGCTGCATTGGTCCGTGTGGCCGAGCGAGAACGGATCCGAACGGTCTTTACCCTGGACCATCGTGATTTTCAGCTTTACCGCCCCTTGAAGATCGGGCGGTTTTCTCTCATTCCTTCCAGGTGACACTTTTCAATGTAAAGTAGCGAGCTGGCGCAGTGGCTACACTAAGGAGTCGAGGAGATTTTTTAGGGTTTTTGGGGGGCATAGGAAGTTGCTTCGGAGTCCTTTGTCTGATACAATTTTACTAAATATAAGACCATAAAAAGGAAGAGGAGGAATAGTTCTTGACTTATATATTTAAATATATTTATATAACTTTACTTATGAAGACATATAGACCTTATGAATTTGCAAAACTAATAGGGAAGTCAGTTCAGACCTTACAGAGGTGGGATAGAGAAGGGAAATTTAAGTCTAATAGGGCTATATCTAATAGAAGGTATTATACCCATAACCAGTATCTTGAATATATAGGGCAGAAGGCAACACCTGAAAAGAAAAATATAGTTTATTATCGGGTATCAAGTTCTGGGCAGAAAGGCGACTTATTAAATCAAAGAAATGCACTCGAAGAATTTTGTATTGCCAAGGGAATAGCGGTATCTGAATGGCTAACCGATATTGGCAGCGGATTAAATTATGTAAGGAATTGATAAGTGAAAAAGACCATTAAAAACTATTGTCTTAACGCTACGCAGAGCAAATTAGATGAGCTATACGAGATAGCTAAAAGGTATGTCTCTGTTAAAAATAATATCTTTCAGCGGTATGGCTCTCTATCGGGATTACAGTATCTATCCTATCCCAGACAGATAAGGGATGAATGGGTTAAAACAAGGCATGCTGACAAGTTTAATATGCAGGCTCGCTATTGGAAACAAGCATTAGAGGAGGCATTCTCTAATATTCAATCTAATTGGTCTAACGGGTTTAATAAGATAAGACATAGCCTGCACAGAAATCAATCTTTTAGTAAAGACGAAAAACATTACGCATTTTATCTACTCAAGGCTACTGACCTGCTTTATAAGGCTGTTGCATTAGAAAGTTTTACTATTCCCGATAAGTTTCAAAACATGAAAATAATAAGAAGGGATAAAATTCATAAATATCTTAAAAACAGGTTAAGAAAATATACAGGAAACAAACCTTATCAATTTAAAAACCGTTCATTTCAGATAGACCATAATATGTATAATATTTATAAAGATGTAAAGGGTAGATTATGGATAGGAATTATGGGGCTGACTCCGAGGAAAAGGATAATGTTGCAAATGTCATCTTCTGTAGAACCAGTAGGTAATTTAAGGATTGTTTTGAAAGATAAAAATATAGAAATACATAATGCAGTAAAAGTAGCGGTTAAAGAGACTATGATGGGTGAATTAAAGGCAGTAGATAAGGGATTTACAACTGTAATTACATCCAGTAGTGGTAAGAAATACGGCGAAGGGTTTAGTGAGATACTTAAAACAGAATCAAACAGATTTTCAGAAAAGAATAAAAATCGTAACAAGCTACGTTCATTGTCTGATAAATACGAAAAGAGAGGAGATATTGTTAAGGCAGAGGTTATTAAAAAGAATAATCTTGGTAGGAAGAAATATTTTTATCAGAAACAGATTAACCTGAACGAGATAAAACGGATTATTAATCTATCTCTTAATCAATTTATTAAAGAAGAAAGACCTGCAGTATTGGTTACAGAAGACCTTACATTTACGAATTGGAATAGAAAATTATCAAAGAAGGTTAAGAGATATTTTTCATCATGGTTAAAAGGTTATTTACAGGAGCAAATTGATTATAAAACGTTGCTGAATGGTATTCAGCAGGTCGTTGTGAATCCGGCATACGGTTCGCAAGTTTGTCATCTATGCAGACGGTTTGGTGTCCGCAGAGGAGATAAATTTTACTGTGAAATTCACGGGGTTCTGGATGCTGACCACAACGCCGCATTAAACTATCTTGCACGAATGTCTGACACTGAGATTAATATTTATACGCCGTATCGTAAAGTTAAAGATATTCTGCGGGAACGGTTGAGACTGTCCAACCAAGACTCCAGATACTCTGTTATAAATATAACAGGTCAATCGGAGAGCGAAAGGGCTGAATATGTTTAATACATTTTCAGTAACAGGTAATGACAAAAATCATTCAAGAACAACCTGAAGATGCTTCCTATGAAGAAATATTGCGTGAACTTGCATTTGAGCGAATGGTTGAGCGAGGATTAGAAGATTCACGAAAAGGCACAGATCCTGAAAGATTTTCCTAAAAGATGATAAAATATAACAAATGGCATGAATTGGTAAATCTCAAGGTATTTTTAAGCTGCACGATTCTGACAACATCATACCGGATGACCATGCATCCGCCTAATTTATCATAAAATAATCTATTTTGTAAATTTTAAATGGTTAGATAAACCATTCGATAAAACAGTGGTTGATTACGGATTCTTATATAATTTTTTGTTAAATAAAGGTCTGTTAAATAAAGGTCTTGACCATTTAATAAATTAGTAGTAAAGTAGACTGACATGTCAGTTCAATCTGGTATGTCAATTAAACTTATCACAAATTCTTAATAAATAAGACCTCATCATTGGAGACTCATTAAAGATTTTTTAAGAACTTAATCTACTATGTCTTTTGATAAAACTTCAGACCATTTCTTCATCGGCCTTGATGTTGGTTCTACCACTGTTAAAGCTGTAGTAACTGATGCTGCTACTGATAATATTCTCTGGAGTAATTATCAACGGCATGAGACAAGGCAGCACCATAAGGTTCTCGAATTTCTCAGATCCATAGAATCAAAATTTCCTGACAAAAAAGAACTTTTCCGGATTTTTATTACAGGCAGCGGTGGAAGGACAATTGCTCCTCTAATTGGTGCCAAGTTTGTTCAGGAGGTAAATGCAGTTTCAATCGCAGTAGAGAAGCTCCACCCTGAAGCCGGTTCGGTAATTGAATTGGGCGGTCAGGATGCAAAGATCATTATATGGGTTGAAGACAAAGGGGGAGGAAATAAAAGGAAACTCCCCAGCATGAATGATAAATGTGCCGGTGGTACAGGTGCAGTAATAGACAAGATAGCATCAAAACTCAACATTTCATATAATGACATAAGTAACCTCAGATACATAGATATCAGACTTCACCCTGTTGCAGGTAAATGCGGGGTCTTTGCAGAAACCGATATAAACAGCCTTCAGAAACAGGGAATCCCGCCTCAAGAATTGATGGCCTCACTCTTTGAGGCTTTAGTACAGCAGAATCTGAGTGTGCTCACAAGGGGTAATACCTTAAGACCGTATGTCCTTTTATTAGGCGGGCCCAATACCTTCATCCCTGCACTCCAGGAGGCATGGCAATTCCATGTCCCGAAGATGTGGGAGGAGCGGGGAACACCCATACCAGAAGGTAAAAGAACAAAGGATTTAATATACGTCCCGGAAAATTCACAGTTCTATGCAGCGATTGGGAGTGTAATTTATGGCAAGAGTGAAGATAATGAGACAGGAAGATACAAAGGTGCTGATGAGCTGGAAGAACATCTTTCCGGTAAACATAAGAGGTCTCAGGAAAGGGGCGGCATCCGCGGCCTTTATTCATCGGGTGATGAGCTTTCACGATTTACTGAGGAGTTTAGAAAGGAACCTTTCTCCCCTCCATGGTTTTCACCGGTAGAAACAATTCAGGCTTATATCGGGATTGATGGAGGATCTACTTCCACTAAGGGTGTCCTTCTTAACAGGGAAGGGGAGCTTCTTGCCAGGTCGTATATCCTTTCAAAGGGGAATCCGGTTGATGATACAAGGGAGATATTGAAAGAGTTGAGGAGACAGGTTGAATCTCATGGTGCAATCCTTAAAGTTATGGGAGCCGGAACTACAGGATATGCCAAAGACATGCTTAAAGAATGTTTTAATGCTGATGTAGCACTTGTTGAGACTGTAGCGCATACTAAGTCAGCACTTCATTATTTTAATGATGTGGATGTAATAGTTGATGTGGGTGGGCAGGATATAAAAGTAATATTCCTCAGAGACGGCAAGGTCAGGGATTTCAAGCTCAACACACAGTGTTCTGCCGGTAATGGTTACTTTCTTCAAAACACAGCGGAGAGGTTCGGATTCAGTGTAACAGAATATGCTGAAAAGGCATCCAGGGCAGAACGTATGCCTCAATTTCATTACGGTTGTGCGGTCTTTCTCGAATCAGACATAGTAAATTTTCAGCAACAGGGGTGGGAAAGGGAGGAGATAATGGCAGGACTTGCACATGTCCTCCCGAAGAATATATGGCTTTATGTTGTTCAGGAACCGAATCTGAGGAGGCTTGGCAAGACATATGTCCTGCAGGGCGGCACACAACACAACCTTGCTGCTGTTAAGGCACAGTATGATTTTATAAAATCGAGAGTACCGGAGGCAGCCATATATGTCCATAAATATACAGGGGAGTGCGGGGCAATAGGTGCTGCACTTGAGGCCATCCGGGTAGTTGGTGAGGGAAAGACAAGTTTTATAGGGCTTGATGCAGCATGGGCTGTCAGATTCACAGCAAAGAGAGATGAATCAACAAGATGTAACTTCTGTCAGAACAACTGCCAGAGGACCTTTATTGATATAGGAACATCTTCTGATAACCTCTCCAAACGGTTTATAATCGCCACCTGTGAGAAAGGGATGACAGAAGATATCAAAGAAGTACAGATGATAAAAAAGAGGGCTGATAATCTAAAAAAGATATATCCGGACTTATCTGAGATTGCAGCAAAAGAGATATTTAGCAGCAAGATTAAACATCCAACTGAATCAGCACCGGAAAGATCTACAGCTCAATATACACCATCTATACTCTCTAAATTTAAGTTACTGGCCAGGAACCGGAGGTTAGAATCAAGAAACATCAGGATCGGTATACCGAGGGTGTTAAACATGTATTCTGTAGCCCCCTTCTTTACTGCCTACTTCGAGTCACTGGGCATACTATATAAAAACATCATATTTTCTGACTACACTGAAGAGAAGATGTATAAAGAGGGTTCAAGGCGCGGAGCTATTGACGCCTGTTTCCCCAGCAAGGTGGCGCTATCCCATATACACAATCTCTTATACGGAAAGAAGGTCAGGACGGATATGATATTCTTCCCGATCCTGTTAAACCTCCCGTCTGACCTGAAAAATACTATCGCCAATACCGCATGCCCCACTGTTGCTGCAACACCTGAGGTTGTAAAGGCGGCCTTTACAAAGGAAGAAGACCTTTTCATAAAACATGGTGTAAGGTTTTTAAACCCTCATCTACACATGGGGGAACCGGAGTTGTTTGATCGGCAGATGTATAATTTCAGTTCCGGAATATTCGGGATTAGTAAACCGGAACATACAAAGGCCATGGATACAGGCTATAAAGCCTTAAGAGAATATTCAGATACCCTGCGGCAGAAAGGGAAAGAGACACTCCAAAGGATAAAAAAGGAGGGTAAAGTGGGAGTCGTCGTACTCGGAAGGCCCTACCACAATGACCCCGGGTTGAATCACGATATACTCTCAGAAATACAGCGTTATGGCTACCCGATATTTACTGTTGATTCACTCCCTGTTGATTCAGAAATGATTGAAGATTTATTTGGTGATGATGTGCGGAATGGCGACATAAGAGATCCGATGGAGATCACAGACATATGGAAAAATTCATACAGTGAAAATACAAATAAGAAATTGTGGGGGGCAAAGTATGTTGCAAGGCATCCAAACCTTGTTGCTGTTGACCTTTCCAATTTCAGATGCGGTCATGACGCGCCGGTATATGCCGTGGTTGAAGAGGTACTCAATGCATCTCAAACGCCATATTTCACATTTCATGATATAGATGAAAACAGGCCAACAGGATCTATAAAAATAAGGGTAGAGACCATCCACTATTTCCTTCAGAGATATGAAGAGGAGATAAAAATAATTCCATTGCATGACAAGATTAAGGATGATGAAGATTGTCAGGCAGGATGCCTGACCTATCCATAATCTGGCACAAGGGATTTTATTTGGATTAGGAATATAACAGGAGGGTTTATTTTGCAGCAAATAACAACAATCCAGCATTACAAGCGGCCTTCTGAAAGACCTTTCACAAAGACTGAACGCCCTGATACAACTATACTCTTCGGTGGTTTAACATATACACACGATTATCTGCTCGAGGGGGCATTAAAAGGCTTAGGTTATAATGCAAAATTTCTTCCCATACCTGACAACAACTCCCTCTCTATAGGGAAAGAATATGGTAACAGAGGGCAGTGTAATCCAACTTATTACACGGTTGGTAACCTCATAAAGTATCTTCAACATTTACGTAAATCAGGAGAAGAAGATTTAGAAAACAGGTTTGTCTTCTTTACTGCAGGTTCATGCGGACCATGCAGGTTCGGCATGTACGAGGCTGAGTACAGAAAGGCCCTGGCTGATGCAGGGTTCCCGGACTTCAGGGTGTTATTATTCCAGCAGCGTGATGGTTTAAAGCAGGGTGAAGAGTCGGGGCTTGAGCTCAGCCCTGCATTCTTTATAACACTAATCAAGACAATAATGACCGGGGATCTGATCAATGAATTAGGATACAAAATAAGGCCATATGAGGTCGAACAGGGAATGACTGATAAGGTTATAGAAGAGGCACGTACGATTCTCTATGCCACGCTTCAGGAAAGAAAGCCATTTAAAAAGGCCTTAAAAAGAATAAATAATCTGTTTTCCTCAATACAGGTAGACTATTCCCGTATTAAGCCCAAGGTAAAGATAACCGGTGAATTCTGGGCCATGACAACAGAAGGTGATGGCAGTTATAAGATGCAGCGATGGCTTGAGTCAGAAGGCGCAGAGGTGATGATCGAACCTGTAAGTAACTGGGTACAATTTATGATATGGGAAGGTTTGCAGCATATAACAGAGCGTAAAGGGATAAGAAAGAATTACCTGTCAACAATGATCCAGTTGAAGATTGCATCACTTGTGTTCAAGTTCTATTACAATAGTTTCAGGGCCTCTTTGGGTTTCAGACCGGACCCGCTTCCCTCTCAGGACAGGATTGCCGAATATGCAAGACATTACTACAATACACACATCTCAGGCGGAGAATCATTTATGGAGATAGGAAAGCATATCATGTCTTTTAAGGAAAAAAAGGCCCATCTTGTCATTTCGATTAAACCTTTCGGGTGTATGCCGAGCACACAGAGTGATGGTGTCCAGGCCAAGGTCATAACAGACCTCAGGGACAGCCTCTTTGTGTCCATAGAGACATCCGGTGACAGTGAGGTAAATGTTAAGAGCCGTGTCCAGATGAAACTATACGAAGCAAAAGAGCGGGCAAGGCAGGAGGTTGCCGGAGTTCTTAATAAACATGGACTGAAGATTCAACAGGTTGGTGAATACAGCAGGAAGAATCCATTTTACGGAATGTCAAGAATACCTCATTATGTTGCAACAGCAGCGGGTAATTTTATTGAAATGAAGGCCAGGGAAATTGCCAGGCAGGATGCCTGACCAATCATCTAACAACAAGCGCTTAACCCCTCCACCTCCCTATCTTAAGATAAATTCCAATGTTTGCATCCGGGTTGATACGGGGAACAATCAGAGACTTGCTTGAGGTCATTACAGTCTGAACACCAGGACCATGTCCGGCAAGGTGGCTATCAGTATGGATTATCACGCCGATTGTAACAGCACCCTCTTTATATGTCCAACCGTAGCTCGAATCATGATCCTGTATAGCCACAAAATCACCAAGCCTTAGTTTATCAAGGTGGTTCCTTTTAATAGCTTCACGATCAGATGTCTGAATATCATAATCGCCTTTATATACATCGTTATGCCCTAACCCTGAGCCCATGAACATACCAGGTACTACAGCTACTACCGGTACTTCAAGCTTCACATCATTGGAGGCAATTATACCCATTCCTTTTAAGACACCGGGATCAAGGCTGAATAATTTTATGTCAGAATAATCAGTAAGTGAAAGGCCCTGTCCATAAGCCCTGATAAGGATCTTGTCATCCTGTGTTATTTTCTCAAGGACAGCGTCATCAAAATCCACAATAACATGCTCCACACCTCCATGATGACCTGTAACCACACCCTTAGCCCCTTTTGCTTCACCGGATATTATAACAGCCTCATTGCCTATACATGAGAAGGCATTGAATGCGCGGTTTGGGTCCTTGTTTGGTTCCTTAGGGTCGCTGCTTAATGAAACACACGGCTCTATATGATCCCCTGCAAGGTCAAACACCCGATCACCCACCTTAACATTGTAAGTTATCCCTCCCACACTCGGCAGGAACAGACTTTCTCCATTCCTTGCAAGTTCCCAGCCATAACATTTCGGATATACCACACCACCCTGCACGGCAAATCTGATAATCTTATCCTCGTTAGTCTCTAATTGCATATGATATCTGTTACTGAAAATGTATTAAACATATTCAGCCCTTTCGCTCTCCGATTGACCTGTTATATTTATAACAGAGTATCTGGAGTCTTGGTTGGACAGTCTCAAC
>Ga0209343_10002944_pt1 | contig 21709 bp, 27 predicted proteins | sample RifCSPlowO2_02_FD_184026 | JGI IMG/M metagenome (GOLD analysis project Ga0209343, IMG submission 184026) | Groundwater microbial communities from Rifle, Colorado - Rifle CSP2_plank lowO2_0.2 (SPAdes) (version 2) | ecosystem: Environmental > Aquatic > Deep subsurface > Groundwater | place... | reverse complement strand
TATTTCGTCCGAACTTTGCGTCCATCGGTTAATTGATTAATTTTGCTGGTCACTTGAGCTGGGCGCTCCTCCCTTTCAAAAACCAGAATTTCAGCAGATTTTTGAATTGTTTTTTTATCTTCATTTATTGAGAGATCAATTAGAAATGTTCCTTGCGAAAGAGTCTTTTGCACGGCCCGATCTATGGCTGCGATTTGATTTTCGGCAGCCGCGATTCCCTCCTTGGATGCGGCATGAGGGACAATTCCATCGGCCCGTTGAGCCAGTCTTTGGGAGCTATTTATCCCGAAATTATCAAAAAGTGTTGCCATTCCTGTGGCAGCTCCAAGGGCAATCATGCCTGTTGCAATACCATTACGTAGATTGTGAATACTCTTAGTTTCTTTCATGTTCCTTAGTTGCCTTTTCCCTTTCAATTGCCATAGTTGTTTTATTTTTTATTTTTTATTTTTTTATCCTGGTCTTCTGTCATCTTCGGGATCAGCCAAACAAGATTTGAAAGAAGCGCAATACCGCCTCCAACAAGAGTGAGTTTTAGAGCCTGGTTCCCTGAATAAGAATCTACATCGGAACCCTTCATGTTTAACAGTCCTACAGACACTATAGCTATTCCAGTTGCGCAGATAGCAGTAAAAGCTATTGCTCTAAATTTTTTTTCAATAGAATTAGCTCCTCGTCCTTTTTTTTCCATAACGTCGATTATAACACGTTCTTGTTGTATTTCAATTTTTTGTGAATTTGAGAAAGAAAGTATATAATGCTTTTTATGAAGGTGGCAATTGTTGGTAATGGCGCATGGGGAAAAGCTCTTTATAGCATTCTTTCGGAAAATTCCGCTAATGTAGTCTTTGTTACTAAGCAATCTCTAAAATCTAAACTCAATCCAACCAAAATTGACGTATTGGTTTTGGCTGTTCCCACACAGGCAATACGGGAAGTTCTCGAAAAAATAGGAAATATAGGGAATATGATTGTGGTTAATTGCGCGAAAGGAATTGAACGCGGAACCCATAAATTTCCCTTTCAAATAGTTAGCGAAAAAGGCGGAAAGAAAGAAAAATATTTTTCCCTGATTGGCCCAAGTTTTGCAGAAGAATTAAAAGATAAGATGCCAACAGTTGTAAATTTGGGCCACAATTCTGAGAAAAAATATATAAACCTTGTCAAGAAACTTTTTGAGACAGAATGTTTAGAAATTAAAGTCGTACACGGGATTGCCGCTCTTGAACTGGCAGGAGCCTTTAAAAATATTTACGCGATCGCCTGCGGTTTAACCACAGGTTTGGGTTTTGGCATGAATACTCGGGTTAAAGTTATACTTGCTGCGCTTAGGGAAATTCATAATTTGATGAAAAACCTTAAGTTTAGAATCGAGGATGAGACTATTCCCGGCATTTTGGGCGACTTAATTCTAACCTGCAATAGTACGGAAAGCCGCAATTACAGTTTTGGCAAGTTAATTGTTAATTTTTCAGCTGAAGAGGCTCTGCGGAAAATAACGACTGTTGAAGGTTTTTATACGTCTGATTCCGTGGCTTATTTTGAAAAAATAGGGAATATGAAATTGCCTTTGGCAGATATGGTAGCAAGGTGTGTTAAGATTGAGAATAAAGGAATATTACGGCAGCTTGTTATGAATACGATTACCAAAAATACCTGAAAATATGTATAATCCCAAGTTTATCATTACCAATAAAATACTTAAGAACATTGGGATTATTGAAGCCTCAAGGGAGGTAATTGATCATGCGCCGCTTTTGCCGTATTACGAAAAACAATTCAGGAAAGACGCACTAATTAGAACAGTTCATTACGGCACACACATTGAAGGAAATGAGCTTAATTTGGATCAGGCAGAAAAAGTTTTGGCAGGACAAGACGTTGTCGCGCGTGACCGGGATATTCAGGAAGTTATTAATTACAGGAAGGCGATAGAGTTTATAAGCGAAATAAGGATTAAGGATGAAGGATTAAGGATTAATGAGGAAACGATAAGAAAATTGCATAAGATAACAGTTAATAAAATTTTGCCAAGCGAAAAATGCGGGGAGTATAGAAAAACTCAGGTGGTTGTCAAAAATAATCAAACAGGACAGGTTTCTTTCCGTCCACCGGAAGCGTCAACGATTCCATCTCAAATAAAGGACTTATTGGTATTTATAGAAAGCTCACGAAACCAAGATATCCATCCAGTTTTGAAGTCAGGGATTGTTCACTATGAATTAGTCAGAATACATCCTTTTCTGGACGGAAACGGGAGAGTTGCGCGCGCTTTATCAACCTTAATTTTATTTTTAGAAGGATATGATATCCGGAAATTCTTTTCTTTGGAAGAATATTTCGATTCGAAAGCCTCAGAATATTATGATGCTCTTCAAAGCGTTGAGAAAACAGGAGGAGATTTAACAAAATGGCTGGAATATTTTACGGAAGGTTTGGCAATCGAACTTTCAAAAATAAAGGAAAAAGTGGAGAGGATTTCGGTGGATGGAAAGCTGCGGGAAAGGCTTGGAGGGAAGCCATTATTGCTAACGGAAAGGCAATTAGGAATTATCGAATACATTCAGAAAGTGGGTTTTTTACAAAATCAGGCTTTTGAAGAATTGTTCCCGATGGTTTCCGAAGATACGATTTTGAACGAACTAAAAGTGTTATTGCAAACTGGTATAATCAAAAAGCAAGGCGTTACCAAAGGCGCAAAATATGTGATGAAATAAATATGGAACCAAGAGGTTTGGAAGCTGCAAAACAAGAACTGGATAAAGCGGAAAAAGAAGTAGACAGAAAATCGTTTGACAAGGCCGATATGGCCCTTGTAGAGCATATCTTTTCAGGAGGCACAGAACTGGTAGACGGAGAACCATGGGGAATGCATAAATTGTTTGATTTTTTGGATCAAGAAAAAAGTACAGATAATATACAGAAAAAAATCTGTAAACCCGTCTTAATTCCTGGACAAGAAAGGGCTTTATCGGACATTAATGAACACCGATTGCAAAAAAAGAGAATTAGAGGGATGATTTCCGTATTTGATGTTGATCAGCAAGTAGAATTGGGATTTAAACATATAGAGCCGTATATTGAATTGGGGGAAGTTGGGGGAAATGGACAGGTTAGCGGGGAGTGGAGAGTAGGTTTGATAGACGGGAGCGGCAATGAGATTGATTCTTCGGAACTCAAATTAGATCCGGATTTCAGTAAATATTTTACATTGGAAAAAGACACAAGCAGTAAAAATATGATTTTGAAATTAAATTTACAAAATACGGATGAGGGATCAAGGATGGGCGAAGGTGAAGCAAAAAAAGAAACAAATCAGGAAGGAGCAGTGAGAGTGTTGATAGTGGAGGATGATGAAACTATTAATAATCTTCTGCACGACACATTGGAGGGAACAGCTCAAGTTGTGGGGTCTTACGGATCGGTTCAGCAGACTTTGGAAATGCTTAAGCAGAACGATTTAACAAAGATAGATTTATTAATTGTAGATTGGAAGTTGAAGGATGATCAGGAAGGGGGAATGCGCATTATTAAAGCATTTAGGGGAAATCCTAAAGCAAAAGCAAGTATAATCATGCTGACCGCAGACCCCGATACAGCTGGACAGTTATATCCTCAAAAGCAAAGGGAAGAACTGGGGTTCAAAATCATGAGAAAACCATTTAGTCCTGCAGATCTGATAACAAAAGTAGAAGTGGTAAAAACAGAAATTAATAAACATCACCAGTCCTAGAAAAAGGTTCTTCGTATTTAATCTTTTCTGCAAATAGATTGATAAAGTTGTATACTCCTTCGCTTTCAAAATAAAAATTTATAATACCCCGAAGCTTTGAATTTAGATTCAATAAGTATTTATCAAAATAATTAATGTTTTGAAAGCTACGGAAGCATATACCAAGCATTGCGAATTCAAAGCGGAGTGGTATAGAATAAGGCTATGCTTTTTTCCCAGCTTTCTTCCTACTTTGAAAAATTGGAAGCGACCTCTTCAAGATTGGCCCTCATTGATATTTTGGCGGATTTATTCAAGCATTCTTCGGAGGCAGAAATTGAGAAAATTATTTATCTTTCGCAGGGCAGAATTGCGCCTTTTTTTGAAGCCACGGAAATCGGAATGGCGGAAAAACAGGTCGCCCAAGCAATTGCTTCAGCCTTTAATTCTACAAAGCAGGATGTTTTAAAACTCTACGGAGAGGTTGGTGACATGGGGGAGGCAGCAATGCAAATTGTTCGGGGTCCTGTCAAAAGTAATCCCTCCCGCCAGGGTTCCTTATTCGCTTCGCTCAAAGTCCACGCTGTCGGGAGCCCTTCCTCTTTTGCCACCCCTCGCAAGAAAATCACCGTCTCTGATGTGTTTGAGATTCTAACTCAGATTGCCAAGACTCAGGGTTTGGGAACTGTAGAAAAGAGGCAAGTTTTACTCTCCGATTTATTGAGAAAATCAGACAGCAATTCAGTGAGATATTTAGTCAGAATTCCTTTGGGGAATTTAAGACTGGGAATTGGAGATCCAACTATTTTGGATGGATTAGCAAAAGCAAAGTTGGGAGATAAAAGTAAAAGAAAGCTTTTGGAAGGAGCATACAATCGGACTTCGGACTTAGGTTTAATCGCCAAAACCTTGTGGGAAAAAGGATTGGCTGCTGTTATCAAGCTTCAGGTTGTAGTTGGTAAGCCAATCAGGTCTGAGCTTTGCGAAAGACTTCCTAATGCGGAAAAGGCAATCGAAAAAATGGAAATTGTCAGCGTCCAGCCCAAATATGATGGATTTAGAGTTCAGATTCACAAAGATGGTGATAAAGTATCGATGTTTTCCAGAAATTTAGAAAATATGACGCACATGTTTCCTGAATTAATCGAAGGAACTCTAAAACAGATAAAAACCAAAACAGCAATTTTGGATACCGAAGCTTTGGCATATCAGCCCGAATCTGAAGAATTTTTGCCTTTTCAGGAAACAACCAAAAGAAGAAGAAAATATGGCATTGAAGAAATGACCAAAACTTTACCTTTGAAAGCTTTTGTTTTTGACATCTTGTATAAAGACGGGAAATCATTGATAGATAAACCCCTTTCTGAGAGATTAGTAATTTTAAAACAGACTTTAATTATCAATGGGACGTTAATTCCGGCAAAAACACAAACCGTAAGGGATGCAAAGACCTTAAATATTATTCTGGAAGATTCGATTTCCAAAGGTTTGGAAGGCGTAGTTATAAAAAAATTGGAGAGTCCCTATGAAGCAGGAGGAAGAAATTTTAATTGGGTGAAATTAAAAAGACAGCAATCTGGAGAGCTAAACGATACGCTTGATTGCGTAATTTTGGGCTATGTTTTTGGTAAAGGGAAAAGAACTGCTTTTGGCGCAGGAGCGCTTCTGGTGGGCGTTTATGATGACAAAAATGATGAGTTTGTGACTGTTTCGAAAATAGGAACAGGTTTAAGTGATGAAGAGTGGAAAGAAATTCATAAAAGAGCGGATAAAATCAAAGTTGACCATAAGCCAGCAAGGGTCAATTCCGTAATTGAGCCTTCGGTTTGGATCAAACCTGAAATTGTCATAGAAATTTTGGCAGATGAAATCACCCGTAGTCCGATTCATACCGCCGGCGCGGTGATAAATCAATCAGGCGAAAAAGAGCCCGGATATGCCCTTCGTTTTCCGCGTCTTGTTTCTTTCCGAACTTCCGACAAAAAACCCGAAGACGCCACGACAGTAAAAGAATTAATAGAGATGTATAAATTACAAAATAAAAAATAATAAATTTTTGGGTGATGACAAAACATATGCTAATATGGTAATATATTTATGAATACATCCTTTGAATGGGATGATGAGAAGAATCTTGAAAATTTACGTAAACACGAGGTGGATTTTCAAGTTGCTCAATATGCATTTATTGACCCGAAACGCATTATTGCCGAGGATGTAGCTCATAGCGTAAAGGAAAAGCGATATTATTGTTTCGGAAAAGTGAAAGGAGGTGTTTTGACTGTCCGCTTTACATATCGGAACAACAGTATTCGCATAATCGGTGCCGGATATTGGAGAAAGGGAAAAGCCATATATGAAAAACATAATAAAATACAGTAATGAACCAATAGAAGCGCGGGTAATCAGCGATTTTTTACCAAGCCCTGAAAGTCTAATTCTAAAAGAGAAAAAAACCAGAGTAACCTTGACGCTTACTCAGAAAAGCTTGGATTTTTTCAAAACCGCCGCCAAAAAACATAGCGCTTCTTATCAGGCGATGATACGAAGACTGCTTGATTATTACGTGGCAAATCAGAACGCATAGGGAAAGAGATGTATAAATTGCAAGGGAGGAAATAAGTAGCTTAAATTTAACGCTTATTTTTGAAATTTACGGGGTTCTGATTCATAGGTCGTGATAGCGGGATTCTCTAAGAGAATAAGAACCTCCTTTAACATTTTCACCTGATTTAAGTTTATCTTTCCTCTTTCGTTTGTATCGCTATCTCCCTGGACAAAAGCATTACCCTTTTCTGTGAATTCAATATAATAGTCAAGGTCAGAGATGGCGACTGTAAATGTAACATCTCTCTGTTTACCTTTATTCCGCCAATTCCCAAAAGGATAAGCAGAGCTTTCAATTGAAACTCCCAAGTTCTCCTCTGAAGTTGTCTCGCAGTGAAGCATTATTGGGCTAAGTCTTTTTTCTCCTGTATACAAAGCAAGAAAAGAACTATATGTTTTTACAAAATCGTATTTATCATATTTTGTATCATTGGCTGTATCGTTAGGTTTTATGAGTATGACCTTTTTGCCGTCAATTTCTTCAATTTTTTCAGGGAAAGGTGTGTGTTTGCAGATTAAAGCTCCCAATCTTTTTCTAAGCCCTGGAATAGAAGTAATTACTTCGCTGTGTTCCTCCTCCCATCGTCTGCTTCTTTCAGCATATTCTTGCTTTATTCTATTGACCTCTGAGATAAGAAAAGGGGTTTGAATTGCTGGTTTTGGAACTTCTGTATTCATGGCTTTTATTTTACAAGTATTTTCCTGTTTGTCAACTCTTAATAATCTTTTGTGTTAGAATAACCTCATCATGGAGGTTGTTGCGGATCTGCATTTACATAGTAAATACTCACGCGCCCCACACAAACTTACCTTTCGCCTTTTCAATTCTATTCGAATACGGCTCAAGGAGCGTTTTGGCGGGGCAGCTTTTATATCATGTTAAAATAGTAGTATGGAATTTGTAACAGACCTGCATTTGCATAGTAAGTATTCACGCGCGGTTTCACCGCAAATGGTTTTGCCGGAAATGGCGAAGTGGGCAGCCAAAAAAGGAATTAATTTATTAACATCCGGCGACTTTACTCATCCCTTGTGGTTTAGAAATATAAAAGCGGAGCTGGAAGAGGCGGGAGAAGGAGTGTATAAATTAAAAATTAAAAATGAAAAATTAAAAATTAACGAGGTGAGGTTTATTTTGACAACGGAGATTGCCAGCATTTTCAAGCAGGGGGAAAAACTGAGGAGAATTCATAATTTAGTTTTTGCCCCCAACCTTGAAACAGCTGAGAAAATTAACCAAGAACTTCTAAGTAGAGCTTGCAATCTTTCCTCGGACGGTAGGCCGATTATCGGACTTTCGTCCAAGAATCTGCTGGAAATGCTTTTGGCTATTGATAAAAAAATTATTTTGATTCCCTGTCACGCCTGGACACCGCATTTTGGGATTTACGGATCAGCATCGGGATTTGATTCAATTAAGGAAAGTTTTGAAGAATTAAGTAATTATATCTACGGCATAGAAACAGGCATCTCATCTGATCCATGGATGAATTGGCAAATCGAAGAACTTAATAATAGAAGTATTTTATCTTTTTCCGATGCCCACTCACTACCTAAAATGGGTAGGGAATTAACAGTTTTCGAAATCAATAAAACTTTAGACAGTCTTTCATATGTGGATATTGGCAAAGCCATATCATATCCTTTGAGGAAAAAAAGCGGACGGAATGTGGCAAGTGAGTCGGGTGTTGCCTATACGGTTGAGTTTTATCCGGAAGAAGGAAAATATCATTATACCGGACATAGGAATTGTAAAGTGACTAAAAGTCCCCAGCAAATTAAGGAAGATGGAAGCATCTGCTCTGTCTGCAATAGACGTTTAACAGAGGGAGTAATGTACAGAGTTCAGCAATTGGTCCGCCTGCAGTCGCCCGAGGCGACAGCCGATGGCGGGCAGACCAAACAAGAGAAAGATTTTAGACCTTACAATTCACATAGTGACAGTAAAGGGGTTGTATGGATAGATGATCCGAGGAAAGTGCACCCGTCATTTGTAAAATTGGTTCCCCTCAATGAAATTATCGCGGAGAGTATCGGATCTCCGGTGGGAAGCGAGAGGGTTAAAATTCAATTTGATGAAATGTGTTTGGAATTTGACTCGGAAATTAATATTTTACTAAAAACACCAATACAGGATTTGTCGAAATTTGCAGGCGGAAAAATCGCAGAGGGAGTTGCGAAAGTAAGACGGGGAGATATTGTCATCGAACCGGGTTATGATGGGGAATATGGGAAAGTAAAGATTTGGAATGGAGAAAGCGACGCTGCAAAAGAAGAATTAGAAACGGAGAATCAGTTGGGATTGAAGTTTTGAGTTTTCGACCATTGTCATTTGTCATCCTGAATTTATTTCAGGATCTCCTGCCAGCAGGCAGGTCTGTTTGTGACCAGGGGAGATCCCGAAACGAGTTCGGGATGACACGGATGGAGGATTTATGTTTGAAAGTAGAGAAGAAGCGGGAGGACTATTAACAGCAAAACTTGAAGAAGCAATAACAAAAGATTCTATAATTGTTGCTCTTCTGAGGGGCGGAATAATTTTGGGGAAGATAATTTCCGATTGTTATAATCTTCCATTAAAGCCTTTAGCAGTTAAGAAAATTGGTGCGCCCTCAAATCAGGAGTTGGCTATCGGCGCAATCACTGCCGATAGAACAATTTATCTTGATAGAAATCTCATTGAAAATTTGGGAGCGGAAGACAAATATCTTAAAGAAATGTCGGAAATTAAAGTCAAAGAAGCGCAAACATTACAGAGAATATTTAAAAGCGAAATTTCTTTGAAAAACAAAAAGGTTATGATTATTGATGACGGTGTTGCCACGGGAGCAACGGCAATTTGCGCGTCTATTTATGCCCAAAAACAAAATGCGAAAGAAATAATTTTGGCAACTCCTGTGATATCTAAAGATAGAATTAATGATATTAAGAAATATTTTGATAGGGTCATTTCTTTAAAAATTGCGAATAACCTTGCATCTGTTGGTGAATTTTATAAATACTTCCCGCAGGTAGAGGATAAGGATGTGTTTGGAATATTAAATAGTAAAAATCAAAAATAAAAAAATATGTTATATTTTTTGGATCTTTTGGGAACATTGGCTTTTGCCATAACCGGAGCATATAAGGCGAAAGGAGCGCATCTTAATCTTTTCGGAGTAATCTTTTTGGGGGTGATTACCTCTATTGGCGGCGGAACCTTTAGGGATTTGATTATTGGCAGAATGCCCCTTTTTTATTTAAAAGATCCTAATTATTTATTGATTGCAATTCTGGGAGGGATAATTGTTTATTCTATTCCTGTCCTGTTTAAAAAGGCATATTCTTTTTTCAGATTTGTTGATTCGTTGGGTTTGGCAGCTTTTGTAATTATCGGAATATCGATTTCTTTTTCCATGCTTTTTAAAAACAATGCGGAACCTACGCTAACTTCTTTTATGGCCTCTGTTTTATTGGGAATGATTACGGGGGTTGGCGGAGGAGTAATCCGAGATTCAATTATGGGAGGAGTACCGCTTTCTCTTCAGAAAGGGTCTAATTATGTTGCCTCAAGCTTTTGGGGAGCTTGCTCTTTTTACTTTTTGATGTTTATAAATATTACGCTTGCAATTATTATTTCAATGGCTGTAACTCTTATTTTCCGCGAAGTCGTATCGAACTTTGGTATTTATAGAAAGCTTGTGAAGAAGCGCGCTAAATCTTAAGATGTTTTTGCTATAATAGCGAGATGAAGTTAATAATAGGATTAGGCAATCCGGGAGAAAAATACGGGAAAACCCGTCACAATTTAGGCTTCATGGTGGTTGAAAAATTCCTTAAGGATTTTAAATCGGTTGAAAATACTACTTGGGAGAATTCTACTAAATTTAAAAGCGAAATATCTCAAATTGAATGGCAGCCCAAGCACGGAAACTTGGAAAAAGTAACTCTGGTCAAGCCCAAAACCTATATGAACAATTCTGGACTTGCTGTGAAGATTATAGCGGATTTCTATAAAATTTCCCCTGATCATGTTTGGATTGTTCATGATGATATTGATTTGCCTTTGGGAAACCTTAAGATAAGATTCGGAGGAGCTTCCGCAGGACATCATGGTGTGGAATCTGTAATGGAACACTTAGGTACGGATAAATTTTGGAGGTTTCGAATGGGAGTGGGAGTTCAAAGTTCAAAGTTCACCCATTCGGCAAGCTCAGGACAAAAATCAAAGTTGAAGAATGTTGAAGATTTTGTTTTAAGTGATTTTACGGGTTCTGAATGCGGGAAATTGAAACACCTTATTAAAAGGGGAGTTCAGGCAATAGAGAATTCTTTGGAGGAAGGTTTGGAAGCCGCAATGAACAGATTTAATACGAAATAATTTCAGTTATCAGTCCTCGGTTTTCTGTTTTCGGATTACGGTTTGCCAGTTATCGGTCTGTCGGTTATACTAAATTAAATGATTAAGGATGTAACCGATTTAGAAATTTATAACTTAGCTCTTGAATTACTTAATCCTGTCTATAAACTAGCAAATTTAATTCCGCAAGATCACAGAAAGTTAAAATATCAGTTAATTGATGCTGCAGAAAAAATTGCACCAATTATTGCCGAAGGATTTGGGAAGAAAAAAGCACCCAGAGAGTTTTGTCGTTTTCTTTCTATGGCTCTTGGCTCATCGGATGAAATAATTACCCACATCCGGCAAGTAAAAATTGTTAGTCAAAATTATCAAAGGATTAAAGCTGAAGATTGCGATCTCTTAATAGAGAAATATAAAATTCTTTCAAAGAGAATAAATAAGCTTTTATCGTCTTGGCAAAGATTTAGCTGACTGGTAGACTGAAAACCGATTGACTGGTAGCTGATAACGGACAACTGAAAACGGATAACTGAATAAATATGCAGAAGATTGGAGCAATTCTCAAAAATTTTAAGCCGGCTGAAGATAAATATATTTCCCGTGAGTTTCAGTCTTTTGGGATTTATTTATCTGAAGAATTAGATGATTACAAACACAGAGGGCTTTATATAAAATTGGCAAAAACAATCCATCGTGCTATTCTTGAAAAAGCTCTTTCTTTTGTTTCGGATAGTAATGCCAAGAATAAGGGAGCGCTTTTTATGTGGAAATTAGGCCAGCTTAGAGCTGGCAAGGATAAATGATGAAGGATTAAGGATAAATTATGAAGGCCATGACGAGAAATAGCTTTAAAAATTATTCCTTTGCAGCATTTGTTTTCTTCCTGTCTATTGCGCTTTCATCGGTATTCTATATTTATAGGGATTATTTAAAAGATGCTTCGACTCTGGGATATTTAGGTTTATTTGTAGTTAATTTTATTTCGAGCGCAACTTTCTTTGTTTCTTCTCCGGCATTTCTGACTGTTATTGCCGGCGGTCATCTATACTCTCCAGTAAATGTAGCAATAGTTGCTTCCCTGGGGGCATCTCTTGGAGATATGCTTGGGTTTGCTTTTGGACACTCAGGCAGACATTTAGCCAAGAAAAAATTAGATAAACATAAAACAGTCAGATTTTTAGAAAAACACTTTCATAGACATGGAATGTTAATTATCTTTTTTTTGGCGGTTATCCCGAATCCATTTTTTGATGTTATCGGAATTTTAGCCGGCATGCTGAACTATCCTCCGATGCGATTTTTTGCAATTATGCTTGTCGGCCGATTTATTAGATATTGGGTATTAGCCCAAGTCGGCGCGTACTTCTAACTATGGCAGCTCATGTTTTCATAACCGGATTTGTTCAGGGAGTAGGCTACAGACAATTTGTGCGTCATCACGCCTTAAAATTAGAATTGACAGGATGGGTAAAAAATTTATCGGACAATCGGGTGGAGGCAGTTCTGCAGGGCAGAATTGAGGATGTCGAAAAGATGGTTCTGCTTTGCAGAAAAGGACCATTTTTATCGGAGGTAAGGGATGTCATAGTTGAGTGGGAAAATAAATCTCTAGCTGGGATAGAATTTAAGGATTTTAGAATATTATGATATGATTCAGGTATGTTAGGCTATATTTTACTGTTTACATTTTTAGCTTCAATTGTTTCCCTGTTCTTGGTTGCAATTTTACTTTTACATAAAACCCTTATTCGCAAAACTTCCTTTTTGCTTGTTTCTTTTGCAGCAGGGGCATTGTTAGCAACAGGATTTATGGAAACTTTGAAAGAAGCTGTGGAAATTGCAGGAGCAGATGTGTTCTTATGGACAACTGTTTCCATTGCGGGATTTTTTCTGATAGAAAGACTATTTATATCTTTACATCATCATGACGAGGAAGATCCGTCAATTAACAGCGGAAAACTGAAGATTCCGACCTCTTTTCTTGTGTTTGGGGATGCATTGCATAATTTTATTGACGGAATGTCGATAGCGGCAGGATTTTTGGTAAATTTTCAATTAGGCTTTGTTACCAGTATTGCGGTATTTATTCATGAAATTCCTCATGAACTTGGAGATTTCGGTATTTTGATTCACAAGGGATGGGGCAGAGCAGGAGTTTTATGGCTTAATGCTGCAACAGGACTAGTAAGCATTTTGGGCGCAATTGTAGTTTTCTACTTGGGTAAGCAGTTCAGCGACATCGTTCCTGTTTTGCTTTCTGTCGCAGCTGCCAATTTTATCTATCTTTCAGCGACTGATCTTTTACCGGAAATTCATCATCGGGCGAACAAAAACTTTGCCGTCAGATATACTCTCTCATTTTTCATGGGAATATTTTTGATAATCTTCCTGATCAAGATATTGAATTAAGAAGCCTTAAGCATTTAGCTTGCTACCTGACAATTGGTTGCAGACCATGTTTTATTAGCTAATTCTGCTTTTATAGCAGAGTCAAAGGTTGAAGATGGACAAGCTCCAATAATAATTTTTCCATTTACAAAAGTTGAAGGTGTGCCGTTTACTCCCGCATCCGATCCTTCTGTAATACTTTCTTTAACCAACTTTTCATATTTTCCCGAATCCAAGCAAGTTTGAAATGCTTCCTGATTAACGCCAAGTTCTGCTGCCAAATGCCCAAGCTTATCCAAAGCAAAACCCGTGCCGTTTGCCGTAGTTCTCTCAAATATTGTGTCAGTGTATTTCCAGAACACATCGTTTCCTCCGAGTTCCGCAATACATTCTGACGCTTCAGCCTCTTTTTGGGCATTTTGATGGAAAGGAAGAGGATAGTGTCTATAGATTAATCTTATTTTGTCTCCATAAGTTTTTAACAATACCGTTGCTATGGGATGGAATTTTTGACAGAATGGACATTCAAAATCAGAGTATACAACCAAGCTTAGCTTGGCATTAACATTGCCTCTGATATGGTCAGAAGAGTTTACTGGTTTTATTTTTCCTGTGGCAGGTTGCGCTGTGCCGGCATCAGAAGGAGCCTTTGGCGCGGCAACTTGCGGGGGAGGGTTGATAGCTCCATTTTTTTCCAAAGTCGCAACTTTGTTGGTTAAAGATCCTAAGAAAAAAGCAGCAATTACGATGGCGACCATGAGAATCTTGTTCGCGGATTTGAGCCTATTTGCTTCGGAGGTCATATTTCGATTTTACTCAATATGACCCTGAGCTCGTCGAACGGGTCATCTGCCCATTGTACAGATTCCCAAAAGCATTTGTCAATATGTTTAAAATTAATAAAAACTTAACGCATATATATAGTTCGTGATAGCAAAAACTTTTTTATTCCATTTTTAATTTTACGCTTAAAGACTTTTTCTTTATCGGTAAAATAACCTCTAAAGTTTTTGAGAGGAAAGGGATCGGGTAAAGATATTAGCAATGGCGTCTCATATATTTTATTCATAATTTTCCCTTTCTAATTTAGAACAATACAGCATATGGATAATGCGTGCAGTGATTCCTATTGCTTAAAAAATGTGAGATTTCTAACAATCTGGTATAATCCCATAAGATTATGAGTATTCTTGCGACCCAAAAGCTCAATAATTTTTTCTCTAAATTCAAAAAATATTACTATAAAAAGAGTGAAGTGATTTTGCGCGGCGGCGATGCCCCTCAGGGAGTTTATTTTATTAGTAAGGGTTACGTGAGGGATTATTCAATTTCAACGAAGGGCGAAGAGCTGACTCTAATTGTCTTTAAGCCTGAAGATTTTTTTCCAATGTCTTGGGTATTTAATGATAAGCCTAATTTTCATTATTTTGAAGCAATTGTTGCAGTTGAGCTTTGGCGCTGTTCAAAGGAAGATTTTATCACTTTTCTGAAAGCAAATCCTGAGGTTTTTCTTGAATTAACCAGCCATATTGTGTTAAGGCTTGGCGGAATAATGCAAAGGATGGAATATTTGGCTTTCGGGAATGCTCATGAAAAAGTTGCTTCTCTGCTTTTGATTCTAGCCGAACGCTTCGGGAAAAAAGAAGGAAGGAATGTGGTTATTCAGGTTCCGTTTACTCATAGAGATATAGCTATGTTTTTGGGTCTTGCCCGCGAAACCGCAAGTATAGAATTAAAGAAATTAGAGCGAAAACGATTAATAGCTTACCATAAAAAATTATTGGTTGTAAAAAATATGGGGAAACTGCGGGCAGAATCTTTATCCGATGATCCGAATGGCACGATGGGGTAATTTTGTTTGGATAATAGGAATAAATCTTTACATTCTAACTTAAACACTATAAAATAAATTTAACATGGATCAGACGAATTTATCTTCAAGTCCAGCTTTATCAAGGCTTTCAAATCTGCTTATTACCTCTTTTGAAAGGGAGGAAATTAAAAACCAGACCAAAACCGGAATCAATGTTAATCGTTTTGTTTCAGAGCTGGCCACCTGGTATGAAAAATTCCGCAATGCCATGGATTACCGGGATGAAGAAGTAGTTAGACGCGCCGCAATTGAAAGAATTCTCAAAAGAAGATTATTTTTTGGCGGAGATGGTGAAAAAATCGCTACCCCTTTGATGCGGGAACTATTGTGGGCCCGCTATTTTCCGGAAGCCAGCATTTCGGATGAGGAAATAAAAAAGGTGGGACGTGTTATCGATTTGTATCTTGAATTCAGAGAGCAACTTTTAGCCCGTCCCCACGATGTAAAAATAAAAATAGACAAACTTATTTATCAGCTTCTTTCATCCCATTTGGAAATAATGCTGAATAAAAGTAAAGACATAGAGTTAATTTCGAATTTCATCTTCCATCTCTTGCGGGAGCGCATTGTGATTAAAGACGATTCGGCAGAGAACCGCGACATACAAGTATTTATTGCCGTAAGGCGAGCTTTTGCCAAAGACGATATTGCGTTTTTAAAATTCCATTTATTCGAACAATATTTTGGCAGAATAACAGAGGAGAATGTGCATACGGTGGCTGGCAATTTTGCAAAGGGGTATAAAGAGCTCGAGGGACAGATGCACTATCCGATTAAAGAAAGAATTATCTCTTATGTTAAAAAACAACTTCCGCCATTTCTGATTTTCGCCGAAGTTTTACGTAAGGAAAGGGGAGGCGTCAGGGCTCTGATTGGCAATATAACAGAGTTCAGGAATAGCATTTTTGCAACCGCAGATGCTCGTTACAAAACTATCTCCAAAAAAGTCAGAACAGCGATTGTCAGATCGGTAATCTTTATTTTGCTTTCGAAATTTGTCTTTGCCTTTTCCGTTGAAGCAGCCTATGACAATATTGTTTTGGGATATATCGCCTGGAATTCTTTGATTATTAATATTGTGGCTCCGCCTCTTTTGATGGTTATCTCCAGTCTTTTTATCAGAACCCCGGATAACAATAATACCAAAAGGATTTATGACAAGCTCATGAGCATTCTATTTGTTGATAAGCCCGAATTGGATAGGCCTTTGGTTATAAGTCTTAAGCCCGAGAGAAGAAATCCGGTCCTAAATTTTATCTTTACATTTCTTTGGTGGGGAGCATTTATCCTGATTTTTGGTTACATGGCTTATATTTTGAATAGGCTCAAGTTTAGTCCTGCGTCTCAAGGAGTTTTCATTTTCTTTGTGGCAATCATTTCATTTTTAACCTACAGAATTACTCAAACAGCTTCAAGCTATACAATTCCGGCCAGACAGAACTTTTTAGCGCCTGTCTGGGATTTTTTCTTTACACCCGTTATCAGAGTGGGCCGCCGTTTTACCGAAGGGCTATCGCAAATAAATATTTTTATTTATATTTTTGATTACCTGATTGAAACTCCGTTTAAAGAAATTTTCGGATTTTTGGAAAAATGGTTCTACTTCCTCCAGACCAAAAGAGAAGAGATGGGATAATTTTTAGTAAAAATCAAAAATTTGACATTTGACTTATAGTTGTGATATTATCTCAAAATTATGTTTCAGCGCTTGGAAGGAGAGCTAAGAGGAACAGGAGATCCTCGTGATCAGGGATTTGCGGATATGGTTGCTGGTGCTCTTAAGGTGCGCGGCAAGGATATTGTTGCCTCCTCTGCAGTTCCAATTGAAAAACAATCAGCAGAAGTAGAGGCCTCAATAATTCCTAACTTCTATATAAAAAGACCAATAGAGGGATTGTTGTTCCCATCTTCAGATCAATTAATAACAACTGCAAGAAAAGAATTAAAATCACATTTTGGCAGGGATTTTGAGGTGCCGGAGCCACCGCAGGATCTATTTGTTACACTTCAAAACCTTGCTGAAAGAGATATTAAGGGATTTAATGAGGTTTATTATCAGCCGAAATTAGAGCTTACAGAGAAGGATAAATTTTGGAAGGGTAAAGGTATAGTAAAACCAGAGCAATATTTCTGGCAGCAAATAAGAGATGGTAATTTTCCTGCCGAAGCAGTTATGCTAGAAGAGGGATGGTATATCGGAGACAGCAGGGCAAAGCCAATGTATTATAATGGCAAACAAATGTATGGAAAACGTGATTATATGGAGCCTTTAATGGCATATTTGAGAGCTTCTAATAAAATTAAAAAATACAATGGTATTGCAGATGACTCTCGTTTTGGAGCCTCTCCAGAAGAAATCGAAGAGGTAATCATTCCAGAATTTACAGTTAGGAGTGGTGCCAAAGGGATTGTCAGAAATAGAAAGTATATGGAGTTTAATGTTCGCGGAAACATAACTCATCCCGAATATGGAAAGACCAATACATGGGAATGGTTTAGTGATCATGCTTTTCGGGATGCTGGCCGGCTCTTTGGTGGCCGCTCCGGCCATGGTGGTTTAGCCTTCGTCAATGACAATTCTGTTGACTGTCACGATGACTCTACCGGTTTCTCGCTTGTGGTAGGATTCCCTTCAAAACCTCAATAACTTGGTAACTTTAATCTCTTGGTTTGGATCCTTGATGATTGACCCTTGAAAACTTGGTCTTTTTTCTCTACAATTTCTTCGATAAGGTTAATGTATCTCAGTGAATTTACCGAGATCACCGGATCTTTTGTTGGGTTAAGAATTCAGAGTTTTAAGTCTGCGGACTTAAAAGTGCAATTTGCCAATAAAAATAGGAAGGGGATACTACGTACTTTGGGCTTTGCTCCCGATGTAATATTGGGACGAATAAAATACAGAAAAAATAGTGAAAACTAAATTTTCAGTGAAGTAAAATCGGCTTAAAGTACTATTTCAGGATGCTAACCGGCTCATTGGTGGCAACTCCGACAATGGTGGTTTAGCCAACGTCAATGACAATTCTGTTGACAATCACAATGACAATACCGGTTTCTCGCTTGTGATAGTCTCTCACTCCTTAACAGATTTAATCCAGCCACCCAACATCTTGCCAATTTCAAGAATATGGGAGATTATTTGCTGGTATTTATTGTTATCCATACATTTAGTTTCGTTAGCCAACCTAAGAAGTATTTTTACAAGATCGAGTTTAATGCTGACTTTTTGCAGGATAGGCAGTTTTTGTTCATGAGTTGAATATCCTGCTATTATTATTAGCTCAATAATTTCAAGGATGGTTTGGTCAATTTTCTGTCCGAGAGTATAACGTTTACCTTTCGGGAAAAGAGTTATAAATTGACTAAAAAGCTTATAAATTTCATAGGTTTTGTGAAAGATTGGGATATCTAGGCCACTATAGGTGTGTGTGTGTGTGTGTGTGTGTGTGTGTGTGTGTGTGTGTGTGTGTGAATATCGTTATCTGTATGCATGCTGATTATTCAAATCTTATCTCAATAGAAAATATATTTCAAGCCTGGAGTGAATTTAGGAAAGGAAAATCTAAGCGCCTTGATGTGCAGATATTTGAAAGAAATTTCGAAGATAATTTATTTATTTTGCATCAAAAATTAAAGAATAAGATCTACAAGCATGGAGAATATCAATCGTTTTATGTGAATGATCCCAAACAGCGGCATATTCATAAAGCAAAAGTTGCAGACAGGGTAGTTCATCGTTTGCTTTATACCTTTTTGTATGAGTTGTTTGATAAGTCTTTTATTTACGATTCCTATTCCTGCCGTCTTGAAAAAGGAGCTCACAAAGGAATAAAAAGATTAGAGCAATTCGCAAGAAAAGTCTCACAAAATTATACTAGGCCTTGTTGGGCTTTGAAATTAGACATCAAAAAGTTTTTTGCCAGCGTCGACCACCGAGTGCTGAAAAAGCTGATAAGACGTAAGATAAAAGATTCAAATATTCTTCAGATAATAGACCAAGTTATCGACAGTTTTTGCTCCGTGCCTGCCAAAACTGTAGGGTGTCACCCTACAGCCTCGAATAAGAATAAGGGGATGCCGCTTGGAAATTTAACCAGCCAGGTTTTTGCCAATATTTATCTCAACGAGCTTGACCAATTTGTGAAGCATAAAATAAAAATAAAACATTACTGCAGATATGCAGACGACTTCGTAATTTTAGATTCAAACAATAGTAATTATTACCAATATACTAGTATATTGGTAAACTTCTTAAGGAATAATCTTAAATTAGAATTACATCCTAAAAAGATTATTATTAGGAAGTTAGATTGGGGAATTGATTTTTTAGGTTATGTTGTGCTGCCGCATTATATTTTGCCGAGAACAAAAACAAAAAGAAGGATTTTTAAGAAATTAAGAGAAAAGGTTGGTTCAGAAAACTTTAATCAATCGTTGCAGTCTTATTTAGGATATCTGGCGCATGCTAATAGCTTTAAGATAGCCCAAGAGCTTAAAAACCAAGTTTGGTTATGGGAAAATTGCTATTGACAGGGGTGTATACAAAGTATATACTAGGTGTATATGAATACCGCAGTTATAAATATCAAAACCGATCCGAAAGTTAAAACAGACGCGCAAAAAATTGCCCGCCAGATAGGCGTAAGCCTTAGCTCATTAATCAACGCGTACCTTAAAAGATTTATAGGGACAAAAAGAGTAAAGCTTGATCTTAAAGAGGAGCCAAGTCCATACCTAGTTAAGATGTTAAAGAAAGCAGATAAAGATATAAAAGCAGGCAGAGTCTCTCCGGGTTTTAAGACAGGGGAAGAAGCTGTCGCATGGCTCGAGAAACAAGGCATATGACAATAAAATATACCAAGGAATTTATTGCACAGCTCAAAAAGCAAAATGTTAGAGTCCGCAAGAATTTTAAAAAAGCAATTATTCAATTTTCAAAAGATCCCAACGGTAAAGAACTTAATAATCATGCATTGCGTAGGGATTGGCGGGGACATAGGAGTATAGATATTACCGCTGACTTCAGAGGGATTTATAGAGAGACTCGGCTGGGAAACGAAAAAATCATCCATTTTATTACTCTTGGAACCCACAGGCAATTATATAAATAAAAAAGGGAAGAGATGGAGTAACGAAATTCAAAAGTCAAAATTGTTTTTTAAAGTTAAAAATGCTATTATCAAGCTATGAATGAAGAGTCGTCAGTAAATAAACAGCTCAATGCAATTGTGGATGGATTTACTCAGCGTATTGGAAATGGAGTTATCCCTACAGTAGATGCTTTTGAAAGAGATTCTACAAAACTAAGCCAAGCCGCTTCAATAATAACCGATAAGGGCTTAAAGCTAAAGGTTTATGCGAGTAAAAAAGTGGGAGCAGGAACCATTGAAGATATCACGCTCGGCATCGAAGATTATGGCGATGATATCAAGTTGGCGGAGCTTAGCAGGGAAAAAAATGGGATTTTGGTATGGGGAATTGAAGTGAACATGCATCACGAACTCAGATCTGATGAGGTTGGAGAAGGAAGATTGATTAACCCTCCAGGAGAATTCGGTTCTGGAACCCATACGTCTACATTTACATGCGTTTCTCCTATTTTTACGCAGGCCCTAATGGAGCGAATACCCCTAATGTCTTCTAAGTAAGATAAAATATTTTCCTCGTTGACAGAAAATATAATCATTGCTATTCTAGATAAGTTTTATGGCGGACTTAAATGTTACCGATAGTGATTTTAAAACACAAGTTCTTGAAAATAAGCAGCCTGTAATTGTTGATTTTTGGGCGCCGTGGTGCGGTCCATGCAGAACTGTTGGCCCAATTATTGACGAATTGGCCAAGGAATTTGCAGGAAAAGTAATAATTGGGAAAATTAATGTTGATGAAAATTCTCAGATCGCGGGGGAGTATGGGGTAATGAGTATTCCAAGCGTTATATTTTTCAAAAATGGACAGCCCATAAGAACAATGGTCGGCGCGCAGAGTAAAGAGAATTATAAGCAGGAAATAGAAGCCCTATTAGCTTCGTAAATCCGAAATTCGAATGTCGAAACTCGAAACAATCTCAAAATTTGAATATTTAAAATTCAAAAACGTTTTTGTAATTCGATATTTGATCATTTGAATTTGTTTCGGATTTCGTATTTTGGTATTCGGATTTTTTTATGGATAAAATGTACGACGTTATAATTATCGGAAGCGGACCCGCAGGCTTAACTGCTGCGATTTATACTACCCGGGCAAATTTAAAAACTCTTATTATTGCCGGCACAAAATGGGGAGGACAACTCCAGTTGACAACTCTGGTTGACAATTTTCCGGGTTTTCCGGATGGAATTCAAGGACCAGACCTTATGAATGCAATGCGAAAACAGGCAGAAAGGTTTGGCACAGAAATAATTGATAAAGATTTTACCACAGGCGACTTTTCTAGCCGGCCGTTTAAAGTTTCAACCGATGAAAAAACTTACGAGGGGAAATCGGTAATTATTGCAACCGGATCGGATACAAAATGGCTGGGAGTTAAGGGAGAAAAGGAAAAAGTCGGACGCGGAGTTTCCACTTGCGCGCCCTGTGACGGATTTTTCTTTAAAAACAAGAATATCATTGTGGTCGGAGGAGGGGACAGCGCGATGGAAGAGGCTTTGGTCTTAACTAAATTTGCGAAAAACGTGACAATAATTCATCGCAGAGATACTTTTAGAGCCAGCGAAATAATGCTGCAAAAAGCCCGCCAAAATCCCAAAATAAAATTTATTCTGGACACTCAGATTATTGAAAT
>Ga0209343_10002939_pt1 | contig 21725 bp, 38 predicted proteins | sample RifCSPlowO2_02_FD_184026 | JGI IMG/M metagenome (GOLD analysis project Ga0209343, IMG submission 184026) | Groundwater microbial communities from Rifle, Colorado - Rifle CSP2_plank lowO2_0.2 (SPAdes) (version 2) | ecosystem: Environmental > Aquatic > Deep subsurface > Groundwater | place... | reverse complement strand
GCTATTCGGACGTCCCCGGCGACTTCATCCGGCGCGTTCTCGATCTCGAATCCGACGTCGATTGCCCGGCCATCGGCACCCGCGCCCCGCGCGCCGAATGCCGCAAGGCCAACCAGCCCGCGCCCACCCACAACCCGCTGGCCATGCGCATCTGGCGCGAATGCCAGCGCTGCCCGCTCAAGCCTCTGGAGGGAAAAACATGACTGCCACCATCACCCATCTGCGCGTCGCTACGCCGCGCCGCTCTGCGCCGGTCGTTCCGCCGATGAACGTGCATGCCTACGTGCACACCATCCTCGAAGCCGCCAACAGCCTGCTGCGCAACGACTACGAAGTCATTGCCTTCCAGGCCGACATCGTCAGCAAAACGCCGATCCTCTGGCTCAAGGATTGCCCCCACGTGCGCGAGCTGGTGAGGGTCGGCATCGCCAGCTACGACCGCACCGGCGCCGACGACACCGGCGCCTATCGCGTCGGCGTATTCAGCCGCTGCGGCGTTACCGTGCAATGGCTTGAGCGGGTGCCGGCATGACCGCCCCCAACACGCCCAGCGAGATCCCCGGCTGCATCGCCAGGCGCGAGACGGACGCGGTCTATGCGTGGTTCTCCACGCGCCGCCTGCAGGTGGTCAAGGGCGACGTAACGCTCAGCCTCTCGGCCGACGATCTGCGCGCCCTGTTCAACTTCGTCGAGGGCTGCGTGATCGAGGAGCAACTGTCATGACGCCGGCCCGCGCCCTGGCGGTGTTCACCGTGCGCCAGCGCGGCATCCGCGTCGATGTCCGGGTGCTGCCGACCATCGCCGACGTCGATGCCGAGTACTACGGCCGGCCGCGGAGCGCGGCGCGGCGCGAGCGCCGGCGCGTGCATGCCTACTTCACCGGCGGCCGCCGCCCGGCGCGCGTCGCCGGCATCGTCGTCCTGCCCGCCGATGGCCGGCTCGCCGAGCTGGTGCCGCACGAAGTGGTGCACGCCGTGGTCCATGCGTCGCCCGCCTGGAACGCCCCTTCTGGGGCAGGCGATGGCGGCGCCGCCGGCGACGACGACGAAGAGCTGGCGCTGTCGGTCGGCCTGCTCTCCGGCGCGATCTTCAGCGAGCTGCGGCGGCGCGGCATCGAGGTACGGCCATGACGCGCCGACTTTGGACCCCGGAAGAAGACGCGCGCCTCATCGCGCTTCGCGGCGCCGGGAAAACGCAAAAGTGGATCGCCGCCGACCTGGGGCGACCGGAGTCCTCAATCCCGTCCCGCCTGGGAAAGCTCGCCATCCGCCGCCGGCAACCGGCCTTGCTGGGTAATCCGGCACCGGCCTGTGCCAGCGGCCAGCGCGCGCACGTCAAGAACGGTGGGCTGGGCGAGCGAAAGTGGCGCAAGTGCCTCTGCTGCGGTCATTCCTTTGAGTCCGCGCATTCGATGAACCGCCTGTGCAGTCCCTGCCGGCGGCAGTCCGTCGGCCCCTACGACCTCTAGGAGGAGGAATTCATGAGCACTGAAAAAGCAGTGACCACCGCCGCACTCAAGGCCGCGCTGAAGCTCGGCGCGCTCAACGGCCAGAGCGTCGAAACCCTGGCCTCCATGCTCGACACCACGCCGCGCGCCGTTAGGAAGCTCGCCGACGAACTGATCGAAGAAGGCACGCCCGTCTGCGCGCATCCCTCGACCGGCTACTACATCGCCCAGACGCAGGCCGAGGTCGATGCCGTCGCCGAGTTCCTGCGCCAGCGGGGGCTGCACAGCCTCACCAAAGCCAAACACCTGCGGGACGCCTTTGCAGGGGCCACCCCCGTTGATTTTGACCAACTCGAACAAGAAGGAGCTTTTGGACTATGAACACGATTCCGCTTTGCGCACCTGGAATTCCGCTTCGCGGGCAGGTGACCCTCGCCGACATCCGCGTCGCCGCCGAATACCTCGCCGCCCGGCACAACGACACCACCGGCTGCGCCACCCTGATGCAGGCCGAGATCAAGGGCGCCATCGCCCCGATCATGGATCGCTACAAGGCCACGATGGACGCCTACGCCGCCGCCGAGGCCGCCGCTCACGCACAACTCACCGAGCTGCTGGTGCGCAGTCCGCACCTCTTCGCCAAACCACGCAGCCTGGCCGTGGATGGCGTCAAGGCCGGCTATCGCAAGGCCGAAGACACGCTCGATTGGGACGATGACGAAGTCGTCGCCAAGCGCATCCTGGCCCTGCTGCCGCAGCAATACGACCTCCTGGTGCGCACCCAGGTCTCGCTGGTGGTCGACGCGCTCGCCGCACTGAGCCCCGAGGATCTGCAAAAGATCGGCGTGCGCACCGTTACTGGCGTCGATAGCCACTACATCACGGTCGGCGACAACGATGCCGAGAAGCTGACCAAGCTGGTCATCGCCGCCGCGGCCGCCCGCCAGGGCGACGACGACAAGCCGCGCGCCGCGAAGGGCAAGGCGAAGGCAGGAAAGGCGGTGCCAGCATGACCCCCGGCGAACGCGACTTCAGTAGGGCCTCCAAGGCGCAGGAGACGTCATGACAAACCGCGACGCCATCATCGCCAAGATCAAGAAGTGCTTGGCCCTCGCCAAGTCGGATAACGAGCACGAAGCCGCTGTGGCCCTGCGCCAGGCGCAGCGGCTGATGCAGCAGCACGGTATCACCGACTTCGACATCGAGGCGGCCGACATCCAGGAAGAGGCCACAAAGGCCGGCGCATCGTCGCACCCGGCACGCTGGGAATGCGGCCTCGCCACGCGGGTGGCCAAGGCCTTCGATTGCGAGGTGTTCCTGGCATGTGGCTGGCCAGTGGGTAAGTGGACCTTCGTCGGCGCGGCGCCGGCTGCCGAGATCGCGCGCTATGCCTTCGAGGTGATGTTCCGCCAGGTCAAGCGCTCCAGGTCCAGCTACATCAAAACCGCCCTCAAGCGCTGCGGGCCCACAAGCCGCACGCGCCGCGCCGATCTGTTTTGCGAAGGCTGGGTGGTAGCCGCCACCGCGCTGATCAAAGCCTTTGCCGGCAGCGAGGCGCAGCAGGCCAAGGTGACCGCCTACCTGGAAAACAAGCACGCGCTCAAAGGATTCCACGGGCGCAACCGAAGCGCCGGCCGCAAGCTCGCCGAGCGTGACTACGGCGATGTCGATGCCGGCCACACGGCCGGTACCGAAGCCCAGCTCAACCGCGGCGTCGGCGGCGTCGGCGAACGCTTGGCACTGGAGTAGGCATGCCCATCAAACCTAAAACCACCGCCAGGAGGTAACCCGCATGAGCTTCTACGTTATGGCCGAACAGCGCCGCTATCGCATCAGGTATCGGCATCACGAGCCCTTTTTTTTCGCCTTCGCCAAGCGGCCGGCGCGCCGCATCTTCAAAGAAGAATTCGCCACGCGGGGGGGGGGCGGAGACGTTCCGAGAGTTGGTCGAGCGCGCGCGGCTGTTCAAGAACCAACGCGAGATTCCCGGCTCGACCCGGTATGTCGTCATCACCATCGCTGAGCTGGAGAACCTGAGATGACCGCACCTAGAACGCTTGGCGAGATCGCCGACCAACTTGACGCGCTGCGACTTTGCCTGCGCGACCTGATCGCCACCATCGAGCTGATGACCGACTGCATGACCAACACCATCGATCGTGCCACGCTGGACCCCTACATCGAGCGCGCCGATGGTCTGCTGGGCGAGACGGTCGAGGAGATTCTGGAGGAAATTCTCGAATGAGCGCCATCCTCAAAAAGGAAATGTGCTGCCTGCGTATCGGGCACAGCGACTACCTGATCCCGATCGACAACGGCCTGAAGATCATTGCGCTGATGCGCGGCTCGATCGAGTGTGAAATCGATTACATAACTCACCCGATGAAGTACCGGGCGACCCGCGCGACCGTTGTCGAACTGCGCTCGATCGAGGCCGATCAAATCATCCTGCCGCAGGGCGAGCCGGCGACTGCCCCGCGCAAAACCATCAAGCGCCTGCCTGCGCCTTAACCATGTCCGCCCCCCGCAACAAGCTCCTCGCCCGCCTGCACTGCATCAAGAAAGAGCAGGGCTGGGATGATGACGCCTACCGCGACATTCTGGAGGCGCGCAGCGGCCAGCGCAGCGCCGCCGATCTGGACGATGCCGCGCTGGCGCGCGTGGTCGCCGCCCTGGGCGGGCAGAAGCCGCGCGGAGCCCCGGCAGAGAACGAGTGGGCCTGGGTGAATAAGGTCGACGCCGAAAAGCAGGGTTTCCTCTGGAAGATCCGCCGCGTCTGCATCAACCTCGGCATCAAGCGCGGCCAGCAGGTCGTCTATGCCGAAGGCGTCGCCGCCCGCATCGACGGCCATCAGCGCTATCTGCGGATGATGGACGCCACCGAACTCTGGAAACTGATCGGCCCGCTGGAGCGCACCGCAAGGTACAAGGAAGGCAAGGCATGAACCTCACTCTCGGGCACCTGCTGATCGCCGCTTTGGCCGGCCTCGTCATCGGGTTGACTTTGGCGCTGCACATCGTCGAGCGTCGCGCCAGCCGTTACAAGGAAGCGGCCCTGCACCTGACCGTAACGCCCGAAGTCCTGAACCAGCTCAACGGCGTCATGGTCACCGCCTGGCTCGACCAGCACGGCTACTGCTGGATGCCCAAGGGGCAGGAATTCAAGTGGCCGAAGGAAGTGAAGCGATGAACCAGGAAGAGAAGTTTAGCGGGGTCGCCGGCGACGAGCTTGAGTTGCTTGAGGCGCTCGCCGATACCGTGGCCGCCGAACTCGTCGCGGCCGGCATTGGCGATGAGCAGGCCGCTGAAATCGGGGTAAAGGTAATGGACCGGATGCGCAAGGATTGGGGCGGCGATTCGTTCTACTTTCCCAAGGGCTGCGCGATCGACATCGCGCGGCGCGACCTGGAAATCTACGAGAAGTTCGACGGCCGCAACCATACCGAGTTGGGGCGGGAGTATGATTTATCGGTTATTCATATCTACCGCATCGTCAAGGCCGTCGGCGCCGAGATGATGAAAAGGCGCCAGCCGGCGCTGTTTTGAGGAGATCGCAATGCGCGCAATTCTCGCTGTGATTCTGATGGTGCCTATGCTGGCGCTGGCCTCGGTATGCGACGGCGTCTCCGCCGAGCGTGACGGCATCGCCTGCAAGGTCGCCTTTATCGACGGGATGGGAAATACGCTGATGATCAAAGTGCTGACGAAGAAAGCCGACAGCGCAGAACGCGTGGCCGCTGCCAAAGGCGCCACACGCCGCGTGATCGATTCCTTCCTGCTCCAGGGCGGGGTCTTCATCCGCATGCGCACCACGCGGCCGGACGGCGCCGAGGTCGAGCGCACTTGCAGCAAGGTGAAGGGCCGCAAGACGGAACATTGCGGCGAGTGGGCGCCGGCGGTGGGGTGACAATGATCCGGCCATTTGCGGTCCTGATGGCTTTGATCGGATCGGCCTCAATAGCGGCCGCCCGTGACCTAACCGACGCTGAAGCGAAGCAGATTGCCGTCGATATGGAGCAGTCGGTATCCGCGACCAGGGCGAGCCTGAACGGGCTCATCAAGGCAGGTGACAAACGTTCCTATAATCGAACGATGGGGCCGCTCCTGGCCAAGATGTCGAATTGGCCAGAGATGCACCTCGGCCACCGCGCGATCTTCCCCTATTTCTATTGCCGCGACGCTGGTTCGGCGGTGATGATGTATGGCGATGCATGGTACCGGGGCGACCCAAGCGAAACCTGGCGCAGCTACGCGGTCGACAAATTTCGACGATGGCATGCCGAGTGTAAGAGGTCGCTTGTTGAGCCCGACATGAGTCTCAAAAACATCAAGTAACTCCACAGCTTTTTTTAAAGCCCCGCCCGGTTTTCGCCCGGCGGGGCTTTCTGCTTCTAACGCCGGTTAATGGAGCTGCGCCGCGCGCATGCGTAGCCTTCAGCTCCATGTGCTCGCGCTGCCGCTCCTTCAGTCTTGACCCTACCAGCAAGCTAAGCCTTCACGGCTTCGGCAATTGCGCGCACCTGGACGCTTGGCACTACCGCCACCGGTACGCGGTGGGCTGTCACTTCAACCCGCCCCGGTTTCGGGAGATCAAATGAAGCTTCCCCGCATGATCGTCTCGACGGTCCTTTCCATCTTGCTTGGCCTGGCCATCAGCCAGCTCGCGCCGCACCAGGCGCTGGTCACCCTCTACAAGTTCAGCCTGGTCACCGGCGCCGGCGTCGCCGGCTACTACCTTGATCGCGAGCTGTTCCCCTATGCGCGGCCAGATCGCTTCCAGGCCTGCGGCCGCGAGACCGTCTTCGCCGCCGCGCAAGTCCGCCGCGCCATCATCGTCGCCGCGATGATGCTGGCCGTGGGGATGGGGGCGTGATGACAGCGGCGCGCCTTCTGGCCCGCGTGGCGCTGGCGCTGATCGTGGTGGCGCTGGTCGGTCTGCCGGTCATGGTCCTCGCCCAGGACATCCCGCGCGAAGCCCAGCAGTACCGCCGCGACCTCGTCCGCAACGCCCGCATGATCTGGGGCCTCGATGCCCCGGTGGCCACCTTCGGCGCGCAGATCCATCAGGAGAGCGCCTGGCGCCCTGACGCCCGCTCGCCCTACGCCCACGGCCTGGCGCAATTCACGCCGGCCACCGCCGACTGGATCGGCGACCTCGACCCGGCCCTGGTCGCCGCCGACACCGGCAATCCGGTCTGGGCGCTGCGCGCCCTGGTGCGTTACGACGCCTGGCTGTATGCCCGCGTGCCCGTCGCCAGTAACGCCCAACCCTGCGAGCGCATGGCGCTGGCTCTACGCGCCTACAACGGCGGGCTGGGCTGGCTGCAGCGTGAGGCGAAGTCGGGCAAACCCTGCGCGGCCTTCCGCAACGCCGCCAACTGCCGCGAGAACCTCGGCTACCCGCAGCGCATCCTGACCCGGCTGGAGCCGATCTACATCCGCGCCGGCTGGGGCTTGGGAGTCTGCGCATGAATCCCCGCGTCGGTCTCGGCCTGGTGCTGCTGTGGCTGCTGTCCCTGGTATGGGTCTATCAGTTCGCCACCGGCAACGCGCACAACGCCAATGAGGCCGCCAAGGTCAAGCCGCTGGCCCAGGCCATCGCGACCCACAACCTCAAGGCCGCCGCCGGCGCCACGGTCGAGCGCGCTGCCGTGCGCGCTGAGGCGCGCCAGGAAGCCCACACCGACACTCTGCTCCAGGAGGCCCACAGCCATGCTCAAACGAACCCTGCTCCCGCTGATTGTCGCCTGGATGCTGACAGCTTGCGCCGCTGGCGCGCCGCCAATCGCGGCGCCGGCGCTGATCCCGCCGGCACACCTGACCGAGCCGCCGCCGGCGACCTTGCCGGAACCGGCCAGCGACCACCTGGACGATCTGCTGCTGAATCACATCGAGACGGCGGGGCTCTACCACCGGACGCGCGAGCGCTTCCAGGGCCTGATCAACTGGCTGGAGAAAACCCATGAACTACGCTGAAGCCCGCGGCCTGATCGGCACCGGCGACCTGGTCGCCGTTCGTTCGCACCGCGGCGGCCTCTCCGCCATCACGCGGGTGGTGACCCAAAGCCCCTACACCCACACCGCCGTGGCGATCTGGCTCGGCGCGCGGCTGCTGCTCGCCGAGATGAATGGCGGCGGCGCCTGCCTGGTGCCGGCCAGCAAGTACGCCGACACCGATTTCGATGTGTTCGCCTGCCCGGTGCATTCGACCGAGGCCGAGGGCGCAATCTTCGATCTGCTCGGCCTCGACATCGGCTACGACTTTGGCGACCTGCTGCGCATCGCCCAGCACGAGCTGCTCGGCCGCCCGCTGCCGGCCGCCGACGACAAGGATCTGATCTGCTCGGCGCTGTCGGCCTCGATCTACCTGCACGCCGGCCTGCCGCGCAGCGGCCTGCCGTCTATCCCATCACCGCGCGACGTGGCCGCCTGGATGGGTGTGGCGCCGACGCTGGAGGTGCGGCGGTGACCGATGTATTCGACCGTGCTTCTGAAATCGAAGAGCAACAGCGCCAGGTCGCGTTACAGCGCCAAGCCCGGCGCGCCGGCCTCGCCGCGCCTTGCGCGCCTGGGTTTCCGTTTCTCGGGCAGGCGAAAACCGTCGAGGACTCGGCCTCCCATTGCCGCGTCTGCGAATCCCTCATTCCCGTCGCCCGGCGCCGCGCGGTGCCGGGCGTGCAAACCTGCATCACCTGTCAAACCGATCTCGAAAGGGCCGTGAGCTGATGGATCTCGATACCGCCAAATTCATGCTCCAGGTGCTGGAGTTCGTCGTCGTTGGCAGTTGCAGCGTCTACGTCTATATCGCCAACAAGAACCGGGTGACCAATGAGCGCATCACCGAAATGGAAACCGGGCTTGAGGAAAAGATCGACGGCCACGGCGAGCGCATTGCCCACCTCGAAGCCCATGCCGAACAGGCGCCCACGCACGGCGACTTGGGCGACCTCTACACCGAGGTCAATAAAGTCAATCAACAGGTCTCGGCCCAAGGCGGCAAGCTCGATTCGATCGATGCCACCGTGCGCATGATCCTGTCGCGCATCACGGAGAAGGGTCTGAAATGATCGATGACGATCGCAAGCGCCGCAACAGCCTGCTCGCCTCGCTCGCCTTCGCCGGCGGCGCCAGCGTGGCGCGTGAGCTGCGCGACGAGCTGGAGAGCGTGCACAACGTTCCGGCCACGCTCGACCGCGTGCGCGCCGATCTGCGCGTGCTGGCCGACATCGGCGCGCTGCGCCTGGAGGGCGATCGCGTGATGCTGACCGCCGAAGGGCGCGAGCACGTCGACCGCCTGCGGGCCTTGTTCTGATGGCCCACTCGCCCGACAAGAAGGTCAAACTGCGCGCCGCCTACATCGGCGGCCTGCCGCTGGAGGCGGCCGCCGACAAGATCGGCGTGCCGCATCCCACGGCGCGCAACTGGTACCGGGCCGCCAAGGCCGCGGGCGACGACTGGGATGCTTTCCAGAAGGCGTCCATGATCGTCTCCGGCGGCGGCATCGAGCAGGCCCTGGGGCGCATCATCGCCGCAGGGCTGCTGCGCTGCGAGGCCATCATTACCGGCGCCGGCGCAGCGAATGATCCGATCGAGGCCGCCAAGGCGCTCGCCTCACTGGGCGATACCGTCGCCAAGCTCAATGCGGCCGCCAAGCAGTTCATGCCGGAAGCCAGCGCGCGCGCCATCGGTGTCGATATGCTGAAATCGCTGGCCGCCTGGGCGGGAGAGGTCGCGCCCGTCAAGGGCATGGTGCTGGCCGAACTGCTCGACGGCTTTGCCGCCGCCAAAAAAATGCAGATCGCCGCCGGGCTCGAAGAGCTGCGCGCCCGCGCCCGCGCCGCCGGCGCCGTCGAGTCCGCCAAGGCGGGCGGCCTGTCCGACGATTCCGCCGAACAGATCCGCAACAAGATCCTGGGCAAAGGATGATGCCCCTGGTTCCCGAGCCGCGCGAGGCGCGCACGCCGATGGCCCTGCTGGGCTACCAGCAGCGCTGGACGGCGGATCGCGCCCAGGTCAAGGTCATCGAAAAGAGCCGCCGCATCGGCCTCTCCTGGGCCGAGGCGGCGGACACCGCGCTGCTCGCCGCCAGCCAGTCCGGCATGAACGCCTTCTACATCGGCTACATGAAGGAAATGGCGCAGGAGTTCATCAAGGATTGCGCCGAGTTCGCCAAGGCCTATTCCATCGCCGCCGGGGAGATTGCCGAGACCGAAGAGGTCTGGCTTGAGGGCGAGGAGCGGAAATCCATCTTCGTCTACACCCTGCGCTTCGCCTCCGGCTGGCGTATCGAGGCGCTGTCTTCCGCGCCGCGCAACCTGCGCGGCAAGCAGGGCCGCGTCATTCTCGACGAGTTCGCGTTTCACAGCGACCAGAAAGAACTGCTCAAGGCGGCGCTGGCGTTACTGATCTGGGGTGGCGAGGTGCACGTCATCTCAACACACAATGGCGCCGACAATCCATTCAACGCGCTGTGCCTGGACATCCGCGCCGGCAAAAAGCCCTATTCGCTGCACCGGGTCGCCTTTCGCGACGCGGTCGCCGATGGCCTCTACGAGCGGGTCTGTTTGCGCACCGGCCAGGCGCCGGACGAAGCCAGCAAGGCCGCATGGATCAAGGGCATCTACGACCAGTACGGCGCCGACGCCGAGGAAGAACTCGACTGCGTGCCCAGCAACAGCGGCGGTGCCTGGCTCTCCCGCGCGCTGATCGAGGCGCGCATGCTGGATGCGCCCGTGCTGCGCTGGAAGCCGCCGGCCAAGGATTTCGCGCTCTGGCCCGAGCACCTGCGCACGGCAGAGATGCGCGATTGGCTGGAGGCCGAGCTGCTGCCGGTGCTGGCCACGCTCGATGCCGGACTGCGCAGCGGCTTCGGCATGGACTTCGGCCGCAATGGCGACCTCTCCGTCCTGCTGGCCTTCCAGATCACCCAGCAACTGCGCCGCCGCTTCGTCTTCGCCCTGGAACTGTCCAACTGCCCATTCGATCAGCAGCGCGAGGCCCTGTTCTACATCGGCGAGCGCCTGCCTAGATTCTTTGCCGGCAAGCTCGACGCACGCGGCAACGGCCAGTACCTCGCCGAGAAGGCGGTGCAGAAGTGGGGCGAGGCGCGCGTCGAGGCGGTCATGCTGTCCCAGCCGTGGTATCGCGACAATACCGCGCCCTTCAAGGCCGGTCTGGAAGATCAGACCATCGAACTGATCCGCGATTCCGATCATCTCGACGATCTGCGCGCCTTCCAGGTGGTGAAGGGCATCCCGCTGCTGCCGGACGCGCGCACCAAAGGCAAGGATGGTCAGCAGCGCCACGGCGATGCCGGTGTTGCCTACCTGCTGGCATATGCCGCCAGCCGTTCCGAAGCGATTGCCGTGTGCGACGGCTATGTCGCCATGCCGCGCCGTAGCGCCAGCGCCGACTCCAGCGGCACCGGCGCCGACTCCCGCGACGACTACAGCGGCGACAGCCGCAGGATGTTTTGACCATGAAGATTCTTGACCAGTACGGCAATCCGATCGACACCGGCGTCCTCAAGGAGGCGCAGACCAGCCGTATTGCGATGCTGGAGAACCGCTTCCTGACCCCGATGCTCGCCGGGCTGACGCCGGCGCGCCTGTCCACTGTGCTGCGGCAGGCCGACGACGGCGACCTCACCGCCCAGCACCGGCTGTTCGCCGATATGGAGGAACGCGATGCGCACCTGCTGTGCGAGATAGGCAAACGCAAGAACGCCGTGATGGGCCTGGACTGGGATATCGTTCCGCCGCGTAACGCCACGGCCAAGGAGAAGGCCGACGCGGAGTGGCTCAAGGAAGTGCTGACCGACGCCGTGGATCCGTTCGAGGATCTGCTGCTGGCGGCGATGGAGGGTGTGGGCCACGGCTTTGCCCCGGTCGAACTGGAATGGCGGCAGGAGGGTAAGGAATGGCTGCCGGCCTTCTTCCCGCGCCCGCAGGAATGGTTCCGCCTCGACCGCCATCGCCGCGAGCTGCGCTTGCAGGACGCCAGCGCCGACGGCGCGCCGCTGGCCCCCTTCGGCTGGGTCATGCACACCCACGGCAAGGCGAAGACCGGCTACCAGGGCCGCATGGGCCTGTACCGCGCCCTGGTCTGGCCCTTCCTCTACAAAGCCTATGGCATCGGCGATTTCGCGGAGTTCCTGGAAACCTACGGCCTGCCGATCGTGCTGGGCAAGTACTACCAGGGCGCCAGCCAGGACGAAAAAGCCAGCCTGATGCGCGCCGTCACGGCCCTGGGCCACGATGCGCGCGCCATCATGCCGGCCGACATGGCCATCGAGATCAACAAGGTCACCGCCGACGGCAGCGGCACGCCGCACCTGGCGATGGTCGGCTGGGCCGAGGGCGCGCAGAGCAAGGCCATTCTCGGCCAGGTGCTCTCCGCCGAGGCCAAGGCCACCGGCATGGGCTCGGGCGTGGCCGATCTGCACAACGAGGTGCGCAAGGATATTCGCAATGCGGATGCGCGCCAGATCGCCGGCACGGCCACGCGCGATGTCCTCTATCCGCTGCTGGCGCTCAACCGCGGCGTCGACAGCCTGTCCCGCTGCGCGCGCCTGGTGTTCGATACCGGCGAGGCCGCCGACATCGCCACGCTGGCCGACGGGCTCGACAAGCTGACCACGTCCGGCATGAGGACGATCCCGGTCAAGTGGGTGCACGAGAAGCTGCGTATTCCCGAGCCGGCCGAGGGCGAGGCGACCCTGGGCAAGGAAGTCGGCGCTGGCGACACGGCGGGCCAGGGCGGCAAGCCGCCGCCCGATCCGGCCGCCGCCCGCGCGGCGCTGAAAGCCCAGGGCGCCGCCGACGAAACCCAGGACGAGCTGGATTGGCTCGCCGCCGACATGGGCAGCGAATGGCAGCCTGTGCTCGATCCGCTCGTTACGCCCATCGAGCGCCTGGCCGACGAATGCGCCAGCCTGGAGCAGTTCCGCGAGCGCCTGCCGGCCGTCATAGCGCAGATGGATGCCGCGGCGCTGGCCGCGCAGATCGCCCAGGGCGATTTCGCGGCCGTGGTCTGGGGCCGAATCAATGGCAACTGAGATGGCAACTGAGCCGGCCATCCGCCTGGGGCTGCGCCCGCCGGAGGAGGCCATCGCCTTTTTCCGCCAGAAGGGTTACGCCATCGGCTTCGACCATCGCGATGTCTGGCAGGAGGAACACCAGGCCGCCTTCACTGTGGCCAAGGCCATGCAGGTGGATCTGCTGCGCGAGATCCGTACCTATGTCGACGGCGCGATCGCCAACGGCACCACCTTCGAGACCTTCAAGGCCGGGCTCAAGCCCGAGCTGGTCAAGCGCGGCTGGTGGGGCCGCGCCACGATGGCCGATCCGGCCGACGGCCAACTCAAGGACGTGCAGCTCGGCAGCCCGCGCCGGCTCAAGGTGATCTACGACACCAATCTGCGCACCGCGCACAGCGAAGGCCAGTGGGAGCGCATCCAGGAAGCCAAGGCCAGCATGCCGTACCTGATGTACGACCACACACCCAGCGCGCACGAACGCAAGGAACACGCCGCGTGGGATGGCCTGGTGCTGCCGGTGGATGATCCGTGGGTGGCCGCGCATTCACCGGTCAAGGCCTGGGGCTGCAAATGTCGCTGGATTCAATTGGGGCGGCGCCAGATCGACCGCCACGGCCTCAAGGTCGGCCAGGCGCCGGCCGAGCGTTACCTCGACTACACCAACCAGCGCACCGGCGAAACCAGCCGCGTGCCGGCCGGCGTGGACCCCGAATTCAACTACCCGCCGGGCGGCCGCCGCGCCAGCCTGGTCGGCGCCCTGGCCGGCAAGCTCGAACAGCTCCCGGCCGATCTGCGTCCCGCCGCCGTCGCCTCGCTCTCGGGCGAAGCCTTCGCCGCCTGGGCGCAGGCCCCGGCCGGCGACTGGCCGATCGGCGTGCTGCGCGCCAATCACGCCGCCGATCTGGCGCTCGCCACCGACGTGGTGCGCCTGTCGGCGGCGACGATGGCCAAGCAGGCCGCCGAGCACCCGGAGATCGCCGCCGCCGAGTACCGCTACGTCCAGGACGCCCTGGCGCGCGGGCAGGCCGTGCAGGAATCCGCCACGGCGATGCTGTTCCTGCTCGAAGAAGAAGGCTACGTCACGGTCATCAAGGCCACGCAGACCGGCCGCGCCGCGTTCATGACCAGCTTCCGGCGGCTGTCGAGCAAGGAAGTGAAGCGCAACGAGGAAATCAAGCGCCTCTTGAAGAAGGCGAAGAAGTGATGCGCGGGGATGCGGGCGGTGGGGCCCCCCAGTCCGGTTTCCCGGCAACCCCACATGGCGCTCCGGCATCACTGCCGTGCTACGGCCGGGGGAATATCACCGTGTCGCGCCCGCACTTGCAGTGTAGCCGACCCGAAGCCCGAAAAAAAGCCCCGGAGGGGCCGGGGCGTTTAAGCGGGTTTTAAGCTGTGGATAACTCTTTGTGGCTACCTACCCTTACCTATTACGCGATCGCCGCGCCTGGCGCTTGTTTATGCGCATGAACGGGCGGTGGCGTGAGGGCTACGAGGCGACCCTTGGCACCCATCCGCGAGTTTTGAGGATTTTGACGGCCTCGACGGCGGCTTTGGTGGGTAGTTTGCCGTACAGGAACAGGCTGACGGCCGTCCGTGAACATCCGGCCGCCTTGGCGATCTCGGACGGGCTGCTGCCCTCTTGCCCCATTTCCGCCATTGCCAAGAAATCATCCGTCGTCAGGGCTTTGCCTTTTTGGGTACCCCACCTCCGTAATGCGGCGTCGCGCATCGTAAGGTCCGGCCCCGTCCTGAACCCGCCTTTCGCCAAATCGCCGCGCACCACCTCCAGTTCCTTCAACAACGGACGCCGCGCATTTTCGACCAGGTCGGCAACTGCTCCGACGGGTGCATCGTCAAGCTCCGTATCGTTGAGCTTGAGGCGGTTCAGTAACGCGGTCTCCCATTCGTCCTGTAGCGCTGCGAGTCGCGCCCGTGTTTCGGGTTTTCCTGGCCTGAGCGTCCACAAGAAAGCCGTCAGCCGCGACGCGCGCAGGCACGGCTGCATGCTGATGCGCCCGCTTGCCGCGGCGACCGTGAGGGTTTTTAACTGCAACCGGGTTTCCATTTGCCTCACCGCCTTGGCGCGTGAGCTCGACCATGCGGCTTCGAGCGTCAACGTAAAAAGACTGCGCAGCGGCACATACATGCGCCCGAAGGCGTCGACGATCATTACCTTCTGCTTGCCTACCTGCATTGGGTACATGGGATGAACACTCACGGCAGCATCCTTTCGATTAGTGAGCTGGGATTATTTACCACCTCGCGCCTGATGATAAGTGCACAAGCTGTGGACAAGCTGTTCATGACAGCCTCCTGTCCAGCTTCGAGGCCAGCCGTTGCGACTCGGCGGCCAGGGCGCGCAGCGTGGCGGCCACGGCGCGCGGATCGGGATGGGCAAGCACGGCGGCATGCAGTAACGCCAGCAGCTCGCGCAGGCAGTGCAGGATCGTGGCGGGCTTCATGCGGGCTCCCGCAGGAACGTTGCCAGGTGGTCCGCCGCGTTCTCGGCGCGTTCCGCCAGATCCTCCGCCACTTCCAGCAGGTAGAGCATGCAGTTGATGCGCTCCATTTTGTCCGTCGGCGGACCGTTCTCCAGGCTGCGCGCCGCGAGCATCACGTAGCGCGCCTGCGCTGCCCAGTCGCGGATTTCCTCCGCGTTGATATCAAGATGATTAGCCATGATGGCTCCTTTGGTCTAAGTTGGACTTCTGATGGTGGCGGGCCTCAACTAGAGTCCAAAGGAACTCTGGCCGGTATTCCCCGAGGGTGTTGTATTTCCGACTCTCGGCCCGCCGTGAAACTCTACAAACAACAACGCCCCTGGGTAGGGGCGACGGTCGTCACGTGGCTTACGGGTGTGACTTCCGCCTTTGGTTCTAGTGCGGCCGATTTTCCGCGCCGCGCCGCGCGATGTCAAGCGAATCGCCGTGCCGCCAACGCCGACTCTTGGCGGGAATGGTTTCTAACTCCGGTTAATGGAGTCGCCGGGGGTCGGTCGATAAGGTGGGCGTCATGAAATCCAACGCCGCCCCCTTCGCTGTTGCCGCCCTGTCCGTCGAGCTGGCCGCCGCCGGCAATGTGCCGCCGCGCGAGTTCCGCCTGTTGCCCTACGGTCGCTTCAAGGCCGCCGATGGCTCGGGCCGCCCCTTCGGCATCGAGGGCGGCTGGAAGCTCGACAAGGCAAGGGCGGTGGCGGTGGCCACCGCCTTCAATGCCCGCAGCGACGCCCGCGTGATCGACTACGAGCATCAGACGCTGCATGCCGAAACCAACGGCAAGCCGGCGCCCGCCGCGGGCTGGGCCGGCAAGCTGGAAGCGCGCGACGCCGGCCTGTGGGCCGTCGATGTCGAATGGACCGCCGCCGCGGCCGCCATGATCGCGGCGCGCGAATACCGTTACGTCAGCCCCGTGTTCACCCATGACAAGCGCACCGGCGAAGTGCTGGCTGTGCTGCACGCCGCGCTTACCAATTACGCCGGCCTCGACGGTTTGACCGATCTGGCCGCCCTGTCCGCGTTTGCCGCCAAGTTTTTCCAACCCCAAGAGGAGATGCCCATGAAAGCATTGCTCGCCGCGCTCGGATTACCCGAGACGGCCACCGAGGCCGAGGCGCTTGCCGCGCTGGCCGGCTTGAAATCCGCCCACCAGGGCGAGCTGGTCGCGCTCAAGGGCGCGCATTTGGCCACCCCGCCCGATCCGGCGAAGTACATCGAAGTCGCCGCGCTCACCGCCGTACAGGGCGATTTGTCCGCCGCGCGTACCGAGCTGGCCGCGCTGCGGGCCGAAAAGGGCAGCGCGGAAGTCGATGCGGTCGTTACCGCGGCACTCGCCGCCGGCAAGCTCACGCCGGCCACCGAGACCTGGGCGCGCAACCTGGGCAAGTCCGACCTGGCGGCGTTGAAGGCTTACGTCGAGGCCGCCCCCGTGGTGGTCAAGCCCGGCGCAACCCAAACCGGCGGCGCCGGCCAGGGCGGCGCCGGAAATTCTCAACCGTCCGCCGTCGATGTCGCGGTGATGAAAGCCCTCGGGCTTTCCGCCGAACAGTTCGCCGTCGGCAAGCAGGAGGCTTAAGACATGGCAGCTCTTTCCGCCGCACGCAACACCAAGGAACGCGCCGGCGACGTGTTCGATTTCCCCGTCAAGGCCGCCGTCAAGGCGATCCAGGGCGGCATCGCCGTGCTCGATGCCGGCTATGCCGCGCCGGGCGCCACGGCCACCGGCCTGGTCGCCATCGGCCGGTTCGAGGACACCTATGACAACTCGGCCGGCGCCGCCGGCGACTTGTCCGCCCGTGTCAAGCGCGGTGTCTTCAAGTTCGCCAACTCGGCAGCCGGCGACCTGATCGCTCAGGCCGACGTCGGTGCCGACTGTTACATCGTCGACGACCAGACGGTCGCCAAAACCAGCGCCACCAACACCCGCAGCCGCGCCGGCCAGATCGTGGCCGTCGACAGCGACGGCGTGTGGGTCCAAATCGGCCTCGGCCAGTAATCCCGAATCCACAGGAGAACAACATGATGAAACGACTCTTTACCCTGGCCGTCCAGGCCGCCGCCGGCCTGGCGGTCATCTTCGCCGCGCCGGCGATGGCCGACCCCGACCCCCTGGGGCTGGCGCTCTACGGCAGCGGCGACATGCCGATGGTGGCGATGGCCGGCCTGGTCATCACCGGCGACACCCTGCGTTCGCTGCAGCAAGGCTTCAACGCCGCCTTCCTGCAGGGCTTCGGCTCGGTCAAATCGACCTGGAACCTGATCGCCATGCGCGTGCCCTCCACGGCCGACCTGGAGAACTACGGCTGGATGAAGGAGCTGCCGGGCATGCGCGAATGGATCGGCCAGCGCGTGGTCCATAACCTCGAAGCCACCAGCGCCCAGTTGCGCAACAAGAACTGGGAACACACCATCGGCGTCGATCGCAACCACATCGAAGACGACAAGCTCGGCATCTACGCGCCGATGCTGTCCATGCAGGGCGAGACGGTCGGCCGCCACCCGGATGAACTGGTCTGGGGCTTGCTGCCCACCGGCTTCGCGGTCAAGGGTTTCGACGGGCAGTACTTCTTCGACACCGATCACGTCGGCTACACGGCGGCGGGCGCGGAGACCTCCTGGAGCAACACCGGCGGCGGCGCCGGTGCGCCCTGGTTCCTGATGGATCTGTCGCGCAGCTTCATGAAGCCGATGATCTTCCAGGAGCGCAAGGCAGCGCAATTCGTCGCGCTGGACAACGAAAAAGACCCGAACGTGTTCATGAACCGCCAGTTCCTTTATGGCGCGGATGCCCGTTACGTGTCCGGCTTCGGCTTCCATCAGTTGGCCTATGGCAGCAAGGCCACGCTCGATGCCGCCAGCTTCGCCGCGGCGCGCCTGGCGCTGGAAACCCAGCGCCGGCCGGACGGCTCGCCGCAGTCCGTGGTGGCTACCCACCTGGTGTGCGGCCCCAGCCGCCGCACCGAAGCCGAGGCGGTGCTGATGAAGGAATACCTGGCCGCCGGCGAGAGCAACACGAACTACAAGGCCGTCAATCTCGTCGTCGATCCGCGGCTCGGCTAAGCGCATAAACCAGGAGGGCTGGTAGAGCCCGTACCGCGAAGCCCCCGGCCGGCAAGATGTTCCGGCCGGGGCATTCCTAGGAGAGCAACATGGCAGAACCCAAAGTCAAAACCAAGAAAGTCCCCGGCCTGCGCATCAGCGCCCTGGCCGCCGGCTTCCGCCGCGCCGGCCGCGCCTGGGGCGCCGAGGCCGAGGAGGTCGAAGCCGCGCAGTTCAACAAGACGCAGATCGCCGCACTGAAGGCCGAGCCCGGTCTGCGCGTGACCGACTGCGAGATCGAGGCCCCGGCGGAGTAAGCCGGCGCCATGACCTACGCCACCGCCACGGATCTGCTGGACCGCTTCGCCGCCGAGGAAATCGCGCAGCGGGCGGACCGCAGCATTCCGCGCCTGGTCACCGCGCCGATGCTGGTCACGGCCGCGGCGGGCGGCAGCCTGGCCGCCTACACGGCCGACGAACAAGCGGCGGTGGCGGCGGTGCTGGTGTCCCTGAATCAGGCGCTGGCCGATGCCGACAGCGACATCGACGGTTACGTGGCGACGCGCTACAGCGTGCCGCTGACGCCGGTGCCGGCGGTGATTACGCGTCTGGCCTGCGACCTGGCGCGCTACTACCTCTACGACGATCAGGCCACCGAAACCATCCAGAAGCGCCGCGACAGCGCCCAGGCGGTGCTGCGCGACATTTCCGCCGGCAAGGTCAGCCTGGGCGATCCGGCAGCGCCGGCGGCGCCCCAGGGTGGCACGGTGGAAATCAGCGGACCGGCGCGCGTCTTCGGCCGCGATGTGAACGGGGGGCTGGGCTGATGGACGCCTGGGGCCAGGTCGATGACGCGCAGATCCGCGCCGGGCTGATGAACCTGATTGCCCTCGGGCGCGATGCCTCGCCGGCAATGGCGGATATCGCCGCCCTGGGCGAGAACAGCACCCGCATGCGTTTTCGCAGCGAGATCGGGCCGGACGGCGTGCGCTGGAAACCCAGCCTGCGCGCCCAGCTCGCCGGCGGGCGCACCCTCACCAAAGACGGCCATCTTGCCGCATCGATCAGTTCCGGCCACGGTCGCGACTTTGCCGAGTGGGGCGTCAATCGCATCTATGCCGAGATCCAGCAGTTCGGCGGCGTCATCAAGGCCAAGGGCGGCGCGCTCAGGTTCCGCCTGGCCAACGGCGCCTTTGTCACCGTGCGCCAGGTGCGCATCCCGCCGCGTCCTTACCTAGGCGTGTCCGACGACGACGGGGCGGGCATTCTCGACATTTTGCAGGCGCACACCGATGCGCGCCTGGCTGGCCTGCGCGGGCGGTTCCATGCTGGCTGAAGCCGAAGACGCGCTGATCGCGCTGGTCAAGGACTCGCCGCTTGGCGCCAAGCTGGCCACGGTGGCCAGCTTGCCCGAGCTGGACGGCGACAACCTGGTCAAGCGCTTTGGCGCCGAAGCGCCGGCCGTGTATGTGTCGGTGGCCTCCTTCCAGGTCGCCTCCGGCGGTGCCGTGCTCAAGGTCGGCCTGGCCGGCGTGGCGAAGAACAGCCGCGGCCACGACGCCGCGCGCAAGGGCGACGGTAAGGCCATCGGCCTGTACCAGATCCTCGAAAGCCTGCTCGCCCTGGCCGACAACGCGGCGGCCGGCGGCGCGACGTGGCGTGTCGTCAGCGCCGACTTCCTGGCCGATGAAACGCTCTACAAGAACGGCCTCTATGCCGGCGTGGTGCGCATCGAGACCACGGCGGCCATTACCCTGCCGGCCGTACTCGACGAGACCGCCCTGGCGACGTTCGCGACCCTTGCCGCCGATTACGACATCCCGCCGCACGTCTCGGCCGCCGAGCACGCCAAGTGGCTGCAAAGCCCGCCCGATTACACGTTGTCGAAGCCCGAGCTTTCCGACCAAACCACCCTGCAACCGTAGGAGACATCCATGCAAGTACACGCAACCCCCACCCCCGGCGCCCGCGTCCGCAAGGAAGACGGCGCCCTGCTGAAAGCCGAGGGCGAGCCGGTCCTGCGCACCGCGTACTGGCTGCGCCGCCAGGCCGATGGCGATGTAACGCTGACCGATGCCATGCCGGACGCTGCCGACGCTGCCGACGTACCGGCCGCCAAGGCGAAGAAGTAAGCCACTCAACCCACCCCAGGAGGCGTCATGCCCGACAACATCACCTTTCTTTCGATTCCCACCGACTGGCGCGTGCCGGGCGCGTGGATCGAGATCGATCACACCCGCGCGGTGCGCGGCTTGTCCAACATGCCGCACAAGATCCTGTTGCTCGGGCAGCGGCTGGCCACCGGCACCGTGGCGGCGGGGGTGCTTTCGCGCGTTACACGGGCGTCCGACGGCGTCGATTACTTCGGCCGAGGCTCGATGCTGGCGCAGATGATCGCCGCCAGCCTCAAGGTGAACCAGACCACCGAACTGTGGGCGCTCGCCCTCGATGACCTGGTCGCCGGCGTCAAGGCCACCGGCACCATCGCGGTCACCGGCACGGCGACCGAAACCACCACGCTTTACGTCTATGTCGGCGGTCGCCGCGTGGCGGTGGCCATCGCCGCCAACGCCGCGGCCGCCACCGTGGCCACGGCGATCGCCGCCGCGATCAACGCCGATGCCGACATGGCCGCCACCGCCGCGGCCGTCACTGGCACGGTCACGCTCACCGCGCGCCACAAGGGGGTCGAGGGCAACACCATCGACATCCGCATCGGCTATTACCAGGGCGAGAAGCGCGCCATTGCCGGCCTCGCCATCGTCATCACGGCGATGGCCAGCGGCGCCGGCAACCCCGATGTCCTCACGGCGATCGCCGCTATGTCCACCGGCGCCTATTACAGCATCGTGATGCCCTGGACCGACACCGCCAACGTCGGCGCGATGGAGGCCGAGCTGGCCGCGCGCTGGGGCGGCCTGGACATGCGCACCGGTCATGTCTTCGGCTGGCTGTCGGGCACCTATGCCACGCTGGCGGCTTACGGCGCGGCGCGCAACAGCGCGCACAGCACTTTCTGGGGGCTCAAGAACGGCCCCGCGCTGCCCTGGGCGTGCGCCGCACAGGCGGCTGCGGCGGTCGAGTTCTCCGGCGCCAACGATCCGGCGATCCCGTTCCGCGGCATCAGCCTGCCCGATGTAATGGCCCCGGCCGAGGTCGATCGCTTCACCGATGCCGAGCGCAACCTCCTGCTGCATGACGGCGTCAGTACCGTGATCTTCGGGCCGGACGGCGCCGCGATGGTCGAACAGGTGATCACCACCTACCAGACCGACAGCTTCGGGCTCGACGATCGCAGCCTGCTGAAGCTCAACACCAAGTGGACGGTCGATTACATGCGTTACCAGTTCCGCGTGGACGTGGTGCGCGACTACCCGGCGCACAAGCTGGCCGGCGACGACGTGCTGGGGCAGATCCAGCCGGGGCAGAAAATCGCCACGCCGAAGCTGATCCGCAACACCCTGATCGGCACCGCCATCAAGCTTGCCGGCGCCGGGCTGCTCGAAGACCTCGCCCAGTTCAAGCGCGACCTGGTCGTCGTGCGCTCGTCCGCCGACGAGAACCGTGTCAACGCCATCCTGCCGCCCAACGTCGTCAATCAGTTCGACGTATTCGCGGCGGCCGTTCAATACATCCTCTAAGGGGGCACCATGCAACTCACCGGCCGAGTATTCATCACCGTCAAGGGCAAGCGCCTGCGCAGCAA
>Ga0209343_10002935_pt1 | contig 21747 bp, 17 predicted proteins | sample RifCSPlowO2_02_FD_184026 | JGI IMG/M metagenome (GOLD analysis project Ga0209343, IMG submission 184026) | Groundwater microbial communities from Rifle, Colorado - Rifle CSP2_plank lowO2_0.2 (SPAdes) (version 2) | ecosystem: Environmental > Aquatic > Deep subsurface > Groundwater | place... | reverse complement strand
CATTCCGAACTTGTTTCGGAATCTCATGGATGCTGAAACAAGTTCAGCATGACTTGGTATTCTTTATGCTTAACTTAACAATAGTTTTTGCCGCTAGTAAAAAAATAATTAAGTTTACGAATCGATTATAGGGGCATTCAATCATTTGCCGCTAACCATAAAAAACAAGTATGAATAATTTTATAAAACGTACACTAACCGCCACCGTATTTGTAGCCGTACTTTTAGGTTGCACCTATTGGAATCAATATTCATTTTCAATTTTATTTTTTGTAATTACCATCTTAGGTGTTTGGGAGTTTTATACATTGTCGGAAAAAGGAGGGAGCAAACCGCAAAGAATTATCGGAACTATTGCCGGTGGTATTTTGTTCGCAAGCAACGCTTTGGTTTGTTTAGCCTACGATCCCCTGATTTTAGTAATTAATGTTCCTGTTATATTTCTCATTTTTATTATCGAACTGTATTTAAAAGCACCTGATCCATTCCGGAATATCGCATTTACATTGTTGGGTATAATTTACATTGCGCTTCCTTTTTCGTTATTAAACTATATTACCACAACAAATCAAATTTATGATTACCAACTGCTGTTTGGATTTTTCTTTATTCTTTGGGCCTGCGATTCAGGAGCATATCTGCTGGGTTCGGCAATGGGTAAGCACAAATTATTCCTGCGTGTATCACCCGGTAAAACATGGGAAGGGAGTATTGGAGGCGCTGTTGTAAGTTATGGTGTTGCGTTTATTATTTCGGGATGGTACACCGGTATAAGCAGAGTTGACTGGTTGGTGATTGCAACCATACTGTTAGTGATAGGCACTCTGGGAGATTTAGTAGAGTCGCTGTTTAAGCGAAGTATAAACATAAAAGATTCAGGAAACATACTGCCGGGACACGGTGGTATTTTAGACCGCTTTGACAGTTTAATTATGGCTGCACCATTTGTGTTTGCGTATTTGTATCTGATGAAAATAATTTGGTAAATGTTTTTGCAAACCTTATATCCCGCTGGAAAATATCTTGGTGCGCGCCCTTACGATAGCTCATATGGTATGCCCTTATGGACATTTTTTGTTGCTGTGGCCATTTTACTGTATATTGTTATCAGGCTTTGGATTGCAATAAAAAAAAGTAAAAATTAATCCATTGTTTCTTCGGATGAAACTTGGTGGTTGTTTAAAATTCATTTTTAAATTAAGCTAATGGCAATCGTAATTCCTGAACGAAATGCGTTTTTTTTCTGTCATCCCGAGCTTTTCGCGAGGGATCTTGTTCTTATTACCGCGTGCCGCCTTAGCTTTAGCGGTGGCGCAAAATATTGCTCCCGATTAACAAGATCCCTCTTGGCGAAAAGCCAATCGGGATGACATGCTGAGGTCAAGTAAGAGAAATTTTTATTTATAAAATTTAAACATCTTCTTAGCGTCTTAAAATTTATTACCTCCCAAATCCCAGCTTTATCCTAACACGCTTCAACGTTGCCTTTGCAATCACACGTGCTTTATCCGCTCCTATACGTAGTTTTTCATCCAACTCAGTCCGGTTATCCATATAATAAAAATACTTTTCGCGCTGGGTTTTAAATTTCTCTAAAAGTAATTCATATAATGCTGTTTTTGCATTACCATAACCATAGCCACCGCGTAAATAGTTTTCGCGCATATCTGCAATCTGCTGTTCAGTGGCAATTAATTTATACAGCGCGAATACATTACACGTGTCAGGTTTTTTAGGCATTTCCAAAGGTGTTGCATCTGTAATAATGCTCTTCACTACTTTTTTTAATTCTTTTTCCGGCAGAAAAATATTAATAAAATTATGTAATGATTTACTCATTTTTTGTCCGTCAGTACCCGGAACCAGCATCACCGCTTCATCAATTTTGGCCTGAGGTATTACAAATACATCACCATATTTAAAATTAAATTTTTCAGCTATATCCCTTGTCATTTCCAGGTGCTGAACCTGGTCTTTTCCAACAGGCACAAAATCAGCATCATACAAAATAATATCAGCTGCCATCAAAACAGGATAGGTAAACAAGCCTGCATTCACATCTGCCAGTCGTTCGGATTTATCTTTGAACGAATGTGCATTAGCCAGCATCGGAAAAGGTGTAAAACAATTCAAATACCACATTAATTCACACACTTCAGTTACATCACCCTGGCGATAAAAAATATTTTTATCAGTATCGAAACCAAAGGCCAGCCAGGTAGCGGCAACAGCATCTGAACTGTTTTTCAGAAACTCCGCATCTTTAATTGTTGTTAATGCATGAAGATCGGCAATAAAAAAAAGGGATTCATTACCTGCTTGTTTTGATAGTTCAATTGCCGGTATTATTGCGCCTAAAATGTTTCCAAGATGTGGAATATTTGTACTTTGGACTCCTGTGAGTATTCGTGCCATTCGGTAATTAAATTGTTGATTTTTTTTTAATTATTATTATTTTTCTTTTTGAGAATTTGTTACTGACACAAATATAATCTTAAAATTACAAAACTTTATGTTCAAAAATGGATTTGAAAATCCTGTCAGTTGCTCCGGTACGCGACAAAACATAATTTCCGGAGCTGGTTGATGCCGTCATTAAATTATCGGGCTGATTTAACAGATCAATAGTTTTTTTTAATTCATTTGTACCTGAAACAGAAAACGCTCCCCGCAAATAAATAAGTTCCTTCGCTTCAATAAAATTAGAATAATTAGGTCCGAAAATAGTTGGCAAACCAAATGTTGCCGCCTCTAAAATATTATGGATACCTTTACCAAAGCCCCCTCCGATAAAAGCGATTGTTCCGTATTGATATAATGATGAAAGCATGCCAATGTTATCAATAATTAAAACATCAGCAGTTTTTATATTTTGTTCATTGGCTTGAGAGTACCTTACTATTGTTAAATTGTTGAATTGTTGAATTGTTGATTTTATAGTGGGTTCATCAATCTCATGGGGAGCAATAATCAGTTTAAAACCGTAAGCATGTAAATCTAAACCTGAAATAATTTTTATATCTTCATCCCAAGTACTTCCTGCAATAATTATTTTTTCATCAGCAACAAATTGTTTTACAATATCAATTTGTTTTACATTTTTTGAAATTTCAAAAACTCTGTCGAAGCGTGTATCTCCGGTTATAGTAACATTATTAAGTCCGGAATTTTCAAGTAAAATTTTTGACGTTTCATCCTGCAGATAAAAATGAGAAAAACAATTAAGCTGTTTCCGGAACCATGCACCATAACTTTTAAAAAAATGCTGATCCTCCCTGAATACGCCACAAATTAAATAGGCGGGAACATGTTGCTGTTTAAGTTCATTTAAATAGTTGAACCAGAATTCATACTTTACAAAAATTGCAATTTTTGGTTTAACTATCCCTATAAATTTTTTAGCAGCGGAAGGTGTATCCATCGGTAAATAATAAATGTAATCAGCTCCGCTATAATTTTTACGGATTTCGTATCCCGAGGGAGAAAAAAAAGTAAGTAAAATTTTTGTTTCAGGGAATTCTTTTTTTATTTTTTCTATAAGAGGCCGGCCCTGCTCAAACTCACCCAGTGACGCGCAGTGGAACCAGATAAGCCCGTTTTCTGAAATTGGCAATTGGGATTTGAGTTTTTGAAAAATGTTTTTCCGGCCATCAATCCATAATTTTGCTTTTGTATTAAACAAGGATGCAATATGAATTGCGAAGAGATATAGGTATATTGAAAAAGTATAAATTAATTTCATTTTTTTATTTTCAACTCTTCATTCATCTTACATTTACACATCAGCCTCTTAATCTTCTCAAAGGGCAAAGAAAAAGTGTAAAAAAACTAATAATAATAAAATGGCTGAGGGGCTTTTTTATACAATGGCAGAATCCAGGCTACTTTCCCTCCATATAGTACATCCAGCCGTTTTTTTGTGTCTTGTTTCATTAAATCAAAATCAAAGCTTCTGCGGTTTTTTGTAAAGCCTTGCATACATTCAAATCCAAAATAAAAATTAACTAACCTGTTATTGCTTAAATATAAATAACCTAAATTTTCGGTTAATAGCAAGCCATTTGATAAACGATCGTATCCTTTTTTATATTCTGTTGATAATTGCGGAACATTATTACCAATAGTTTCAATACGTATTTTATGCTGTATAAAACCTAATCCGATATTAACGATGATTCCTGAATTCGGGTTTGGTTTTTTCAACGTAAACAATCTGCCCGCGGTAACAGAAAAAGTGAAACCCCGCTCATATAAACGTATATCCGCAAATTCGCCATTCTGACTAATAATATTTCCCTCCTGTGTTGTAATACTGTCAAAAATGCCTTTCTCATTAATATCTTTCCCGAAAAAATAACTTCCGTTGAAACCAAATATCCACTGCTTTTTTGTTTTAAAATCACAATTAAGTTGAATGGAAGAGCTATTGCCAAAACGTTTTACCATGTCTCCGGCAGAAAGCTGGTAACTAAACGAAAGTCCGATCAGCGGTGTGTATATTGACGAATCTTTAACACTTACCTGAGCAAAAGAACTAATCGATATAAAAAAAACAAATGAGGATACTAAAAATATTTTTTTCATTCTAATAAAAATGTTTGCTAATATAAGGTTTTTATAGCAAAGTCCGGAGCGTATAAGCTGTAAGCAAAAATCCATTTTAATGATTTCCTTGCGCAAATTTCACATATTTAGCAGGTTTGTAATGTTTTTTTTTAGCGGTTATACCAATTGGAAATATAGTTTAATCTGACTTTTACCCCTCCTCAAATCTCGACTCCGCTCGAATTGGCCATGCGCGCTGCCATTTCGAGCGGACAATGTCGTTTAGTTAAGGAAAAAAATCAGCGCACAGTCTTCGACAAGCTCTGACTGACCGCGCGCTGGTCATATTGAGCCTGTCGAAATATGTGCGATGGCATCTTAACTAAACGACATTGTTCGAGCGGAGTCGAGAAAGCGGGGCGAATAGGTAAATTGGACTATTTTGCATCTCCAATCGGTATTATCAATAAACACCGGGGAAATTTTATTAAAATTGTTGTACACTTGATTAACCTGTAATCATTCATACAGTTTCAATGCCTACTGCGCTTTCAATTTTTGGCTAATCTGATTCAGCGGAACAAAATATCTTAAGTTCTGTATTATTTTTCAGCGGCCATTCAATTCTAAAATATGCAACATAAATTTGTATAAATTCGTTATATTCGCATCTTTAAAACTAAGCAATGCAATGGAAAAAATAGCAAAGAAAATTCAAATGGTTGACTTAAAAAGTCAATACGAAAAAATAAAAACAGAAGTGGACAGCGCCATATTAAATGTGCTAAACACTACTGCATTTATTAATGGTCCCGAAGTTAAATCATTTCAGTCTGAACTTGAAAAATATCTGGATGTTAAGCACGTAATCCCTTGTGCAAATGGTACCGATGCTTTGCAAATTGCAATGATGGCACTTGACCTGAAGCCCGGTGACGAAGTAATTACAGCTGATTTTACATATGTAGCGACAGCCGAAGTAATTGCATTATTAGGATTGAAACCGGTTTTAGTGGATGTTATTCCGGATACTTTTGATATTGATATTATCGCGATTGAAAAAGCAATTACTCCTAAGACTAAAGCTATTGTCCCTGTTCATTTGTTCGGACAATGCGCTAATATGGAAGCAATAATGGCATTGGCAAAAAAATATAATTTATATGTAATAGAGGATAATGCGCAGGCCATTGGCGCTGATTACCTTTATAATGACGGGACAAAGAAAAAAGCAGGAACAATAGGAACAGTGGGCTGCACATCGTTTTTTCCATCGAAGAATTTAGGTTGTTATGGCGATGGTGGCGCATTGTTTACTGATGATGACGCACTTGCGGCAAAAATAAGAATGATCGCTAATCATGGACAATCAGTGCAGTATGTCCACGATTCAATTGGCGTAAACTCCAGGTTAGATAGTATTCAGGCTGCAATATTACGGATCAAATTACGTGATCTGGATAATTACGCGATCGCACGTAACAAAGCCGCTGATTATTATGATAAAGCGTTTGCAAGCAACTCTAAACTTAAAACACCAGCCAGGGCCGGGTATTCCACGCATGTGTTTCATCAATATACAGTGCAATTGAACGGTATTGACAGGAATGCGTTACGTGAATTTTTAGCAGGAAAAGATATCCCTGCAATGATTTATTATCCTATTCCATTACACATGCAGAAAGCATATTTAGATTCTCGTTATAAGCCCGGAGATTTCCCGGTAACTGAAAAGCTGTGCTCATCAGTAGTTTCATTTCCAATGCATACTGAATTAGACGAAGAAACATTGAAGTATATTACTGATTCGGTTTTGGAATTTTGTAATAAGGAAAAAACAGGCGAAAAATAATTAATAACAATAATTTGCAGCCGTTAGTATTTTTATTAAATCGATACGTCAACACATTTTAAATTAGCATATTAGTTTATGAACATAGCAGTAGTAGGAACAGGATACGTAGGATTAGTAACAGGTACATGCCTTGCCGAAACAGGTAACCATGTTGTTTGCGTTGATATTAACGCGGATAAAATTCAAAAAATGCAATCAGGTGTGGTGCCGATTTATGAGCCCCATTTGGATTTATTATTTGACCGGAATATCAAACAGGGACGCTTGACTTTTACTACAAATCTTGCAGAAGCAATTGAAAACGCGAAAATTATTTTTCTTGCATTGCCTACTCCTCCGGGTGAAGATGGTTCCGCGGATTTGAGTTATATACTTGGTGTTGCAAACGACCTGGGAAAACTTATTAAGGAATATAAGGTGATTGTTGATAAAAGCACTGTGCCTGTGGGTACAGCGGGTAAAGTTCGTGAAGCGATTGCAAAACATGCTCAATGCGACTTTGATGTGGTATCAAATCCGGAATTTTTACGTGAAGGATATGCTGTTGACGATTTTTTGAAACCTGACAGAGTTGTAATCGGAACAAGTTCGGAAAAAGCACGAAAAAAAATGGAGGAGCTTTACAAACCATACGTCCGGCAAGGAAATCCAATTATTTTTATGGATGAAAAATCAGCTGAATTAACTAAATACGCTGCTAATGCGTTTTTAGCTACTAAAATTACTTTTATGAATGAAATTGCTAATCTGTGCGAAAAGGTAGGGGCTGACGTGGATTCAGTACGTATTGGTATTGGTTCGGACGAACGTATTGGTAAACGTTTTTTATTTCCGGGAATTGGTTATGGCGGAAGTTGTTTTCCGAAAGATGTTCAGGCATTGGCAAAATCCGCGAGTGATGTAAATTATGATTTTAAAATTTTAGATGCTGTTATGACTATTAACAGTAAACAGAAAACGGTGATTGTCCCAAAAATAAAAAGTTATTTTAACAATAATTTAAAAGGGAAAAAAGTTGCCTTGTGGGGCCTGGCTTTTAAACCGGATACCGATGATATCCGTGAAGCGCCTGCATTGTATATTATTGAAGAATTATTAAAAGAAGGTGCCGTTATTTCTGCTTATGATCCGGAAGCAATGCATAATGTAAGAAATTTAATTGGCGATAAAATTTCTTATGCGATAGATGAATATGACGCGTTGAGAGATGCTGACCTGTTATTAATTGCAACAGAATGGAGCTTGTTCCGTACTCCGGATTTTGAAAAAGTAACTTCCCTGCTGAAAAATAAAGTCATTTTTGATGGCCGTAATTTATATGGCATTGAGCAAATGAAAGAGCTTGGATATTACTATTGCAGTATTGGCAGGGAAGTTGTCCGCCCCCTCTAACTCCCCCGAAGGGGGAGAACACTAAACCCATAAAAAATAAAAATGAATGTAATAATTAATAATATTAATGATACAGCTCCCTCTCCTTCGGAGAGGGCTGGGGAGAGGCTCCGGATTTTAATTACGGGAGCAGCCGGCTTTTTAGGTTCTCACCTATGCGACCGCTTTATTAAGGAAGGTTACCATGTAATTGGCATGGACAACCTGATTACCGGTGATTTGAAAAACATTGAACATTTAATGAAGCTGGAACATTTTGAGTTTTATCATCATGATGTTTCAAAATTTGTTTTCGTTCCGGGAGATTTGGATTATATTTTACATTTTGCTTCACCCGCATCACCAATCGATTATTTAAAAATTCCCATTCAAACACTGAAGGTGAGTTCTCTCGGAACACATAATTTATTGGGTTTAGCAAGAGTTAAAAAAGCACGTATTTTAGTCGCATCCACTTCCGAAGTTTATGGCGATCCGATGGTGCATCCGCAAACCGAAGAGTATTGGGGAAATGTTAATCCTGTTGGCCCCCGCGGTGTGTATGATGAAGCGAAACGTTTTATGGAAGCAATAACAATGGCTTATCATACTTATCATGGTTTGGAAACCCGCATAATCCGTATTTTTAATACGTACGGTCCACGCATGCGATTGAATGATGGCCGTGTTTTGCCGGCATTTATAGGACAAGCATTACGTGGCGAAGATTTGACAATATTTGGTGACGGTTCTCAAACCCGCTCATTTTGTTATGTTGATGATTTAGTGGAAGGTATTTACCGTTTATTGTTAAGTGATTATTCGCAACCGGTTAATATTGGTAATCCTCAGGAAATTACGATTAAAGAATTTGCAGATGAAATAATTAAATTAACCGGTACAACCCAAAAAATAATTTCCAAACCATTACCACAGGACGACCCGAAACAACGTAAACCTGACATCACTAAAGCACGCGCAATATTAGGTTGGGAACCGAAAGTAAACCGTGAAGAGGGATTGAAAATTACTTTTGACTATTTCAGAAACCTTTCCAAAGAAGAATTATACAAAACAGAACATCGTTTTGGATAAAATAAAATGATGTAAGGCTGAAATAATTTCGACCTCTTTACTTAGTCTTGTTGAAGACTGAATGATAGTTTAATGTAAAACCGCTAACAAGTTGGCCAAAATGTCATTCCGAACTTGTTTCGGAATCCCCACAGATGCTGAAACAAGTTCAGCATGACGGTTCAATTATACTAATCATCTTGTTAGCGGTTTAGTATAATTTTATTTATAGCAGGATTAGGATAAATATTGAATTTATTGTCCGGAATTTTGTAATATTTATTATTATACAATATTCACTTCTCTTTCTAACTGAACACCGAACTTATTTTTCACTGAATCTATTATTTTTTGGGAGAGATCGTAAATTTCATTTCCTTTTGCATTACCATAATTTACTAAAACCAATGCCTGTAATTTATGCACGCCAGCATCACCAAACGTTTTTCCTTTCCAGCCGCATTGTTCAATCAACCAGCCGGCTGCCAGTTTAATATTTCCATTTTCCAACTCATAACCAACAATATCCGGGAACCGGATTTTAATAAATTCGTATTTTTCCCGAAGCACTTCAGGATTTTTATAGAAACTGCCCGCATTTCCAATCTTAGCCGGATCAGGTAATTTGCTGCTTCGTATATTACATACCGCCTTACTGATGGCTTGTATGCTTAATTCTTTAACCCCCATTTCATCGAGTTCCTTTTCGATAGCTCCATAATTAGTGTTAAACACGGGCTTTTTATACAATTTATAGGTAACGGATAAAATAATGTACTGGTTTTTAAGCTCACGTTTAAAGATGCTTTCACGATACCCAAATTTACAATCCGACTTATTAAACGTATGAATTGCTTTATCAGCAATGTGTAGCGCTTCTAATTCATAAAAAAGATCTTTTATTTCAACACCATATGCACCAATATTCTGCATGGGGCTGGCACCAACATTTCCAGGGATTAATGATAAGTTTTCTAATCCTCCGTAATTGTTAGTGATGCAATGCAGCACCAGCTCATGCCATATTTCACCGGCTGCTGCTTTAATAAAATAAAAATCAGCATCTTCCTTTATTATTTCAATTCCTTTCAAATTGTTTTTTAAAACGATGCCATCAAAATTTTTGGTAAATAATAGATTACTGCCACCGCCCAGGATCAATTTTTGAGTGTTGGTAAAATTTTGTTGTGAGAGTATTTCCCGGAACTCTTCCACACTTGATACTTCAGTGAAATAACGCGCTGAAGCATTTATCCCGAATGTGTTTAATTTTTTTAATGAATAATTTTCGTGGATGATCATGGAAAGCCCCTCTCCTTAATCCTCTCCCCAAAGGGGAGAGGGCTGTGTTAAAAAAAATAAAAATAGAAAACAGACAACTGACCAACATTTAAAAAACCAACCCTTTAACTCTCTCTTTCAGGGCAGAAGTATTTCCCATCACGCCCTTTACTTGGCTTGTGTGTGGATTCTCCTCCACTTCGGGGAGGTAGAGTGGGGCTTTTTATATGTTATACTTCAAAATACACCAAAGTGCTCTGAACCCGTCCTTCCAGCCAATTTTTTTTCCTTCCTCGTATGTTCTGCCGTAATATGAAATTCCAACTTCATAAATTCTGATTTTGGGAATACGTGAAATTTTAGCGGTTACTTCAGGTTCAAAACCAAAACGTTTTTCTTTGAGTTTTATAGTTTGAATAATGTTTGTTCTGAATAATTTATAACAGGTTTCCATATCCGACAAATTCAGATTTGTAAAAATATTCGACAGGAAGGTTAGAAAATTATTTCCAATGGTATGCCAGAAAAATAATATCCGGTGTGGTTTACCATCTACAAACCGTGAACCATAAACAACATCAGCAAAACCGTCAATAACGGGTTTTAAAAGAATATTGTATTCCTGGGGATCGTATTCCAGATCCGCATCTTGTATTACTAAATAGTTGCCGGTTGCTAATGAAATTCCTTTATGTAAGGCCGCGCCTTTTCCCTGGTTATAATCCTGATTATGCAATACAATGTTAAAATCTTTATTATTGCTGATATATTCTTTTATCACATCTCCTGTTCCGTCCGTTGAACAATCGTTTACAATTATAATTTCTTTTTGAATATCATTAAGCAGGGAAACAGCTTTTACCTTATCTAAAATAAGATGAATAGTTGCTGCTTCGTTATAAGCTGGAATAATTACTGATAATTTTTCTGGCGGCATTTTTTAAACCTTAATAATTGTTCAATCTTATTTACTTCCTATGTATTTTGATTTCAAATATAGCTTTTAAATCGTAAAACACTTCGCTTCATTTCCTATTCCGTTATTAATTTTCAATCCCTATTCCCTATTATTTTATAATTAAGTTGCCCCGATCATCCCCCTGCAACACACATGCCAGCGCTCCCCCCTTCGCTTACGCAATGGCAACGTCCTTCGGCAAATGCTCAGGATAAACTCCAGGGGGACTAATTAACTATTACCTATTACCTATTACCTATTCCCTTATTAATCCCTTTCTCCAATTTGTTGCCGCCACATCGCATAATACAAACCTTTTTGAAAAATTAATTCAACGTGTTTTCCTTGTTCAACAATTTGACCTTTTTCAAGGACAAAAATTTTATCGGCATGCATGATAGTACTTAAACGATGCGCAATTAATATTGTTATCTGGCTGTTGTTTTTTGAAAGTTCACGGATGGTTTTACTTATTTCATCTTCAGTAAGTGAGTCGAGCGATGACGTTGCTTCATCAAATATCAATAAGGTTGGTTTGCGCAACAATGCCCTCGCTATTGACAAGCGTTGTTTTTCACCTCCCGAAACTTTAACACCACCTTCACCTATCATAGTATCCAAACCTTTGTCGGCCCTGGCCAAAAGACCGTGGCACGCAGCTTTTTTGAGCACATCATAACATTCTTCATCCGTTGCGTGTGGCGCTACGAATAATAAATTTTCTTTTATCGTACCGGCAAATAGTTGTGTGTCCTGTGTTACAAATCCTATCTGCGACCGTAATTGATCCAGGTCAATCGCTCTTCCGCTAGTTTCATTATACAATATTTCACCTTCCTGCGGGTTATACAAGCCTACTAATAATTTCACTAAGGTTGTTTTTCCTGAGCCGGAAGGCCCCACAAACGCTATAGTTTCACCTTTCTGAGTAGTAAATGAAATATTGTCGAGCGCTTTGTTGCCGGCATTTTGATGTTTAAAGCTCACCTTCTCAAATGCCAGTGTTTGTAAATCTTTTACAGAAACAGGATGCAGCGGCTTTTCTTCTTTAGGAGTATTTAAAATGGTTTGGAAATTTTCCAAAGAAGCTTCTGTTTCGCGATACGTACTGATGATATTTCCTAATTCCTGCAATGGCCCGAAAATAAAAAAAGAATATATCTGTAAAGAAAAGAGCTCCCCCAAGGTAAGTTTATCAGCAAAAATCAAATACAATAACAAAAACAAAATACAACTGCGTAATGTATTAACAAAGGTTCCCTGGATAAAACTTATACTTCTGATATAACGTACTTTTTTAAGCTCAAGTCCTAATATTTTAATTGTAATACCATTTAAGCGATTGATTTCCTGATCAGCCAACCCTAAACTTTTTACCAACTCTATATTGCGCAACGATTCCGTTGTGGCACCTGCTAATGCAGTAGTTTCACCAACAATTGTTTTCTGAATTTTTTTTATCCGCTTGCTTAATAAGGAGGTAACAAACCCCATAACGGGAATTGTGGCAAAATATACAAGGGCAATCAACCAATCAATTTTAATGGCGTACACCATCACAAATACAACACCTACCAAAGAGGTAAATAATATATTAACAAAAGCGAAAATTAATTTTTCTACATCCGTACGCACCTTTTGTAGTTTCCCTAATGTTTCTCCGCTTCGTTGATCTTCAAACACCTGGTAAGGCAGTTGTAGCGAGTACTTTAAACCATCTGAATAAATCTGAGCGCCTAATTTTTGTGTGATCACGTTCACATAATAATCCTGAAAATTTTTAGCGATTCGCGACATCATTGCAAAACCCATGGAAAGTAATATCAATCCGCCAATGCCTTTTATAAAATCTGTTTTGCTGTAATCATGCGGATTGGTGGCATAATTATCTACGATATGCTTAAACACCAATGGGTCCAATAAGGAAAAAATCTGATTAATAGCGGCTAATACCAATGCAAGCACTATTAACCCTTTATATCGCTTTAAGTATTGAAGTAATAATTTCATAAAATTAAAAAAAAGCTACACTCTAAATACTACAACTCTAAAACTACACTCAAAATTCATCTCTTATTCCTGGGATTTTAAAAAAAACTCCTCAGCACTTTAATTAAGTCCTGTTTTTCAATTTTTGAATTTGAAACATTAAATTTCATCAGAGTAAACTGCTTTAACACGGTCGCGAAGGTTATAAGCGGAACTCATAACTTCACCGTATGCCCCTGTTGTCCGCAGTGCAATAATATCACCACGCTTTGTTTCAGGCAAGCTCACTGCTTTGCCAAAACAATCGGAACTTTCGCAGATAGGACCTACCACATCATATTTGAAAATTTCGGATTGCGGATTTTCATTTTCGGATGAAATGCCCTTTTCCTGATTTTTGATACCTGATACCTGATTCTTACTTCCTGATACCTGATACTCACCACTTGCATCTTGCGTCTTGCTTTTTGATTCATATCCCTCTTTCGAAAGGTTTTCAATCTTATGATAGGCCTGGTAAAGCGCAGGGCGCATCAGTTCCGTCATGCCTGCATCCAGTATTGCGAAATTGGTAGTTACGCCTTTTTTAATGTAAAGCACTTTCGAAATGAGCGTTCCACATTGTGCGGTAATAGCCCTTCCTAATTCAAAATGCACTTTTTGGTTAGGCTGCAATTCTAAAAAGTCATTAAATAATTTGAAATAGGCTGCAAAATCCGGTATCAGGTTCGCATCCGGCTCGTGATAATTTACCCCTAAACCACCACCCACATTTATGTTTTCAATTGTTATTTTACGTAACACAAACCAATTTTGAATTTCATTCACCCGCAAACACAAGGATTTGAATGAGCTTAAATCTGTTATCTGGGAACCAATATGAAAGTGGAGCCCGATTAGCTGAAGGTTTTTAAATTCTTTCAGAGCATCCACAACTGTTTCCAGTTCCCAAATATTGATACCGAATTTATTTTCCTCTAATCCAGTAGTAATGTATTTATGCGTATTTGCATTTACATTTGGATTTATTCGCAATGCGATACCTGCCCTCTTGTTCTTCGCTGCAGCAAGCTCATTGATTACTTCCAGCTCCTGCAAACTTTCACAGTTGAAACAGAAAATATTATTATCCAATGCGTAATTAATTTCAGAATCACTTTTCCCAACACCGGCAAACACAATATGTCCGGGTTTAAAATCACATTCAATCGCTTTTTTTACTTCATTGCCACTAACGCAATCGGCACCTAAGCCAAAGGATTTAATAAGACCTACAATTTTATTATTGGCATTTGCTTTCATTGCATAATGAACAATAAATCCGTACTTGTCCGATTCGTTTTTTAAATTCTGAAGTGTCTGATTTAATACCTCTACATCATAATAATAGAAGGGAGTTGGAATGTTTCTGAATTTATTTATCGTTTCCTGGTTGAACATAGTTTCTCATATATATTTCGACAGGCTCAATATAGCCACATGCGTTGTCACTCTGAGCCTGCCGAAGAGTGCGCGTGAAAAAATAAACTTAAAACAATCCTTTATTCAGTGCGATGAGCGTATCCTTTTTCAATTTACTATCCACTAAAATAGATACATTATTTTCGCTGCCACCGTAGGAGATCATACGGATAGGGATTTCTTTAAGCGCATCAAAAATACGCAAGGCGTAACCCTGCTTTTCTGCGGTAAAACTTCCTACTATACAAACAATTGTTAAATCTGTTTCTACATCAACACTACAAAATTCTTTCAACTCATTTTTAATGGCCTCTATATTTTTTATATTATCAATTGTTAATGAAACCGCTACTTCCGAAGTGGTGATCATATCAATTGGAGTTTTATAACGTTCGAATATTTCAAAAACAGAACGTAAAAAACCATACGCTAAAAGCATTCGCTCCGATTTTATCTTAATAGCGGTGATCCCGTCTTTAGCTGCCACAGCTTTAATACTGTCACCGGAAATTTTTTGACTGATAACAGTTCCTTTTGCATCCGGCTGCATGGTATTTAATAAACGAACAGGAATGTTACGGACCTGTGCGGGAAGAATACAGGTAGGATGCAGGATTTTCGCTCCAAAATAAGCCAGCTCGGCTGCTTCATCAAATGAAAGTTCAGCGATTGGATATGTTTTTTCAACAATACGTGGATCGTTGTTATGCATACCGTCAATATCAGTCCATATCTGAATTTCATCCGCGTGAATAGCGGCACCAATAATTGTTGCCGTGTAATCGCTTCCTCCGCGTTTTAAATTGTCGATTTCACCAAAAGCATTTCTGCAGATATACCCTTGTGTGATAAATAATTTATTGTCCGGATAATTTGAAAGTTCCGATTTTATATTTGTTTCAATATAATTCATATCCGGCTCTTCGTTTTCATCAATACGCATGAAATTTAAAGCGGGAAGTAAAACGGATTCAATACTATTTTCTTCGAGATAATAATGAAATAAGGTAGTTGAGAGCATTTCGCCCTGAGCAAGTATAGCCCGTTCTTCACTAATGGTAAATAAATCCATAGTGAAAGAATGAAGGTAATTAAAATGAGAATCCAGCAACCCGCTGCTTTTATTTAACGCTACTGAAGTTTTATACAATTGTTTGATAACACCCTTGTACTTAAGATGCAAAGCGTCTATCATCAGGTTTGCTTTATCATGTTCTTTGGCGTATAAAGCAGTTGCAATTTCTACCAAACTATTGGTAGTACCACTCATTGCGGATAGCACTACTATTTTAGGTGAGCCGTCATTAATTAAATGAACAAGCTCCTGCATACGCTCCGCTGAACCAACAGAGGTTCCTCCAAACTTTAAAACTTTCATATTTTTACTTAACACTTATTAACATATTTATATATTGAAAGATTAAGTACAGAATGTACTTTTACTATTTGTCAAAAGTAACCATAAATTGCAATAGTATGAATTACGAATTTTTCAAATATGAACAAACTGTTCCCAATACCAAACACACATGCTTTTCTAAATTCTAAGCCTGTACAATGTGTTATGCGATTCGAAATCATTCAATCGTTTGTTTTGGGTTTTAAAAATTCAATTTTAGATTTATTTTCAATATAATATTACCTTTAAAATTAAACTACAATACATTTTTTATCAATCAGCTTGATCTTCAACACGATAAAGATTCCTCATTCCGCTGCGCTCCATTCGGAATGACAGAAAGCTTTGGGAAAAAGGGGAGAGAAGGGGTGTCCGCCACTAGCGGACACCCCTTCTCTCCCAAACTAAAAAATATTGCTGTCATTCCGAGCGAAACAAAGTGTAGCGAGGAATCTCTATAAAAATGTATAGTAGTTTACCTTTAAAATAGTATTTTAGCAACCGATTTATGTTCACACTCCTGAAAAAAGAAATACGAAGTTTTTTAAGTTCGCTCATTGGTTATATCACCATCACTGTTTTTTTATTGGTTATTGGTTTGTTTTTATGGGTGTTGCCAACCGATTCAAATTTACTTGACAATGGATATGCAAATATTGACGGGCTTTTTATCATTGCGCCATGGGTATTTTTGTTTTTGATTCCCGCCATTACCATGCGTTCTTTTGCTGATGAAAAAAAATCCGGAACTATCGAATTATTATTAACCCGTCCGCTAACCGATTTACAAATCATTTTAGCGAAATACCTTGCCGGCTTTGTGCTTGTTTTGTTTTCATTACTTCCAACATTAATTTATTATTACTCGGTTCATAAATTGGGCAGTCCTGTTGGAAACATTGATACTGGCGGTATGTGGGGCTCCTACATCGGGTTGTTGTTTTTAGGTGCCGCATTTGTTTCAATAGGTATTTTCGCCTCCGCAATTACAGATAACCAGGTAGTATCTTTTATCCTGGCTTTATTCCTTTGTTTTTTTATTTATACAGGTTTTGATTACATGGGTTCATTCGCATTGTTTGGTAAAATCGACAATGTAATTCTGGCATTAGGGATCAATCATCATTATATTTCTATGAGCCGTGGTGTTATTGATACGCGTGATGTAATTTATTTTTTGAGTTTAATAGCGATATTTATTTTCGGAACACGTACTGTTTTGGAAAGTCGTAAATGGTAATCCCTGTTTGAAAACCTGGTGTTTGCCGGGATAAAAATTTAACCACTTAGATACATAGCAAAAAAGATATTTGCCTATGGGTTAAATATAAAAAGAGGAAAAAAAATGTTTAATAAAAGTAATAAAAAACGGGATTTAACTGCATTGGTTTTAGCTGTCATTGTTGTGATATTGCTGAACTTTGTGGGTTCTTTTATATTCCACCGTTTTGATCTTACTTCAGAAAAACGTTATACTTTATCTGAAGCCACTAAAAAAATTCTGGGCCGTCTGGATGATGTTGTATATGTGAAAGTATATCTGGAAGGGGATTTCCCTTCTGGATTTAAACGTTTACGGAACGAAACCAAAGAAATGCTGGATGAATTCAGGGCTTATTCGAATGATAATATCGAATATCAATTTATCAATCCATCACAAAGTGCGGACAAAAAACAGCAGAACGAAATTTACAAACAGCTTTACGACAAAGGGCTACAGCCAACCAACCTGGAGGTAAAAGGAGAAAGCGGAACGTCACAGCAAATTTTATTTCCGGGAGCCATCATATCGTATAAAGGCCGCGAAATGCCCTGGCAGCTTTTGAAAACACAAATGGGGCAATCTTCCGAAGGGCAGCTCAATAATTCTATACAGGCCCTGGAATATGAGTTTGCAAGTGTCATCCGGAATTTGATGACGGTAATTAAACCGGAGATAGGCTTTATAGAAGGACATGGCGAGCTGGATACACTTTCCCTTAATGATATTAAAAATACCCTGGCAGGATTTTATTTATTAAAACGCGTTAAAATTAATGAACAATTAAAAGCACTGGATGGACTAAAAGCCATCATTATTGTCAAACCCGACACCTCTTTTTCTGAAAAAGATAAATTCATCATTGATCAGTTTGTGATGAACGGAGGTAAAGTACTCTGGGCCATTGATCCATTATACACCAGCATCGACAGCCTTCAGAAGTCAGGAGGGACAATTGCACTGCCTTATGATTTAAAATTAGATGATTTGTTTTTTAAATACGGAGTTCGTATTAATACCAACCTTATATTGGATTTAGCTTCATCCGCAATACCTGTAAATAAAGCTTTCCAAGGCCAGCAACCCCGTTTTGAACTAATGCCCTGGCTGTTTTCTCCATTGATAATGCCTACAGGGAGCCATCCTATTGTAAAAAATCTGGATGTCATAAAAATTGAGTTCGGATCAAGTTTAGATACGGTAGCATCAAAAGGGATTACAAAAACAATTCTCCTTAACTCATCAAAATATTCTAAAACCCTGAATGCTCCTGTTCGTATCGATTTACGTATGGTAAACATGAAGCCGGATGAAAATCAATTTAGGGATCCATATCAACCCGTAGCGGTTTTACTGGAAGGGCCGTTTGAATCGGTTTATAAAAACAGGATACCTCCACAAATAGCGAGCGACAGTGCTATTGGATTTAAAGCAACCGGTAGTAATACTAAAATGATTGTTATTTCCGATGGCGATATTATCAGGAATGAAATCCAACACTCTTCCCGTAAACCATACCCTTTAGGTTATGATATATATACACAGCAAACGTATGGCAACAAAAATTTTATATTAAACTGTATAAATTATCTGTGTGATGATTCCGGTTTGATAAGCGTTCGCTCCCGTGAATTAACACTTCGGTTGCTTGATAAGAAAAAAATAAAAAACGAACGGTTAAAATGGCAGGTCATTAATACCGGTTTACCATTATTCGCATTGTTTTTGTTCGGATTTATTCATAACTTTATACGGAAACGTAAGTACACTAAATAATAGTTACGCATAAACGAAAGGTTACGCATAAACGAAAGGTTACCAATATCGAATAATTACGAATATACGAAACGGTACTTTTTAGCAAACACAATTTCGTATATTCGTAATTATTCGTTTATCCGTAACTGACCCCATCTTTAAAAACATGAAAAAAAACAGAATCGCAATTATTCTTATAATTATTTTAGGCTCCCTATCCTTTTGGTTTATCCTGAATAATAAAAATGGAACCATAAAAGAAACCCTGCGTGATTTTGCCGTGGCTGATACTGCAAGTATTACTAAAATATTTTTAGCCGATAAAAATGACAATTCCATTACCCTGGAGCGTAAAAAGGATAGAAAATGGACTGTTAACGGAATGTATAATGCCCGGCCTGATGCCATTCAAACGTTACTTAATACCATACAAAAAATAGATATTAAAGAACCTATCGGAAAAAACGCCCAAAATAATGTAATAAAACGTTTGGCGGCAAAAGCTGTTAAATGCGAAATTTATCAGAACAATAAACTTTCAAAAGCGTATTACGTTGGCACGGAAACCCCTGATTTATTGGGAACTTACATGATCCTGATTGACCTTAAAACCATGAAACCTTCCGAAAAGGCTTTTGTCACCTATATTCCCGGCTTTCAGGGGTATTTGACAACACGGTATTTTGTTGAAGAAAGAGGCTGGAGAGACCGCACCGTTTTTCATTATATCCCCAGCGATATAAAATCAGTTAAGGTTGAAGCACCTTCTAACCCTGAATATAATTATGAATTATCGGTAAATGGTAATAATAATTATCAGCTAAAAATACTTTCGGCAAATCAACTTTTGAAAAATATTGATACCCTGGCTGTAAAGCAGTATTTATCATACTTTCAGCAGTTAAATTTTGAAAGTTTTGAAGTGGATTTGAAAAAGCCCCAAATAGATTCTGTATTAAAATCACAACCTTTAAATATAGTAACGGTTACCGATAATAGTGGAACAGTTAATAAAGTTCAGTTTTACGCCCGTAATAACCAGAGGGCCATCCGGAACAGTGATGGCGACCTTTTGCCTTATGATCCTGAGCGTATGGATGCGCTGCTTGATAACGGGAAAGATTTTGTAATGGTGCAGTTCTATTTGTTTGGTAAAATACTGCCATTGCCCGGTTATTTCCAGAACGCTGCACGTAAACAGATTTAAAGGAGATTTGTAAATCGAAAAATAAATTATAAAATAGTGCGAGATTTTATTTTTAATTTATGATTACCTGGAGCAAATTCCGCTGATTTTCAAAGATTAAAAATTTTTAAGACTTAATTTTTTAAAATTTGCGAACCTTGTGTCATTACAAGCGTAAAATGATTTAATACATGCTGCGCTGCCCTGAAAAACGAAGGGCGGAACAACCACAATACGGCAAGCTATTCTTGAAATAACATTTGAACTGTGAAAACCGGAGTGGTTTTTTACAAAATTCAGCTTGAATAATTGCAGCTTTTTTTAATCCATTACAGTATAAAAATCATTATTAACGGGACTTTTTTTGTTAAAAAGTCGGTTGAAACTAAACTTTCCGTATCCTTTTTTATTTCTGTTAATTACGCTACATTTGTTCAAGAATTTTTTGATCTAAAAATAACCCAATATTAAAATACAAGGATATGAAATTTATTGTTTCCAGCAGTTCCCTTTTAAAACAATTGCAAGCCATTAGTGGCGTGCTTAATTCAAATAATGCCTTACCTATTTTAGATAATTTTTTATTTGAAATAGAGAAAAATCAGTTGAAAATTTCCGCATCTGATCTGGAAACCACAATGACTACCCTTATCAATATAGAGTCGAAGGATAGCGGAAATATTGCTGTTCCTGCAAAATTATTATTGGAAACCCTTAAAACTTTTGCTGACCAGCCTTTAACGTTTAGTGTTGACATTAAAAAATTCGGAATTGAAATTATATCAGATTATGGTAAATATAAATTAACCGGTCATAATGGTGATGAATTTCCAAAATTACCAAATATTGAAGCTGCATCATCACTCAACCTGGATTCAAGTGTATTGGCTTCCGCGATTAACAAAACAATATTTGCCGCGGGTAATGATGAGTTACGGCCTGTAATGTCAGGTGTTTTTTGTCAGTTATCTACTGATGATATTACATTTGTTTCAACAGATGCCCATAAGCTTGTTCGTTACCGCAGAACTGATGCAAAGGCGCAAGCCGCTTCCTCATTCATTATTCCTAAAAAACCACTGAATCTTTTAAAAAATACTTTGTCCGGCATCAACGGGAATGTGAAAATTGAATACAATAAAACGAACGCTTTTTTTTCGTTTGAAAATACAAATTTAATTTGCCGTTTAATTGATGGGAAATACCCGAATTATGAAGCTGTTATTCCAAAAGAAAATCCGAATAAATTAACTGTTGATCGTGTTTCATTTTTAAATTCAATTAGACGCGTTTCTATTTTTTCCAATAAAACCACTCACCAGGTGCGTTTGAAAATTGCAGGCAGCGAACTAAGTATTTCTGCCGAAGATCTTGATTTTGCTAATGAAGCAAGCGAACGATTAACGTGTCAATACAATGGTGAAGATATGGAAATTGGATTTAATTCTAAATTCCTGGCCGAAATGTTAAGCAACTTAAATTGCGAAAATGTAAACCTGGAAATGAGCGCTTCTAACCGGGCAGGTATTTTATTACCAACTGAAAAAGAAAACCCTGCCGAAGATATTTTAATGCTTGTGATGCCGGTGATGTTGAATAGCTGATTTTT
>Ga0209343_10002934_pt1 | contig 21748 bp, 21 predicted proteins | sample RifCSPlowO2_02_FD_184026 | JGI IMG/M metagenome (GOLD analysis project Ga0209343, IMG submission 184026) | Groundwater microbial communities from Rifle, Colorado - Rifle CSP2_plank lowO2_0.2 (SPAdes) (version 2) | ecosystem: Environmental > Aquatic > Deep subsurface > Groundwater | place... | reverse complement strand
TTTTGGCGGGGAGGTATCGGACATCGGCAATCTGGGCTCCGCTAGAGGCTCCGTGGACGAGGCGGCTTGTGGCCGCCGCGCAGTTTATCACAGAAGCTGACTATTCAGTCTGGCGGGCGCCGTGCGGCCTGAAGGGCCTGGCGGCGGGTGATGGCGAAGGCGCTGGTGCCGAGCCAGCACCAGAGCTGTTGTGCATCCGCGGGTGCCCCCAGCACCCGCAATTCGCCGCTCTGCAGCACTTGCTGGGGGCTGTGTTCGCCGCTCCAGACGTCGGTGAGGGCGCGCACTGTCGCATCCACTACCAGGGTTGGCTCGCGACCGGGGTCGTCGCGACACAGGTCGGCCCCCCCTTGCTCGACCAGCAGCCACCACTCATGTTCGCCAGGCCGTGCGTCGCGGAAGCTGAAGTGGATGACCACCGGGCGCGGTGGGAACTCGGCGATGCGCACGAAGCGGCGCACATCCCACATCAGCAGGCCGGCGTCGAGCTCATCGTCACGCAGGCGACTGCCGATCCAGCGCCCACCCGTTCTGCTCGATCGCGCCGCGACCCTGGCGCGAGGCGTGCAGTCGGTTGCCGAGGCCGCCGCGGCGGGAGCCGCACTGGTGGTCCTGCCCGAGTTGTTCATTCCCGGTTACCCGTCGTGGATCTGGCGCCTGGCGCCGGGCCGGGATGGCGCGTTGCTGAGCCAGCTGCATGGGCGACTGCTGGCCAGTGCCGTGGACCTCGCCGGCGCGGATCTCGACCCGCTGTACCGGGCGGCCCGCGAGCATGGCGTTACCGTGGTCTGTGGGCTCAATGAGTGCGAGCGGCGCCGGGGTGGCGGCACCCTTTACAACAGCGTGGTGGTGATAGGTGCCGACGGTGAGCTGCTCAATCGCCACCGCAAGCTGATGCCGACCAACCCCGAGCGCATGGTGCACGCGGTCGGCGATGCCGCGGGACTGCGCACGGTGGACACCCCGGTCGGCCGCCTGGGGACGCTGATCTGCTGGGAGAACTACATGCCGCTGGCACGCTACGCGCTTTATGCCCAGGGCGTGGAGATCTACATCGCGCCGACCTACGACAGTGGCGACAGCTGGATCGGCAGCCTGCGCCACATTGCCCTCGAAGGTCGCTGCTGGGTGCTCGGCAGTGGCACCGTGCTGCGCGGCAGCGACATTCCCGAGGACTTTCCCGGCCGCGAGCAGCTGTTTGCCGATCCGCAGGAATGGATCAATGACGGCGATTCGCTGGTGGTCGATCCCATGGGCCGGTTGGTGGCCGGTCCGTTGCATCGCGAGGAAGGCATTCTGTATGCCGACATCGATGTCGCCCAGGTGGCGCCGGCGCGGCGTACCCTGGATGTCAGCGGGCATTACGCGCGCGCCGACATCTTCGAATTGCAGGTGCGGCGGACACCGGCCTGCAGCCTGCGCCAGATCGACGACTAGCCGTCATGCCGTCTGTACAAGAGGAGAACAAGCATGAGTAGCGAACAGCTTTACCAGGGCCGCTGTTTCTGCGGCGCGGTCGAATTCACGGTCAGCGGCGAGCCGGTGGCGATGGGCTACTGCCACTGTCAGTCATGTCGGCAGTGGTCGGCAGGGCCGGTCAATGCCTTCACCCTGTGGCCGCCCGAGGCGCTGAGTGTGACCCGCGGTGCCGACAATATCGACTGCTACAACAAGACGCCGGGCAGTAGCCGCAAGTGGTGCAAGCGCTGTGGCGGCCACCTGTTCACCGGGCATCCGGGCATAGGGTTGGTCGATGTGTATGCTGCGCTTGTCCCGCAGCTGACGTACCGGCCGGCGCTCCACGTGCATTATCAGGAGGCGGTCCTGCCGATCAGGGATGGGCTGCCGAAGCTGCGGGGCCTGCCCGCGGAGATGGGTGGCTCGGGGCAGAACATGGCCGAATAGTGCGGCCATGTTCGCTCAGAGCGGCGTACGCAGCCGTACCAGCAGCTCCTGGGTCGGGTACCCGTCGGCCGGCCAGCCCAGTTGTAGCTGGAAGGCGCGCACGGCCTTGCGCGTGTTGGCACCTATGATGCCGTCGGCCGGCCCCGGCTCCAGGCCGTTCTGTGCCAGCAGTTCCTGCAGCTCGATACGCTCGCTGCGCCCCAGTTGGCGCTCCTCGCGCGGCCAGGCGGCACGTACGCCTTCGCCACCGCGCAGGCCGTCGGCCAGCAAGCCGATGGCCAGGGCGTAAGCGGTCGAGTTGTTGTATTTGAGAATGCTGCGGAAATTGCTCAGCAGCAGGAAGGCCGGGCCGCGATGACCGGCCGGCAGCAGCAGGGTCGCCATGGTTTCGGCTGCCGGGTGCTGGGTTGGCGGCGTGAGCGGTTCGATGCCCAGCGCTGTCCATTCGGCCAGGCTGCGGCGCACTTCCGGGTCGGCCAGGCTGTAGTCGAAGGCCTGCGGCAGGCGCACCTCATAGCCCCAGGGTTGGCCTTTCTGCCAGCCCGAGGTCTGCAGGTAATGGGCGGCCGAGGCCAGGGCGTCGGCCGTGGAACTCCAGATGTCGCGGCGGCCATCGCCGTCGAAATCCACAGCATGTTCGTTGTAGGTGGTGGGCATGAACTGGGTCTGGCCCATGGCCCCGGCCCAGGAACCGACCAGGCGTTCCGGGGTGATGTCGCCATGCTGGAGGATCTGCAGCACGGCAAGCAGTTGGCTGCGCCAGAACACCTGGCGGCGGCCTTCGTAGGCCAGGGTGGCGAGCGAGCGGATCACGTTGTGCGTGCCGATATTGCTGCCGAAGTTACTCTCCAGGCCCCAGATGGCCACCAGGGTTTCGCGGTCCACGCCGTAACGTGTTTCGATGCGCGCGAGGGTGTTGCCGTGTTGCAGCAGCAGGCTTTGGCCGCGGGCGACGCGCAGGGGGGAGACAGCGCCATCCAGGTATTCCCAGACCGGACGGGTAAATTCCGGTTGGCTGCTGTCGGCGACCAGTACGTCGGGGTTGGGGCTGACGCCGGCGAAGGCGCGATCGAACAGCGCGGGGTCGATGCCGGCGGCAATCGCATCGCTGCGCAGCAGGGCGCGCCAGTCGGCGAAGCTGAGTTTTACGGCGGCAGGTGTCGACTCAGGCTGCTTGTTTGAGGTGCTGCTCGGGCTGTCGGCAACAGTGGCCAGCGATTGCGCGGGCGCTTCGGCACAAGCCGTCAGGAGCAGAAGGAGGCAGGCCGAGGTGATGTGGCTCAGGCTGCGAAGTAGCAGGTTGGGCATGGTGGTCTCAAGGCGTTTTTTTTTGCAGGCCGCTACCTTAGCACGGTTGAGCCGCCAGGCGGGCCACAGCAGGGTTTCAGGCGGCCAGAAGGACCGAAGCCTCCCAGTTTTGCTGGGAGGCTTCGCGGCGGTAACTGCCTTTGCCTTTGCCGGGTTGTTCCTGACGACAGCGGAACAGCGGCTGGGCAATCAGGGATTTGGCCCTGTTCGGGCGCTGTTTGCGTTTTTTGGCCATGCTGGATCCTCATTGGCAGCCCGCGATGCGCGGGTGCATGAATGATGATCCGTTGGTTAAAAAATGTCCAGCTGGTAGCCGGAAGGGAGCGCTGGAGGGCTGGGCGAAACGCCCGATCGCCAGGTCGCCGGAAACAGCGGCGGCGGTTGAAAAGCACTCAGGCTCGGGGCGCAATCCTTTCCAGTCTTCCGGATGCAGTCGTGGGCGGGGTCACAGTCCGGGGTCGCTGGGCAGGCTCAGGCGTTGCCCGCACAGGCTCAGGGTCAGCATGCGCAAGCCGCTCCAGGGATCGCCCGCGGCTTGACCCTTGATCTGCGCGTCGATGCGTTGGGCGTCCTGCAGAAGCGCGGCCCAGCGTGCGGCGGAAAGACGCTGCAGGGCTTTGCTGACCAGTGGTCGGCGCTTGTCCCAGACCGGTGGCCGCGCCGAGCTGAAGGCCTTGTCCAGCGGCATGCCCTGGCCGTATTGCTGGGCGATGGTGGCGAGCAGGCGGATCTCGCGGGCCAGCGCCCAGAGAATGACCGGCGGCTCGACCCCTTCGCCGCGCAACCCTTCGAGCATGCGCAAGGCATGGGCGGCTTCGCCATTGAGCGCTGCATCGATCAGGCCGAACACGTCGAAGCGGGCACTGTCGGCCACCGCGGCGTGCACCGTGCTGACCTCGATCTGCCCGCCGTCGGCGAGCAGCTTGAGTTTCTCGATTTCCTGGGCGGCGGCGAGCAGGTTGCCTTCCACGCGCACGGCGATCATCTCGACTGCCTCCTGGCTGGCGCTCAGGCCGGCCTGGGCCAGGCGTTGGCGAATCCATTGCGGCAGCTGGTGGGCATCCACCGGCCAGATCTGCACGAATTGACACTGCGGGCCGTCGATCAGGGCCTTGGCCCACTTGGTCTTCTGTGCGCTGCCGTCGAGTTTTGGCAGGCTGATCAGCAGCACGGTGTCTTCCGGCGGGCGCGCCAGGTATTCGAGCAGGGCGGCCGCGCCCTTGTCGCCGGGCTTGCCGGAGGGCAGGCGCAGCTCCAGCAGGCGCTTGTCGGCGAACAGCGACATGCTGGCGCCGGCCTGTAGCAGGTTGCCCCAATCGAAGCTGGCGTCGGCGTTGAATACCTGGCGTTCGCTGAACGCCTGCTCGCGGGTGGCGGCACGAATCGCGTCGCAGGCTTCCTGGCACAGCAGCGGTTCGTCGCCACTGACCACATACACCGCCGCCAGGTTGCCCTGGAGGTGTTTGCCGAGTTGTGCGGGGTTGAGTTTCATCAGGCGCTAACAGGCGGGGCCGCGGCTGCGACCCCGGCTGGTCTACTGGCTGGGGGTCGGCAGTTGCACGGGCGACTGCTGCGGTTGGGCGGCTTCACGCTGGCGCGCGGCTTCCAGGGCATCGGCTTCGGCTTTGGCCTTGGCTTCGGCGGTCTGTTGCAGCTGGTCGAGCTGGGCCGGGGTGACCTGTTGCAGGCGCTGCACCAGTTGCTGCACCAGCTCGCGGCGCATTTCGCTGCGCAGTTGCACCGCTTCCTGGTCGGAGCCGGCCAGATTGTTGCCGTCCTGGGCGTAGAAGTTCTGCGCTTCCAGCTGGTTGCTGGTCAGCAGCAGGTTCTGGGCGCCACGAATCTCGTAATCGAGGGTCATGGTCAGTTCGTACTCGGCCGTACGTGCCGAGCTGGTGTAGCTGGCGGTGCGCTGGTTTTCCTGCTCGTCGCTCAGCACCAGGCGATAGGCCGCGCCGGGGTGGACGCGCACGCCGTTGTCTTGCAGCACCTCACGCACCTGCTTGAGCGTATCGCCATAGGCGTTGCGCGCGCTGACGTCGAGTTCCTTGAGGGCGAACTCGACGTCACCGGTGCCGCGCAGCTGGAAGCCGCAGGCGCTGAGCAGCGCAGCGAGACCGATTACCAACAGATTCCGTTTCATCATCTTTGCTATCCCCTTGGCCAGCCTTTCGACGCGCCGCTTGGCGGCCGCGTCGAGCTTTGTCGGTTGGCGACTATTTAGTTGGCGACTATGTTGACCAGCTTGCCCGGCACCACGATCACTTTGCGGATGCTCAGGCCTTCGGTGAAGCGCAATACGTTTTCGTTGGCGCGCGCCGCTGCTTCGACTTCCTCGCGGGTGGCCGAGGCGGGCATGTCGATATGGCCGCGCAGCTTGCCGTTGACCTGGATCACCAGCTGCAGGCTGTCCTGCACCAGCGCCGACTCATCCACTGCCGGCCACTGGGCGTCGATGATCGCACCCTGGTGGCCGAGTTCCAGCCACAGTTGGTGGCTGATGTGCGGGGTGATCGGGGCCAGCAGCAGGGCCACGCTTTCCAGGCCTTCCTGAAGCAGGGCGCGATCCTGGGCGGTCTCTTGGGCGGCCTTTTCCAGCACGTTCATCAGGGTCATCACCTGGGCGATGGCGGTGTTGAATTTGTGGAATTGGCCAACATCGGTGCTGGCCTGCTTGATGGCCAGGTGAATGGCGCGGCGCACCTCTTTCTGGCTATCGCTCAATACGGTCTTATCCAGTGCGCCCGGCAGGCCCTGGCTGACGTGGTTCTGCGCCAGGCGCCAGACCCGGCGCAGGAAGCGGTTGGCACCTTCGACACCGGAGTCGGACCATTCGCAGCTCATGTCGGGCGGCGAGGCAAACATCATGAACAGGCGGCAGGTGTCGGCGCCGTAGGCATCAATCATCGACTGCGGATCGACGCCATTGTTCTTCGACTTGGACATCTTCTCGGTGCCACCGATTTCCACCGGCAAGCCATCGGCTTTCAGCTTGGCGCTGATGACCTTGGCCTTGGCGTCACGTACCAGTTCCACGTCAGTCGGGTTGAACCAGTCCTTGCCGCCGTTATCCAGAGTGCGGTAGTAGGTCTCGGCGACCACCATGCCCTGGGTCAGCAGGTTCTTGAACGGTTCGTTGGAGCTGACCAGACCTTCGTCGCGCATCAATTTGTGGAAGAAGCGCGCGTACAGCAGGTGCAGAATAGCGTGTTCGATACCGCCGATGTACTGATCCACCGGCAGCCAGTGGTTGGCTGCGGCGGGATCGACCATGCCGCCAGTGTAGTGCGGTGAGGCGTAGCGGGCGTAGTACCAGGACGACTCGACGAAGGTGTCCATGGTGTCGGTTTCGCGCTTGGCCGGCGCGCCGCATTTCGGGCACGTGCAGCTGTAGAACTCCGGCATGCGCGCCAGCGGCGAACCGGCGCCGTCCGGCACCACGTCTTCCGGCAGCACGACCGGCAACTGGTCTTCCGGCACTGGCACGTCGCCGCAGGCGTCGCAGTGGATGATCGGGATCGGGCAGCCCCAGTAGCGCTGGCGGCTGATGCCCCAGTCGCGCAGGCGGAACTGGGTGCGCGACTGACCGAGAGTTTTCTTCTGCAGGGCGACTTCGATGGCGTCGAAGGCGCCCGGGAAATCCAGGTCGTCGAAGTCGCCGGAGTTGATCAGGCTGCCGTGCTCGCCATAGGCGTCCTGCCAGGGCGCCGGGGTTTCATCGCCGGCACTGGTGCGGATCACCGGCTTGATTGGCAGGTCGTACTTGTGGGCGAACTCGAAATCGCGTTCGTCGTGGGCGGGAACGGCCATGACCGCACCGTCGCCGTAATGGATCAGTACGTAGTTGGCGACCCATACCGGCAGCTTTTCGCCGGTCAGCGGATGCTCGACGAACAGCCCGGTGGGCAGGCCTTTCTTTTCCTGGGTGGCCACGTCGGCTTCGGCCACGCTGCCACTTTTGCACTCGTGGATAAAGGCTTGCAGTTCCGCGTTGTCCTGCGCGGCAAGGGTCGCCAGGTGGTGTTCGGCGGCCACCGCGACGTAGGTCGCGCCCATCAGGGTGTCGGGGCGGGTGGTGAAGACTTTCAGCGCGCCGCTCTCGCCGATGCTGGCGACGTCATAGGGGAAGCTGACTTCCATGCCGCGCGATTTGCCGATCCAGTTGCGCTGCATGGTCTTGACCTGTTCCGGCCAGCCATCCAGGTCGTCCAGACTGCTCAAGAGCTCTTCCGCGTAGGCGGTGATCTTGAAGTAGTACATGGGGATTTCGCGTTTTTCGATGACCGCGCCGGAGCGCCAGCCGCGGCCGTCGATGACCTGCTCGTTGGCCAGTACGGTCTGGTCCACCGGATCCCAGTTGACCGTGCCGTTCTTGCGGTAGATCACGCCCTTCTCGAACAGGCGGGTGAACAGCCATTGTTCCCAGCGGTAGTAGTCCGGCTTGCAGGTGGTCACTTCGCGCGACCAGTCGACCGCCAGGCCCAGACTTTTCAACTGGGTCTTCATGTACTCGATGTTTTCGTAGGTCCACTTGGCGGGCGCGACCCTGTTCTTCATCGCGGCGTTTTCCGCCGGCATGCCGAAAGCGTCCCAGCCCATCGGCTGCAGCACGTTCTTGCCGAGCATGCGCTGGTAGCGGGCAATCACGTCACCAATGGTGTAGTTGCGCACATGGCCCATGTGCAACTTGCCGCTGGGGTAGGGGAACATCGACAGGCAATAGAAGGTTTCCTTGCCTGGCTGTTCGCTCACTACAAAGGATTTTTGCGAGTCCCAATGGGATTGCGCGGCGGCTTCGATTTCGCGTGGCTGATACTGTTCGTGCATGGCTACTGGCGCTAAGGAAAGGGACTTTCGGGAAACGCCGTAGCATACATGACCCCCCGCAACTGAGGGAAACCCTGATTGCACTGCAAGGCAGGCGCCAAGGCCGACGCATCGCCGTTTGTCGCGGCGCCGGGCTGGTTCAAAGCCTGCCGCTAAGCTTGATATATGAGCCGGACGATCGAGTCCGGCATGAGGTGATTGGATGGGTGAATTGCGACGAGCAGAAGCGTCGGGGTCGGGGGGGCTATATGAGCGGTTGTTGCAGCGCCTGTCAGTGGCGCTGGATGAAGCCGACAATATGGCTCGCCTGTCTACCAAGGCGCCGAATGAGTTGGAATTGCGCGACCTGACTGCGGCCGAATTGGAGTTGATTCGTGCCTATATGGATCATGACCTGAATTGGTTGCGTGGCTGGCATGCCGCGGCCGAGGAGTTGGCGGTGATCGAACACTGGCCCGCGCGCGCAGCCAAGACCAACCGTGCCACGCTGAGAACGGCGGGTAAGCCACTCGGCAAGATCAAACCGCTGGTCAAGCGCCGGGTGCAGTTGTGTTGCGCGCTATGCGGTGTGGTTGCCAACTGGCGCCCAGGGCAGGGCGTACAAGCCTGCACTTCCTGTGGCTCGCAGCTGTTCCGGGCGAGCGATCAACGTTAGGCTGCCGGGCACCCGGGAGGTGTCCGATGGCTATTCGATACATATTCAAACAACTGTTGCTGCCGCCGGGCGTCTTGCTGCTCGCGTTGCTTGTCGCCTGGTGGTTGCGCAAGCGTTTTCCGCGCGTGGCCGCCAGCTGTTTCGGCCTGGCGCTCGGCGGACTGTGGTTGATGAGCCTGCCCGTCGCGGTGGAGTGGTCGGCGCGTCTGCTGGAGCGCGAGCCGGCGCTGGCCGAGGCCCGCTGGGTCGATCTGGCGCAGCAGGTGGATGCGATTGTCGTGCTAGGTGGCGGGCGCGAGCAGGGTGATTCGGCCTGGGGCGATGATCAGCCCAGTTCGATGGCCTTGGAGCGCCTGCGCTATGCCGCACGCCTGGCCAAGGCCTCGGGCTTGCCGCTGGCGATCAGTGGCGGCCTGCATTATGGCCAACCGCCCAGCGAGGCCGCCCTGATGGCCCGGGTGCTGGCGCGTGATTACGGCCTGTCGGTGCGCTGGCGGGAAGAGGCGAGCCGCACCACCTGGGAGAACGCGCGCCACAGCGCCGAGCTGTTGCATAGGGACGGGGTCAAGCGTGTGTTGCTGGTCACCCAGGCCTGGCATATGCCCAGGGCGCGCTGGTGTTTCGAGCAGGCGGGTTTTCAGGTGGTGAGCGCGCCGGTTGGGTTTCTCGGCGTAGCCAACGGCCGCCCTGTCGGCGGCTGGCTGCCGGAAAGCAAGGCGCTGTGGCAGAGCAGTCTGTTGCTCAATGAGGCGCTGGGCTTGTTGATCTATCCCCTGGTTTACGGCCAGCCGTAAGTTGCAGTCCGTAGCCCGGATAAAATCCGGGCTACGGAAGCAGGCTGCCGGATCCGCAGCCAGCCTGTGCTGGCTGCGCGTCCAATCGGCAGCTACAGCGTCCTGGCCATGCGTCCGGCCAGTAGCGCCCAGGCGAGCAGCAGGGTGCAGAGGATCAGCAGCGGCCAGCCGCGCCAGTACAGGTAAGGCGTCAGCTGTTGCATGGGCACCACCTCGCCATAGAGCACGCCTTGTTCGAACTGCGGCAGTTGCTCGGTGATCCGGCCAAAGGGGTCGATCAGCACGGTCATGCCGTTGTTGGTCGCGCGGATCATCCAGCGTCCGGCTTCGAGGGCGCGCATCTGGGCCATCTGCAGGTGCTGCAGCGGGCCGATCGAGCGGCCGAACCAGGCGTCATTGCTCACCGTCAGCAACAGCTCGCTCCGTGCGGCGAGTCCGGCGGCGAACTCCGGATAGACCACTTCGTAGCAGATGAAGGTGGCGATCTTGTAGCCCTTGGCCTGCAGCAGCGGCTGGTCGGGGGAGCCGCGGGCAAAGTCCGACATCGGCAGGTTGAAGAAGGCGATCAGCCCGCGCAGCACTTCCTGCAGGGGCACGTACTCGCCGAAGGGCACCAGTTTCTGCTTGAGGTAGTCACCATCGCCCTGGCCGAACACGCTGACGGCATTGTAGTAGCGCGGCTCGCCACGCGCGTTGGCCTGGCGGATCGGCACGCCGGTGATCAGTGCGGCCTGGCGTTCGTTGGCGAAGCGCTGCATGACCTGGAGGTAGCCGGCGGCCTGCGCCTTGAGTACTGGCACCGCGGTCTCCGGCCAGATGATCAGGTCGGTCGGTTCGGCGCTGAAGCTCAGGTCGCGGTACAGCGCCAGTTGGGCGTTGAGTTGGGCCGGATCCCACTTCAGGTTCTGCTCGATATTGCCCTGCATGGCCGCGACCTTGAGCGGTTCGCCGGCAGGCGTAGTCCAGGCGTGACCCTTGAGGACGAGGCCGGCGACCCAGGGGGCGGCCAGCAGCACTATGGCGGTGGCGAGAAAGGCCTTGCGCGCGCGCAGTTGCGCCAGGTTGACCAGCAGCGCGGCGCTCAAGGCCAGGACGAAGGACAGCAGCCATACCCCGCCGACGGGCGCGAGTCCGGCCAATGGGCCGTCGAGCTGGCTGTAGCCGGCGTAGAGCCAGGGAAAACCGGTGAGGAACCAGCTGCGGAAGGCTTCCTGGGCCAGCCACAGGGCGGCGAAGGCCAGTGCGTCGGCCAGCGGTGCTTCGCTGCGGCGCAGCCAGCGCGCCCACAGCCAGGCGGCCAGGGCCAGCAGCAGGCCGAGGCCGGCGACAAAGCCGAGGGTCAGGAAGGCCGCCAGGGCCGGCGAGGCGGCGCCGTAGTCGTGGATGCTGACGTAGACCCAGCTGGTGCCGGCGGCGAACAGGCCGAAGCCGTAGTACCAGCCGCGCCAGGCTGCCTGGCGTGGGTTGAGGTCGCGCAGGCCGAGATAGAACAGGGCAATCGAGAGCAGTGCCAGCAGCCACAGGTCGAATGGCGCCAGCGCCAGCGGGGTGATGGCGCCGGCCGCCAGGGCGATCAGGTTGCCCGGCCAGCCGGAGCGAGTTATCCAGTGCATTGCATGCAGATCCTTGGATTGGAGGTGGCGCAAGGGTAGAGCGGAATGCGGAATGCGGGAAGGTGCTGCTGGCGGCAGTTGTAGGAGCCAGGGGGACGCCTAGTCCTTGCTGGCGATTCTCGTCGCCGCTGATCGCCAGCAAGCTGGCTCCTACGAAAAAGGCGGGCAGAGCCTCAGCGTACCAGCGGGGTCAGGCGCAGCAGGTGGATGCGGCGGCTGTCGGCGTTGAGTACGCGGAAGCGGAACTCGCCGATCTCGGTCACTTCGTTGCGCTTGGGCAGGTGGCCGAAGGCGCTCATCACCAGGCCGCCGACAGTATCGAACTCGTCGTCGGAGAACTGGGTGTCGAAGGATTCGTTGAAGCTGTCGATCGGGGTCAGCGCCTTGACCAGGAAATCGCCGCTGGGCAGCGGTTTGACGTAGCTGTCTTCCTCGACATCGTGCTCGTCCTCGATGTCGCCAACGATCTGCTCGAGTACGTCTTCGATGGTCACCAGGCCGGCCACGCCGCCGTATTCGTCGATCACCACGGCCATGTGGTTGTGGTTGGCGCGGAACTCGCGCAGCAGCACGTTGAGGCGCTTGGACTCGGGGACGAAGGTCGCCGGGCGCAGCACGTCCTTGATGTTGAAATTCGGCTGCTGGTCCAGCAGCACCAGCGGCAACAGGTCCTTGGCCAGGAGGATGCCGATCACGTCATCCAGGCTCTCGCCCACCACCGGATAGCGCGAGTGGGCGGCGTCGATGATCGAGGGCAGGAATTCCTTGGGCGTCTGGTTGGCCCTGATGCTGATCATCTGCGAGCGCGGGACCATGATGTCGCGAACCTGCAGGTCGGCGACCTGGATGGCGCCTTCGACGATGGCCAGCGCTTCGCTGTCGAGCAGCTTGTTCTGGTGCGCTTCGCGCAGTACTTCCAGCAGTTCCTGGCGGTTTTTCGGCTCATGAGCAAAAGCCTGGGTCAGTTTGTTCAACCAGGACTTCGGCTCGTTGCTCGATCGGTCTTCGCTCATGGGGGTTACTCGGGATCCTTGCTGATGGGCAATTATTGGTCGTCGGCATAGGGGTCGGGATGACCCAGTTCGGCGAGCAGTGTGCGTTCCAGTGCTTCCATTTCCTCGGCTTCGGCGTCGTCGATGTGGTCGTAGCCGAGCAGGTGCAGGCAGCCGTGGATCACCAGGTGCGCCCAGTGCGCCTCCGGGGATTTTTCTTGCTCGAGCGCCTCGCGCTCGAGCACCGGCACGCAGATCACCAGATCGCCGAGCAGGGGGATGTCCAGCATTCCGTCGGGTACATCGGCGGGGAAGGACAGCACGTTGGTGGCGTAGTCGCGCTGGCGGTAGGTGTGGTTGAGTTCGAGGCCTTCGGCTTCATCGACCAGGCGGATGGTCAGCTCGGAATCGGCCGTGCGCTGGCGCAGGGCGGTTTCGCACCAGGTGCGGAACTGCGCCTCGCTCGGTAAGTCGGCAGCCTGGGTGGCGACTTGCAGGTCCAGTTCAAGCATTGCCGTTGTCCTGTCCGTCTATCAGCTTGCCGTGAACCCGATCGTCGTAACGTTCGTAGGCCTCGACGATGCGCTGGACCAGGGGGTGGCGCACCACGTCCTTGGGCTTGAAGTGGGTGAAACTGATGCCCGGCACGTCACGCAATACGTCGATGACGTGGGTCAGGCCGCTCTTGGTGCCGCGCGGCAGGTCGACCTGGGTGATGTCGCCGGTGATGATCGCGGTGGAGCCGAAGCCGATGCGGGTGAGGAACATCTTCATCTGCTCCATGGTGGTGTTCTGGCTCTCGTCGAGGATGATGAAGCTGTTGTTCAGGGTGCGGCCGCGCATATAGGCCAGCGGTGCAACCTCGATCACCTGCTTCTCGATCAGCTTGGCCACCTGCTCGAAGCCGAGCATTTCGTAGAGCGCGTCGTACAGCGGACGCAGGTAGGGGTCGATCTTCTGCGACAGGTCGCCGGGCAAAAAGCCCAGCTTCTCGCCGGCTTCGACTGCCGGGCGCACCAGCAGGATGCGCCGGATCTGCTCGCGCTCCAGGGCATCCACCGCGCAGGCCACGGCCAGGTAGGTCTTGCCGGTGCCGGCCGGACCGACGCCGAAGTTGATGTCGTGTTCGAGAATGGCTTTGACGTAGCGCTGCTGATTGACCCCGCGCGGACGAACCATGCCCTTGCGGGTGCGCAGGGCGATGCTGGGCTCGGCGTTGGGGTTGGCCAGTTCATCGATACCGGATTCCTGCAGGAACAGGTGCACCATGTCCGGTGACAGCTCCGTGCTTTTGGTTTCGCGGTAGAGGCGGCGCAGCAGTTGTTCGGCGGAGTTGGTCTGCTCCGGCGCGCCGATCAGTTCGAACTGGTTGCCGCGGTTGCGGATCTCGATGGCCAGGCGCTGTTCGATCAGGCGCAGGTGCTCGTCGAATTGCCCGCAGAGGCTGGCAAAGCGGCGAGCTTCAAAGGGCTCGAGGATAAAGCGATGTGGTTCTATGGGTGCGTTCAAGGTCGTTTGATGGCCGCCAGTCGGCTGGGGTAGTGAAGCGAAGAATACCGCTAGCGGTGCGCGCGGGAAAGCACGGACTGCTGCAACTTTAGCATCGCCTGCTGTGGGTTCGGCTTGCGCCTGAAATTGGCGTTGCCCCGCCCAGGCTGCGCGCGGCGCACCCCGTGCATGGCGGGGCTGTTCACTCGCCGAGCAGGCTGCCACGCAGCGAGTTGGGCAGGGCAGTGTCGATATGCACGTCGACGAACTGACCGATCAGGCGCGGGTTGTCGGTGCGGAAGTTGACCACCCGGTTGCTCTCGGTGCGGCCCTGGAGCATGCCGGGGTCCTTCTTCGAGTAGTCGCTGACCAGGATGCGCTGCAGCGTGCCGACCATGCGTCGGCTGTTTTCGGCGCCTTGCTGGCTGATGCGCTGTTGCAGGATCGCCAGGCGCTGCTTCTTCAGTTCTTCCGGGGTGTCGTCGCTCAGGTCCGCTGCCGGGGTGCCGGGGCGCGCGCTGTAGACGAAGGAATAGGAGAAGTCGAAGCCGACGTCCTCGACCAGTTTCATGGTCTGCTCGAAGTCTTTCTCGGTTTCGCCGGGGAAGCCGATGATGAAGTCCGTGCTGATCAGGATGTCCGGCACCGCCGCGCGCAGCTTGCGGATGCGCGACTTGTACTCGAGCGCGGTGTGGCCCCGCTTCATGGCGGCGAGGATGCGATCGGAGCCCGACTGCACCGGCAGGTGCAGGTATTTCACCAGTTCGGGGATCTCGGCATGGGCCTGGATCAGCGCGTCGGAGAATTCCAGCGGATGGCTGGTGGTGTAGCGGATGCGGTCGATGCCGTCGATGGCAGCCACGGCATAGAGCAATTCGGCAAAATCGGCGAGCTGACCCTCTGCGGTGTCGCCGCGGTAGCCGTTGACGTTCTGGCCGAGCAGGGTGACTTCGCGCACGCCGTTTTCGGCCAGGTGCAGCACTTCGGCGAGGACGTCGGCCAGTGGTCGGCTGACTTCCTCGCCGCGGGTATAGGGCACCACGCAGAAGGTGCAGTACTTGCTGCAGCCTTCCATCACCGAGACATAGGCGCTGGGGCCGTCGACCCGTGGTTCGGGCAGGCGGTCGAATTTCTCGATCTCGGGGAAGGAGATGTCCACCTGCGGCAGCTTGGTGCTGCGCACGGCGGCGATCATTTCCGGCAGGCGGTGCAGGGTCTGCGGGCCGAAGACTACGTCGACATAGGGCGCGCGGTCGCGGATCGCCGCCCCTTCCTGGCTGGCCACGCAGCCGCCGACGCCGATCACCAGCTCCGGGTTGGCCAGCTTCAGCTCGCGCCAGCGGCCAAGCTGGGAGAACACCTTGTCCTGGGCCCTTTCGCGAATCGAGCAGGTGTTGAGCAGGATCACGTCGGCATCTTCAGCGCGTGCGGTGACTTCCAGGGCTTGATGTTCGCCCAGCAGGTCGACCATGCGCGAGCTGTCGTACTCGTTCATCTGGCAGCCGTGGGTTTCGATATAAAGCTTCTTGGTCATGCGCGCTCAAAGGGTGATTCGAAGAACCGCACATTATAGTGGCCGAACGGCTGGGTTCCTAGCCGCCTGTCGGACTTAACCATCCGCAGCAGAACAGCGTTAAGTCTGACAGGCTGCTGGCATTGCCTGCCCGGTGGCTGTGCTATGATTTGCGCCCTCTTATTTCCCCTCCAGTCTAGACTTCCATCCATGAGCAAGCGCGAACCCATCTATAAGGTGATTTTCCTCAACCAGGGCCAGGTGTACGAAATGTATGCCAAGCAGATCTTTCAGAGCGATCTGTGGGGCTTCCTGGAGGTGGAGGAGTTTGTCTTCGGTGAGCGGACCCAGGTGGTGGTCGATCCCAGCGAAGAGAAACTCAAGGCCCAGTTCGACGGTGTGGTGCGCAGCTTCTTGCCCATGCACGCGATCATTCGTATCGACGAGGTCGAACGCCTGGGCACGCCGAAGATCAGCGAGGCCCGGGGTGGCGGCAACGTCATGCCGTTCCCCATGCCGATGCCGGATAAGTAAGCCTGTAGGAGCCAGGGGCGCCGAGTCCTTGCGGGCGATCGCTGCCTGATGATGCAATCGCCAGCAAGCTGGCTCCTACGATTCAGGGCAGCGGCGCGAACGGCGATTGGCCGTCGGCCGCCTGCAGTTCCAGCAGGTAGTTGCGGAATATCTCGCCGAGTACCTGGCCGGCGATTTCCAGTTCCTCGCGCTGCATGCGCTCCGAGACCAGGTCGGCACTGTCCATGGCTTCATCCGAGCCGTTCACCGCCGCCATTTTCAGCACTATATAGGCCTGCACGTTGTTCGCCGGCACGCCTTCGCCGCGGAAGAACATCATGCCCAGGCGGTATTGCGCCTGGGCATGGCCCTGCAGCGAAGCCTGTTCGAACCAGTTGAGCGCTTGCGCCAGGTCGCGTGGCGCGCGCTTGCCGTCGTAATAGAATTCGCCCAGTTCGTACGCGGCTTGCGGGTCACCGTTCTGCGCCGCTTGCTGGCAGGCGACCAGCGCGTCGGGCAGCTCTTCGGGCGAGGTGTTCAGCGAGCAACTGCCGGTTGCGGGGATCAGCAGGGTGTTGCCGCCTGCGAACGCGAGCAGCGGCAGAAGAAGCAGCAGGCAGCCCAGAGATAGGGTGCGGCCGGTGCATTTCATGGAAATCCGTGTACCTCGGGAAGCGGTGCGGGGTCGAACCCGGCCGACAAGGTGCGCCGGCGTTGGCATTATGAAATAAGCAGTGGCGTTCTTACAAAGTCTTTACGGGGTTTTCTCGATTGGCGCAATCCTCTGCATGGCCCGGCAGGCTCAGTAGCAGCCAGGCCAGCAGCGGATAAGCCGGCGTCAGTACGGCGTGCAGCAGGTCGATGCGGCGCAACGGACCGATAAAACCGTCGCTGCCGACCGCTAGTGTGGCCAGCAAGAACAGGCCGGCCACGACCGTCGCGGCGCCTGCCGGCGTGCGCCGCGGCCACTGGACGGCGCCGGCATAGAGGATCAGCAGCAGGGTCGCCAGGCTGAGCGCCAGGCGGTAGTCCTCGAGCAGGTTCATCTGGCGGAACAGCTCGAAGAAGGCGCACAGCCCCAGTACCACGCGGCCCCAGTTCGGCCGGCTCCAGGCCCAGCCGCGGCCCAGGGTCAGGGCGGCCACGCCGAGTAGCGGCAGGCCGAGAAAACTGCTGGCCTGGCTCAGCCACAGGTGGGCCGCCTGCCAGCCCGGGTCGCCGACGGAGGCGGCCGCCGCCGCAGCGGCTAGGAGAAAGCCGAGCAGGGCGCAGAACAGCGCCGGCTGATCGGCCTCGCCGTAGCCCTTGCGCGCCTTGCCGATGACGACGGCGCCGGCCAGGCAGGCCAGTGCCAGCAGGCCGCCGGACAGGACCGTGCTGTACTGCATCAGCTTTTTTTCAGCTCGGCGAAGGCGCGCTCGGCCGCGTCCAGGGTGAGCGCAAGCTCCGTCTGGCCGTGGGCGATGGAGGTGAAGCCGGCTTCGAAGGCGCTAGGGGCCAGATAGACGCCACCATCCAGCATCAGGTGGAAGAAGCGCTTGAAGCGCTCGGCGTCGCTGCCCATCACGTCGTCGAAGGTGACGATGTCATCGGCGCCGCTGAAGTACAGGCCGAACATGCCGCCGGCCTGGGTGGTGACGAAGGGGATGCCGGCGGCATCGGCACGATCCTGCAGGCCCTGCAGCATGCACGCGGTGTAATCGCTCAGCTCGGCATGGAAGCCCGGGCGGCTGATCAGCTTCAGGGTGGTCAGGCCGGCGGCCATGGCCAGCGGGTTGCCGGACAGGGTGCCGGCCTGGTAGACCGGGCCGAGCGGGGCGATGCACTGCATGATCTCGCGCTTGCCGCCAAAGCAGCCGACCGGCATGCCACCGCCGATGATCTTGCCGAAGGTGGTCAGGTCCGGGGTCACGCCGTAATGGGCCTGGGCGCCGCCGAGGGCGACGCGAAAGCCGGTCATCACTTCGTCGAAGATCAGCACCACGCCGTGTTTGTCGCACTGCTCGCGCAGGCCTTGGAGAAAGCCCGGGGCCGGCGGTACGCAGTTCATGTTGCCGGCCACCGGCTCGACGATGATGCAGGCCACTTCGTTGCCGACTTCACCGAGCATCTGCGCGACGGCGTCGATGTCGTTGAACGGCAGGGTCAGGGTGTGTTTGGCGAAGGCCGCCGGCACCCCGGCCGAACTCGGCACGCCCTGGGTCAGGGCGCCGGAGCCGGCTTTCACCAGCAGGCTGTCGGAATGCCCGTGGTAGCAGCCTTCGAACTTGATGATGCTGTCGCGGCCGGTGAAGCCGCGGGCCAGGCGGATCGCGCTCATGGTCGCCTCGGTGCCGGAGCTGACCATGCGCACCATCTCCAGCGACGGCACCAGGGCGCAGACCAGGTCGGCCATCTCGGTTTCCATGGCGGTCGGTGCGCCGTAGGACAGGCCGTGTTCCAGCTGGCGGCGCACGGCGTCGAGCACGTCCGGGTGACTGTGGCCGAGAATCATCGGGCCCCAGGAACCGACGTAGTCCACGTAGCGCTTGTCATCCTCATCGGTGACATAGGCACCGGCCGCGTGCTTGAAGAACAGCGGCGTGCCGCCGACGCTCTTGAAGGCGCGCACCGGCGAGTTGACGCCGCCGGGGATGTGCTTCTGGGCGTGGGCGAAGAGGATTTCGGAACGGGACATGGCAGGGCCTCTCGAATAGCGGATCGGGGCGAATCGAGCCGCCCCGCAAATCGGTTAAGGGGTGGCGAACAGGGCGCTGAAGGCACGGGCGCGGCGTTCAACTTCGGTGGCCGAGTCGGCGCCGAACAGGGCGTGGATCACCGCCACCATGCTGGCGCCGCGGGCAATCAGCAGGGCGGCATTGTCCAGGGTCACGCCGCCGATGGCGACGATCGGCAGGCTGATGCGACCTTTCGCCTGATCCAGCAGCTCGAGCGTGGCGCTGGGGGCGCCGGGCTTGGTGTTGGAGTCGAAGAAGCGACCGAAGGCGACATAGCTGGCGCCTTCCTTGGCGGCGGTTTCGGCCAGCTCGATCTGTGCATGGCAGGTGCCGCCGATGATCGCCTGGCGCCCGAGCAGGGCGCGGGCGGCGGACAGCGAACCGTCGCTCTGGCCCAGGTGCAGGCCGACGCCGAGGCGTGCGGCCAGTTCGGCGTCGTCGTTGATGATCAGTCCGGCGCCGTAGCGATTGCACAGCTCGCGCAGGGCTTCGGCCTGGCGCAGGCGGCGCGCCTCATCGCTGGACTTGTCGCGGTATTGCAGCAGGCTGGCGCCGCCTTTCAGCGCCGCTTCGGCGTAGGGCAACAGCTTGCCGCCAGCCAGCAGTTGGCTGTCGGTGATGGCATACAGGCCACGCAGTTTCATCGACGGCACTCCATCAGCAGAAATCCAGGGGCAGGCGGCGCGGGATGTACTGACCGTGGCCGGGTTGCTCGGCGTCGCGCAGGGTGCGCCAGGTGTAATCGAGGGCGAACTGCACGGCGCTGACCAGCTCCTGGCCGAGGGCCAGGCGGCCGGCCAGGGCGCTGGCCAGGGTGCAGCCGGAGCCGTGGTAACTGCCGGGCAGGCGCTGGCAGGTGAAGGTGTGCCGGCTGCCGTCGCGGCAATACAGGCGATTGTGCACCTGCTGTTCGTCGCCGTGGCCGCCGGTGATCAGCAGATGCTGGATATAGGGCAGCAGCTTCTCCGCGCACTGATCGGCCGTGCCGTCCGGCAGTTCGGCGAGGATGCGCGCTTCCGGCAGGTTCGGCGTGGCGATGGTGGATACGGCAAACAGGCGTTCGCGCATGGCATAGCCGACTTCATCCTTGCCCAGGGCGCCACCGCCGCCGGCGCGCAAGACCGGGTCGCAGACCAGGGTAATGCCCGGCAGTTGCTGCATGATCTGCAGCACGGTTTCGACCATTTCCACCGAGCCGAGCATGCCCAGCTTGACGGCCGCGATCGGCAGGTCGGCGATCACCGCATTGGCCTGGGCCAGCACCCAGTCGCGATCGAGTACGCGGAAGTCGACGACATTGACCGTGTCCTGCACGGTCAGCGCGGTGACCGTCGGGGCGGCGTGGCAGCCTTGTGCGAGCAGGGCTTCGATATCGGCTTGCAGGCCGGCACCACCACTGGGGTCGTGGCCGGACAGGCAGAGCACTACGGGGCGGGAAGTAGGCGTTTTCATGGTGCGCGAGCTTAGCATTAAACGGCCCCGATTGAACCGCGGGGAATCTGCTGTGCTCAAGCTCGCCGGTCCTCGGGCCGAGATATTTCTGATCGTATCGGCAGCTTTAGCCAGCCGCTCCAAGAACGCTGCCCGCTTGGCTTGCAGCGCCGATTGCAACGCCTTGCCTGGCCGGCCCAGGAAGTTTGCGCCCGCCGCCGTTTTCCCCTGCAAAGCCTATGCTAGAGTGACGGCCATTCAAATAACCGGGTGGGCGAGGTGGCGTCAGTCAGGAGAGGAGGGCTCTCCGGCGCATCCCGACTTTGCCCGACTTCGCCTTCGTGGGTCCGCATGCGCTACCTCCTGATTCTTCTGTTCGCAGTCTGGCCGCTATGCGCCTCTGCCGTGGTGTTCGATGAACATACCCGCATGCTGCCGCTTGGTCAGGCCATGCAGGTGTTCGAGGATGTCCGCGGCGATGCGACCATCGACGAGGTCACCTCGTCGGCCCTGCAGGCGAGTTTTCGCCAGCATGACAAACCGGTGCTGAATGCCGGTTATTCGCGTTCGGTGTTCTGGCTGCGCCTGGATCTGGAGTATCGACCACAGCGGCCGGACGGGCTGGGCGGGCCGCAGCCCTGGTTGCTGGAACTGGCCTATCCGCCGCTGGATCGGCTGGATCTGTACCTGCCGGACGCCCAGGGCCGGTTCCAGCTGGCCCAGCGCACTGGCGACTCGCTGCCCTTCGCGAGCCGGCAGATCAAGCACCACAACTACCTGTTCGAACTCGACCTGCAGCCGCAGCAGCCGCAACGCGTCTATCTGCGCCTGCAAAGCCAGGGGTCGATCCAGGCGCCGCTGAGCCTGTGGGCGCCCAATGCCTACCTGGAAGAGCAGCCCGCGCGCATCTATGTGCTCGGCATCATCTACGGCGTGCTGCTGGTGATGCTGATCTACAACCTGTTCATCTTCCTCAGCGTCAGGGATGCCAGCTACCTCTATTACATCCTCTATATCGCCTCGTTCGGCCTCTATCAGGTGTCGGTCAACGGCGCCGGCATCGAGTATTTCTGGCCCGACAACCCCTGGTGGGCGAACGCCGCGACGCCCTTCCTGATCGGTTCGGCCGCGCTGTTCGGCTGCCAGTTCGCGCGCAGCTTCCTGCATACCTCCGAACACAGCCCCTGGGTCGACCGCACGCTGCTGCTGATGATGGCCAGCGGTGCCGGGGTGATGATCCTGGCGCTGACCGTCAGCTATGCCCTGTCGTTGCGCCTGGCCACCTACCTGGCGCTGCTGTTCACCGTGGTGGTCTTCGTCGCCGGGGTCCTCGCCTGGCTGCGCGGCATGCGCGTGGCGCGCTACTTCATCATCGCCTGGAGCGCCTTCCTGCTCGGCGGCGCGATCAACAGCCTGATGGTGCTCGGCTACCTGCCCAATATGTTCCTGACCATGTACGCCAGCCAGCTCGGTTCGGCGCTGGAGGTCGGCTTGCTGTCGCTGGCCCTGGCCGACCGGATCAACGCGATGAAGGAGGAGCGCACGCGGATTCTCCAGGATAGCGGGCGCAAGCTGGAGGCGCTGAACCAGGAGCTGGCCAACAGTAACCGGCTCAAGGACGAATTCCTCGCCACCGTCACCCACGAGTTGCGCACGCCTATGAACGGGGTGATCGGCTCGCTGGAATTGATGCAAACCCTCAGCCTGGACGCCGAGCTGGCGCAGTACCAGAAGACCGCCGCCAGTTCGGCGCGGGACATGATGCGCATGGTCAATGACATCCTCGCCCTCAGCGAGTTGCAGGCCGGCAAGCTCTACCCGAGGCGCGAGCCGTTCAGCCTGCGCGGACTGCTTGACGGGTTGCGTGCGCAGTACGCCGCGCGTGCCGAGGACAAGGGCCTGCGTTTCGTCCTGGAACTGGACGAAAGCCTGCCCGATACCCTCGAAGGCGATGCCGGCAAACTGGCGCAGAGCCTTGGCTATCTGCTCGAC
>Ga0209343_10002933_pt1 | contig 21767 bp, 23 predicted proteins | sample RifCSPlowO2_02_FD_184026 | JGI IMG/M metagenome (GOLD analysis project Ga0209343, IMG submission 184026) | Groundwater microbial communities from Rifle, Colorado - Rifle CSP2_plank lowO2_0.2 (SPAdes) (version 2) | ecosystem: Environmental > Aquatic > Deep subsurface > Groundwater | place... | reverse complement strand
ACGGCGCTGTCGCGCTACGCGCACAGCGCCACCCTGCCGATCGACAACAATCCGGTCGAGAACATCATCCGACCGATCGCGGTGGGTAAGAAGAATTGGTTGTTTACCGGATCGGAGCGCGCCGGCCGCCGCGCCGCCGCCATCCAGAGCCTGCTGGCCACCGCCAAACTGAACGGCATCGAGCCCGCCGCCTGGCTCAAGGATACGCTGGAAAAACTGCCCACCTGGCCCAACAGCCGGATCGATGAGCTGTTACCCCTCAGCCCCGCAAACTGAGCAAGGGTGGGGCGGCTGGACGCTTACCCGAAATGAGCGGTCACGCGTTAGCGAAATGACCGGTCACGATCAACCGAAACGGCCGGTCACGGTGCTCCGAAATCCGCAGCTTGGCCATGACCATGCGCTATGCGCACCTAGCCCCCGATCACCTGCAGGATGCTTTGACCCTGAACCCGCTGGCCGACAAATGACGTTAACAAAACGTACGTTTTGCCGTACGCTGTTGCGTAACGACATAGGAGGCTAAACCCCATGCAAACCCTAACCGCAAGTGAAGCGCGCACAAACCTGTACCGGCTCATGGATCAATCTGCCGAATCACACCAGCCCATCCTGATTTCAGGCAAGCGCAACAACGCTGTTCTGATATCGGCTGGGGATTGGGACGCGATTCAAGAGACTCTGTATCTGCTGTCTGTTCCTGGCATGCGCGAGTCGATCAAAGAAGGCATGGCCGAGCCGGTCGAGGAATGCGCTAAGGAGCTGGATTGGTGAATTGGCAGCTCGTTTACACAAAGCAAGCACAGAAAGATGCACAGAAGCTGGCTGCAGCAGGCTTAAAGGACAAAGCTAAAGCCCTGCTGGCTGTCGTACAGGACAACCCGTTCCAGACTCCGCCGCCCTATGAAAAGCTGATTGGAGATCTTGCCGGGGCATACTCACGGCGAATCAATATTCAGCATCGCTTGGTTTATCAGGTGCTGCAGGATGAGCAAGTCGTGAAGGTTTTACGGCTCTGGTCGCACTACGACTGACACAGGCTTCGACACTTTTTCGACACCACCAAAAGCCAGAAAGCAAAAAGCCCCGAAATCTTGTTAGAAATCAGGGCCTTAGTGTTTCGAAAGTGGCGGTGAAGAAGGGATTCGAACCCTTGATACGATTTCTCGTATACACACTTTCCAGGCGTGCTCCTTCAACCGCTCGGACACTTCACCGGTACTCGGCAAACCGTGGTCTGTCGAGGCGCGCTAATCTAGCCGAAGAGACCGCCAAAGGCAACGTATTTTTGCAGGCGATTCAAACTCTTATGTTTAACACCTGACCCAAGGACAAGCACTGGTTGATTCCTCAACAGGGCTGACCTGCCAGTCAGCCACAGCGCTTTACCTTGACGCCGTGGGTGGGTAAGGTCGGCGCCACGTCATTCCAAGGAATTTTTTGTCATGAGTGAGCTGATCTCTTACCACCTCGAAGATGGCATCGCCACCTTGACCCTGAGCAACGGCAAGGTCAACGCCATTTCCCCGGACGTCATCGCCGCCTTTAATAGCGCGCTGGACCAGGCCGTGCAGGACAAGGCCATCGTCATCATTACCGGCCAGCCTGGCATTCTCTCCGGCGGCTACGACCTCAAGGTAATGACCTCTGGCCCGCAAAACGCTGTAGACCTGGTCACCGCCGGCTCAACCCTGGCACGCCGCATGCTGTCGCACCCCTACCCGATCATCGTGGCCTGCCCAGGCCATGCGATCGCTAAAGGCGCGTTTATTCTGCTCTCGGCTGATTACCGCATCGGCGTCAACGGCCCGTTCAATATCGGCCTGAATGAAGTGCTGATCGGCATGACCATGCACCACGCCGGCATTGAGCTGGCCCGTGACCGCCTGCGCAAGTCGGCGTTCAGCCGCTCAGTGATCAACGGCGAACTGTTCAACCCGCAAGACGCCGTAGATGCCGGCTTCCTCGACAAGGTAGTGCCCGCCGAGCAATTGCTGGCCAGCGCCCTGGCCGTGGCCCAACAGATGAAGAAGGTCAATATGACCGCGCACAAGAACACCAAGCTGAAAGTGCGTAAGGCCATGCTCGAAAGCCTGGATAAGGCCATCGAAATGGATCAGCAACACCTCGGCTGAGCCCTCCCTGACAGCCTGAGCACTACAACCCGGACAACGCTTTTGATCCACAGCAAAAATCCGCCCCCTCACCAGGCGCGGATTTTTTGCATCTACTGCGCACACTCATCACCGTGCAGCAGCCTATCAACCCGCATCACATACGCGACACGACAGAAGACAGATTCACCTATAGCTAAAAATGCCGACTCGCTGCGCCCTGTTACAGCCCCTCGACCCAAAAACCATAGGCGGTGGCAAAAAGCAGGGTAAAAATTGCGACCACCTAGAAAGCATCGCCCATAAAAAAATCCAGCCACCGTTAAGTGGCTGGATTTTCTATGATTATATGGTCGGGACGGAGTGATTCGAACACTCGACCCCTAGCACCCCATGCTAGTGCGCTACCGGACTGCGCTACGCCCCGACTAGGCGTTAAAATACTTCTGAAGATTCATCAAAAGCGCCGCAACTATACAATAAGCATCTGATATATGGAAGTTTTTTCCTCAACCCAGAACCTACTTGCGCAGCACCAAGAGCACATCCTCAAGCTCGGCAATCATCTGCCGAATCATTTGCTTGTATTGCGTGGCATCTTCTTTGGCTTCATCGCCCGACATGCGCTGGCGGGCGCCACCGATGGTGAAGCCTTGATCGTAAAGTAGGTCGCGAATTTGCCGAATCATCAGCACATCCTGGCGCTGGTAATAACGTCGATTGCCTTTGCGCTTGACCGGATTGAGTTGTGGAAACTCCTGCTCCCAGTAGCGCAAAACATGCGGTTTGACCGCACAGAGCTCACTGACCTCGCCAATGGTGAAGTAGCGTTTGCCAGGTATGGGCGGCAACTCGGCGTTATGACTTGGTTCCAGCATAGGCTTCGACTCTGGCTTTCAATTTTTGCCCTGGGCGGAAGGTCACCACACGGCGCGCCGTGATGGGAATTTCCTCGCCTGTTTTTGGATTACGTCCGGGACGTTGGGACTTATCGCGCAGATCAAAATTGCCGAAACCGGACAGTTTGACCTGCTCGTTGTCTTCCAGGGCGTGCCGAATCTCCTCAAAAAACAGTTCAACCAGTTCCTTGGCTTCCCGTTTATTCAGGCCTAGCTCTTCATACAGACGTTCGGCCATTTCAGCTTTCGTCAGAGCCCCCATACGCTACTTCCTTAACGTGGCGTTGAACTTTTGTTCCAGCGAGCTGAGGATATTTTCAATTGTAGTATTGACCTCATCGTCATTAAGAGTGCGCGATGGATGCTGCCAGGTCAAGCCGACCGCAAGGCTTTTTCTATGTGGATCAATGCCTTTACCGTGATAGACATCAAATAGCTTGAGGTCCGTCAGCCATTCACCTGCCTGCTCACGAATGGCATTGAGCACCAGACTCGCCGGGACATCGCGATCAACCAGCAGAGCCAAATCACGGCGCACTTCTGGGAAGCGCGACAGCTCCTGGAATGCTGGCAGGCGCCCACTGGCCACCTCCGCGAGCACCAATTCAAACAGATAAACCGGCTGGTCAATCCCCAAGGTTTTGGCCAGCTCTGGGTGCAGCGCGCCGACAAAACCGACCAGGCGAGCATCGCGCTCGATACGGGCCGTTTGCCCAGGATGCAAGGCCGGATGCTCGCCAGCGACAAAGCTGAACTCATCGGCAGAGCCTGCACAGCCGAGCAAGGCCTCAACGTCCGCCTTGAGATCGTAGAAATCCACTGCTTCACGGCCATGGGACCACGCCTCAGGCAAGCGGCCGCCGCAAATGACACCGGCAAGCATGGCTTCCTGCTTGAGACCCTCCAACTGCCCCACAAAACGCAAGCCGCTCTCAAACATGCGTACCCGCGTCTGCTGGCGATTGAGGTTGTGCTGCAGGGCTTTAATCAGGCCCGGCCACAAGGAGGAGCGCATCGCCGCCATATCAGTCGAGATGGGGTTGGCCAGCATCAGCGGGGTAGCGCCGGGATTGAACAGCTCGAACATTTTCGGATCGATAAAGCTGTAGGTAATCGCCTCTTGATAGCCGCGGGCAACCAGCAAACGCCGCAGCGCCGGCAGCTCAACCGCAGCCTCAGCCTTGCGTTGCGGGGCCAGACGCGCCTGCGGGTAGCGCACCGGCAAACGGTTATAGCCATACAGGCGCGCCAACTCTTCGATCAGATCAACTTCCAGACTTATGTCAAAGCGATGGCTCGGTACTACAACCTGCCAACGACCGGGCCCATCTGCCGTTACCGTCAAGCCCAAGCCACTAAGCAGGCGCTCAACTTCGCTGTCATCCATAACCATGCTGAGCATTTGTTCGATACGCTCAGAACGCAGGGTAATGGGAGCAATAGCGGGCAAATCGGCGGCACTTTCGACCGCAATGATTGGCCCAGGCTCACCACCGACAATCTCCAGCAACAGCCCGGTGGCACGCTCCATCGCCTCACGGGCCAACTGGGAGTCGACGCCACGCTCAAAACGATGGGAAGAGTCGGTGTGCAGGCCATAGGAGCGCGCCTTGCCGGCCAACGCAATGGTGTCGAAGAAGGCGCTTTCGAGGAACAGATCGGTGGTTTTGGCGCTTACTCCGCTGCACTCCCCACCCATGATGCCGGCAATTGCCAGGGCTCGGGAATGGTCGGCAATGACCAAAGTATTGGCACGCAGGCTGACGTCCTGACCATCCAGCAACACCAGCTTCTCGCCCTCTTCGGCCATACGCACACGGATGCCGCCGCTGATCTGGGCGAGGTCGAAGGCGTGCATGGGCTGGCCGAGCTCGAGCATCACATAATTGGTGACATCGACCACGGCATCGATACTGCGCACATCGGCGCGACGCAGCCGCTCAACCATCCACAGCGGTGTCGGCCGGGACACATCGACATTGCGCAGCACGCGCCCGAGGTACCGCGGGCACGCCTTGGGCGCCAGCACTTCGACCGGCAGTTGCTGTGCATGCACAGCGGCAACACTGGCGATCTGCGGACGCGTGACCGGCGCCGCATACAGCGCGCCCACTTCACGGGCCAGGCCGGCCAGCGACAGGCAATCACCACGATTAGGCGTGAGATCGACCTCAATGCTGACATCATTGAGCTGCAGATAGGTGCGCACATCTTCGCCGACAGGCGCATCGGCGGCCAATTCCAGCAGGCCGTCATTCTCTTCGCTGATTTGCAGCTCGGCAGCCGAACAAAGCATGCCGTTGGATTCAACCCCACGCAGCTTGGCTTTTTTGATCTTGAAGTCGCCCGGCAACTCGGCGCCGATCATGGCAAACGGAATTTTCAGACCAGGGCGCACATTCGGCGCACCGCACACCACTTGCAAGGTTTCAGTGCCATTGCTGACCTGGCAAACCCGCAACTTATCGGCATCCGGATGCTGCTCGGTACTCAACACCTCGCCCACCACAATGCCGGAGAACTGCCCGGCCGCCGGGGTCACGCTATCGACCTCAAGGCCGGCCATGGACAGACGAGCCACCAGCTCGTCGCTGCTAACCTGTGGGTTGACCCAGGTGCGCAGCCACTGTTCGCTAAACTTCATCCCGCTCTCCTAAGCGCCAGCCCGCAGGGCCGAGGCGCTCGGTCATATCTGGTTAAACACAGCCACCGGCGGCGGCTTGCTCGATTACTGAAACTGCGCCAGGAACCGCAGGTCGTTATCAAAGAACAAGCGCAAATCATTGACGCCATAGCGCAGCATGGCCAGGCGCTCGACGCCCATGCCAAAGGCAAAGCCCTGGTATTTTTCCGGATCGATGCCGGACATCTTCAACACGTTGGGATGGACCATGCCGCACCCCATGACCTCAAGCCAGCCAGTCTGCTTGCACACTCGGCAACCTTTGCCGCTGCACATCACACACTGCATGTCGACTTCGGCAGAGGGCTCGGTGAACGGAAAGAATGACGGGCGGAAACGCACGCCCAAATCCTTCTCGAAGAACACCCGCAAGAACTCCTCGATGGTGCCCTTGAGATCGGCAAAGCTGATGCCTTCATCGATCAGCAGGCCTTCGACCTGATGGAACATCGGCGAGTGGGTAATATCCGAATCGCAGCGATACACGCGCCCAGGGCAGACGATGCGAATTGGCGGCTGCTGCGACTCCATGGTGCGCACCTGCACCGGCGAGGTATGGGTGCGCAGCAACATGTTGGCATTGAAATAGAAGGTGTCATGCATCGCCCGCGCCGGGTGGTGGCCGGGGATATTGAGGGCTTCAAAGTTGTGATAGTCGTCCTCCACCTCGGGGCCTTCGGCGATGCCGTAGCCAATCCGGGTGAAAAACTGCTCGACACGCTCCAGCGTGCGCGTCACTGGATGTAAACCGCCCGAAGCCTGACCACGCCCCGGCAGGGTTACATCAATACATTCTGCGGCCAGCTTGGCCGACAATTCCGCTTGCTCAAGCAATGCCTTGCGGGCATTGAGCACATCCTGCACACGCTCTTTGGCCGCATTGATCAGCGCACCGACTTTCGGCCGCTCATCTGCCGGCAGATCGCCCAGGGTCTTCATCACCTGAGTCAACTCGCCCTTCTTGCCAAGATAAAGAACCCGCAACTGCTCCAGGGCATTTACGTCTTCAGCGCGCTGCACGGCCTCAAGTGCTTGAGAGACCAGCGCATCCAGATTTTCCATGTACAAACTCCAGATACGAAATAGGGGAAGAGCCCGAAAGCTCTCCCCCTATTGGTGACGTTTAGCACCGGGCAAGCCCGGTGATTGTCGGGGACTTAAGCCAGGGTGGCTTTCGCTTTCTCGACAATCGCAGCAAACGCCGCTTTTTCGTTCACTGCCAGATCAGCCAAAACCTTACGGTCGATCTCGATTGCTGCCTTTTTCAAGCCAGCAATGAAACGGCTGTAGGACAGACCGTTAACACGAGCACCGGCGTTGATACGCGCGATCCACAGTGCACGGAACTGACGCTTCTTCTGACGACGGTCGCGGTAGGCGTATTGGCCTGCCTTGATGACTGCCTGCTTGGCAACACGGAACACGCGCGAGCGCGCGCCATAGTAGCCTTTAGCGAGTTTCAGAATTTTTTTGTGACGACGACGAGCGACGACACCACGCTTAACACGAGCCATGAGTAACTACCTCTAAATCTTGACCGAAATTAACGAACACGCATCATGCGATCCACTTTACGCACGTCAGACGGATGCACCATGGTGCTTCCGCGCAGCTGACGCTTACGCTTGGTGGACATTTTGGTCAGGATGTGGCTTTTGAAAGCGTGCTTGTGCTTGAAGCCATTCGCCGTTTTCAAGAAGCGCTTCGCAGCGCCACTTTTGGTTTTCATCTTTGGCATGTTCGGATACTCCGCATTCAGTTGATAAACATAACCGCAAGGCCTGCCGTGCCCTTTTGGTCACTTCTTCTTTTTGGGGGCGATGACCATGATCAGTTGGCGTCCTTCCATCTTAGGATGCTGTTCAACGGCGCCGTATTCGAGCAGGTCAGTCTCAACCCGCTTCAACAGCTCCATTCCCAGTTCCTGGTGGGCCATCTCTCGGCCGCGGAATCGAAGCGATACCTTGGCCTTATCCCCATCACTAAGGAAACGTACCAGGTTGCGTAGTTTTACCTGGTAATCCCCTTCTTCCGTCCCTGGACGAAACTTGATTTCTTTAACCTGAATCTGCTTCTGGTTTTTCTTCGCTGCAGCAATCTGCTTCTTCTTTTCGAAGATCGATTTGCCGTAGTCCATCAGCTTGCAAACAGGTGGCACTGCATCGGCAGAAATCTCTACCAGATCCAGCTTTGCCTCTTCAGCCTTAAGAAGCGCGTCTTCAATTGACACAATCCCAAGCTGCTCACCGTCAGCGCCAATTAACCGAACCTCACGGGCCGAGATATTCTCGTTGATCGGGGCCTTCGGTGCAGCTCGTTTATCCTGTCTCATTTCACGCTTAATAATGATTACTCCGAATCTTGGCGACCACGCCGGGAAACCGCCTGCGCAAGGAATTCAGCGAATTGAGCGACGGGCATGGAGCCCAGATCAGCACCTTCACGAGTGCGCACGGCGACGGTTTGCATCTCAACTTCCCGATCTCCAATAACCAAGAGATAGGGAACCTTGAGCAAAGTATGCTCGCGGATTTTAAAGCCTATTTTTTCGTTTCTCAAGTCAGACTTGGCACGAAACCCGCTCTGAGTGAGCGTTTTCTCGACTTCCAGGGCAAATTCAGCCTGCTTATCGGTGATATTCAGGATTACTGCCTGGGTCGGCGCCAACCAGGCCGGGAAAGCGCCCTCGTAGTGCTCGATCAGCATGCCAATGAAACGCTCGAAGGAGCCGAGAATGGCGCGGTGCAGCATGACCGGCGTCTGCCGGCTGTTGTCCTCGGCGACATAGGTCGCATCCAGACGCTGCGGCATATTCGGATCGTACTGCAGCGTACCGCACTGCCAGGCACGGCCCAGGCAATCGTGCAGGGTGAATTCAATCTTCGGCCCGTAGAACGCGCCCTCTCCCGGCAGATATTCCCAAGGCAAGCCCGCAGCATCCAGCGCACTGGCCAGCGCCGCCTCGGCACGATCCCAGAACGCATCGTCGCCCACACGCTTGTCAGGGCGAGTCGACAGCTTGATTTTGACATTATCGAAGCCAAAGTCGGCGTAGACCTGCAGAGTCAGCTTGATGAAATCGGCTGCCTCCTGACTAACCTGCCCTTCGGTGCAGAAAATATGCGCATCGTCCTGGGTAAAGCCACGCACCCGCATGATGCCATGCAAGGCACCCGAAGGTTCATTGCGATGACAGGAGCCAAACTCGGCCAGGCGTAGCGGCAGCTCGCGGTAGCTCTTCAGGCCCTGATTGAAAATCTGCACATGGCAGGGGCAGTTCATCGGCTTGATCGCGTACTCGCGGCTCTCCGACTGGGTGGTGAACATGTTCTCGGCGTAGTTGCCCCAGTGCCCGGATTTCTCCCACAGGATGCGGTCAACCACCTGCGGCGTGCGCACCTCGGAATAGCCGTTCTCGCGCTGGATCTGGCGCATGTACTGCTCAAGCACCTGATACAGGGTCCAGCCATTGGGGTGCCAAAACACCATGCCTGGCGCCTCTTCCTGGGTATGGAAGAGATCCAGGCGCTTGCCGATCTTGCGATGGTCGCGTTTTTCCGCTTCTTCAATACGCTGGATATACGCCGCCAACTGCTTTTTGTCGGCCCAGGCGGTGCCATACACGCGCTGCAACTGCTCGTTCTTGGCATCGCCGCGCCAGTAGGCGCCGGACAGCTTGGTCAGCTTGAAGGCCTTCAGAAAGCGCGTGTTCGGCACGTGCGGGCCACGGCACATGTCGACATATTCTTCGTGGTGATACAGACCCATGGCCTGCTCATCCGGCATGTCTTCAACCAGGCGCAGCTTGTAGTCCTCGCCACGGGCCTGGAACAGCTCGATCACCTGGGCGCGCGGGGTCACCTTCTTGATCACATCGTATTCAGTGTCGATCAGCTGCTGCATGCGCTGCTCAATGGCCGCCACGTCTTCCATGCTGAAGGGGCGCTCGGCTGCGATGTCGTAATAGAAGCCTTCATCAATCACCGGCCCAATCACCATCTTGGCGGTTGGATAGAGTTGCTTTACGGCATGACCGATCAAATGCGCGCAGGAATGGCGAATAATCTCCAGGCCTTCCTGATCCTTGGGCGTGATGATTTGCAGCGTGGCGTCAGCCTCGATCAAATCGCAGGCATCGACCAGCTTGCCGTTGACCTTACCGGCCAACGTAGCCTTGGCCAGGCCCGCACCAATGGATTGGGCCACCTCAAGCACGGATACCGGGTGGTCGAACGAACGCTGACTGCCGTCAGGAAGAGTAATGGTGGGCATGGCGCCTCCTCTCCTAGTGGTGACCCCTACCAAAGGTCACATGGGTTGGGATGAGCCAGTAGCCGATCCGGCGGCGACCCCGCCGAACAATGGCGGGAGCCCGAAGGCTGCCTTTACCGAACCAGGGACACTGGAGGTTTAAACACGAGATGTTTGCAAAAAAGTCGCTTGCCGCCGAGTTCGACCGACATCAACCAACCCATTGATATAAAAGGAAAATCTATCAATTTCGGGGATTGCGAGGCGGCCACTATAACATACCAAGGGGGATAACCTGGCGCGGTATTTCCAGCGGCAAATGGCGAGCCAGGCGCCGAGCAACGCAATCAGCCGCCGACCAGCGCGAGCAGCAGCACAACCGTCGTCTCTGCCAGCTCCACCAGGGCGCCAGCGGTGTCGCCGGTGGTACCACCCAGGCGCTGACACATCAGCTGGCGCAGAGCGGCAAACAACAACAGGGCGCCGAGCAAGGCCAGCAGGCCGCCGCCAGCGCCCAGCAGCCCCAGCAACAAGCCATGGGCCGCCAGCCACCAGGGCAATTCGCGGCGCGGCAAGTGGCTGGCGAGCACGGCACCAAGCCCGCCGGGGCGCACATAAGGGGTGCTGAAAAACAGCAACGGCAACAGGCCACGAGCGATCCAGGGCGCCAGAAGCAAGGCCTGCGGCTGGTTGGCCTGGAGCAATGCCAGCAACGCGGCAAACTTGAGCAGCAACACCAGCACTAGCACCACCACGGCGATCGGCCCACTGCGCGGGTCTTGCATGATCGCCAGGGTGCGCTCGCGATCGCCAAACCCACCGGCCCAGGCATCGGCGCTGTCGGCCAGACCATCCAGATGCAAACCGCCGGTCAGGCCGACCCAGAGCGCCAGCAACAAGGCCGCCTGCAGGGCCGGCGGCTGTTCCTGCAACGCCCACTGCACACTCAGCAATAAGGCACCGATGAGCAAGCCGACCAGCGGGTAACTGAGCAGCGAACGTCCCACCGCAGCCGGCGCCGGCATGCCCGGCAGGCGGATCGGCAGACGGGTGAGAAACTGCAGGGCGATCAGGAAAGTCGACATGGCGTCACTTCGTTCAATTCACCGGCATCCCAGCGCACGCCCAGCAGGCTGGCATGGGGAACGTCAACTTGCAGCAACTGCGCGGGCGGCAAACCACGGGCCTGCGCCAGGAGCAGGCGGATCACCCCGCCATGGGTAATGACCAGCACACGCTGGCCGGCCAGCTCATCGCTCAAGCGCGCCACGCAGGCCAGCACGCGCGTGGCAAAATTCTGCAGCGGCTCGGCAGCCGGCGGCGTGTAGCCATAGGGATCGTTCCAGAACTGGCCCAGGGCCTGCTCGTCGGCAAACAGGATCTCGGCGGCGTTGCGCCCTTCCCACTCGCCAAAATGCAGCTCGCGCAGATCGGCTTCGATGCGCAGCGGCACCTTGCGTGCCGCCGCCAATTGCTCGGCAAACATTCGGCAGCGTTGCAACGGCGAGCTGATCAGCAGGTCCCAGCCGGCAACATCGCTCAGCGCCTGGTGCATTTGCGCCCAGCCTTGATCCGTCAGCGCATCGTCCGTGCTGCCACGAAAACCGCTGCCGCCGGTGGTTTCACCATGGCGCAGTAAATCCAGGTGCAGGCTCATGCTTGAGACTCCTGCACGGCGGCCTGCTCAAAGGTAGCCATGCCGGCGTGCAGCTCGCAGGCCAGTTTGAGCAGCGGCAAGGCCAGGGCCGCGCCGCTGCCCTCACCCAGGCGCAGGCCCAGGTCAAGCACGGGTTGTGCTTGCAGGCTTGCCAGCAGCGCGCGATGCCCAGGCTCGGCGCCAGCATGGGCAAACAGTAACCAAGGCGCGCAGGCCGGATTCAGCCGCTGCGCCGCAAGCGCCGCGGCGCTGCAAATAAAGCCATCCACCAGCGCCGGGATGCCCACCTGGGCACAGGCCAGGTAGGCGCCAGCCAAAGCTGCCAGCTCAAAACCGGCAACCCGGCGCAGCGCTTCGAAGGGCTCATGCAAATGCTCGGCATGCAATGCCAGGGCACGCTCGACAACCGCCTGCTTATGCCTGACGCCGGCTTGATCCAGACCGGTGCCGGGGCCGACCAGGTGTGCCGGCGCGGCCCCACTCAGGGCGCAGGCCAGGGCCGTAGCTGCGGTGGTATTGCCAATCCCCATCTCCCCGGCAAGAAACACATCGCTGCCCGCCGCCTGGGCGCGCAGCACCGCATCACGACCGGCAGCCAGAGCCCGTTGGCATTGCTCGGCGCTCATTGCCGGGCCCTGGGTGAAGTTGGCGGTGCCGGCGCCCAGACGCAGATGATGCACGCCGGGCAATTGCAGATTGAGATCGATGGTGCCCAGATCGACCACCTCCAGGGGGATCTGCTGCACCCGCGCCAACACGCTAACCGCCGCGCCACCGCTGACAAAGTTGCGCAGCATCTGCGCCGTCACCGCCTGCGGGAAGGCCGACACGCCCTCCGCCACCACGCCATGGTCGCCGGCAAACAGGCTCAGCCAGGGGCGCTGGATCTGTGGCTGTGCGCAGCCCTGCAGGCCGGCCAGTTGGATGGCAATGGCCTCCAGCTGGCCCAGGGCCCCGGCCGGCTTGGTCAGTTGCGCCTGCCGCGCGCGCGCGGCAGCCTCGGCGGCGCTATCGGGCTGGCGGCAGGCGGCCTGCCAGTCATTATTTGCACTCATTTAAGGCAGCTCCTTTAAGCAGCATGGGTAAACCGGCGACGGTGAAAATCACTCGCTGGCAACGTTCGGCGATGGCCTGATGCAACCAGCCGGCCTCATCCACATAGCGCCGGCTCAGCTCGCCCATGGGCACCACGCCCAGGCCAGTTTCATTGCTGACCAGAATGATTCGCCCCGGCAACCCAGCCAGGCCATCGAGCAGGGCTTCGCGCTCGGCAAGCAAACGCGCGTCGTCCTCCAGCATCAGCAGATTGCACAGCCACAGGGTCAGGCAATCCACCAGCAGGCAACGCTCGGCACTGGCCGACCGGCGCAGCACGCGAGCCAATTCGATGGGCTCCTCGATCAGCGCCCACGCGGCTGGTCGGCGTTGGCGATGCTGACTAATGCGCGCGCTCATCTCGCCATCCAGGGCCTGACTGGTGGCGATATAGGTGACGGCCAGACCGCTGTCTGCCGCGAGTTTTTCCGCCAGCCGGCTCTTGCCGGAGCGGGCACCGCCGAGAATCAGTTCACGCATGATCAAGCCCACACAAATCGGCCAATTTGCCGGTGTCCAAATGCGCCTCGACCAGATCGGCCAGGCGGTCAATATCGCGCTCGCGCAGGTCGTGGTAAGCAAAGGTCTGCACCTCGGCCAGCCCGGCCCAGCGCAACAAGGCGCTGCAGGCTGCGGGGGCTTCAAACAAGCCATGCAGATAAGTGCCAAGCACCTGACCGTCGTCACTCAAGGCGCCATCGCGGCGGCCGTCATCCAGTTGCACCGCGGCCTGGCTCAGCGCCGGGCCGCGGCTGACCCCGGCATGAATCTCATAACCACTGACCGGCGCGTCGTCCAAACACAGATGGCCCTGCACGCTGCGCAGTTGTTTTTCTGCTTCCAGCACGGTGCTGAAGTCCACCAGCCCCAGCCCTGCGCTGCTGCCCGGCGCGCCTTCCAGGCCCAGGGGGTCGTCGATGCGCATGCCGAGCATCTGCAAGCCGCCGCAAATCCCCAGCAGTTTGCCGCCGTAACGCAGATGGCGTTGCAGGGCCGGCACCCAGCCGTTGCCACGCAAAAACGCCAGGTCGGCGCGCACGCTCTTGGAGCCCGGCAAGATGATCAAATCGGCCGGTGGGATCGGCGCACCGGGGCCAACGAACTGCAAATCAACCTGCGGGTGCAGGCGCAGCGGGTCGAAGTCGGTGTGATTGCTGATCCGTGGCAGCACCGGCACCAGCACCTTCAGCACCCGTTCGGCCTTGCCCGCTTGGCGCTGGTCGATGCCGTCCTCGGCCTCCAGATGCAGATTGTGCAGGTACGGCAATACGCCGAGCACCGGTTTGCCGGTGCGCGCCTCCAGCCAGTCCAGCCCCGGTTGCAGCAGGGCAATGTCGCCGCGAAAACGGTTGATCACAAAGCCCTTGACCCGCGCCTGCTCAGTCGGCGAAAGCAGTTCAAGGGTGCCAACCAGATGGGCAAATACCCCGCCCTTGTCGATGTCGGCAATGATGATTACCGGGCAGTCCACCGCCTCGGCAAAGCCCATATTGGCGATGTCGTTGGCGCGCAGATTGATCTCCGCCGGCGAGCCGGCGCCCTCGACCATCACCACCGCATAGTTGCTGCTCAGGCGTTGATGGGATTGCAGCACCGCCGCCATCGCGACCTTTTTGTAGTCGTGGTAGGTGTCGGCCTGCATATTGGCCAGGGCGCGGCCGTGGATAATCACCTGGGCGCCGGTGTCGGAGTTGGGCTTGAGCAACACCGGGTTCATATCGCTGTGTGGCGCCAGACCGGCCGCCTGGGCCTGCACCGCCTGGGCCCGACCGATCTCGCCACCATCAAGGGTCACCGCCGAATTAAGCGCCATGTTTTGCGGTTTGAACGGCACCACCGCCACGCCCTGACGGGCCAGCCAGCGGCACAGAGCGGTCACCAGGGTGCTCTTGCCGGCGTCGGAGGTGGTGCCTTGCACCATTAAGGTGGCGGCGCTTTTCATCGATTGCTCCCCGCTATGTCGTCTAAGGCCAGGCGCAAGCGCTGCCAGTCGTGTTCAGTGGCCGGCAAACCAAAACGCAGGCTCTGCGGCTGGGTAAAGTGCCGCAACAAAATGCCGCGCCGAGCAAACTGCTGATCCAGCGCGGCGGCGCGGGGGCTTGGCAACCATTGAAACAGGGCACACCCCTGACTCACCAAGCCATATTCACCGAGCAGATCGGCCAGGCGTTGACTGGCCTGCTGCAGGCGCAGACGTTGCTGTCGATGAGCCGCCTCATCGGCCAGGCAGCTCAGCCCCAGCCAGCGCGCTGGGCCACTCACCGCCCAGGGCCCGAGGCGTTCATGCAGATCATTCAGCAGACTCGGTTCGGCCAGCACAAAGCCCAGGCGCACCCCGGCCAGGCCATAAAACTTGCCAAACGAGCGCAACACGATCAGCCCAGGCGTGTGGCTGTGAGCAGCCAAACTGAGTTCGGGGCTGGCATCGATAAACGCCTCGTCCACCAGCAGCCAACCGCCACGGGCGGCCAGGCGGGCATGCCAGGTCAGCAACTGGGCCGGCTTAAACAGCCGGCCGCTGGGGTTATTGGGATTGACCAGCAGCAGTACGTCCAGTCGCTCCAGCGCAGCCTCGATCTCGCAGTCGCTCAACGCCAACAATTGATGACCGGCGCGTTGCCAGGCCTGGGCATGCTCGGCGTAGCACGGCGCAACTATGCCCACCCGGCTGCCGGCGCTGCGCAACTGCGGCAGCAACTGGATCGCCGCCTGGGCGCCGGCCACCGGCAACGCCTGCGCCGCACCGTAACGCTGAGCGGCGACGGCGGCCAGGCCATCGTCGGCTTCCGGCAGGCGCTGCCAGACGCTGGCCGGTGGCGCAGGAAACTCGAACGGCCAGGGCGCCAGCCCCGTGGACAGGTCCAGCCAAGCGGCCAATGGGATGCCGTAGTGCTGCGCCGCCGCGCGCAGGCGCCCGCCGTGCTCAAGCATGCAAAGCACCTTGGCCAGACCGCACGCGAAACAATCCCGAGACGCGCAGCGCCAGGTACTGCTTAAGCATACAAAGCCCCGATGCTACACAGCAGCACCAGCCAGACGGCCACGCCGCGCTGCAGCAGTTGCAGGGTGCGGCGAATATCCGCGGCCAGCGGCGCGGCGCCCTCGCCCAGGGGTGGACGCTGATGCAGTTCACCGTGATAAACCGCCGCGCCGCCCAACGCCAGGCCCAGCGCCCCGGCCCCGGCGGCCATCACCGGGCCGGCGTTGGGGCTGTCCCAGGTGGGCGCTTGCTCACGCCAGCAGCGCAGGGCCAGGGCGGTCTGCCCGCACAGCGCATAAGTCAGGGCCACCAGGCGGGCCGGCAGGTAATTGAGCACATCGTCCAGGCGCGCCGCCGCCCAGCCAAAGCGCAAGAAACGCGGCGTGCGGTAGCCCCACATGGCATCCAGGGTGTTACTCAGGCGATACAGCACCACCCCCGGCGCGCCGGCCACGGCAAACCAGAACAACGCGGCAAACAGCGCATCGCTGCCGTTTTCCAGGAGTGACTCGCAGGCCGCGCGGGCCACGCCTTGTTCATCCAAGGTGCGGGTATCGCGGCTGACAATGCGTCCAACCTGCTCGCGGGCGCAGGGCAGATCGCCACGTTCCAGCGCCTCGGCAATCGGCTCGGCATGCTCGGCCAGGCTGCGCAGGCCGATGGCCAGATACAGCGCCAGCACCTGCACGCACCAGCCCAGATAAGGGATTTGCAGCAACAGGCCGACCAATAAGGTGGGCGGCAATACCGCCAGACACCAGGCCAGCACACCGGCAAACCGGCCACCGCAGCCGGCGGGATTGAGCACCCGCTCGATAGCCTGGGCCAAGCCACCGAAGGCCACCAGCGGATGCCAACGGCGTGGCTCACCGAGGGCCACGTCCAGGCTGAGCGCCGCCAGCACGGCCAACACCAGGCTCAACATGCCGGGGTTCCCCAGGCATCCTGGTAGAGCAAGTCCTGCAATGGCCGCTCGGTCGTCCAGCCCTCCTGCACCAGCATGGGTTTGGCGTAAAACTCAGTCACCGGGCCGAGGCAGAGAATCGCCACCGCCTTGGCCCCGGCCGGCAAGCCGAGCAAATCGCCCAGGGCCTGAGGCTCGAACAGCGACACCCAACCCATGCCTAAGCCTTCGGCGCGGGCCGCCAGCCAGAGGTTTTGAATGGCGCAGGACAAGGACGCCAAATCCATTTCCGGCAAGGTGCGGCGGCCGAAGACATGGGCCTCGCGGCCGTCCATCAGGGCCGCCACCAGCAACTCGGCACAGTCGTTGATGCCCTCCACTTTCAGGCGCATAAACGCCTCGCCGCGCTCGCCCAGGGCCTCGGCCGTGCGCCCACGCTCGGCCTCGACCAGCGCAGCAATCGCCCCGCGCAAGGCCGGCCGTTGAATGCGGATAAACCGCCACGGCTGCATCAGGCCAACACTGGGCGCGCTGTGTGCGGCCGCCAGCAAGCGGCTGAGCAGCGCTGGCGCCACCTCGCCGCCGGCAAAATGGCGCATGTCACGGCGCTCGGCAATCGCGCGATAAACCGCGGCGCGCTCGGCGGCGCTAAACGCGTACACACTCATGGTTTAACCCCCTGGGGCAAACAGCGCGGCGGCCGCCTGCGGATTGGACGGCAGATAAAAATGGATATACGAGGCGGTCAGCCGGCCGGCGCGAAACACCGCCTCGGCGGTCGCTTTGCCGTTCGGGCAGCGGCCACGGGCCAGCGCTTGCAACGGCGAATCCAGCAACGAGTGATGATAGGTGTGGCCGCGCAACACGCCTTCCGGCAGCTCGACATCTTGCAAAGCCAGGGCCGCCAGACGCTTTTGCAAGGTTGCGCGACCGGCCAGCAAGCCGAGCATTTCGCCCTGCTCGCCCGCCGCATCGGTCAGGCTGTCCAGTAGATAGAGCATGCCGCCACACTCGGCCAGCAACGGTTTGCCGGCGTGATGATGGGCAGCAATCGCCGCGCCCATCGACTGGTTGCCAGTCAGCTCGTTCAGGTAAAGCTCAGGGTATCCGCCGGGCAGATACAGGCTGTCGATTGCCGGCAACTGGCTATCGCTCAGCGGCGAGAAAAACACCAACTCGGCGCCGAGCTGGCGCAGCAGATCGAGGTTGGCCTGATAGGTAAAGGCAAAGGCCGCATCGCGGGCCACGCCGATGCGCACATCGGCCAGCATTGGCTCGATGGCCTGCACATCCGGCGCGGCAAAACTCACAGGCTTTGGCAGCTCGGTGCTGGCGCTGGCGGCGATGGCATCGGCGGCGGCGTCCAGCCGCGCATCCAAATCGGCCAACTCCTGGGCCTGAATCAAACCCAGATGGCGACGCGGCAATTCCACCGCCGCGCTGCGCGGCAAGGCGCCGAACCAGCGCAAGTCCGCCGGCAAGCTGTCACGCAAAATATCGCCATGGCGCAGGCTGCCGGTGCGATTGGCCAGCACCCCGGCGAAGGGCAAATCCGCCTGAAAATGCGCCAGACCAAAGGCCAGCGCACCGAAGGTCTGGGCCATGGCGCCGGCATCGATCACCCCCAGCACCGGCACGCCGAAGTGCCGCGCCAGGTCGGCGGCCGATGGCGCACCGTCAAACAGGCCCATCACCCCCTCGATCAGAATCAACTCGGCCTCACCCGCGGCCTCCCACAGCAGCCGGCGGCTCTCGGCCTCGCCGACCATCCACAGATCCAGCTGATACACCGGGTTGCCGCTGGCACGGGCGAGGATCATCGGGTCGAGAAAATCCGGCCCGCACTTGAACACCCGCACTCGCCGCCCCTGGCGCGCATGCAGGCGCGCCAGGGCGGCGGTGACGGTGGTTTTACCCTGGCCGGAAGCCGGGGCGGCAATCAGTAACGCCGGGCACTGACGGTTCAAAATTCGATGCCTTTTTGCGCCTTCACCCCGGCCTTGAAGGCATGCTTGACCAGGTTCATCTCGGTCACGGTGTCGGCGGCCTCGATCATCCCCGGCAAGGCGCCACGGCCGGTCACCACCACATGCTGCAGGGCCGGCCGCGCGCTGAGGTCGGCGAGCACGTCGTCCAGTTGTAGGTAGCCGTGCTTGAGGGCGATGTTCAGCTCATCCAGCACGATCAAGTGGATCGACTCGTCGCCCAGCAGCTCGCGGGCGACCTGCCAGGCGGCCTGGGCCTTGTCGATGTCGCGCTGGCGATCCTGGGTTTCCCAGGTGAAGCCCTCGCCCATCACGTGGTAGCGCACTTGCTCCGGGAAGCGCCGGAAGAAGGCTTCCTCGCCGGTGCTGGCGGCACCCTTGATAAATTGCACCACCGCCACCTGCATGCCGTGGCCAAGGGCGCGGGCGAGCATGCCAAAGGCCGAGCTGCTTTTGCCCTTGCCATTGCCGCTGTGGACCAACAACAGGCCGTACTCGTCCTGGGCTTCGGCGATCTTGCCGTCGATCAGGGCTTTTTTACGTTGCATGCGCGCCTTATGGCGGGCGTCGCGCTCGAGTTCGCAGGTCATGGCTGCACCCAGGCGCGACAGGCAGCAGAGCAGACAACGCGACTAGCGGCCCAGAGGCCGGCGCAAAGGGGATAACACATAGACGTCTCCGTCGCGCCACCCGCGCGACCTTATGATGAGCGGCCGAGGCGGCAAACATGCGCGCCTAGCCATGACCACTGCAGGCCGGTCTCCGGGCTTACGAGCGCGCCATGGGCATAACCACGCTGGGCGTTGGCGGGCTCGTCTACCGTTGCGGGGGCAGCGCCGGAATCTTCCACAGAATCACCGGCTTCCCTGTTTCACCCCGTACCGGCCTGTGGCCGGTGGGGCACCTGAAGTTGGCCGGCAGGGTAGATAGGCCGAGGGGCCGCGTCAATCATCCCGTGCCCGTGGCTAGCCGCGGAGCTGCGCCAGGGCCGCGACCAAGGCCTGGCCACCACTGAACTGCCGAGCCACCGGCGGCAACGTCGGCCGGGCCAGCAGCAGCACCGGCAGACCCAGCTCGCGGGCCACCTGCAGCTTGGCTTCGGTGGCCGTGCTGCCGCTGTTTTTGCTGATCAGTACATCGAACTGGCCGGCGGCGAACAGGGCACGCTCAGCCTCCAGGGTGAACGGCCCGCGGGCGCCGATCACCCGTGCGCGCGGATTACCGGGATACTCCTCGAGGCAGCGCAGCGTCCAGTATTGATGCCGGGCAATCGTCTGCAGATGGGCCAACGGCTCACGCCCAAGGGTAAAAAATGGCCGCCGGAATGGCTCCAGCGCCGCATTTAGCGCGGCCCAGTCGGCCACCTCGCGCCAGTCATCGCCAACCCCTGCCTGCCAGCCGGGACGCCGCAATGCCCAGCACGGCACGCCACTGAGTTCAGCCGCGCGGGCAGCGTTGGCGCTGATCTGCGCGGCATAGGGGTGGGTAATATCCAACAGCAGGTCGATGCCCTCGGCCGCCATAAAGGTCGCCAGCCCCAGGGCACCGCCATAGCCGCCGACGCGCACCTGGCACGGCAGATCAGCGGGAACTTTGCCCAGGCCGGCCAGGCTGTAGATGTCCTGGGGCGCCAGACGCCGGGCAATGGTCAGGGCATCACCCACCCCACCCAATAACAAGATACGACTCACCCAGACTCCTTAACTTTGCGCGGGTGGACAGACCGTCCGAAGCCGATCAACAGGGTTTGTGCAGCTCCAGCAGGGTAATCGGCAAGGCGCCGCGCCAGGTGTCGAAGTCGCCCAGGGGCTGGGCCTGGGCGACCTGAATGCGGATCAGCTCGCCGCCATGCTCGGCGCGCCAGGCCAGCAGCCGCGCCTCGCTTTGCAGGGTGACGGCATTGGCCAGCAGGCGGCCACCCGGTTTGAGCTGTTGCCAGCAATGTTCCAGCACGCCGGGCTGGGCCACCCCGCCGCCGATAAAGATCGCCTCGGGCGCTTCCAGGCCGAGCAAGGCCTGTGGCGCCTGGCCGGCCAGCAGGTGCAACTGTGGCACGCCGAGGGCGTCGCGATTGTGCCTAATCAGTTGCTGGCGGCCGGCGTCAGCCTCGATGGCAAGCGCCCGGCAACTGGGGTGGCTGCGCAACCATTCGATGGCGATGGAGCCACAACCGGCGCCCACATCCCAGAGCAGTTCGCCAGGCTTGGGCGCCAGGCGAGCCAGGGTGATGGCGCGCACATCGCGCTTGGTCAGCTGGCCATCGTGCTGGTAGGCGCTGTCCGGCAGGCCGACGGTTAGCGGCAGGTGCTGGGCGTTGCCCGCGGCGCGGCAGTCGACGGCGACGATGTTCAGCGCCGCAACGTCGGGCAACGCCCAACTGCTCGCCAGGCCATCGATGCGCCGCTCCTGCGGGCCACCCAAATGCTCCAGCACGGTCAGCCGACTGGGGCCGAAACCGCGCTCGCGCAGCAACTGGGCAATCGCCCCTGGGCTGCTGCCATCGTTACTTAAGATCAACAGCCGCGCGCCCGACTGGACCTGCGCCTGCAATGCCGCCAGGGGCCGCGCCACCAGGCTCAGTACGCTCACCTCCTGCAGCGCCCAGGCCATCCGTGCCGCGGCCAGGGAGACCGCTGAGGGCGCCGGCAACACCTGTAACTCAGCGGCCGGCAGGTGCCGGGCGAGGCTGGCGCCGACGCCAAATAACATCGGGTCGCCACTGGCCAGCACGCACACCGGCGTGCCACGCCGTGCCAGCAGTCCATCCAGGCTGAACGGGCTGGGCCAGGCGTGCTGCGGCGCGCGAATCCAGCGGGGCAACAACTGCAACTGGCGCGGCGCACCGACAATCACCTCTGCCGCCAACAAGGCCCGCCGGGCCGCCTTGCCCAAACCGGCATAGCCCTCTTCACCGATACCCACCACCGTCAGCCAGGGTGCCATGTGCTGTCCTTATCCGTCGTTCGCGGGCCTGGCGGCAAACACCTTTGCTTGCCGGCGGCGCGGAAAAAGCGGGCATAATAGCGCCAATATTCGTCGGTGCTTAATGGGCTCTGCCCATTGGCATAGGGTCTGTTGCCGTTTCATTGTGAGCCACGTTGCTGCGAGAAATGGCCCCCGGTTAGGCGCAGGGCGCAGATAATGGTCATTCCCTTATCAAGCCCTGCAACAACAGCGGGGGCCATTTCTCGCGCAACCC
>Ga0209343_10002931_pt1 | contig 21771 bp, 21 predicted proteins | sample RifCSPlowO2_02_FD_184026 | JGI IMG/M metagenome (GOLD analysis project Ga0209343, IMG submission 184026) | Groundwater microbial communities from Rifle, Colorado - Rifle CSP2_plank lowO2_0.2 (SPAdes) (version 2) | ecosystem: Environmental > Aquatic > Deep subsurface > Groundwater | place... | reverse complement strand
CTGCCTTCTGCCTTCTGCCTTCTGCCTTCTGCCTTCCCGAACGCCCTCTGGCACCCTTCCCCTAGGCACCCAAGGCACGGTACGCACCGTACGCACCTTGATGGCGAAGCCGCTTCACGACCTCCGCCACCTTGCCGGCGGCGTAGTCCACTTCGGCCTGCGTTGTGGTCCGGCCGATGCCGAACCGCAACGACGCCAGGGCCCGATCCTTCGACAGACCGAGCGCAACGAGCACGTGTGACGGTTCGGCGGCCGCGCACGCGGCCCCGGACGACACGGCCACGTCGTCCAGGCTCACGAGCAGCGCCTCGCCGTCAATCCCGTCGAAGCTGACGTTCAGGTTGCCGGGCAGGCGCGCGTCGAGCGTGCCGTTGACCGTCATCCCGTCGGTCTGCGCGCCGAGCGCCGCGAGCAACCGATCCCGAAGGCCCTGCACCCGCGCCGCTTCGGCCGGCATCTCGGCGCGCGCGATCTCCGCGGCGCGGCCGAACCCGGCAATCCCCGGCACGTTCAACGTGCCCGATCGCCTCCCGCGCTCGTGACCGCCGCCGTCGATTTGCGCGGCGATCGCCACCTCGCGGCCCCTGCGCCGCACGTACAACGCGCCCGCGCCCTTCGGCCCGCACATCTTGTGGGCCGTGATCGACGCCAGATCCACGTCGAGCGCCTCGACGTCGAACGGCACCTTCCCCGCCGCCTGCACGGCGTCGGTGTGGAACCACGCGCCCTTCGCATGCGCGATGGCCGCCGCGTCCTTGATCGGCTGCAACACGCCGATTTCGTTGTTGGCCGCCATCACGCTCACGAGCACCGTGCGCTCCGTAACGGCGTCCTGCAACGCGGCCAGATCCACGAGCCCCGAGCCCTTCACCGGCAGCACCGTAAGGCGCCAGCCGTCGCGCTCGAGCCGCTTCAGCGGATCGAGCACCGCCTTGTGCTCGGTCGCCACCGTCACCAGGTGGTCGCCGTCCTTCCGCCTGGCTTCCGCGGCGCCTTTGATCGCGAGGTTGTTGGCCTCGGTCGCGCCGCTCGTGAAGACCACGTCCTTGCTGCCCGCGCCGATGAGCGCCGCCACCTGCTGGCGAGAGCGCTCGACGGCGTCGCCGGCCTCCCAGCCGTAGCGGTGCTGCCGGCTCGCCGCGTTGCCGAACATCCCGGTAAAGAACGGCAGCATCGTCTCCAGCACACGCGGGTCGACCGGGGTCGTGGCGTGGTGGTCGAGGTAAATCATCGGCAGCTCATTCCCCAATCGGCGGCACGAACACCATCCGCGAGATGGTGTGCGCGCGCACCGGCGGCGGCGCGTCCACGTCGGCCGCCATCTCGGCCACCGTCACGTTGGTCAGCGCATCCAGAATGCGGCCCTTGATCTTCCACAGCGGGTCCCGAATGCTGCACTTCGTGTACTGGTCGCACGTGTGATCGTCGGCCGAGCACGCGGTCACGGTGACCGGTCCGTCCACCGCCTGGATCACATCCGCCACGGAAATCGTGGCGGCGCTGCGCGACAGGCGGTATCCGCCCCGTGTGCCCTGCACCGACACGAGCAGTCGCGCGCGCACGAGCCGCTGCAACACCTTCGCGAGTAGTTCGAGCGGGATGTCGTAGGACTCCGAGATCTCGCGGGCGCTCGACGACGCGCCGCCGTCCGACCGCATGGCCAGGTGCTTCATCGCGATCAGGGCGTAGTCGGATTTCTTCGAAAGTCTCAGCATATTCGCCGCCTAGTGATATACGACCTCAGGAGTCCTATTTTAATCAAACCGTGTCCGACACTGCAAGTCGGCATTGCCGCCTTCTGCCTTCTGCCTTCTGCCTTCTGCCTTCTGCCTTAGTACTTGGGCTGGCTCGGGTCCACCTGGTCAATCCACCCCAGGATGCCCCCGGTCAGGTTGCGGACCTTCGTAAACCCCTTGGACCGCAGGAACTCCTGGGCCTTCGCGCTCCGCATCCCTGACTTGCACTGCGACACGATGTTGGCATTCGGATCGAGCTCGACGTAGCGCTTCGGCAGGTCTCCGAGCGGGATCAGGATCGACCCCGGGATCCGGTTGATCTGGTATTCCTGCGGCTCCCGCACGTCGAGGATCACGACGGTGTCGCCGCGATCGAGCTCCGCCTGCAGCTCGCGCGAGGTGAGGGCGTCGGTGCCTGGCCCCGTACCCCCGGTTTTTGCTGCAGCTTCTGCCACCTGGTGCGGCGCCACGCCGCAGAACTGTTCGTAGTCGATCAGTTTCTTCACGGTTGGATGCGTGCCGCACACGGGGCAATCGGCGTCCTTGCGCAGCTTCAGCTCGCGGAAGCGCATCCGCAGCGCGTCGTAGATCAGGAACCGGCCGATCAGCGGCTCGCCGATGCCGAGGACCAGCTTGATCGTCTCGGTGGCCTGGATCACGCCGATGATCCCGGGCAGCACGCCGAACACGCCGCCCTCGGCACAACTCGGCACCAGCCCCGGCGGCGGCGGCTCGGGGTAGAGGCAGCGATAGCACGGGCCGTCCTTCGTGCCGAACACCGACGCCTGGCCCTCGAAGCGAAAGATGCTCCCGTACGCGTTGGGCTTGCCCGCCAGCACGCACGCGTCGTTCACCAGGTAGCGCGTCGGGAAATTGTCGGTGCCGTCGAGAATCACGTCGTACGGCTCGAACAGCCTCAGGGCGTTCTCGGAGCTGAGCGCCGTGTCGTAGGTTTCGATGTGCACGTTGGGGTTGAGCGCGTTGAGGCGATCCTTCGCCGAGTCGAGCTTCGGCCGGCCGACATCCGGCGTGCCGTGCAGCAACTGCCGCTGCAGGTTGCTGAAATCGACGACGTCGAAGTCGACGATGCCGATGGTGCCGACACCCGCGGCGGCGAGGTACATCGCGGCCGGCGATCCGAGGCCGCCCGCGCCGATGCACAGCACCTTCGCGGCCTTCAGCTGCCGCTGCCCGTCGACGCCGACCTCCGGCATGATCAGGTGCCGGCTGTAGCGCCTGATCTCGTCGCCCGACAGCTGCGGCAGCGCCTCGGCGGTCGCCGGGGCGCCGCCGGCGACCGACGGGATGATGCTCACCGTGTCGCCCGCCTTCACCGGCGTCAGGTCCTTCTGCAAATACCGGATGTCATCGTCATTGACGTAGACGTTGACGAAACTCCGCAGCTTGCCGTCCGCGGCGTAGAGGTGCTGCTTCAAGCCGGCGTACTTCGTGGTGAGGTTCTGCAGCAGCTCGCCCACGGTGGCGCCATCGATGTCGACGGCATCGAGCTTGTCGGTGAACGGCCGCAGCGGCGTCGGGATCATGATCTTGGTTGCCATCGCTCTCTCTCTCGGATCGGCGGGTCTAAAGACGCGCCTCTACGCTTTCTTCGGCAAACGCCGCGCGGTCGTCATTGAGCCGCCAGCTTGTCAGTTCCTTGTCTTCACCGGACATCACCGACACGATCACGTACGAAAACGACGGCCACGCGTGATCGAGGTCGTACTGCGACGGGCGCGCCGGATGATCCGGGTGCGAATGATAAAAGCCCAGCAGGTCCAGCCCGGTCTCGCGCGCGCGCTCCTCCGCCACGCGGTAATCGTCCGGGCGCACCAGGAAGCGCCGGCGCGGCCCCTCCTCGGTCGTGTTCGCCAGGGCGAAAGCTTCGTGCACGACGCCCTCGCGGCCGACGAGCGCGCCGCAGCATTCGTGCGGGAACGTCTCCCGCCCGTGCGCGCGGATCGCCGCGTCGACCGCGGCCTTCAGCCCGATGCCCGCCATCAGTTCGTGCCGCAGATCGAGGCGCCTTCGGGCGGATTCTCCCAGAAACGCTCCGACAGGTAGCGCTCGCCGCCATCGCAGAACACTACGACGACGACCGCGCCGGTACCGGCCACCTTGAGGGCGCCGGCCAGGTTCGCGCCGCTCGAGATGCCGACGAGCAGCCCCTCTTCCTGCGCGAGCCGCCGCGTCATCTCGTAGGCCTCCTCGGTGCCGACGCGGACGTCGGCATCGGCCAGCGTCGGATCGTAAATGCCGGGCACGATCGCCGATTCCATGTGCTTCAGGCCCTCGAGGCCATGAAGCGGCGAATCGGGCTGCACCGACGCGAGCCGGATGCCCGGGTTGTGCTCCCGCAGCCGGCGGCCGGTGCCGATGAAGGTGCCGCTCGTGCCGAGGCCCGCCACGAAATGCGTGATCCGGGCGCCCGCCTGCCGGATGATCTCGGGACCGGTGGTGTCGTAATGCGATCGCCAGTTGAAGTCGTTGTTGTACTGGTCGGCGTAGAAGTACTTCCCCGGCGAGGCCTCGTTCAACCGCTGCGCCGTGCGAATGGCGCCGTCGGACCCTTCCAGCGGATCGGTGAAAACCAGCTCGGCGCCGTACGCGCGCAGGATGCGCTTCCGTTCCGGCGTCACGTTGTCGGGCACGCACAGCTCGACCTTGTAGCCGAGGGCCGCGCCCAACATCGCGTACGCGATGCCGGTATTGCCCGAGGTGGCGTCGAGAATCGTGCGGCCGGGCGCAAGCAGGCCCGACGCGATCCCCTCCTGGATCATCCGCAGCGCGGGCCGGTCCTTCACCGAGCCGCCGGGATTCTGCCACTCGGCCTTCGCGTACAGCTCGACCCTGGGCGCCGCGCGCTCGATCCGGCGCAGCCGGATGAGCGGCGTGTTGCCCACCAGGTCGACGATCGAGGGGCTGGCGCTCGCAAGTTCCGTGGGAATCGACATGGGCTCGAAGGGGTTCAATTCTAACTACAAATCTCAGGGCGTGGGGGCTTGGGGGCTTGGGGCTTGAGGGCCTGGGCCACGGAAATTTGAATCTGTGTCATCTGCGTCATCTGCGGCCCTGGTGTATTTTCTGTGTCATCTGTGTCGAAGCCCGACTATTCCGCCGCCCGCCGTCACTTGATGAAATGCGATCCGAAGCTGGGTGCCATCATCAAACGTGTTGGACCGTGCCGGTTGCGCAGTGTTGCACCGCGCGATCCATTCGAGGCGCTCACCATGTCGATCGCCTCGCAGCAGCTCTCGACCAAGGCGGCCGACACGATCTTCCGCCGCTTCTGCGACCTGTTCCCGCCCGACGGCCGGCCCACGCCCGATCGTGTGATGACGTTGACCGACGATGAGATACGGAGCGTCGGCTTCAGCCGTCCCAAGGTGTCGTTCATCAAGGACCTCGCCGGCCACGTGCGCGATGGCCGGTTGGATCTCGAGGGCCTGACCGAGCACCCGGACGAGGAAGTGATGCGCCAGCTGGTGGCGGTGAAAGGCATCGGGCGCTGGACGGCGGAGATCTTCCTGATGTTCAGGCTGGGACGGCCCGACATCCTGCCGGCCGGCGATCTGGGACTGATGAACGCGGTGCAGCGCGCCTACGGCAAGCGCAAGCGGCCCACGCCCGATCAGTTGCGCAAGATGGGCGAGGCCTGGCGGCCGTACCGCTCGGTCGCGGCGTGGTATTTGTGGGCGAGCCTGGGAGTCTGACCTCCTACTGCAATCGCATGGGCGTGGCGCGTGGCAGCACTGTCAACCACCCGGCTGATGTAGTCGTCTGCTGTACAGCACATTACATGGCGGGCCGGGTGACGGCTGAGTCCTGCTCGGATTCGAGCTTACGGGAAACGATGGCTAGGGTTCCTGGGTGCCGTCATCGGAGTAGACCACGCGGAACCCGATGCTGTAGGCATAGGTGTCGGGCGGCACCTTGTGCCGGTGCGCGCACCTCAGCTGGTCGACATCGTGCGTCACCCACGATCCGCCGCGGACCACGCGGAGCGTGCCGCTGCCGGGGCCGCGCGGATTGTGCTGTTCGCCGTGGCGATAGCTGTCGGCGCGATACCAGTCGGCCACCCACTGCCAGACGTTCCCCGACATGTCGTAGAGATCGAGCCCATTGGGCGGGTAGCAGCCGACGGGCCGTGTGCCGCGGTGTTTCTTGAGCGCCGGGTCCGGCAGGAAGTTCGCGCGCGACGCATCCATGTCGTCGCCCCACGGGTAGCGCGCGTTGGCGAGGCTGCCGCGCGCCGCGCGTTCCCATTCTGCTTCGGTGGGAAGGCGCACCAGGCGCCCGATGCGGCCGCTCAGCCAGCGGCAGTAGGCGGTCGCGTCGGAGTGGGTGACGAGCGTCACCGGGTGCTGCGCGCGCTCGCGCGGGGGCTCGCCGCCGCGCCAGATGTACGGCGTGGCCAGCTCGCGGAAAGACGACTCGTGGGCCGGCGTGACGACGAGCGGCAGGTCGCGGACCGACGGCGCGCCGTAAGCGGCTTCCTTCGTGAATTCCGCGTACTGATCGACGGTAATCGGATGAACGGCTGCGTAGTACGCGTCGACATGCACGGCGTGCGCCGGGCGTTCGTCGTCGGCGCCATCGTCGGACCCCATGGAGAATTCGCCGGCCGGGATCCGGACGAAGCGCGGAATAGGGTCCTCGCGCATCCAGTGAGCCGCTGGAAAGTATAAACTGCCCGGTATGAGGCTCGAACAGTTTGCGATGGAGCGAATGCAGTCCACTTACGAGAACCTGGTGGAGTTCAACCTGTCGGAAAGCGGCGTCCGGCCGCTGACACCCCGCGAACTAATCGAAGACACGGCAGGACTTGAGGGCCTGCTGGACCAGCCGCTGGCCTATTCCCAGTCCAACGGCACCCTCGAACTGCGGGCGGCGATTGCACTGATTTATCCGGGCGCCGGCGTCGATCACGTCGAGGTCACCAACGGCGGGTCGGAAGCCAACTTCATCACCACCTTCCGGCTGATCGAGCCGGGCGACGAGGTGGTGATGCTGGTACCCAACTACATGCAGACCTGGGGCCTCGCGCGGGCCTTCGGCGCGACGGTTCGCGAATGGCGGCTGATCGAGGATCGCCAGGCCGGGCGCTGGCGCGTCGACCTCGACGCGCTCGAAGCGCTGGTCTCGCCGCGTACGAAGCTGATCGTGATCTGCAACCCCAACAACCCGACCGGCGCGCGCCTGGCGGCCGGCGAGCTGGACGCCATCGCGCGGATCGCCGACGCGCACGGCGCGTGGATCCTGTCGGACGAGGTCTACCGCGGCGCGGAACTGGACGGCCGCGAGACGCCGTCGATGTGGGGCCGTTCGGATCGGGCGATCATCACGAGCGGCCTGTCGAAGGCCTACGGGCTGCCGGGGCTGCGGATCGGCTGGATCGTGGCGCCGCCGCCGCTGGTGGCGTCGTGCTGGTCGTACCACGACTACGTGACCATCGCGCCGGGCGTGTTGAGCGATCGCCTCGCGCGCGTCGCGCTCGCGCCGGAGCGCCGCGCCCGCCTGCTCGAGCGGACGCGCGGCATCCTGCGCGCCAACCTGCCGCTGGTCGAAGACTGGCTGCGCGCGAGCGGCGGGTTCCACTGGATCGCGCCGGACGCCGGCGCCATCGTCTACGTGCGCTACGACCACCCGATCAACTCGACGGCGCTGGTGACGCGCCTGCGCGAGGAGAAAGGCGTGCTCGTGGTCCCCGGCGATCACTTCGGCATGGACGGCTACCTGCGTCTCGGATTCGGCGAACCACAGGAATACAACCGCGCCGGCCTCGAGCGCCTGCGCGAGCTGCTGGCGTCGCTGCCCGCCCCCTCCGCCGCATGAACCGGCCGGAGCTGGCGCTCGTCCTGATCGGGTTCGGCCACGTCGCCCGGCGATTCGTCCGGCTGCTGGACGAGTGCGCGGACCGCCTCGACTTCTCGTGCAAGGTGGTCGGCGTGTCGACCAGGCACCACGGCAGCGTGGTGAGCCTCGACGGCATCGACATGGCGCGCGCGATCGCCCACTACGAAAGCTCGCAATCGCTCGACCGGCTCGACACCGACCCGCGCGAGCGCAGCGGTATCGACGTGATCCGCCAGATCGCCGACGGCCTGGCCGACGACGCGGCGGAGGGGCGCCTGGTCGTGGTCGAGACGACGGTGCTCGACATCGATCGCGGCGAACCGGCCGTGTCGCACGTGCGCGCGGCACTCGAGGGACAGGCGCACGTGATCACCGCCAACAAGGGGCCGGCGGCCTTCGCCTATCACGAGCTCGAAGCGCTCGCGGAGTCGGTGGATCGGATCTTCTTCTTCGAGGGCGCGGTCATGGATGGCGTGCCCGTCTTCAACCTGGTGCGCGAAACCATGCCGGCCGTGGTCATCGACGGCTTTCGCGGCGTGATCAACACGACCTGCCAGTTCATCCTCTCGGAGCTCGAGCGCGGCACGGAGTTCGCCGCGGCGGTGGCGGCGATGCAGGCGCGCGGCATTGCCGAAGCCGACCCGTCGCTCGACGTCGACGGCTGGGACGCGGCGGCCAAGACGGCGGCGCTGGTGAACGTGCTGATGGGCAGCGCCATGACGCCGCATCACGTCGCCCGCACCGGCATCACCGGCGTCGACGGCCTCGACGTCCGCGACGCGCTCGGCCGCGGCAAGCGCGTCCGGCTCGTCGCCTCGGCCTCGCGGCACGGCGGCAAGGTCAAGGCCCGCGTCGAGCCCGAAGTGCTCGACAGGTCCGATCCGCTCTACAGCCTCGACGAGCTCGACAACGCCCTCTACCTGAGCACCGACCTGCTCGGCCAGGTCGGCATCGTCCAGCGGTCGAGCGGGCTCACGCAAACGGCGTACGCGCTGCTCAGCGACCTGGCGCGTATTTCACAACGACTTCGGGAAATCTGAATGACCGGACCCCTCGCGGGATTCACCATTCTCGACCTCACCCGGGTGCTGTCGGGACCGTACTGCACGATGGTGCTCGCCGACCTCGGCGCGCGCGTGATCAAGGTCGAGCACCCGGGCAAGGGCGACGACACGCGGCACTGGGGCCCGCCGTTCGTGGGCGTGGAGAGCGCCTACTTCCTGAGCATCAACCGCAACAAGGAAAGCGTGACGCTCGACTTCAAGCCGCCGGCCGGCCGCGACGTGCTCGAACGGCTCGCCTCGCGCGCCGATGTGCTGGTCGAAAACTTCCGCCCCGGCACGCTGGATCGGGCGGGCCTGGGCTGGGAGGCGATGCATCGGCGATACCCGCGGCTGATCTACGCGTCGATCTCGGGGTACGGCCAGACCGGCCCGCGCCGCGACGAGGCGGGCTACGACGCGGTGATGCAGGCCGAGGGCGGGCTGATGAGCGTGACCGGCGATGCCGATCGGCCGGGCTACCGCCTCGGCGTCGCCATCACCGACATGGTGGCGGGGTTGTACTGCGCGCAGGGCATCACCGCCGCGCTGCTCGCGCGCGAGCGATCCGGGGCCGGCCAGCGCGTCGACATCGGCATGCTCGACACCACGGCGGCGCTGCTGACCTATCAGGCGGCCAACTTCTTCACCACCGGCCAGACGCCGCTGCGCCAGGGCAATCGTCACGCCACGATCGCGCCCTACGAGCCGTTCACGACCGCCGACGGCGAGATCGTGGTCGCCGTCGGCAACGATCAGATCTGGACGCGCTTCTGCCACGCGATCGGGTTGCCGGAGATGGCGGGCGATGCGCGGTTCACGACGAACAAGGACCGCATGGCCAATTACGAGGTCATGCGTCCGCCGATCGATCGCGCGTTTCGCACCGCCACGAACACGCAATGGGTGACACGGCTCAACGCGGCAGGCGTGGCCAACGGCGAAGTCCGCGACATCGGCCAGATGCTGGACGACCCCCAGCTCGCCGCCCGCGACATGATCGCCACGCTGATGCACCCCACGGCCGGCGCCACGCGCGTGATCGGCGCGCCGATCAAGCTCTCGGCGACGCCCGCCAGCGTCCGCACGGCCCCGCCCATCCTCGGCCAGCACACCGACGCCGTCCTCGCCGAGTTCGGCTACGACCCTGACGAGATCGCGGCCTTGAAGACCTCTCGGATCGTGTAACAATCGGATCAATGGCTGATGTCGCGCTCGTCCGCAAGCGGGTCAAGTCCGCGATCGACCAGGCGCGGAGGGACCAGGCCGAGCGACGCGAGCGCGTGACCGAGGTCACCCGCGCCTACGAGGTCTTCCTCAACACCGCGGCCATCCCGGTGTTCCGGATGTTCGCGAACATCCTCAAGGCCGAAGCGCTGAACTTCGAGGTGATGACGCCGTCGGGCGGCGTGCGGCTCCAGTCGGAGCGCCATCGCGACGATGCGATCGAGATGGAGCTGGACACGACGGCGGACCCGCCGCAGCCGCTGGTCACCATCACGCGCGTGCGCGGCAGCCGCGTCGTGCAGAGCGAACGCTCGATCAAGGGCGGCAACCCGCTCGTGCAGCTCACCGAAGACGACGTGATCGAGATGCTGCTGGAAGAGCTGCGTCCCTGGCTGGTCTAATCCCGGCGGGCACTTCGGTCGCCGGGACGCCTTCGGCCATCGGCCATCGGCCGTCAGTCATCGAGCGTCAGCTTGTGGGCCGACGGCTGGAGGCTGACGGCATTGCGGCAATTCAACTGAATTGCGGATTAGGCCAGTCGATCGACGACGCTCGTGTCCACGCCCTCGCGCTTGAGGCCGGCGAGCAGGCGCTCGCGATCGTGGGTCTTGCGGAAGGCTTCGCGCACGTCCACCACACCGGTCTGAACGAGCCCGACCAGCACATCCGTGATCGGCACCATGCCGTGCCGGCGCCCGCTCTCGAGCGCCAGCGGCAGCTGGCCGAGCTGGCCGTCGCCGATGAGGCGGGTCACCGCCGCCGTGCCGAGCATGACCTCGCGCGCGGCGACGCGCCCGCCGCCTGATTTCTTCAGCAGCACCTGCGACACCGCGCCGCGGAAGGTTTCGGCCATCGCCGTCTGCATCGACGTCCGCATCTCCGCCGGCGCCAGCTCGACGAACCGTTCCACCGCGTCCGCCGTCGACGGCGCGGTGATCGAGACGAACACCAGCAGGCCGTCCGCGGCGGCTTCGAGCAGCAGCGGCACCATCTGGGCGGAGCTCAAGTCGTCGACGACGAGCACGTCCGGATTCTCGCGGAGCGCGGCGCGCGCCGCCGACAGCGCGGCGTCGGCGCCGCCGCGGATCTCGCGCTGGCTGACGAGCGCGGTCCGGTTGTCGTGCACGAGGCGAATCTGCCGCTCGAGCGTGATCACGTACTCGGCCCGCTGCCGGTTCACCAGGTCCACCAGTGCCGACATCATCGTCGACTTGCCGCTGCCGCGCGGCCCGGCGACCAGCACGAGGCCCTCGGGTTCGGTGGCGAGCGCCTGCACTTCGCGCGAGAAACCCAGTTGTTCGGCGGTGGCGGCGCGCGTGGCAATCATCCGGAAGACGACGCCCGGCCCCCGGTGATCCTGGAAGCTCGTACACCGGATGCGGCCCAGCTCGGGCAGCTCCGCGATCCACTCCGTCGCCTCGCCGCGCCCGACGGCCTCTTGCGCCTCTTCCGGGACGATCTCCATCACCGCCGCCTCGACCTCGGCCTTCGAGAGCAGCGCCTCGCCGTCGAGGAGGCGCATGTCGCCTTCCACGCGGATGTACGGGCGCGAGTCCGACGTGAGATACAACGACGACGCCGCGCGCGCGGCCGCGATCCGAAGCAGACGCTCGATGGTGCTGGCGCGCGAATGAGGCAGCTGGCGCGACGGCACCTCGATGCGAACCGTCCGGGTCATCGGCAGGACCACGGCGGGTGAAGCGGGTGCTTCAGGTGCCTCAGGTGCAGCGGGTGTTTCAGCTACTTCAAGTGCAGGCGGTGCAGCGGGTTCAGGTACGGCGAGTGCCGCAGGTGCGAAGGTCTCGGTGACTTGAGTGGGTTCAACCGGCGCAGCAATCTGAGCGGGCTCAATGGGCTGGACAAAAGCCTCCCACGTTGACGCACCTGATGCACCTGATGTCTCCGCCATCGGAACCACAAACGCCGGAAGCGGTGCCTCCGCGATCTCGGGGGTCTCCTCGCTGGCGATCACTTCGATCGAGTCGGCCTGGGCCACAAGCTCAGGCTCGGGCAGGAGATCGTCGATCGATACCGGAATCCGATCGGGCTCCTGTACGAATTCGCTGTGGGTAACAACCTCGGGCTCGGGCTCGGGCAGCAACTCCTCGAGCGAGGGGACAACCTCGGCGACGGGTGCGACCGGTTCCACCACGGCGGCTTCCACAACCGGCTCGAGCAGAGGGGCTTCGACAGGGATCTCGAGCGGACCGCTGTCGGCCGGGATCTCGAGCACGTAGTCGGACTCGGAGGCCGCGACCGCCTCGATCGGCGGGGCGGACGCTTCGACGGGGATCTCGAGAGGGGGAAGTTCACTGGGGATCTCGAGAGGCGCCGCCGCGGCAACCGGGATTTCGAGGGGAGGTGCCTCGACCGGGGTCTCGACCACGGGCGGGGCCACTTCGACCGGCGCTGCTTCGACCGGCGCTGCTTCGACCGGTTCCACTTCGACCGGGGTTGCTTCGACTGGCGCCGCGACGACTGGTGCCAATACCACTGGGGCCGCTACGGCCACGGCGGGCGTGCCGCGTCGACGCCGAATCTCGATCCAGATATCGTCGCCCCCGCGCGCCGCGACCACGGTGAAGCGATCGTCGCCAAGCGACGGCAGCTTGTGCTCGACGGCGCCGAACTCTTCGAGCGAGTTCTGCGCGTCGGCGGGCAGCAGCTGCTGCAACATCCCGGTCATCGCGCCGAGGTTGAGCGCGGTCGTCGACAGGTCGAGCGTCCCGCCCTCGGTGACCACGTACGGGCGCTCGCCGACGTGCATCACCAGCGCGTCGCCGTTGGCGCGCACCATCGCGGAGAGGAGGGAATCAACCAGTGCCATTGCCACAACTGCACGCGGCTGCACACACGTGTGGCCACGTTCACTCCTTACATCGGCCCGACGGAAAGCCGACGTTAGCGCGCGCGTTCCGCCAGGTGCAAGCTCATGAGGCCGAACAGGACCGGCACGACGCGCACGTCGGCGAAGCCCTGGGCGCGGAAACGGTCGGCGACGCCCTCGGCGCCGGGATACCGGCGGATCGACGCGGGAATGTAGCGGTAGGTATCCGGATCGCGATGCAGCATCCACCCGAGCGTGGCGCCGACGGCGGTGAGGTACCCCAGGTAAGCGCCCCGCAGCAGCGCGGATTGCGGCCGGTTGAAATCGAGCGACAGCAACCGCCCGCCCGGCTTTAACACCCGCGCGATCTCGGCGATTGCCGCGGACAGGTCGGGGACGTTGCGCAGGCCGTAGCCCGTGGTCACGAGGTCGAAGGTGCCCGTCGCGAACGGCAGGCTGGCCATGTCGCCGGCCAGGAAGAACACCGGCGGAGCGCTCGCCGGCGGGGCTGGCTTCGCCCGGGCCAGCTGCAGCATCCGCATCGTGATGTCGAGACCGATCGTGCGGGCGCCGCGCGCGGCCACGGCAAGGGCAATGTCGCCGGTGCCGCACGCCAGGTCGAGCGCGCGATCGCCGGTGCGCACGTGCGCGAGCGCCACCAGCCGCCGTTTCCACCGCGCATCCTGCCCGCACGACAGGACAGCCGTGATCAGATCGTAGCGATCGGCAATGGTCGCAAAAAGCCGCCGCACGTGGGCGTGTTTACGATCCGGGGAATCAAACGCCGTGCGCAGGGACATTCAGAATCCGAAGAACGCGCGGGCGGTGGCGGCCGTGAGGAATGTCACCGCAAACGCGATGACCAGCGGCATCAGCGCGCCGATCGTCGTCCACTTCGCGCTCAGCGTCTCCTTGTAGATCGTGATGATGGTCGTGGCGCACGGGTTGTGCAGCAGCGAGAACAGCATCAGGTTCACGGCGGTCAGCATCGTCCAGCCGTGCCGGTCGACCAGCAGCACGCGCAGCCCGTCGAGCGAGTCGAGCTCGGTCATCATGCCCTGGGACATGTAGACCATCAGCATCGTCGGCACCACGATCTCGTTGGCAGGGATGGCGATGATGTAGGCGAGCAGGATGACGCCGTCCAGGCCGATGGCCCAGCCGAGCGGATCCAGGAAGTCCGCCGTCCTGGTGGCCAGGCTCACGCCGCCGGGCGTGATGTTGGCGAGCAGCCAGATGACGGCGCCGGCGGGCGCCGCCGTCAGGATGGCGCGCCACAAGACGAACAGCGTCCGATCGATCAGCGAGGTGTAGAGAATGCGCGCGAAACCGGGCCGGCGGTACGGCGGCAGTTCGAGGGTGAACGCCGATGCTTCGCCGCGCAGGATGGTCCGCGACAGCGCCCACGACACCACCAGCGTGAACAGCACGCCGACCAGCACGATGCCCACCACCGAGCCGGCGGCCACCAGCGACGCCACCGCCGGTGGAAACGCCGCCGCGACGAACACCGTCGCCAGCATGATCAGCGTCGGGAAGCGTCCATTGCAGGGCACGAAGTTGTTCGTCAGGATCGCAACCAGCCGCTCGCGCGGCGAGTCGATCACGCGCGTGGCAATGATGCCGGCGGCATTGCAGCCAAACCCCATGGCCATCGACAGCGCCTGCTTGCCGTGCGCCCCGGCCCGCTTGAACAGGTAATCGAGGTTGAACGCCACGCGCGGCAGGTAGCCGAGGTCTTCAAGAATCGTGAACAGCGGAAAGAAGATGGCCATCGGCGGCAGCATCACGCTGATCACCCAGGCGAGCCCGCGGTAGACGCCGTGCCAGAGGAAGCCGGTGAGCCACCACGGCACGCCCAGTTGCGTGAACCAGCCGGCGGCCAGGTCCTCGAACCAGAAGAACGCCGCGGCCAGCATCTGCGACGGCACGTTGGCGCCGACGATCGTGATCCAGAAGATGACGGCCAGGATCACCAGCATCAGCGGCAGCCCGAGCCACCGCGAGGTGACGATGTGATCGATGCGTTGATCGAGTTCGAGGGGCCGCGAACCCGAATCGTGAACGGCGCGGCGGGTGATGCGCTCCACTTCGCCGTACAACGAGGTCACCACCTCTTCGCGGAATCCCGCCTCGAGCGACTGGCGCAGCGCCGCCGCCTCGCGGACGATGTCGGCGGGGGTCACGGCGATCGACGCGCTCATTGCGCCCCCTGGAGCGCGATCTTCCGGCTGAAGCGCGCGTCGGGCGCCTGTTGGCGCGCGACCAGCTCGGCCAGCCGGCCGCTGGCCAGCGCCTCTTCCACGGAGGCGTCGCCGTCGAGCAGGCGGATGGCGATCCAGCGCGCGTTGGGCACGCCGGGCGCCGCGGTCTCGATGAGCGGCACCAGCCGGCTGACCGCCCGCTCGAACTCCGGCGTCCCCTTCGGCCGCAGCGGCCTGGTCACGGTCTCGCCCGCCGAGACCGCGGCCACCTCGCCGAGCAGCGCCATCACGTTCTCACTGGTGCGGGCGACGATCGGCACGGCGGGAACACCCAGGTCGCGCGCCAGGCTCCGCGTGTCGACGTCGATGCCACGCCGCTTCGCTTCGTCCATCAGGTTCACCGCGACCACGACCCGATCGGTGATCTCGAGGACCTGCAGTACGAGGTACAGGTTGCGCTCGAGCGCGCTCGCGTCCACGACCACGACCGTGCAATCCGGACGCCCGAACAACAGAAAATTCCTTGCCACCTCCTCATCGTCCGAGGCCGAGAGCAGCGAGTAGGTGCCGGGAAGGTCGACGAGCTTGTAGCGGACGCCGCCGAACTGGAAGCCGCCCTCGGCCCGGGTCACGGTTTTGCCCGGCCAGTTGCCGGTGTGCTGGCGCAACCCCGTGAGCGCATTGAACAGCGTCGACTTGCCGGTGTTCGGGTTGCCGGCAAGCGCCACGACGCGGTCGAATCCGCCGACGGCCGCACCGAGCTGCGCCATCTCGGTGTGCATCGGACAGGTTTCGCAGGCGTGTTCTGTACTCATGGTCGGCTCCGGCGGATGCTCATGCCTGGGCCTTCACCAGCACGTGATCCGATTGCTCGCGCCTGAGCGCGATCGTCGTGCCGCGCAGCCGGTAGGCGCGCGGGTCGCCGGCAAACGTGGTCAGGTCGCTGCGGATGCGCGCCCCGGGCGTGAAGCCCAGGTCGAGCAGCCGCCGGCGCGCGAATCCCTTGAACGACGGGTCGAGCGCCACGACCTCGGCCGTCGTCCCGGACGGCAGGCTCGTCAGCGTCATCACGCCCTCGGGCAGCCGCGCCGCCTCGACCTCGGCCTCGACCGGCGCCACGTGCACGTTCGCAGCCAGCATCGGCGCCAGCCGGAATTCGCGCTCGCCATCGCTCAACACCACGCGCGTGGACGAGCGATCGATCACGCGAATGACCTGGCCCAGGCGCAAGCCTTCAGCCGACAGCTGCGCAAAGGCCAGCGGCGGCTCGTCCTCGAGGTGCACGATGCGGGCGGGTGTGGACATCGGCCAGTCGCCGAGCGGCGTGCCGGGCGATTCAGGCACGCGCCCGTCACGGGTCGGGATCGGATCGCCGTGCGGATCGACGGCCGGATGCCCCATCGACGCCGACAGCCGATCGAGCTGATCCCGGCTGAGCAGGTGCTCGGCGCGCTCGGCTTCCGCGTGCACGCGATCGAGCGGCACGCCAAGCTCGTCGGCGAGGTAGAGCTCCCACAGGCGGTGCGCGCGCAGCACGTGCAGCGCGACGCGTTCGCCGTCCGCCGTCAGGCGGAACTGCGTGCCCTCGGTCCGCACCAGCCCGTCGCGCTCGAGGCGTTCGGTGAGCGCCATCAACCCGCGATCGCTCATCCGCAGTGCGCCCTGCAGTGAGCCGAACGAGGCGGTGCGCCCGTCGGTGGCTTCCCGCAGCAGATGCTTGAGCGCATTCTCGGTGCGCTCACGGGATCTCGCTTGACGGTACTTCTTGAGCTGCGCGACCACGCCGTACGACGGCGCCAGCACGGCGACCGCAACGGCCAGAAGAACCAGAAGCCAGACGGACACGGGGAATGACAGCATCAGCCAGAACCGATTTTGATTAATCAAAATTAAATCACGGTATTACACAAAAAGTCAAGTAGGCAGCGCCCTGAAGTTTGGTAACATGCTGAAAAATCGATGCTTCCGTCGAGTACCGTCGAAAACTACCTGAAGGCGATCTACGTTGGCGAGACCCAATTGGCCAACGGACAGAAGCTCGTCCCGATGGGCCAGCTGGCCTCGGTCCTGGGCATTGCGCCGGGCACCGCCACCACCATGGTGAAGGCGCTCGCCGAGTCGGGCCTCGCGGTCTACGAGCCGTACAACGGCGTGCGCCTGACCTCGGCCGGCGAGAAGCTGGCGGCGCGGGTGCTGCGCCGGCATCGGCTGATGGAGTTGTTCCTGGTGCAGGTCATGGGGATGCGCTGGGACGAGGTGCACGACGACGCCGAGCAACTGGAGCACGTCGTGTCGGATCGCCTCGTCGAGCGCATCGACGAGATGCTCGGGCATCCCGAGGCGGATCCCCATGGCGATCCCATTCCCACCGCCGAAGGCAAGCTCGCCGAGCGGCCGCTCGACACGCTGCTCACCTGCCCGCTCCACACGCCGGTGACCGTCGCGCGCGTCACCGACCAGGACGCCGCCTTCCTCCGCTTCATCGAGAGCCATCACCTGAAGCCGGGACAGACCATCGAAGTCGAAGCCCGTGATGAAGTCTCCGACGCCGTCCGCCTCAAGGGCCGCGACGATGCGCGGATGACGATCGGCGCGCGCGCGGCATCGAAGCTGCTGGTGAAGGCTTCCTAGTGGCATGTAAGTTCGATATCTAAAGCGGGCCGTTCCTACGGAACGGCCCCTGTAGCCTCGTTGAGCGACGATGCCAAATACTTTCGATTTCGTTGATACGCTCCACTAGAACAGCCGCGGCCCCAGCACCATCACCGTCGTTACGATCACGACGAAGGCCACGAGGTCGAGCATGACGCCGTGGCGCATCATCTTGCCGATCGGCACGAAGCCCGAGCTGTAGACGATCGCGTTGGGCGCGGTGGAGACCGGCATCATGAAGCCCATGCTGGCGCCGAGCGTGGCGCCCAGCACCGGCTCGATCGCGCGGATCCCGGCCGCCTGCGACACCGCGATGGCAATTGGAATCACCATGTTGGCCGATGCCGTGTTGGACGCGGCCTCCGACACCAGGATCGCCGCGCCGGTGAACAGCATGGTCAGGGCCAGGGTCGACTGCGACGGCAGCCAGCTCGTGATGCCCTCGCCCAGCGCCTGGGCCAATCCCGTCGAGAACGTCATCTCGCCCAGCGCCAGCCCGCCGCCGTACAACAGCGTGATTCCCCAGTCGATCTTCACGGCCTCATCCCAGGAGAGCGTGAAACGGCGCTCGCGCCAGTCGACCGGCAGCACGAACAGCAGGAAGGCGCCGAACATCGCCGCCACGCCTTCGGGCATCGCCCGTGCATACCTGAGGGCGAACCACGTCTGGTCCATCTGGAGGATGGCCAACACGCCGGGGGTAATCCACAACGCCACGGTGACCCCGAACGCGAGCAGCACGTTGCGCTGCCCCACGGTCATCGGCCCCAGCCGTTTCAGCTCGTCGTGCACGAGCGCCGTGCTGCCCTCGGCGACGTCGAGCCCGCGGACCGAGGTCCAATAGAACTGCAACAACAGGTAGCCGAACAGAATGACGACAACCGGTACGCCGATCGCCATCCAGGAGAAGAAGGGGATCTTCGATCCGACAATTTTCTCCAGCATCCCGATGCCGATCAGGTTCGGCGGCGTGCCCACCGGCGTGCCCATGCCGCCGATCGACGAGGCGAACGAGGTGATCAGCATCAGGCCCAGCGCGAACGAGCGGACCTGGACCCTCTGCCCCGTCGCCGTCCGGCCCAGGTGCGCGATGATCGACAGGCCGATCGGGAACATCATTGCGGTGGTGGCGGTGTTGCTGATCCACATCGACAGCACCGCGCAGACTGCACCGTAGACCAGGAGGATCCGGAACGCGCTCGTCCCCACGCCTCGGATCGCGAGCGCGGAATACGCGATCCGCCGGTCCACGCCGTGCACGAACATCGCCTGCGCCAGCATGAAGCCGCCGATGAAGAGGAAGATGATCGGATCCGCAAACGGCGCCAGCGCCTGCCGGCCGCTGGCGATGCCGAGCACGACGGCCAGGCACGGCCCGAGGATGGCCGTGACGGCGAGCGGCAACGCCTCGGTGAGCCACAACGTGACCACCAGGCCCATGATCGCGGCCATGCGATGCGCCAGCACGGGAATGTCCCCAAGCGGCGCCAGCAGCAGGATGATGAAGATGGCGGGCGCCAGAAACAGCCCCGCCGTCCGCCGCCGCCGGTTGAACCGCTCTTCGGCCGGCGAAAACGCCTCGACGGCTTCCAATGCTGTGTGTGTTCGCAGGCTCAATCGGGCGCTCCGTTGTCGCGCCCGCAACGAGGCTTGCGAGCTACTGACGCTTCATGAAAAGTCCGCATACGCCGGCACCCAGCGGCCCTCGAAGACGACCTCGGCCCATCCGGTGAGGTAGATACCGTCGCTTCGCCATTCGACGCGCTGGGTCCCCCCGGGGGCGATCACCTCCACGTCGCGCTCGGCGCCGCCGTGCGTGATCGCCGCAATCGCCGACGCGCACGCCCCGGTCCCCGACGCCATCGTCGGTCCGACACCACGCTCCCAGATCAGGATGCGCACGCGAGACGGCGCCTCCACCACCGCGAACTCGACGTTGGTGCCTTCGCTGAACCGGGGATGGGTGGCCAGCGCCGGCCCAAGGCGATTGAACCGGGCCAGGTCCGGCAGCTCCGCCATCAGGGCCACGCACTGCGGGTTGCCGATCGCCAGGGTCGTGACCTTCAGCGACTCGCCTGCCGCCTCGATGCGCTCCTCGAATACGCGCTCGGGCGGGCCCATCGCCGCGCGGAAGGTGTAGCGTCCGCCCTGGCGGCTGATGAGCGAGAGCGTCTTCCATCCGGCATCGGTATCCACGCGCACGTCGGTGATCGGCACGGTGTTGCCGGCTTCGCGCTGGTGCAGGACGAGCGCGGCGAGGCAGCGCAGCCCGTTGCCCGACAGCTCCGACGGGCTGCCGTCCGCGTTGATCAGCTTCATGCGCGCCGTACCGTCGGGCGCGGTGGTGTAGTAGATCACGCCGTCGCCGCCGAGGCCGGTGTGCCGTTCGCAGAGGCGGCGCGACAGCTGGTCGAGCTTCAGGCCCTCGGCCTGCTCGGCGGGAACGAACAGGAAATCGTTGCCGTACGCGTGGGCCTTGGCGACCGACAGCATCACGGCACGCGGAACGCGTTGAAGACCCAGGTCAAGCCGGCCGTGAACCCGATCTCCGGATCGCGGGGCGTGAGCCCGAGCAGGATGCCGCCGTCGAGCCGGACGCCGGCACGCGTGTAGCGCATGCCGAACCGCATCAGGCCGCGGTCTTCGGCGCCCGGGGTCACGATGTTGGCGAAGTTGGCGCGGCCGACGAACTCGCCGACCACCTCCGCGCCCGCGCTGATGGCCCGGGCCACCGACAGGCTGTAGACCAGCAGATCATCCTGCGCCGCCGCCTTCGTCGGATTGCCGAGAATGAGGAGGCCGATATTGGCCACCACGCGGATCGACTGCACGGTCTTACCGACCAGCAGCGAGGTCGTGAAGTCCTGCACGTCCTTGCCGAGCCCCGATTCGTTGCTCGCGTTGGGCAGGCGCGTGGAAAAACGCACCGCCATCGACGGACGGCGCCCGGCCGACTCGCTGACGAAGCGAATCTTCGCGCCGATGTTGAGGTCGTCCACATCGGACGTGCTCAGGCCATCGAGCGCCAGCAACGGCGAAAACGGCGCATTCGCCGTCTGCCCGGTGATGGACAGCTTCTGGTAGAGGCCGCCGTCAATCTGGATCTCGGCGATCGAGCTCACGCCCACGCTGATTCCCATCGGCGGCACCGTCAACAGGTTGCCGCGCAGGCCCGAGACCGGCAGGAAGACGTCGCGCTCGTAGTCGATTCCGGCCTCGAAGAGGATGCGGCCGGCGCCGATCACTTCGGGGTCTTCCGTCTGCAACGGACGCTGTTGAGCGAAAGCGGAGGGGGCCGCCATGACGATGGCGGCCGCGATCACGGCCGCCTGAACACATGAGCGCATCATCGGATCAAAACGTCTTCCGGCTGTCGAGAAGGATGGTTACGGGCCCGTCGTTGGTCAGCGCCACCTGCATCATGGCCTGAAACTCGCCGGTCGCGACGCGCAGCCCACTGGCCTGTAATTCTCGCACGACATCCTCGTACAGCGCGCGCGCAATCTGCGGCAGCGCCGCGGACGCAAACGACGGCCGCCGCCCGTTGCGCGCATCGCCCGACAGGGTGAACTGCGACACGACCAGGATCTCGCCCTTGATCTCGAGGACCGACCGGTTCATCTTGCCGTTCTCGTCGCGGAAGATTCGCAGGTCGCGGACCTTGGACGCGATGTACTGGACATCGGGTGGGCCGTCGGCCCGATCGACGCCGACGAAGACCAGAAGCCCCTGGCCGATCTCGCCCGTCGTGCGATCGCCCACCGTCACCTTCGCCGAGGTGACGCGCTGCACCACAGCTCTCACGGTTTGGCCAGCATCACGGGAATCAGCGGCACGTGCGCCGGGACATCGTCGTACTGCTCGAGCTTCGCCGACACCGCCTGTCGGATGTCACCAGCGGGGTTGAGGCGGCGATCGAGCAGGTGTCGCGGCATGACGTTGCCGAGCGCCTTGATCATCGAGGCCTTGACGTCGGGATGCTCCCGCTCGAGCTCGACGATCAGACGCTTGACGCGCTGGCGCTGGAGGCTCAGGTCTCCGCAGGCCGGGCAGCAGCAGCCGATGATCGGCAGCGCGCTCTCCTTGCAGTACGCGCCCGCTTCGGCTTCGGTCACGTAGACCAGCGGCCGGATCACGACGTGGGCGCCGTTGTCGGAAATGAGCCGCGCCGGCATGGCCTTGAGGGCGCCGGCGAAGAAGAGGTTCAGCAGGACGGTTTCGACGAAGTC
>Ga0209343_10002925_pt1 | contig 21792 bp, 20 predicted proteins | sample RifCSPlowO2_02_FD_184026 | JGI IMG/M metagenome (GOLD analysis project Ga0209343, IMG submission 184026) | Groundwater microbial communities from Rifle, Colorado - Rifle CSP2_plank lowO2_0.2 (SPAdes) (version 2) | ecosystem: Environmental > Aquatic > Deep subsurface > Groundwater | place... | reverse complement strand
AGAAAGAGGGGGTTGTCTCTGATATCGAAAGTCACATATCGTATCTTTTTTAGCTAAAAACACCTGACTTTTGGACAATATTACCTCCGTTGTCCTTTATTACGCATAATTTGTCAAAGAACAAATTCAATTTGACCCAGTCTGTCCGCTTGGGGGCATCAACAGGGAATTTGTTCATTAAGCCTCTATCCAGCCTCTGCCACAAATGCTTCAAGAATGGGTGGCTCAACATCAAGGGATTCTTCACCAAAGGTTTCTAAATGGAAATGGATAGCAGATTTAACATCTGCCAAAGCCTCCTCATAGGTATCACCTTGACCAACTACGACCCCTTTGATTCCCAATGGATAAGCGATATATCCGTCAGAATGTTTCTCAACAATAATCTTATATTGTTTCATATAAAGCACCCTCCTTATCTAAAGATATTTCTATAATACCATATTCCCTCTGATGGACGATTTTTCACGGTCAAGAGTAGCAAGTTCTTCGTCACGTTTTCGTAATAGAGCTTTGTATCGATCTGATTTTTTACCCCTTTCTTTAGAATAATACCTTCTGTCTTTAGGGGAGATTTCAGTATATCCTTTCACTTATAAACCTATACTGAGAGCTGTTTCTTGAGGCTCTCAATATTTCTGATCGGTGTTGGGTCAATGCCATTAAGTATGGCGAGATAATAACTAACAAAATCTCCAAGATATATGAGTGAAAACATCCTCGCCAATCTGCCATTCCCTTTCCCCCATGCCTCTTTAATTCCTCCGACCCTGTCACTCAGTATTGTCTTTGTAATCTCTATCTGCCGTGATATGTTTTCAGCCTCATCTTCACTCCGTAAAATGACAACAAAGAAATTATGACCAAGTTCATGATTTGTATCCCACCCCTCAATCTCATTATGATTGAGTTCAGGGAATGAATTATAAAATGCCGGTGTCTTGCTATTTTCATTGAACTGGCATTTCCATCTTAAGGTAATAGAATCTGTAAGCCCATGAATGCCATATAACAGAGGTATCTTCCCATGAATATCCAGTGCCAATCTCTTCGCATCATTTTCAGGCGACTCAGGGGCATAGCCTTTTGACAATAATTTTAGTAATTCAATTGTCTCTGAAATTTCTCTGTGCTGACTTTCAATAAATCCTGTTTTATCCATTAGAATAAGGAGGGGGATAAAGATATATCCAATAGATTCCCTCGGCTGCAACCCACCTTTGATTTTTATGATAGGGATACTATTTAGGCTGCAAAATTCCTCTATAGTTCCGCCGCTTGTAATAACGATGAGTTTACTTCTCTTTTCATAGGCTTCATTCAGAGAGGCTAATGTTTCCCCAGTATTTCCAGAGTAACTGATAACAATTGCAAGGGTTTTTTCATTAACAAAAGCAGGGAGAGAATAATTTCTGTTTACAATGGCAGGTATTTTAAGATTTTCCCTGAGATATGAGATTAAAATATCGCCCCCTATTGCAGAGCCCCCCATCCCACTTATGACTACATTTTCTACATCCTCTGATGAAAAGGGGAATTCAAGACTTTTTGCAAGACTTTCAGCTTCTTCACATTGACGGGGAAAATCAGATAATCGCCTCCTCATTCCCGACTTATCAATCTCAGTTATTAATTTTAAGTCATCCAATTGGTGCATAAAGTAATATAACATAAAAAAGCTTATAGCTGATAGCTGATAGCTATTTTAAACATCAAATATTATCTTCACCTGCCATAAATCACCAACCTTCTCAACCTTGAGGTTGTGATAAGTAGCAGCCTTTACACCTGATAATAGCTCATGTTTTTCAGGGTTGTATATCTCACCATAGATATCTGCTTTCAAGTCATTTTCGGTTAGATAATTTATATTAAATCTCTTGCCCAGAAATCCTTTAGTATCTTTGATATATATTATTTCATTCAGCCATTTTACCAGTAATCCTTCTTTATCCTTTGCGGTTATATTGATACTGATAAATTCCGATTCATTTATGCTCTTTGTATCAGCCATGAGTGACATAAGCCCCTCTACAGCATTGGAAAATAAATTCCTTAAATCCTCTCCATATGCAATGATGCCTAAGTCAGCAGTTGCATCAATTTCTTCAAACTTTTTTATTATCATAATTATTTAGCCACTAATTTACGAATATATTAATAGTTAATAGTCGTTAGTGAATAGTCGTCAGTAAAAACTATTCATTATTCACTATCTACTATTTACTTGTCTTTTAATTTGTGTTCATTCGTGGCTAATGGAAGTGGTCAGGGGAAATGGCGGGGACGACGGGGCTCGAACCCGCAACTTCCGCCGTGACAGGGCGGTGCTCTAACCAATTGAACTACGTCCCCAACAATGGTATATTTTTGAAAATAGCAATTAAATTGGTATTAGTCAAGAGTTTTTAATTTAAGAGACAGGGAGGTAAATATGAAAGGTTGTCCCAGCCCCAACTTTAGAATCAACGGTAATTAATCCACCATGCTTTTTTATAATAGAATAGCAGATTGAGAGCCCCAACCCCAAACCTTTCTGAGTATGCTTATCTTTTGTGCTGAAATATAGGTCAAATATTTTTGACAGATTCTCCTTTGATATTCCAGGCCCGGTGTCTTCTATTGACACCCTCAGATATTTTCCATCTTTCAGTAGTTGGTTATTTCTTTCACTAATGGTTATATTCTCTGCCATCATCCTGATAATTCCACCATCTGGCATGGCTTCTATGGCATTTGCAACAATACCCTTTATCACCTGATTAATCTGAAATTTATCTGCCATTACATAGAGGTTATCAGGGAGAGAAAATTCACAGATAATATTCTTTGATTTGCTGAGCAAAAGATTTGTTGTTTCTTTTAAGAGTTCTGATATTGAGATTAATTTTCTCATTAGCATTTCACCTTTTGAAAAGGTAATCAGCATATTGCTCAAATCTCTTGCATTCTTACAGCCTTCCTCAGAATCTGTCAGCATTTTTAAAATCTTATTATTATCAGGAGGATTGGATTTTGATAACTCCCTCTTTGCAATAAAGATGTTTCCCATTATTATTGTCAGCAGGTTGTTGAAATCGTGTGCAATCCCGCCTGCAAGGACTCCAATTGATTCAATTCTACGCATTTTCTCAAGTTCTTTTTTTATTTCCTCAAACTGTTTTTGATAAATTGCCTCTGCCAGTATGTTCGCCATAGATTCCAGAAAATTAATATCATCACGGGTGAAGGTTCGCGGCTTTGAAGTATGGGCACCCAGAACACCAATTGGTTTATCCTGTTTGCCTATAATAATACTCATACCGCTGACAACCCCATTCTCCTGCAGCAAAGACGGTTTGTGAAATCTTGTTTCGGTATTAAAATCTTCAACAATCACTGGCTTATGGGATAGAAGGGTATAACCTGCCTGAGACTCAATTTTCCCCCCGACAATTGCAGTTCCTACCAGTCCATCCTTCCACCCTATACCTGCCCGTAAAAGGAAGCTGCCGTCCGGAAGGAGTTCTAAAACCTTGCTGTATTCCACATCAAGGTTTTTGGCAACGAGTTTAACTGTTTCATCCATCAACACTGAAAGGTCTGTATATGCCAGTGCAAGCCGACCCAGTTCGGCAATGGCTGCATTCTGGTCTGCACGAATTTTTATTTCATTCTCTTTGAGCTTGCGTTCGGTAATATCCCATAGGACACCAACAAAACCCTGTGTTTTTCCCTCTTTATCAACAATCAGAGATGCGCTTGCCTCTGCAGGGAATCTGGAACCGTCCTTCCTGATAAGCGTGTATTCAACATTTCTAAAGCCGCCGTTAATAAGAGTCTGCTGTGCAGCATCAGCAGCCCTCTGACGGCATTCTGGCGCAAACAGGTCAAAGCAGCTCATTCCGATAATCTCTTCCATATTTTTAAAACCGTGCATATAGAGTGTCTGCCTGTTGCAGAAGGTAATCCTGCCTGTAAGGTCGGCAACAACAATGGAATACGGGGAGGTTTCAACAAGACTGCGATAATGTGCCTCACTTTTTTTAAGAGCCTCTTCAATCCTTTTTCTATCAGAAATATCTATTCCTATACCTGCAAGACCCGGAACACCGTCTATCATAATGCGGACACCTGTAAAATAATATGGAATTTTCTCTCCACCCTTTGTGAGATAATTAGCCTCTACCCCTGCTGTCCCCTTAACAAAGACCTCCTCAATCCTCTTTTGAACAAGCCCTCTATCTTCTTCAGCAATAAAGTCAAGAGGCTCCATTCGTGCTATCTCATCGGGTGAGTATCCGGTAACAGATTCCGCTGTTTTATTCCATTGCAGCATCTTTCCTGTACTATCAAAGATAAAAAATGTCGCAGATAGGCTATCTATTATTGTCTGGGTGAAATTTTTCTCCTTCAGAATCTTTTCTTCTGATAGTTTATGTGCTGTAATTTCATCTTTTAGTTTTTTGTTTACTGCCTCAAATTGTGTTGTCCGCTTATGCCCGTTTCCTGAGGTTTGCAAATCAGAAAGCCTCTTCCTCAATTTTGCCAGTTCTTTAATCAGTTGTTCCTTTGTCTTATATTTATCCTTTCTTTCCTTTTTAAACATATCGGAATGTTACCACAAAAGGGGGTATTTCGCAACTCCCTCATTCTGATAATCTCTGGTAGAAAAAATGAGTTTATGCTATAAAATACAGATATGAATTGGAAAATCTCTTATCCATGGTTTGTGCGAAAAGACCTGGATGGTTTCTTCGGGCTTGCGATAGATAACCTGATTCAGCTTATGCTGATTATCACCCTCTCCAAGATAGTAGCCGGAATACCAGAGAGGATAATATTCAGCTACATACTCCCGGGTGCCGCACTCTCTATTATAATTGGAAATGTCTTTTACTCCATACAGGCACGGAATCTTGCAAGGCAAACGGGGAGAGATGATGTAACTGCCCTTCCTTATGGAATCAATACGGTCAGTCTCTTTGCCTATATATTTTTTATAATGGGACCTGTCTATAATGAAACAAAAGACCCTGTGTTTGCGTGGAAGATAGGGCTTGTGGCATGTTTCTTCAGTGGTGTAATAGAAACTGCAGGGGCATTTATCGGAGACTGGCTCAGAAGGGTAACCCCGAGGGCAGCCCTTTTATCCACACTCGCAGGAATTGCAGTGACCTTTATCTCAATGGAATTTACATTCCAGATATTCGCAAAGCCAGCCCTTGCACTCGTCCCAATGGCAATAATCCTCTTTTATTATATGTCTCATGCAAGATTACCCGGCGGGCTTCCCGGTGGTCTTTTTGCCGTTATAATAGGAACATCTACAGCATGGGTATTAAAACTTTCAGGTGTGAGCGGCTATTTTGAACCCGATTGGAGCAAAGGGGTAGATATTTCTATCCACCTTCCACTACCGGTCATCGGGGATGTATTAAGCCTGCTCGGGAGCGAATATGTATGGCGTTACATGTCTGTAATCATACCGATGGGATTATTCAATGTGGTCGGGTCACTTCAGAATCTTGAGAGTGCGGAGGCGGCAGGGGATAAATACAATACAAAGTCATCACTCCTTGCCAACGGTATCGGGAGTATTATTGCCTCCTTTCTGGGGAGCTGTTTTCCTACCACGATATACATCGGGCATCCCGGATGGAAGGCACTTGGGGCAAGAACAGGCTATTCTATATTAAACGGCATATTCATTACCTTTATATGCCTGACAGGAACTATGGACACTGTGCTCAAGATTATACCTCTTGAGGCAGGTGTGGGGATACTCCTCTGGATAGGAATAATAATAGTTGCACAGGCGTTTCAGGAGACCCCGAAAAGTCATGCCCTTGCAGTAGCAGTGGGGCTGTTCCCTTCCCTCGCATCATGGGGGTTAAACATGGTGGACGCAGGTTTAAGGGCAGGAGGGACAAATCTTTATACTGCAGTGGGTAATGGCTCATTTCAGGGGGTGATACCGATTACCGGTGTAATATCTGTGAGTCAGGGCTTCATTTTTACATCCATGATACTCTCAGCCATGTCAGTCTATGCAATAGAGCAGGAATATTGGAAGGCATCCCTCTGGGCGCTCACCGCCGCCGGGATGTCATACTTCGGGATAATCCATGCCTATTCGCTGACGGAGACAGGAGTCGGCAACAAATTTGGGTTAGGTGCTGCTACCGAGTTTGCATTATGTTATATTGCAGTAGCTATATTTCTATTATTTTTATATGTGAGGGGTAAATAGGGTCAAACTTTAACTGCAGAAATAAATGGGAGATTTCTGTATCTCTCTGCATAATCAAGACCGTATCCAACCACAAACCTATCAGGTATTGTAAAACCTTTATAGTCCACATGAATATCCACTTTTCTGCGACTCGGCTTGTCAAGAAGAACACACAATTTTATACTTGCTGAACCCTTTGATTTTATATATTCCTTCACAAAATTTATACTGAAACCCGTATCAATTATATCATCAATCAATAATACATCCTTCCCATTAACAGGTATCCTTATATCGCTGATTAACTTAACCCTCTCACTACTCGCTGTGGCATCAGCATAGCTTGATACACCAATGAAATCACACATCACAGGCACACTAATCTTCCTCACCAAATCTGCCATAAATATCCATGCCCCTTTTAATATCCCTATGGCAAGAATCTCTCTGCCCGTATAACCAGCAGAGATTGTCTCCCCCAGTTCCCTGACTCTTTTTTTAATCTCCTCTTTGGTTATTAGAATATCCATGTTCTGTTCAGGATAGTTCATTTTTCGAATTCAATTCTCTCGTAAAACTAAAACCTTCAATATCCTCTTTGTATTTTCATCAACCTTTCCATCTTCCGTTACCCTTTTCCCGACAACCCATAATATCTTATTGTTTAAAACAATTAATGGTATACTACCTCTTTCCCTCTGCGGTATCTTTTCGTCAATAAAAAATTCCTTTAGTTTCTTTGACCCTTTCATACCAGATGGATGGAAAATATCCTCTGCCCTTCTGTTTCTTATTCGCAGCTCCCCTTTAAGCTTATCCATATCAAAGAAGGCTGTGTATTTATTACGCAGGCTGAAGCCTGCGGCTACCAAATCTTCACGGCTGATTATCTCTGTTTTAAATTTATAGGGAGGGATAGACAGGATTGTTTCTCCGGGTATTTTAAGAGATATATCAAACTTAATCGTAACATCTTGCATCTTGTATCTTGCATCTTGCATCTTAATCTTCAACCTGCCATACTCATAAAGAACATGAATTCCGTCAGGCAGATTTAGGGACTTGCCTGAAAACCCTTTATTAATTGAATTCAGTATATCCTCTATATGCACAGCAGAGATTTTCAGGAGGTTTCCCTTCAACCTTTTTATGGCAATCCTGATAATCCTCCTCTGAATAGCAATGTGAAGACCTTTTAACTTTGATACATCTATCTCTACTGATTCCCTGCCTTCTGCTAAAACTACGGGGGAAAAGATATTTGAACAGTAGTCTTCAAGAAACTCATCTTCATCCCTTATAATCTCCGCAGTCTCACTTAATGCCCGTATAACAGAAGGATTATACTCTTTCTTTAAAAGAGGTATAAGATTGAGCCGAATTTTATTGCGGAGATACTCTGTCTTTAAGTTTGATGGGTCTTCCACATATCTCAAGCCTTTCTCTGCGGCAAATTCAGCTACCTCATCCCTGCTGACCTCAATCAGTGGACGGATTATATTATTAGATTCGCTTTGCTCACTACAAGCCCTTACAGCCCTTATCCCTCCCATCCCCTTCATGCCTGAGCCTCTTAAAAGCCTCATCAAAACCGTCTCTGCCTGGTCATCGGCAGTATGCCCAAGGGCTATCTTATTTGCAGAGTATTGTTTTTCAGTTCTTTCAAAAAAATCGTATCTCAACTCCCTCGCCGCAACCTGTTTTGATAAACCCTTTTCAGCCATATATTTCAGGACATCAAATTTTTCAATTACACAGGGCAATTTAAGTCCATCTGCAATCTCTCTTACAAACTCTGCCTCTTTGTCAGACTCCTCACCCCTCAGTCCGTGATTTGCATGGGCTACAATGAGAGAGCATTTAAGACTATCTCTTAGAAAATAGAGGGAATATAAAAGCGTTATTGAGTCTATCCCTCCGGATACACCCACAAGGACAGCATCCCCATCCGTTATCATTTTGTATTTGTTAATACAGCCCATTACTTTATCGAGAAATAATCTATTCATTTAATTTTAATAAACTTCGTCGTGAGAACCTATATTAAGAAGATATATATTATCGCCTTCTATTTTGAAAACTACTCGATATTCGTAGGAAATACTGAAAGACTGTAGTCTTTTTAACCTGCCACTCAAGTGGTGAGTTTTTAATAATGGGTCTTGCGGATTATTTTGCAGAAATTCTAATTTTTCTCTTATTTTATGTTCTAATTCAGGGTGCTTTTTAACGAATGTTTTATACGCCCTTCTATAAATTGAAGTGGGAGCAAGTTTATATTTCATTCTTTTCCATATCCTTCAACATTTTTTCAACCGTATCATAGGTTTTTACCTTACCCTCTTTTACTTCTTTAACAGCCTGAAGTGTCTCAAGCTCAAAAATTCGACGTTTTACCTCTAATAGCTCATCCATAATAGCTCCTTTAATCAAGACCTTTAATTCATCAACTGACATCTCTGCAACTCTCATTGAATTCACCTCCTCTATAATAAGTTATCATACCGCCAAAAAACTTTACAATGTTTATATATTAGAGCCCGATACTGGTATTGATAAAGATGATAATGATTTTACCTGAATAATCCCATTTTTATTATATCTTTTGATAGCCTTTTTTATTAAATCCAAATTATTCAATAAGTTGGATTCATAGCATGATAAAGCTTCATCAATTTCATTAATAAAATCCTCTAAATTTATGAAGGTCTTTCCGCTTGAATCCTTTTCAAGATGAAGGTTCGGCTTGCCATCTTTAAATAAATAAGAGCCACCCTCTGAATAACTGTGGATTAATTTACATCTTAGGTCTTTATACAATTTGCCTTCGTCATATTTAGGCATGTACTGTTTGACGAAATCTTTATAATCCTTCCGTGTGGTGTCTGATCCCTTAATAAAGCCAGCAATTGCCTCGATTAGGCAACTACAAAGAATAAATGCACCCATTTTTGCCCCACCTTCGGATGCTCTTTTTATATCCCCAAGAGCATTGTTTCTAAGAGATTTCTTAATTTCTTCTATGATTTTGTCGTCATTATTTATATATTTTTTCTAATTTTTATAATGCAAAACCTTATAGATTGTCATTAATAGTATCTGAATGGGCTATCAATAATATCATTAAAAAAAACTCTGCTTTCAGCTTTGAGCCACCGTAAAATTCTCTGCAAGTGATTATCTCCTCTCCTTAATAGGTATATAAGGCTGATTGTGGAGTCCTATATATTTCTGGTCAGGACGGTAGATTTTGTTGGTCTTTAACTGCTCAAGCCAGTGGGCAAGCCAGCCTGTAACCCTTCCCATTGCAAATATAGGCGTAAATAACTCTGTGGGGATACCGAGTCCCTGAAACACTATCCCTGAATAAAAATCTATATTGGGAAATATCTTTTTGTGGCTCAGTTTTTCATAAACTACCTTTTCTACCTCTTCTGCAATCTCAATAATTTTCATATTTTTTGAATTCTTGAATAATTGATGGGCAAAGGATTGGAGTATTGTTGACCTCGGGTCTTTCGTCTTATAAATCCTATGCCCTACACCCATTATCTTATCTTTCTTCTCAAGCTTCTTTTCTATATAAGGTCTCGCATTCTCCTTTGAACCTATCTCATTGAGCATATGGATGACCTCTTCATTCGCCCCGCCGTGAAGCGGACCACTTAATGTCCCTATGGCAGACGAGATAATTGTATAAGGGTCTGCAAGCGTAGAGCCGACAACCCTTGAACTGAATGTGGATGCGTTCATTGTATGGTCTGCATGGAGTATCAGCATCACATCAAGTATTCTTTCTGCGAGTGAATCGGGTATTTTTTCAAAGAGCATATAATAAAAATTTGCAGCAAATGAAAGGTCATTATTGGGCTGTATTGGTGCATCACCATGTTTTAAACGATGGCATGCAGCTACAATAGTCGGAAGCTTTGCAATCAGTCTTACAATTGACCAGTAGCGGACTTCTTCAGATAGGACATTTCTGGCAGGATAATACATCCCCATTGCAGAGGTTACAGATTGTAGATACTCCATTGGATGGCCATTCTCTGGCAGAAACTCCATCATTCTTAAGATTTTCAGTTTCAGTCTGCTGTGGAATGTGATGTCATTTGTAAACTTCTTGAGTTCTCCCTCCGTCGGCAGCCTGCCGAATATGAGCAGATAACTTACCTCTAAAAAACTGCTCTTTTCTGCAAGAACTTCTGCAGGGATGCCGCGATACTCAAGTATCCCCTTCTCGCCGTCAATAAAACTGATTGATGATTCTGCTGCCGGAATTCCTGCCAGCCCGGGCACTACTTCCATCTCTCTCTCTTCCATAAAAAAACACCTCCTTTTTAAGTTACCCCTCGGTGGGTTGGCTTAACCATAATTCAGACACTGCCATCTGGTGTTTATGAATCTACTATATTATATAACCCTGCTGTATCAAAAAAAAGATTTATTTTTTTTGGGTTGTATCTATAACCTAAAAAAATGCATGAATTGGTAGCCGCAACCCTTCACTTCTTCAGGGCAGGCTCTTTAGGCTGCGTCATTAAAAGGAAATCATTTCGTTTTTTAGGTGCAGATTATCGCAGACTGAAGCCTGCGGCTACCGTGAATTTGGAAATCCATGTATTATTTAGATATAATAATCACCATGAAAAAGGTTACACTTGGCAGGACAGGCATCAAGGTCTCAAGGCTTGGCATTGGAACTGGGACTGCTCATCCATCAGGTTACTGTGCGCAGGCATTAATGAATGAGAAAGAGCTTGATGAAAATTGTAGAATTGTAAAGGAAGTGGAATGAAGGAGGTTTTAATATGATGCTTATCAATGGAGAATGGAGAAAAGGTAAGGATTGTTTTGAGGTAAGAAATCCTTACGATGGCAGCCTTTTGAGAAAGGTGCCATTGTCATCAAAAAAAGATGTGGAAGATGCAGTGCAATCAGCAAAAAATGCCTTTGCCATCATGTCTGAAATGCCTGCCCACAGGAGGTCATTAATACTTTCAAATACATCAAGAATCATAGAAAGCAGAAAAAGGGAAATAGCAGAACTGATAACAAGGGAATCCGGAAAGTCAATTAAATATTCTTTAGCTGAAGTGGAGAGGTCAATACAGACCTTTCAATTCGCTGCAGAGGAGGCAAAACAGATTCATGGAGAGACCATTCCAATGGATGCCTCGCCAAATTCAGAAAAGAGGTTTGCCTTCTATCAGCCCTTTCCGATTGGAATCATAGGTGCTATTACACCTTTCAATTTCCCCCTTAATCTTGTTGCCCATAAAGTCGCCCCTGCCATTGCCTCCGGTAATTCAGTAGTCTTAAAACCGGCAAGTTACACACCCCTTACCTCCATTAGCCTCGGTGGGATAATGATAGAGGCAGGATTACCAAAGGGTGCATTAAATATTGTCTTTGGAGGTGGTTCTACGGTTGGAGAGTGGATAGTGGAGAGTGAGGAGCTTGCAATGATTTCATTCACGGGCAGCCCTTCTGTTGGAAAAAGGATTAAAGAAAGGGCTGGAACGAAAAGGGTGGCACTTGAACTCGGCTCAAATTCTGCAACGATAATAGAGCCTGATGCTGATATAGATATGGCAATTCCGAGATGCATTATGGGTGCATTTTCAAATGCAGGACAGGTATGTATATCTCTACAGAGGATATATATCCATGAAAGAGTATTTGATGAGTTTAAGGAGAAATTTATCGGTGCGGTGAAAAAGATGAAGGTTGGAAATCCAATGGAGACTGATACAGAATACGGACCGATGATTGAAGAAAAGGAGGCTGTAAGGGCTGAAGAATGGATAAAAGAGGCGGTTGATAGAGGAGCAAAGATTCTATGCGGCGGCGAGAGAAGGGGAAGTATAATAACACCGACAGTTATGACAGATGTAAAAAGGGATATGAAGGTTGTATGCAATGAGGTCTTTGCACCACTGGTAACTCTGATTAAATACAGGGAGTTTGATGAAGCCTTAGAGGCGGTAAACAATTCAAGGTATGGGCTTCAGGCAGGGATATTCACAAAGGATATAAATAAGGCGTTCAAAGGCTTCAAGAAACTTCATGTAGGAGGCGTAATAATAAATGATGTCCCCACCTTCAGGGTTGACCATATGCCATACGGCGGTGTAAAAGAGAGTGGGACAGGCAGAGAGGGTATTAAATTTGCGATAAAAGAGATGACAGAGTTAAAACTGATGGTGGTTAATCTTTGAAAAGGAAGGAATTATTGAAATGGCAGCGGTTAAAGTTTCCTCAACTCTCAAGAATTTATCGTTTTTATTTTGTTCTGATTAAACTACAGGTAGTTTGAAAGGTATATATTTGCTCCAGCTCTTGACAAAAGATTGTGGGGCACTCTGATATACGGAATTGTGAATTAAAAAGTGAGGAGTATAAGGTCTTCTTAAGAGTCTTATACCAACCTCGTGAGGAGTTCTATTACCTTTCTTCAGATTGCACTCAAGACATGCCACAACCACATTCTCCCAGCAGGTAGCCCCTCCTCTTGATTTTGGAGTTATATGGTCAATGGTCAATTCGCCTCTGTTTTTACCACAATACTGACAGGTATGATTATCCCTTCTAAAGACATTCTTCTTGCTGAATGATACTATCCCCCGATAAGGTATATTTATAAAGTTCATAAGACGGATAATAGTTGGTAATCTGAAAGTAAAAGTTGGAGAGTGAAAGACCTTACCGTCACATTCTATCTGTTCCGCCTTCCCTTTGAGGACCATCACCATAGCCCGCCTGGCATTGCAGAACTGTAAAGGCTCATAGGTGCTATTTAGGACCAACACCCTTAAGTATTCCATGTGCCTCCATAAACTGCCAAACAATCTCACTGCATTTTTAAAAATTTTGGTTATTTTATTATCTTTTTCAGCTATTGTCAATTTTAGATTTTTTTTGCAGCTTTAAAAATGCCTTGACAAATATATAATTATTGTGTTACATAAGTAAAAATCTATCCGTGTAAAAGAAGGAGGAGTCAATATATGCTGAAGAAATACACTATAATGGTAATCCCTGATATATCGGGGAAACTCCATCGTTTCAGTATCTCTGAAAGATCTTTAAAGAGACTGTTAAGTATCTTCGTACTGATAGTTATTACCTTTACCTTCTTATTCTACCGTCATATAAAGTTAAGCAAAGAGGTAATAGAGTTAGAGTCTTTGAGAAGAGAAACGAGGGAGCAGAGGCTTCAGATTCAGCAGTTTGTTCAAAAGGTTAAAGACTTTGAGCAGCAGATGGCAAAACTTGAAAAATTTGACAGAAAGCTCAGAGTAATAACCTCCCTGGAAAGTAGCGGAACATCAGCACAAAAATGGGGCGTTGGTGGGGTTGATGAGAGGGGTGCAGATAATGCCTATGCGTCAATTTTACCCGGCGAAGGTAAAGATGTAATAGATGACCTGAATAAAAATATAAATGTATTAAAAAATCAGGCAGAAGTCCAGGAGATAAGCTTTCAGGAATTGGACGAATTTTTCAAGGGACAGGCGTCATTATTGTCATCCACACCCTCAATATGGCCTGTGAGAGGGTGGGTGACAAGTGGTTTTGGATACAGGATATCACCATTTACAGACAGGAAGGAGGTGCATGAGGGAATAGATATAGCGTCGCGGTTGAGCTCACCGGTAATTGCTCCAGCAGATGGGATAGTGGTAAGAACTGGAAGAGATGCAACTTACGGCAATATTCTTGAGATAGACCATGGATATGGTGTTGTCACAAGGTATGGGCATAATGCAAGGGTTTTGGTAAATGTGGGGGAAAAGATAAAGAGAGGGCAGGCAATCGCCCAGATAGGGAACACCGGCAGAAGCACTGGACCGCATCTGCATTATGAGGTAGTACTGAATGGTGTTCCGGTAAACCCATTCAGATATATATTAGAAGAAAGTTAAATTTTCTTTACTATTCTTGGCTTGTTTAACTGTAAAAATATGGGAATAAGTGGGAATGGCAGGAAGAGGATTTGGAGGTTTAAAGCATGGCTAAAGGCAAGGTAAAATGGTTTAATGAAGCAAAAGGGTATGGATTCATAAAGCAGGATAATGGGGAAGATGTATTTGTTCATTTTTCAGCGATACAGTCAGAGGGATTTAAAACATTAAAAGAAGGGCAGGAGGTGGAATTTGATGTAAAGGCAGGGGAAAAAGGCCTCCAGGCAGTAAATGTAAAATGTTATTAGTTAAATGAAATCTCAATCGTCAGTCCTCCGAACTATAAAATAACAAAATACTTTTTTGAGCGAAGACCCTGATAAGTTATACCTTGTCAGGATCTTTCTTTTTTTTCTAAATACCTTCTATTGGATGCCTGTCAGTTAACCTCTTGTATCGCCAACCATTTCTATATATAATTAGTGTGCGGTGAAAAATAACATTTTTCACCAGAAACTAATTAGGATAAAAGGGGAAGGTAAATTTTATAAGGGAAAACTTATGATAAGTAGTTTTATTAGAAAGATTATCGGCAGCAGAAATGAGAGAGAATTGAAAAGGCTCCAGCCCTATGTGGATATGATAAATAGACTTGAGCCTGAGATTCAGAAACTCTCCAATGAGGATTTAAGGGCAAAGACGATTGAATTTAAGGAGAGGTTTAATAATGCCGTTTCAAATCTCAATCCGGATATTTTATCTGAAGGGCAAAAAGAAGAGGTTATGGAGAATACCCTCAATGAATTACTCCCTGAGGCATTTGCCGTTGTTCGTGAGGTTGCAAAAAGGACACTTAATATGAGGCACTTTGATGTCCAGCTAATAGGTGGAATTGCCCTGCACGAGGGGAAAATCGCCGAAATGAAAACAGGTGAGGGGAAGACCCTTGTGGCAACACTCCCTGTCTATTTGAACAGTCTTACGGGGAAGGGTGTTCATGTGATTACCGTGAATGACTATCTTGCCAGAAGGGATGCCGCCTGGATGAGTGAGATTTATAAATTTCTCGGATTGTCGGTGGGAATAATCCAGCATGAGATGGATGACAGGAAGAGACAGGAGGCATACAGGTGCAATGTAATATATGGCACCAATAATGAATTTGGCTTTGACTATCTCAGGGATAATATGAAATTTTCCATAGACAGCTATGTCCAAAGAGAACTCAACTATGCCATTGTGGATGAGGTTGACAGTATTTTAATAGATGAGGCAAGGACACCGCTCATAATTTCAGGACTTGCCGAAGAATCTACAGATAAATATTATAAAATTGACAGGATAATTCCAAGATTAAAAAAAGAAACAGACTATCAGATTGATGAAAAGGTAAGGTCGGCTATACTGACAGAAGATGGGGTCGCAACGGCGGAGGGACTTTTGAGTGTAGATAACCTTTATGACCCGTCAAACATAGAGGTTCTCCATCATGTCAATCAGGCATTGAGGGCACATACACTTTTTAAGAAGGATGTGGATTATATAGTAAAGGATGATAAGGTGGTAATTGTGGATGAGTTCACAGGCAGGTTAATGCCCGGAAGAAGGTGGAGTGATGGGCTTCATCAGGCCGTAGAGGCTAAGGAGGGCTGTAAGATTGAAAATGAGAATCAGACACTTGCCACAATTACATTTCAGAATTATTTCAGACTCTATAATAAACTTGCAGGTATGACTGGCACGGCAGATACCGAAGCAGCAGAATTTCAGGAGATATACGGCCTTGAAGTTTTGGTAATCCCTCCGAACAAGCCAATGATAAGGACTGATAATCCAGATATGATTTATAGGACAGAAAAGGAGAAGTTCAATGCAATTGTCAGAGAGATAGAAGAACTCCATAAGATGGGGCAGCCTGTCCTTGTAGGGACAATATCCATTGAGAAATCAGAGCGAATAAGTGATATGTTAAAGAAAAAAGTGGTAAAACATCATGTCCTCAATGCCAAGTATCATGAGAAGGAAGCAGAGATAGTTGCACAGGCTGGAAGATTTGGTGCTGTTACTATTGCAACCAATATGGCAGGAAGGGGGACAGATATACTCCTCGGGGGTAACCCCGATTTCCTCATAAAGAGGAGATTTGAAAATGAACCTGATTTATTGTCAGAGGAGGGGAATAGAATAATTGAAGAATTTAAGATGCAGTGTGAGAAAGAAAAACAAGAGGTAGTAAAGCTTGGAGGACTTCATATTTTGGGAACCGAGAGACATGAGGCAAGGCGGATTGATAACCAGTTGAGGGGACGTTCAGGAAGACAGGGTGACCCCGGCTCATCAAGATTCTATCTCTCTCTTGAAGACGACCTTCTCAGGATATTCGGATCTGACAGAATATCCGGTTTAATGGAAAGGCTGGGAATGGAAGAAGACCAGCCTATTGAGCATAAGATGATAACAAGGGCGATTGAAAATGCCCAGAGGAAAGTAGAGTCACATAACTTTGATATAAGAAAACACTTACTGGAATATGATGATGTTATGAACAAACAGAGGGAGGTTATTTATGAGCAGAGGAGACAGGTTCTGGAGGGGGGGAATCTGAGAGAGATGCTCTTTGAGATGGTGGAAGAAGTAGTTGAAAATACGATGAGTATCTATGTTGATGGTGATAAACACCCCGGAGAGTGGGATATTCATGGGTTAAGGGATTCTCTAATCAGACAGTTCTCATTGAATATAACATCTAATAATGGGATGTTATCAATTGAGGGAGGGAAAAACCTTGATATAAACACTATCAATTCTGAAATATTTAAAGAGGTGGTGGTAGAGGCACTTCAGCAGAAATATGATGGGAGGGAGTTAGAATTGGGGGGTGAGATGATACGCCATTTAGAGAAGATGGTCATGCTTCAGATTATAGACAACCAGTGGAAGGACCATTTACTCGTTATGGACCATATAAAAGAAGGAATAGGATTCAGGGGCTATGCACAGAAAAACCCGTTAAATGAATATAAGAAAGAGGGGTTTGATGCCTTTGCTGCTATGATACAGAGGATAAGAGAAGAAATAACAGAATATCTGTTTAAGATTCAAGTTGCAAAAGAGGGAGTGACTGCTGAGGCTGCACAAAAAAGGCAGCAAAGGATTATTGAGCATAGAGGTGAAGTGGCAGAAGAAAGGCATTCGCAGGTAAAAAGGGACGGTAAAAAGGTAGGCAGAAATGACCCTTGCCCCTGCGGGAGTGGGAAGAAATACAAAAAATGCTGTGGGGTATGAAGGAGGTAAAGTATCTTAGCTTGCTCAAGCTTCCGACCCGAATAGTTTGCAAAGTATTTCAAAAACAATATATTCTGGCTCTTGGTTAAAATCAAATACCTTTCCAATCATTATTCCATCCCTATTAATAACTACCTTTATCCCTTCATTTTTCTGTATCACATCTATATCAATTTTATCCCTTATAAAATACTGTTGATAATTTTCTGGGGTTCTAAACCAGCCGTCCCCCGAAAGGTTTTTGGCAAGCAAGGCAACAACACTATATACTTTCCGAGAACTTTCCCTCTCCTTAGGAAATGTAGAGAGATATACGGTCACCTCATCAAAACGGTGATTATTAAAGAATATTGTATATGACACTGAAAGAACTTCTGTCAGGTTCTTATTCTTGTACAGGTTGCTACTATCTGCAAAGGCAGATACAGCCAGAATTGTTAGTAAAACGGCTAAAATTATTTTTTTCATAAACACCTTCCATATCGGTATAATCTATTTCATTGTCATTGATGGATATACCACATTATTCATTTTTTGGCAAATCACTGCCTCTAACTTATTGAAAGATAATGCAATAGATGATATTATAGTTGTAGTCAGCCCCTTATTTAATCATGGGGAAGGTGGGGGGTAAGTTTTCATATCTAAGTAACTCTATTCTTTACACAATCTGAGATTAGTGATATAAGATTAGCCATACTGCACCAATAACTTCCCTCTCTTTATTGGAGAGGATTAAGATGAGGGGTGGATTTTTTTATGAAAACATGGACTCATCCCGGCGGTAAACTGAGAGAACTTGGCGCCGAATCCTTAACAGATGCAGAGCTTTTATCAATCCTTATCTCCACAGGGACAAAGGGTAAATCCGCCGAGAAGATTGCACAAGAAATTATTGATAAATTCGGCTCATTCAAAGGCATGGCGAATCAGCCACTTGAAAAGTTTCTTGAGTTTAAAGGGCTTGGTGATGTGAAGATTATCCGAATAGCAGCAGCCTTTGAGATTGCAAGAAGGATTGTTAACCAGACATTAAAAGAAGAATGAAAAAGACAAGACTCACAGAAAAACCTTCCAGAATTCCTGATATTTTAGAGCAAGATATATCTCATAAACTCAAAGAATACATAGAGCAAGTCTCATCATTGAATACTGAATCTGCTAAAGCCCAGAGATTTCTTATTCTTTTAAAAGACCTCTTTGGCGATGTAAGTGTTAATTTTATTGAAGACTATCTTCATGGTGTTGAAAAATATATCAGCGTAAAACAAAAGGACATAATCTTGAGGGGGAGGATAGATACCCTTTACGGCAATCTGATAATAGAGTTTGAGAAAGACTTAAGAAAATCTTTTAATGAGGCACTTGAACAGTTAAAAAGATATGCCTCATATCTTATTCAATCAGGAGAAAAGGCAAATTATTTATGTCTTGCCACTGATGGAATTTTATTTTATATCTACCTCCCAAAAATAAAAAGCGATAATGAGATTGAGCTTGAGGAAATTGAAAAGATAGATTTAACAAAAATAGATTCTTATCAGGCATATTTCTTTATTGACAGATATTTCTTCAGAAAAACGAAGCTCCATCCAAAGACCGAGGAGATAGTCAGGGACTTTGGAATAAAAAGCCCTGCCTTCAAATACTCTCTTCATGTAATGGCAGGAACATGGGACTTTGTAAAAGAGAGGTCGGATTTTAAGGTTGTATATGATAACTGGGAAAGTTATCTGAGAGTTACTTACGGAAGCGTAATCGGGAGTGAAGACCTGTTTTTAAGACATTCCTACCTTGCCGTTTTTACAAAGCTCATTGTCTATATGCGTATCTCTGAGAGCGGTGCTATTCCATCTCAAGAGGGCATACGAAAAATACTTGACGGAGATTTTTTTACCGAGCAGGGGATTGATAATTTTCTTGAAGAGGATTTCTTTTCGTGGATTGTAAGAGAGCAGACCAAAGACACAGGTCTTGATATTGCACGAAAACTTATAAACCAGCTTTCAAATTACAATCTCAGGGAGCTTTCAGAGGATATTTTGAAATCCCTTTATCAAGAGCTTGTTGACCCTGAAACAAGGCACGACCTCGGTGAATACTATACCCCTGACTGGCTTGCCCAGAGAATGGTTGAGCATATTTTAAAGGATAATCCAAAGGCTGCCGTCCTTGACCCCTCCTGCGGCTCAGGGACATTCCTTTATATGACCATCAGACACAAAAGACATATACTTAAGGACAAACAGGAAACCCTTGAACATATTATGAAGAATGTTGTCGGTATTGACATTCATCCCCTCGCAGTAATAACAGCAAAGACCAATTATCTCCTCGCCCTCGGAGACCTTCTTAAAAAGAGGGGTGCAAAAAGGGTTCAGATTCCGGTTTATCTTTCAGACTCCATAAATCCTCCGGAAGGAAAACTTCAGCACGACCTCTTAACTGCTGTGCCGAGTTATCATACAAAAATAGGAGGCAAAGAGGCATATATCCCAGACACAGTAATTAATGACTCTGTTCTGTATGACAATGTGATAGAGGCTACGAAGGAATTTGCAAGACATTTTGCAAACAAGGGGGGCGGCAATCTTGAGGCTTATGAAAATTTTATAAAACAGCGTATTCCGCAACTCCATGATAGAAACACCATTACCATGCTTTTCTCTACTGCAAAGGCAATGAAAGAGCTTATTGAGGAAGAAAAAGACAGTATATGGGGATTTGTCTTAAAAAATATGTATAAGCCTTTATTCCTGAAAGAAAAATTTGATGTGGTTATAGGCAATCCGCCGTGGCTTTCTTACCGTTATGTTGACAAGGGTGAGTATCAGAAGTTTTTAAAGAGAATGATTATGGATGAATATAAACTCCTTAGTGGTATGAATACTGAAGGCGGTAAAACGAAGGTTAAAGTAGAATTAATGACCCATATGGAGCTTGCCACACTATTTTTCTTAAGAACCGCAGACCTGTATCTCAAAGACGGCGGCACAATAGGTTTTGTGATGCCGAGAAGTCTTTTTACAGGAGACCAGCATAATATCTTTAGGAGACAGCAATATTCCACAAGTTTAGGATTCACAGAAATATGGGATATGGAAGCCGTGAAACCACTCTTTAAGGTTCCCACCTGTGTTTTTATTGCTCAAAAGGGCATGGAAAAAACCCCGCCATTTAAGGCTGAATTTCTTTCTGGAAATCTTGAAAGAAAAAATGCAGAGCTTATAGATGCCGAAAAATCATTGACAGCAATAGAAGGTGTTCTTTATGTGGTTTCTAAAGGTGAAAGGAGCTTTTTATCACAATCAGAGGAAGGACACCTTAAACTTGTAATAGGGGAAGAATATCGCAGTCCCTATCATCCAATGTTCAAACAAGGTGCAACCATTGTCCCCCGCAATTTCTGGTTCGTGGATATAAAACCTCATTCAAAATTTGGATTCAATCCTCAATCACCCTATGTAGAGACCTCTGAGGCTTCTGAAAAGACAGCAAAAGAGAATTACAAAGGCATATCTTTTAAAGGCAATATTGAGAAAGACTTTCTCTATGCAACCCTTCTTTCCACTGACATAGTCCCATTTGGATATCTCAATTTCAGGATAGTTGTGCTGCCGCTTAATCCCCCTCACCCCAACCCTCTCCCACAAAGGGAGAGGGGACAAAAAATCATTCCCCCTCCCTTGACGGGAGGGGAAAAAGGGGAGGGTGAAAAGGGATTTTCAATCATCAAAGAATCCGATGCAAGTAAGAAAGGCTATATCCATCTCTCAAAATGGCTCCATAAGGCACAGAAGACATGGAAAGAAAAGAGGGGAGAGAAGGCAGAAAAAATGGACATTTATCAAAGACTTGACCATGTAAAAGGTATTACTGGACAAAAAACATCAGCAAGATATAAGGTCTTATATCCATCATCTGCAACATATCTATGTGGATGTGTTGTTGAAAGAAAGACGATTAAAATTGAGATTGAAGGACAGGAGTTTGAACTTCAGGGGTTTGTTGCTGAATCAAAAGAATATTATTTTGAAACAGAGAAAAAGGTAGAAGCTTATTATCTCTGCTCAATCCTAAACTCACCTACAGTTGATGACCTCATAAAACCAATGCAGAGCCGTGGGCTTTTTGGTCCGAGAGACATTCACAAAAAAGTCTGGGAGCTCCCAATCCCAAAATTTGACCCATCAAATCAAAGCCACATAGCCTTATCAGAATTCGGCGAAGAATGCACAAAAAAGGTCTCAAAGCTTCTCTCAAAAGGAATTCCACAAAAATCTATCGGAAATCTGAGAAAAATAATAAAGACAGAATTTGAGAAAGAGATTAAAGAGATTGATGAAATTGTGAAGAAGCTCTTTTCTTGACATATCCTACTAAAAG